>Ga0207647_10001884_pt1 | contig 16066 bp, 11 predicted proteins | sample KBSCornC2_FD_184295 | JGI IMG/M metagenome (GOLD analysis project Ga0207647, IMG submission 184295) | Corn rhizosphere microbial communities from Kellogg Biological Station, Michigan, USA - C2 (SPAdes) (version 2) | ecosystem: Host-associated > Plants > Roots > Rhizosphere ...
TCATCGGCCTCGTCCATTCGTCCTTTGTGGCCTATCCGACGCCGCGCAACCTGAACTACTGGTGGACCTTCGGCGCCATCCTGTCGATGATGCTCGCGGTGCAGATCCTGACCGGCGTGATCCTGGCGATGCACTACACGCCGGAAGCCACCATGGCCTTTCACTCGGTGGAAAGCATCGTTCGCGACGTGAATTTCGGCTGGCTTTTGCGCAATACCCACGCTGCCGGCGCCTCGATGTTCTTCTTCGCGGTCTATATCCATATGTTCCGCGGGCTCTATTACGGGTCATACAAGGAGCCGCGCGAGGTGCTCTGGATCCTCGGCGTCATCATCTACCTCCTGATGATGGCCACCGGCTTCATGGGCTACGTGCTGCCCTGGGGCCAGATGAGCTTCTGGGGTGCGACCGTCATCACCAATCTGTTCTCCGCCATTCCCTATGTCGGCGAGAGCATCGTGACGCTGCTGTGGGGCGGCTACTCGGTCGGCAATCCGACGTTGAACCGCTTCTTCTCGCTGCACTATCTCCTGCCGTTTGTGATTGCAGGCGTCGTTGTGCTGCATATCTGGGCGCTGCATGTGGTTGGCCAGAACAACCCGGCCGGCGTCGAGGCCAAGACCGAGAAAGATACGGTGCCGTTCACGCCTTATGCGACCATCAAGGATGCGTTCGGCCTTTCCTGCTTCCTGATCTTCTTCGCCTGGTTCATTTTCTACATGCCGAATTATCTCGGCGATGCGGACAACTATATCCCCGCCAATCCCGGCGTGACCCCGGCGCATATCGTGCCGGAATGGTACTACCTGCCGTTCTACGCCATCCTGCGCTCGATCCCGAACAAGCTCGCCGGCGTGCTGGCGATGTTCTCGGCGATCATCGTGCTGGTCTTCCTGCCCTGGCTTGACAGCGCCAGGACCCGCTCCTCGAAGTACCGGCCGCTCGCCAAGCAGTTCTTCTGGATCTTCGTGATCGTCTGCGTCGGCCTCGGCTGGCTCGGCGGCAAGCCGCCGGAAGGGATCTATGTCATCGCCGGCCGCGTGCTGACGGTATGCTATTTCGCCTACTTCCTGATCGTGCTGCCGCTGCTCAGCCGGATCGAGAAGCCGCGTCCGCTGCCCAATTCGATCGCTGACGACGTGCTGGCCAAGACCGGCAGCAAGACCGCACCGATGGTCTCCACCGTGATTGCGCTGGCGATCGCCGGGTCGCTGTTTGCCGGCAGTGCAACCGACGCCCGGGCCGAGGAGCACGACGCGCCGCCTTCGATGAAGTGGTCGTTTGCCGGCCCCTTCGGCAAGTTTGATCGCGGCTCGCTGCAGCGCGGGCTGAAGGTCTATAAGGAAGTCTGTGCAGCCTGCCACAGCCTGAACTACGTCGCCTTCCGGAATCTTGCGGATGCGGGTGGCCCCGGCTTCTCAACCGCGCAGGCGGCAGCCTTTGCTTCGGAATACAAGGTCAAGGACGGTCCGAACGATCAGGGCGAAATGTTCGAGCGTCCCGGCCGCTCGGCCGACTATTTCCCGGCGCCGTTCCCGAACGAGCAGGCGGCGCGCGCCGCCAATGGTGGCGCGGCGCCGCCGGACCTGTCGCTGATCACCAAGGCGCGTTCCTATGAGCGCGGCTTCCCGCAGTTCATCTTCGACTTCTTCACCCAGTTCCAGGAGCAGGGACCGAACTACGTCAGCGCGCTCCTGCAGGGCTTCGAGGAGAAGGTGCCGGCGGACGTCACCATCCCGCAAGGTTCCTACTACAACAAGTATTTCCCCGGTCATGCGATCAAGATGCCGAAGCCGCTTTCGGACGGGCAGGTGACTTTCGATGACGGCTCGCCTGCCACGGTCGCGCAATACGCCCACGACGTTACCACCTTCCTGATGTGGGCCGCCGAGCCCCACATGGAAGCCCGCAAGCGGTTGGGGTTACAGGTCTTCGTGTTCCTGATCCTGTTCACCGGTCTCCTCTATTTCACAAAGAAGAAGGTCTGGGCCGACGCCCACTGATTGCTTCACCCATTTTTTACGAAAAAGCCCCCGCCTCGACGGGGGCTTTTTTTATTGAGATAACGCCCCTACCTAACACTTTGCCGCCGTTCGGGCGTGGTGATCCGCGCAAGGGTGGCAGGGGCGCAATTGCGTCGCCGTCGCACTCGGGACAAAATAGCGGACAAGAATCGTCAAGGACACTGGGAGGAGTTCATGGGCACCCACGTTTCATTCAAGCGTCCCGACGGCAAGGACGCCACTGGCTATCTGGCCAATGCGGCGCGCGGCAATGCTCCGGGAGTGGTGGTGATCCAGGAATGGTGGGGTCTGTCCGAACAGATCAAGGGCCTCTGCGACCGCTTTGCCATCGCCGGCTTCGATGCGCTGGCGCCAGACCTCTACAAGGGCGTGGTGGTGCCCTATCACGACACGGACGCGGCCACCAAGCAGATGAACTCGCTGGATTTCATGGATGCCACCACCCAGACGGTGCGCGGAGCTGCGCAATATCTCTCGCGCAATGGTGCCAAGGTCGGTCTCACCGGCTTTTGCCTGGGTGGCGCGGTCACCATCATCGGCGCGACGAAAATTCCGGAGCTTGCGGCGGGCGTGGTGTTCTACGGCATTCCGCCGGAAGCCGCAGCCAAGCCGTCGGACGTGAAGATTCCGCTGCAGGCGCATTTCGCCAACAAGGACGATTGGTGCACGCCGCAGGCCGTCGATGCTTTCGAAAAGGCCATGAAGGAAGCCGGCAAGTCGCTGGAACTGTTCCGCTACGACGCCGAGCACGCCTTCGTCAACGAGCAGCGCGTCTCGGTGCATGACCGCGCGGCCGCGGAGCTCGCCTGGGGCCGCGCCACCAACTTCTTTGCCAAACAACTGGGGTAATCGAAAGCCTTGGCCTCCTATATCATCCGCCCCGCCCGGATCGAGGATGCTCCCGCAGCGTGCACGATCCTGAGGCGCTCGATCGAAGAACTCTGCGAAAGCGATCACCATCGCGATCCCGAGATCCTGGCACAATGGCTCGAAAGCAAGGTTCCGGAAAACGTCGCGCAGTGGATCGTCGATCCCAATAATCGCGTGCTGGTGGCGGTCGAGGACGACACGATGCTGGCGGTGGGCTCGGTCAGGACCAATGGCGAAATCACCCTGAACTACGTGTCGCCGGACGCCCGCTTCCGGGGTGTCAGCCGCGCGCTCCTGGCCCATCTGGAAGGCATCGCGCGCGAGCTCGGCAATGATACCTGCTATCTGATGAGCACCGAGACGGCGCGGCGGTTCTATTTTTCCGCGGGCTATGAGCAGGTCGGCCCGCCCGAGGGCAAGTTCGGCACCGCCTCGTCCTATCCGATGCGCAAACGCCTCACCGTGACGCCGAGCTGGCGGCTTTGACATCCCTTCGAGGCCGTCGTCGGACTTGACTTGCGGCGTCATCAATGGTGACTTCCCGCCATGAGCACCGCGCTTCGCCAAACCCGTCTCTGGTGGCCCACCTCCTGAAGGTGGCCGGTGCGATTTCATTTGTCGTCGTCGAAGGCCGTCATCGCAGTACGACGGCCTTTTCGTTTGTCCTGTGTGGCGTTTCCTCGGCAGATTTCGTAAGAGGATCACATGAACAGGACCGTTTTCTCGCTTCCGGCCCATAGCGACTACAAGACCCATGGCGGCCTTGCCGTGTCGCGGACGGTCGAGCAGTTTTCCGGCGGCGCCAACCGGCTGGACGATCTGATCGAACTACTGGACCGCCGTCGCGGCGTGGTGCTGTCGTCGGGCACCACCGTCCCCGGCCGCTATGAGAGCTTCGATCTCGGCTTTGCCGATCCGCCACTGCAGCTGGAAACCTCCGGCACCAATTTTTCGCTGCAGGCCCTCAATCCGCGCGGCGAGGTGCTGATCGCCTTCCTCGGCGAGAAACTGAGCGAGCCCTGCGTGGTGATCGCCGAGCGCAGTGCCACGCGGCTTTCGGGCCACATCCTGCGCGGTCCGGCGCCCGTGGAAGAGGACCAGCGCACCCGCCGGGCCAGCGTCATGTCGCTGGTGCGCGATCTCGTGGCGGTGCTCGGGGCCAAGGACGATCCGATGCTCGGTCTGTTTGGCGCCTTTGCCTATGATCTGGTGTTCCAGATCGAGGATCTGGTGCAGAAGCGCCCGCGGGAAGCCGACCAGCGCGACATCGTGCTCTATATCCCGGATCGCCTGCTCGCCTATGACCGCGCCACCGGACGCGGCGTGATCCTGTCCTACGAATTTGCCTGGAACGGCCGCTCCACCAACGGGCTCCCACACCAGACCGGCGACAGCGTCTATGCGCGTACGCCGCACCAGGGTTATTCCGATCACGGTCCCGGTGAGTATCAGGCAACGGTGGAGACGGCACGCGCCGCCTTCGCCCGTGGCGACCTGTTCGAGGCGGTGCCCGGGCAATTATTCGCCGAGCCCTGCGAGCGTTCGCCGGCCGAAGTATTCCAGCGACTGTGCCGCATCAACCCGTCGCCCTATGGCGCGCTGATGAATCTTGGCGACGGCGAGTTTCTGGTTTCGGCCTCGCCGGAAATGTTCGTCCGCTCCGATGGCAGCCGGGTCGAGACATGTCCGATCTCCGGCACGATCGCGCGAGGTGTCGATGCCATTGGCGACGCCGAGCAGATCCGACAATTGCTGAATTCGGAAAAGGACGAATTCGAACTCAACATGTGCACCGATGTCGATCGCAACGATAAGGCGCGCGTCTGTGTTCCCGGGACGATCAAGGTCCTGGCGCGCCGGCAGATCGAAACCTATTCCAAGCTGTTCCACACCGTCGATCACGTCGAGGGCATTCTGCGGCCGGGCTTCGACGCGCTTGATGCCTTTCTGACCCATGCCTGGGCCGTCACCGTGACCGGCGCCCCCAAATTGTGGGCGATGCAGTTCGTTGAAGACCATGAGCGCTCGCCGCGCCGCTGGTATGCCGGGGCGATCGGCTGCGTCAATTTCGACGGCACGATCAACACTGGTCTCACCATCCGAACCATCCGCATGAAGGATGGCTTGGCCGAGGTCCGGGTCGGCGCCACCTGCCTGTTCGATTCCGATCCGGCCGCCGAGGATCGCGAGTGCCAGGTCAAGGCCGCCGCGCTATTCCAGGCGCTGCGAGGCGATCCGGCCAAGCCGCTCTCGACCTTTGCGCCGGATGCCACGGGCTCCGGCAAACGCGTGCTCCTGATCGATCATGACGACAGCTTCGTGCACATGCTGGCGGATTATTTCCGGCAGGTCGGTGCCGAGGTCTCGGTAGTCCGCTATGTCCATGCGAAGGATATGCTCACGCAGAACAAATACGATCTGCTGGTGCTTTCGCCTGGGCCGGGCCGGCCGGAGGATTTCGCCATCGCGCGAACCATTGATCTCGCGCTCGACAAACGCCTGCCGATCTTCGGCGTCTGCCTCGGCGTGCAGGCGATCGGGGAATATTTCGGCGGCCAGCTCGGCCAGTTGACGCAGCCCGCGCATGGCCGTCCCTCGCGTGTCCAGGTGCGTGGCGGCCGCCTGATGCAGAATCTGCCGAACGAGATCGTGATCGGCCGCTACCATTCGCTCTTTGTCGAGCGCGACAGCATGCCGGATGTGCTCACGGTGACGGCGAGCACGGAGGATGGCGTGGCGATGGCGATCGAGCACAAGACGCTGCCGGTCGGCGGGGTCCAGTTTCATCCGGAATCACTGATGTCGCTCGGCGGTGAGGTGGGCCTGCGCATCGTGGAAAATGCGTTCAGGCTGAATGCGGGGTGAGGGCGAATTTTCGGGTCTGGTCCTTCGGACCATCCCGGAAATGACAGGGGATTGAATGAGATGACGTTTGAGCTGGATATCAAGTCGACCGTCCGCACCATCCCGGACTATCCGAAGCCTGGCATCCTGTTCCGGGATATCACGACGCTGCTCGCAAACCCCAGGGCCTTCCGCCGCGCGGTCGACGAACTGGTGCACCCCTGGGCCGGCAACAAGATCGACAAGGTGGCGGGCATCGAGGCGCGCGGCTTTATCCTCGGTGGCGCCGTCGCCCATCAGCTCTCCGCGGGTTTTGTGCCGATCCGAAAGAAAGGCAAACTGCCGCATACCACGGTCAGGATCGCCTATTCGCTGGAATATGGCCTGGACGAGATGGAGATGCATGTCGATGCCATCGAGCCCGGTGAGCGCGTCATCCTGGTCGATGATCTGATCGCCACCGGCGGCACGGCCGAGGGTGCGATAAAGCTGCTTCGCCAGATCGGCGCGGACGTGGTGGCTGCCTGTTTCATCATCGATCTGCCCGATCTCGGTGGTGCCGACAAATTGCGGTCGATGGATGTGCCGGTGCGCACGCTGATGGCCTTCGAGGGCCATTGAGCTCACGGCCGCTGCAGGATCAGGCTGAGTTCCAGCTCACGGAAGCTGAAATAATTGTCGCGGATCCACTGGTGCAGTTCGGTGGATGAGTCCTTCTCGGCGCGCAAATAGCCGGTGAATGAGAAATTCAGCCGGTCGATATAGGTTTTCAGGAATACCGGCAACGCGGCGATCCGCAAGGTTCGTCCGCCGGCGCAGGCCTCCGGCATTTCACCCCGCAGCACGAACTCGTTGTCGACGGTGACCAGAAGCCCCCGAGGCGCCTGGTCGCGCAGCATGGCGTGAGCGCGCAGCGAGACACGATCGGAGTCGGCCATGAACAGGATCACCGGCGTGACGCCGCGTCGCGCCGCTTCCTTGAAGAAGCCGATCTCGTCGGTCATGGTGAAGAATTCGTCGAAGGCGTGGAAGCCGAGATCGACCACCTTAGAGATGCCGTCATTGACGATCACCCGGTCCATCAACGCCATCTTGCCGAAGGTAGTGTCGATGTCTGCGGTCTCGGTCACCTTCGGCAGATAATCAAGCAGCGACGGCTCCTTGAGATTGACATCGAAGGCGCTGACGGCGCCGTTTTTCAGCAGCAGAAATTCACTCAATAGCCGGGCAAGCAGGGTCCTGCCGACCTGGGGTCGGGGCGAACAGATGACGTAGATGGGCGTGCGGTGCATGGCGGAATCAACGGGCGGATCGGTTCTCCGATCCAACTCCTATCACGCCATGCCGGTGGGTTCTATTTCTCGCCGGAGGAGCGCGCCGCCGCCTTGCCGGAGCCGACAATTTCCGTCAGTTTAATCCGGTCATACTCGCTCCAGACATTGGCGAGCCAGTGCCGGACATAGCCGCGGAGTACGAACGAATAGTTGGCGGCGTCGTCGTTCGGGCCCTTGTTGGCGACGAATTTGAGGAACGGCACCGAGGACACCTCGACCTGCTCAAAGGCCATCTCGTTGAGCTTGGGGATGGTGAGTTCGGTCGCATCCTTGATGCGGTGGAAATAGGAGTTGTAGGTTGCCTGGTCCCATTCGAAGAAGCTGGTGTTGTTGATGAAGTTCTTCACCAGGAAATATTTCGCGCCATCCATGAAGGCGGCGGTTTCGGCGATCTCGTCGAGTGAGGCGATCGACGGCCCGAGGATATGAAAAACCGCGAAGGTGATCTGCCCGGATTTGGCCGCGTCTAGGAAGCCGATGTCGCGCAAGGCGGCCAAAGACGGCGACAGCAGGCCGGCGCGCACGTCGATCACGGTCACCGAAGGGGCCGCGGTGTTCAGCGTATCGAAGATCTTCATCTGATCGGCAGTCGCCGTCATGTCGACGATCTCGGTGGCGTCGGGATGAAACCGCTTCAAGGTGCCGCGCGGCGATTCGGTATCGAAAGCGCGGGTCGGGACATTATTGGCGCTGAAATAGTCGAGAAGGGTTCGCGACACGGTGGTCTTGCCGACCCCGCCCTTATCGGCGCCGACGACAATCACTGCTGGTTTCGCCATGAAATTCCCTTCCGCGCGTTTCGACAAATCGAGTCCTCCAGGACCGGCCGATCCCTGACGGTGCAATTTTTCCCTGATCATGCCCGGGTCCCCGTCCCCGGAGGTGACGGGCATGCAAACGAAGCCACCCCTGCTTTGAGGGCGAACATGGCAGAAACAAGAAGGAGGTCAATTGCCCGTGGGTTGCACGGTTAACCGTGACGCCCAATTCGGTCAGTCTGCCCGCCAAGGCCGGATCAACTGTCCCAGGGACCGGCGGGTTTTCCCCAAGGCCTTTCCGGGGCTATCGGCGAAGCGACGCCGCTCTGCCTCTCGGGCGATTGGTCGGCGCTACCCCACGGGCCGGTTGATGCGCTTGTTTGTTGCTCCTCCGGCTCCTCGGCATGAAAGGGCAGGGCGAGCGGGCCGGGATCATGGCCGCCGGCAAACTTCACCAGCGCCTGCACCCGAGAATCGACCGAAGGATGGGTTGCAAACAGGTCAGCAAAGCCGGAGCGGGGATTGTCCACGCATAATTCCATCACCGCCGAGGTCGCGCCCGGCAGTTCGCCGCGATTTTCGATCTTGCGCAGCGCCGAGATCATCGCGTCCGGGTTCTTGGTGAGCTCGATCGATCCGGCGTCGGCCAGATATTCCCGCGAGCGGGACAGCGCGAGCCGTACCACAAGCGAGAGCAACCAGGCCGCCGCAATCAGCGCAATCGCCACCAGCACGATGATGAAGGCGCCGCCGCCTGAGCCCTTGCGGTCGGAGGAGGACGACGACGAGGAGGAAGACGATGACGAGGACGACGACCAGCCCGTCCCGCCGCTACTCCAGGCAAAATTGGTGAAGGTGCGGAAGAACAGTTCGGCGAAAAAGCCGACCACGCCGGCGATGATGACGGCGACCACCATCATCTGCACGTCGCCATTGCGAATATGGGTCAGTTCATGGCCGAGCACGGCCTCGAGCTCCTGGTCGTTCAGTTCGCCGAGCAGGCCTGTCGTCACGGTGATGGCGTATTGGCGCTGGTTGAGCCCGGTTGCGAACGCATTGAGTGCATCGCTTGGCATCACCTTCAGCTTGGGCATCGGAATGCCGCGGGAGATGCAGAGGTTTTCCAAGAGATTATAAAGCCGCGGCCGCTGCTGGCGCGTGACGTCCTCGCCGCCGGTGACCGCATCGATCAGCTTCTGGTGGAAGAAATAGGCGATCACGATCCACAGCACCGCGCCGATGGTCGCAAAGGGCAGGGCCTGGATCAGGTCGCGCGTGGCGGCGCGCAGGTAATAATCCGCCGTGGCGTCGCTGTTCACGAAGACTTCGGCGAGCAGCGCGCCGGCAAACACCATCACATAGATTAGCACAAACAGCCCAGCGAGCAGGATCGCCGAGCGGAACTTGTTCGATGCAACGTGGGTGTAGAGGCCGTAAGCCGCCATGCGGCGTCACTCCGCCGGATCGCGCGATCAGAACTTCACGCTCGGCACGGTTTCCACCTCGGTGCGGCTAGTGCCGAGATCGAAGAAATCCTTGCGGGTAAAGCCGAACATTCCGGCGAATAATGCCGCGGGCATCTGCTGGATACCGGTGTTGTATTCCTGGACCGCGTTATTGAAGAAACGCCGGCTGGCGGCGATCTTGTTTTCAAGATCGGAAAGCTCGCTTGCGAGTTGCTGGAAATTCGCGTTGGCCTTGAGGTCCGGATAAGCCTCCGACAGCGCGATCAGTCGGCCCAATGCGCCGGTAAGCTGATTTTCGGCGGCCGCCACCTGGCCGGGTCCCTGCGCCGAGATCGCGCTGTTGCGGGCCTTGATCACGTCGTCCAGCGTGCCCCGCTCGTGGGCCGCATAGCCCTTCACGGTTTCGACGAGGTTCGGGATGAGATCGTGGCGTTGCTTGAGCTGCACGTCGACGTCGGCAAAGGCCTGCCCGACCCGCTGGCTCAGCGTCACCAGCCGGTTATAGGCGCCGAAGGCAAACAGCACGAGAACGACGATAATGCCGAGAACGATCCAACCGGTCGACATGACGGGCAGCTCCTAAAGAGAAGACATCGGGACAGGCGCAAGGCCGGTCCGGATTTAGGTCCAGAACCGGCATGGGCACGCGGGATGATAGGTCACCCCGAGCGTTTAGTCGCCCTGTCTTTGCGATGAGTTCAAGCGGCCCCGGCGGCGCTGCGGCACGCCCCTCCCTGGAATTGGCGGATACAAGAAAAAGCCGCGCGGTCAATGGCCGCGCGGCTTAATGATGGGGCTTATGTGGAGCTTCAGGGCTTGGCGACGTGCCAGGCGCCGTTCAGGAAACCGTCGCCATTGGTCTGGCCGGGCCCCGTGTCGCCCTTCTTGAAGGTGTAGAGCGGCTTGCCCTTGTAGGCCCACATCTTCTTGCCGTCGTCACGCACCACGATCGTCATGTCGGCGGTCGGTTTGGCGTCGTCGGCGGCCATCAAGGGCGGCCAGGCTTCGACACAGGGGCCATTACATGCCGACTTGCCGCCGGAATCCTTGTCGAACGTATAGAGCGTCATGCCCTTGTCGTCGACGAAGACCTTGCCCTTCGGGGTATCGGCGGTTTTCAGGGCCTGGGCGAAGGCGGCCTGAGAGGCGAAAACGAGCGTAAAAGCCGCGACTGCGGCCAATGTCCTGGACATTGCTGCTGAACTCCTGATCCATCATGAGGACGCGGGGTGCGTCAGGGATTCAGAACGCCGCGCCCGGGATTTTATTCCGCCGAACCGTCGCCGGTTTTGAACAGCGCATCGCCCCACCGCGCCTTTCTGAGCGTGCGATAGGCCGCCTTGTCGCGGCGGGGCGCCAGCACGACGTCGAGGCCGTGATCGGTGCAAAGCTTCGCTTCGGCTGCGGCCTTGCCGATTTCGGGCGGGGCTAGCACGCGCGAGAAGCCGGCCACGGGCCGCCTCCTTGCCAGCGCCAGATAGATGAACTTCTCGTCCTCAAACGGCAGTTCGGCGGATTTGACCTGCAGATGCGCCCGCGAACGGGGCAGGCGTTGCGAGAAGTGGCACCAGTCGGGAGCCGTCAAGGGGCAAGCGCGATCGTGCGGACACGGCGCCGCCACATGCGCGCCCACGCCAATCAGTTGATCTCGCAATGTCAGGATACGCCGATAGCCGGCCGGCGTGCCGGGTTCGACCACCAGCAGAGTGTGAAGGGTTTTCGCCCACAGCGCGTCACCGAGGCTCGCCTGTTCGGCATCGTTCATCTCGCCAATCAGATAGCTTGCCACCACCAGATCGGCGGGATCCGATTGCGCCAGCAACGCTCGCGCGGCGCCGTGGCGATAGGTCATCTCCGCGAGACGGGCGTGATCGGAAGCAAGCTCGAGTGCGAGCGCGCGCAGCGCCGGATTAGCATCGATCAGCGTGAAGGCGTCGAGCGAGGATAGTGCGGTGACGGAGGCCCATGCAGCCGTGCCGGGGCCAGCGCCGACATCGAGCAGGCTCCTGGGAGCAAAGCCGGCGTCCACCGCAAGATAGGCATTCAGTGCCGCGCTGACCGCGGCATAGGTCGCAGGCATCCGCGCCACCGCGTAGGCCAGTGCCTCCTCACGCGTTGTGATGGCGGCAGAGGTCCCGCCCTCGCGGTAGGTTTGCGACATCCGCGCCGCATGCGCGGCCGCATTGTTGCGCGAGACGCCTTCGAGCTGCCGCTCGAGCGTGCGCTTCAATTCAATGGGAAGCTCGGGTGCGATCATGGGTGGGAGCGGTTGCCACTGGCGAATTTGTCGAAGCCGGTGACAAAGCACGTGCCAGAGGGCGCGATCAAGCCTTGGTCTTCAAGCCTTGGTCATGACGCGGCGTTATCAGCCGCTCGCCCCCGGAGCAGAGCGCCGCCCGCAATGCCGACCCCGAGCACATACATCCACCCCTCGTGCACATCGAAGAGATGCGAATTGAACAGCGAGGTGGCCATGTTCTGGACGACCACCAGGAGGCCCACGGCTGCCATAAGGTTCGGTGTCCGGAACATCCAAAGATGCACCAGCCACATGGCATAGAGGAGAGCGATGCCAAGCACACCCCACTGCACCGCGACGTTGAGCGTCTGGTTATGAGGATTGCCGATCACTTCGCCAGCGGCGCCGGTCTTGCCGAGGGAAGCCTGTTCGAAGAGATGGCGGATTGAACCAGTGCCATGGCCGATCATTGGCGCCTCCGCGAAAAAGCCGATCGACTTTCTCCAGAATTCCAGGCGCAGCCCGGTCGAGGTCGGCGCATTGGTATCCTTGTAACGTTCGTAATCGCCGAACGTGTCGAAGGTCGGACACAGCCGTGGCGACTGCACCATGGCAAACGAAAGGGCAGCGGCTGCAAGCGTAATCAGAACCGCCTTGCGCCAGCCGAGGCAAAGCCAGGCAAGTGCGGTGAACAGCGCCGGCAGCGTGAACAAGGCGGTGCGGGCAGCTACCACAAAGCCCAGACTAAGCAGGAAACCGACGGCGATTACGGCAACGCCGGCAGCCAGCCACCGGGCGCCGCGCCGGAACAGCGTCACGACGGGAAAGGCAAGGGCGACCGCGCAGAGCGCAAACTCCTGGCTCTGGTCGATGTAGTTCTTGACGAAAATGCCGCAGACCTCGCCACCTCTGGGTTTCAGGGTGAAGGCAGGTTCGAGCGCGGTGATCCAGGAAAACGCCGACAGCAGCGCGCAGGAGGCGACAAACGCTGCGAGCACCAGAGCCCCGCGCCGCGAGCGCTCGAAATGATAGAACAAGAAGGGAAGCACGATGAACTTGGCAAGCGGCAACAGGCCGCGAAGTCGCTCGGCCCAGGAAGCTTCGGACCACGCCATTCCGATCGCGGCGAGAGCGAAGAAGGCAAGCGGCAGATAACAGGCCGGGCGTTTGAGGGAACCCAGGAACGCCGGATAGTCCATGACCCAAGCCACCGCGCCGAGCCAGCACAGCACAAAGATGGCGACCAGCGACGTCGACCATGGAAACGACAGCGCCGTCAGGACCGCAAAGACATCGGCGATCGAGGTCCAAAGCGCGCGATCGCGCCAGAACCGGCTGATCGTCGCCGGGACAATTGTGGAGCTGGTACTCAGGCTCGACATGACAGCAAAGGGCACAGCGCGGATGACGCAACAACTGAAATGGGTCGAAGAGACCCGGACTAAACGATGCGCCAAAAAGCCGCGATGGCCCGCAAGGCGCGGCCAGCAATCGATCTTTTATATTTGTCGTAAATTGAAATAGACGGGAAGCGGACGCCCGTAAACCGAAAACCCGGCCGAAGCTCTATGATGTCAGCGAGTTAAGTAGCTCGCTGACAGGGAATTCAGCCCTCTTCAGTTGTGAAGGTGAGAGAGATCAACCGGAGCGGCGCGTTTATGCCACGTTCTGGTCGAGGATCTTCACCGCGTCTTCAAGGTCAACGGAGACGAGTTGCGAGACGCCGCGCTCGGCCATGGTGACGCCGAACAGCCGGTTCATCCGCGCCATCGTGATCGGATTGTGCGTGATGATGATGAAACGCGTCTCGGTAGAGGCGGTCATCTCATGCAGCAAGGTGCAGAACCGCTCGACATTGTGGTCGTCGAGCGGCGCGTCGACTTCGTCCAACACACAGATCGGCGACGGGTTGGTGAGGAACACGGCAAAGATCAGCGCCAGGGCCGTCAGTGCCTGCTCGCCGCCTGAGAGCAGCGACAAGGTCTGCGGCTTCTTCCCCGGCGGCTTGGCGATGATCTCAAGACCGGCTTCCAGCGGATCGTCGCTCTCGATCAGGTGCAACGCGGCCTCGCCGCCGCCGAACAACTCGACGAACAGCCGCTTGAAGTGGCCGTTGACGGTCTCGAATGAGGTCAATAGCCGTTCGCGCGCCTCACGGTTCAGGCTTTGGATGCCCTGCCGCAGGCGTTTGATCGCCTCGACAAGGTCGTCGCGCTCGGTGGTCAGCGCCGTATGCTGGGTTTCGACCTCGCGCAGTTCTTCCTCGGCGCGCAGATTGACGGCGCCGAGCCGCTCGCGATCGCGGCGCAGCTTCTCCAGGTTTTCCTCGATTTCGACAAGCGGCGGCAGCTCGGTCTCGGGCTTGATTTCGGCCAGCGCCGCCACGCCTTGCGGCTCGACCTCGAGCATGTCACGGATTTCACGTTCGATGTCGGCGAGCCGTCGCCGCGCGCTTTCCATGCGCTCTTCGGCGCGCGCGCAGGCTTCGCGGGCCGCCGACAGTGCCTCGAGCGAGGCGCGGGCCTCACGGTCGGTCTCCGCCATCACGTTTTCGGCTGTCTGCAGCGCATCGGCGGCGACCTTGCGGGCCTGTTCGGCCGCTTCGATCTCGCCGATCAAGGCGCGGCGCTTTTCGGCGAACACCGCTGGCGCATTGTCGAGTTCGGCGCGTTCGGCCGTAAGCTCGGTGACCCGGGTCTGGATGGTTTCGATCTGGGAAGTGGAGCTTGCCTTGCGGTTCTGCCATTCGCCGCGTTCGGCTGATATCGCCTGCAGGCGCCGGTCGGCGAGCTCGGCCTCACGCGCCAGCGCCTGCGCCTCGGCGCGCACCTGCGCCGCCAGCCGGCGATGGCCTTCGATGTCGCTGCGCACCGCCACGAGGCGAATTTCGGTGTCTTCGCCGGGCGGCAGTTCCTCTAGCGCGATCATCGCGCTCTCGTGGGCGGCTTGAGCTTCGGCGCGATCGGCCTGCAGGCGGCTCGTTGCCTCGGTCAGCGCCGATTGACGGGCGATGTGGCGGTTGATCTCGCGTTCGGTGGCGGCGTGGCTTTCCCGCGCCGCATCGGCGGTGCGCTGCGCGGTTCGCCACGCCTCGCGCGCCGAGGATTCGGCTGCGGCCGCGGCCTTCAATTCAGTCTCGGCCGTCTCCAGCGCCTGACGGCGGGCACCGGCATCGATTCGGGCCTGTTCCAGCTCGTTTTCGATATCGACGAGGCGCGCGCGTTCGGCGAGCCGTCGCGCCGCGCCGGTCGGTGCATGGGCGGCGGCGACAAATCCGTCCCAGCGCCAGACATCGCCTTCAAGCGACACCAGCCGCTGACCGGTCTTGAGTTGCGACACCAGTTCGGCGCCGCGCTCCCGTGTCACCACACCGATCTGGGCGAGGCGGCGGGAAAGCTCGGTCGGCGCCTGGACATGGGCGGCCAATGCCTCCACGCCCTCCGGCAACGCCGGATCGTCGGCGGCGATCTCGGCCTGGGTCCAGCGCATCGGTGCCGAGGGATCGACCGGCGCATCGAGATCGTCGCCGAGTGCGGCACCAATGGCCTTTTCATAGCCCTTGGTGACGGTGACGCCGTCGATGATCGGCGGCCACAGATTCTTGGTTTCGCCGTTGACGAGCTTGGAGATCGTGCGCGCCTCGGTCTCCAGTCGCTGCACCCGCTTGTCAGCCTCGCCGAGCGGCGTGCGGCAGGCTTCCAGTTTTTGCCGCGCCTCGATATGGGCCTGCTCGCTGGCCTGCGCTGCAGCTTCCGACTGCGCCAGATGAACTTGCGCGGTTTCCATGGCTTCCGCCAGCGCCGAGAGGTCGCCGAGCGCGCTGGTATCCTGCGACAGCCGGGTGATCTCGCCCTCGACATTGGCGATTTCCTGGTCGAGACGCGCCAGCCGTTCCTGGTGGCTGCGCACGCCGGCCTCGAGCTGCTTGCGTCGCGCCGTGAGATCGGCCAGCGCCGTGGTCAGTTCGGCAAACAGTCGCTCGGCCTCGTTCAGGACCCGCTCGGCGTCCGCGACCCGCTCGTCGACGCCGCTGCGCTGCTCGACGCGCGATTTGATCTCTTCCTTGAGCTCTGCGTCTTCGGTCGCGAGCCGCTGCAGCGCTACGTCTGCGTCGGAGGCCTGCTGCTGCTCGCGCAGGATGTCGGCCGAGAATTGCGTCAGCCGGCGATCGAGTTCGGCGGCGCGCTCCTTGGCGCGTTCCTCCTCGCGGTCCAGCGTCTCGCGGGCGTTGGTGAGACGTTGCAGGCCTGCGGCTGCGCGCGCCTCGGCCTCGCGCAGGGCCGGCAGTTCGGCCGCGCGAATGGCCTGGATGCGGGCGGCTTCGGCCTGCTCGCGGGTGCGTTCGGCCATCTCGCGAACGCTGAGCTCGTGGCTGTGGCCGGCTTCGGCCACGCCGGCATGGGCATCGAGCCAGCGCAGGTGAAACAGCGTCGCTTCGGCCTTGCGCACCTTGGCCGCCACTTCGCGGTAGCGGATCGCCTGGCGGGCCTGCTTCTTCAGGCCTTCCATCTGGCTGCTCAACTGGCCGATG
>Ga0207647_10001885_pt1 | contig 16060 bp, 10 predicted proteins | sample KBSCornC2_FD_184295 | JGI IMG/M metagenome (GOLD analysis project Ga0207647, IMG submission 184295) | Corn rhizosphere microbial communities from Kellogg Biological Station, Michigan, USA - C2 (SPAdes) (version 2) | ecosystem: Host-associated > Plants > Roots > Rhizosphere ...
GCGCTGGCATCGAAAGCGACCGGTTTTCCGATCGCGAAAGTCGCGGCCAAGCTCGCCGTCGGCTATACGCTCGACGAGCTGCGCAACGAGATCACCGGCGGTGCCACGCCGGCGTCGTTCGAGCCGACGATCGATTACGTCGTCACCAAGATTCCGCGCTTCGCATTCGAGAAATTTCCGGCCGCCGATGCGCGCCTGACCACGCAGATGAAGTCGGTCGGCGAAGTGATGGCGATCGGCCGCACGTTCCAGGAATCGCTGCAGAAGGCGCTGCGCGGGCTGGAGACCGGCAAGGACGGCTTGAATCCCGGCAAGTTCGACTTCGGCAACGCCGACGACATCGTCATGCTCAAGCGCGAGCTGCGCGAACCGAAGCCCGATCGGGTATTCCATGTCGCCGACGCATTCCGCGCCGGTTTGTCGCTCGAAGAAATTTACCAGCTCACGCACATCGATCGCTGGTTCCTCGATCAGATCGCCGAGATCATCGAAGTCGAGGCGCAGGTCAAATCCGGCGGCTTCGCCGCGCTCGACGCGGCGCGCATGCGCGCGCTCAAGCGCAAAGGTTTTTCCGACGCGCGCCTGGCCGCGCTGATCACGACCGATGAAGCGGCCGTGCGCAAGTTGCGCCACGCCTTCAACGTGCATCCGGTGTACAAGCGCGTGGATTCGTGCGCGGCCGAGTTCGCCACGACGACCGCGTATCTGTATTCGACCTACGAAGAAGAGTGCGAAGCGGCGCCGACATCGCGCGACAAGATCATGGTGCTCGGCGGCGGGCCGAATCGCATCGGCCAGGGCATCGAGTTCGATTACTGCTGCGTGCATGCCGCGCTTGCGCTGCGCGAAGACGGTTTCGAGACGATCATGGTCAACTGCAACCCGGAGACCGTTTCGACGGACTACGACACGTCCGATCGGCTGTATTTCGAGCCGCTGACGCTGGAAGACGTGCTCGAAATCATTGCCGTCGAGAAACCCAAAGGGGTGATCGTGCAATACGGCGGGCAGACGCCGCTCAAACTGGCGCGCGCGCTCGAAGCCAATGGTGCGCCGGTCATCGGCACGTCGCCGGACTCGATCGATCTTGCCGAAGACCGCGAACGTTTTCAGCAGATGGTGAGCAAGCTTGGGCTCACGCAGCCGCCGAACCGCACGGCGCGCACGCCCGACGAAGCGCTCGCGCTCGCGCGCGAGATCGGCTATCCGCTCGTCGTGCGGCCGAGCTACGTGCTCGGCGGCCGGGCGATGGAAGTCGTGCATGGCGACGCAGACCTGCGCCGCTACATTACCGACGCGGTACGCGTTTCGAACGACTCGCCGGTGCTGCTCGACCGGTTTCTTGACAACGCCGTGGAAGTCGACGTCGATGTCGTCGCCGACGCACAAGGCAACGTGTTTATCGGCGGCATCATGGAGCACATCGAGGAAGCCGGCGTGCATTCCGGTGATTCATCGTGCTCGTTGCCGCCGTACTCGCTGCCCGCGAGCGTCCAGGACGAGTTGCGCGTGCAAGTCACGCAGATGGCGCGCGAACTGAAAGTCGTGGGCCTCATGAACACACAGTTCGCGATCCAGACTGATGACGTCCGCGGATCGACTATTTTCATTCTCGAAGTGAATCCGCGCGCCTCGCGCACCGTGCCATTCGTGTCGAAGGCGACCGGCGTGCCGCTGGCGAAGATTGCGGCGCGCTGCATGGTCGGCAAGACACTCGCCGAACAGCACGCGACCAAAGAAGTCGTGCCGGAATATTATTCGGTAAAGGAAGCGATCTTCCCGTTCCTGAAATTCCAGAACGTCGATCCGATTCTCGGCCCCGAGATGCGTTCGACCGGCGAAGTCATGGGCGTCGGTCGCAATTTTGGCGCCGCGTTCGCACGCGCGCACGAGGCGGCGAATATCGCCGCGCCCGCCACCGGCAAGGCGTTCCTGAGCGTGCGCGAAGGCGACAAGGCGCGCCTGCTGCCGGTCGCGCGCGAACTGCTCAAGCGCGGCTTCAACTTGGTCGCGACATCGGGCACGTGCGCGTTCCTGCTCGAACATGGCATCGATTGCGCGCGTATCAACAAGGTGCTCGAAGGGCGCCCGCACATCGTCGACCTGATCAAGAACGGCGAGATCGTGTTTATCGTCAACACGACCGAAGGCAAGCAGGCGATCGCCGACTCGTTCTCGATCCGTCGCGAAGCGCTGCAACAGCGCATCACCTATTCGACCACCATCGCCGGCGCACGCGCGCTGCTGCATTCGCTGGATTTCCGCGGCAATGGCGACGTCCACAGCTTGCAGGAATTGCACAGAGAACTGACCGCATGAAAAGAAGTCCGATGACCGCGAAAGGCGCCGAACGTCTGCGCGCCGAGGTCGAACGCCTCAAATCCATGGAGCGCCCGCGCATCATTGCGGCGATCGCCGAAGCGCGCGCGCACGGCGATCTGAAGGAAAACGCCGAATATCACGCGGCGCGCGATCAGCAGAGTTTTGTCGAGGGTCGCATCAAGGAACTCGAAGCGGCGCTGAGCTATGCCGAAGTGATCGATGTGTCGCGTCTGACGCCGAACGGCAAGATCGTGTTCGGCGCGACCGTGCAGTTGGAGGACGAAGACAACGGCGAAGCGGTGACGTACCAGATCGTCGGCGACCTCGAAGCCGACATCAAGCAGCGGTTGATTTCGGTGTCGTCGCCATTCGCGCGCGCGCTGATCGGCAAGAGCGAAGGCGACAGCTTTGAGTTCCAGGCGCCGAACGGCACCAAGAATTACGAGATCGTTTCCGTCACTTACAAGATGTGAAGCATCGCGTGGCCACGCTCACGCTGCTGTTGCCGGAATTGTCGCGCGTTGAAAGAACGCCGCGGCTGTTGCACTGGCTCGCGCGCGGCGATCGTTTGCCTGATGCGAAGCCTGGTCGCGAAGCGTTGCTGCGCGAATCGTTCGAGTTCATCGGTACCTCGCTGCCGGTCGCTGCGCTGACGCGTTCGCTCGATGCGAACGACGCGGCCGATGCGCTGTGGCTGCGCGCCGATCCTGCATTCGCCATGGCCGATGCGGTCACCGGCCGGTTGATGGCGTGTGGCGAAATCGGCTTGTCGCAATTCGAGAGCGACGAGCTCGCACGCGCGTTGCGGCCATTGTTCGGCGATACCGGATTTGCGCTCGAACCGACGAAACCATCGCGCTGGTATCTGCGCTGCCCGACGGGAGCGCGTCTGCCGCGGTTTGCGCCGCCCGCGTCCGTGCTCGGCGACGATCTCATGCGGCATCTGCCGAGCGGCGACAACGAGCGCCAGTGGCGGCATCTGTTCAACGAAGCGCAGATAATCCTGCACAACCATGCGGTGAACGCGCGACGCGCGCGGCGCGACGCGGTGCCGGCAAACACGGTCTGGTTCTGGGGCGCAGGCAAGCTGCCGGAGTGGGTGCGCACGTCATTCACACGTGTTGCCAGCGACGATGAGGTGACGATTGCGCTGGCAAAGCTGGCGAAGATTCCGCTCGTCGAACGAAAAGCCGCGCTCGCGGAACTCGCTGCTGACGAATCGGTCTTGATCGACGCGACGGTGATGCCGGAACCGGGTGCGGCAAAATTCAAGAGCATTGATCTGCGTTTTGCCAGTGGCGAGCGCATTCGTTACAAATCCTGGCATCGCTTGCGTTTCTGGCGCCGCGCATGAAGCCGCGCATCGAGCGGCGCCCGGCGTTCGTCGTGGGTACCTGGCCCGAGTCCGTCCATCCGGTGCTGCAGCGCGTGTACGCGGCACGCGGGATCAAATCTCCGGCAGAGATCGAACATCGGCTTGCGGCGTTGCTTGCGCCGCAGTCGCTGGGCGGAATCGGGCGCGCTTGCGAACTGATGGAAGAGGCGCTGCGCAACGATGCGCGCATCGTCGTCGTCGGAGATTTCGACTGCGATGGAGCCACCGGCACCGCCGTCGCTCTGCGCGGATTGCGCATGCTCGGTGCGCAAAATCTCGACTATGCCGTGCCGAACCGGTTTCGCCACGGCTACGGCCTGACGCCGCTGTTGGTCGAGGAATTGCGCGATCGGCATCCGGATGTGTTGATCACGGTCGACAACGGCGTCGCCGCTAATGCCGGCGTCGCCGCAGCGAAAGCGCTCGGCATGCAGGTCATCGTCACTGATCATCATTTGCCGGGCACCACGCTGCCTGCGGCGGATGCCATCGTCAATCCGAATCTTGATGGCGACGAGTTCCCGAGCAAGGCGCTGGCCGGCGTCGGCGTGATGTTCTATCTGCTGCTCGCGTTGCGCGCGCACCTGCGCGGGCGCGGCTGGTTTGCCGAACGCGGCATCGCCGAGCCGGATCTCGGCGTGTTGCTCGATATGGTGGCCTTGGGCACTGTCGCTGATCTCGTACCTCTGGATCGCAACAATCGCATCTTCGTCGATGCCGGTTTGAAACGCATCCGTAGCGGGCGGGCCTGCGCCGGCATTAACGCGCTGCTCGACAGTGGCAAGCGCGATCTGTCGCGTGTCGTGGCGAATGACCTTGCTTACGTCGTGGCACCGCGTATCAATGCCGCAGGACGGCTGGAGGACATGCGCCTGGGCATCGAATGCCTGTTGAGCGACGATCCGGCTCGCGCCGCGCAGCTCGCCGAAACGTTGTCGGCAATCAACGCGGAGCGCCGTGATCTGCAAGCCGACATGGTCGAACAGGCAGAAGCAGAAGTACAAAAGTGGAGAACGCAGCACGACGGCGAGGCGATGCCCCACGGTGTTGTGCTGTTCGATGCGGACTGGCATCCCGGCGTGGTCGGGCTGGTCGCCTCCAAGCTCAAGGAATCGTTGCAACGGCCGGTGATCGCCTGCGCGGCGGCCGGCGAGGAAATCAAGGCGTCGGGGCGCTCGATCGCCGGATTTCATCTGCGCGACGCGCTCGCCGAAATCGACGCGCGCCACCCGGGACTGTTGCTGCGCTTCGGTGGCCACGCCATGGCTGCCGGCTTGAGCCTGCAGCGCGGCGATATCGGCGTGTTCACCGCGGCATTCGATGCCGTCGCGCGCGAACGTATCGCGCCGGAGCAGCTCGAATCGATTCTGCTGAGCGATGGTGAACTCGATGCCGCAGATTTCTCGATCGAGCTCGCGCGAGCATTGCGAGCGGGCGGTCCGTGGGGGCAGGCGTTTCCAGAGCCGATGTTCGACGGCGAATTCGAAGTCGAGTCGTGGAAGATTGTCAACGACAAGCACCTGAAATTCCGCCTGCGCCGCAGCGGGTTGGCCGCGGCGCTGGATGGAATTCAGTTCAATGCCGCGCGGGCCGAGAAGCCGCCGAAACGATTGCGCGCGGCATATCAACTCGAACTCGACGAATGGCAGGGAACGCTCAGGCTGCAGCTGCTGTTGCGTCATGTCGAAGCCGTCTGATCCAGTACAGGAAGTCTGATGTCTGACCGATCCCGTTTGCGCAACGATCTCATCCCGCTTCTGCTGCTCGCGTTGCTGCGCTTGGCGCTGCATTTGTTGCTGAACACGCAATACGGCTTCCATCGTGACGAATTGCAGGTTTTGGATGATGCGCGGCATCTGGATTGGGGCTATGTGCCGTATCCACCGCTGACGCCTTTCCTCGGCTGGGTCGAATTGCACTTGTTCGGCACTTCGCTGAGTGGATTCCGCTTTTTCGCGGCGCTCGCCCAATGCGCGGCGATGGTGCTGACTGGATTGATCGCACGCGAGCTCGGCGGGCGTCGCTTCGCCGTTTTGATCGCTGCGGTGGCCACAGCGACCATGCCGTTCTCGCTGGTCATGTCGAGCATGCTGATGTATTCCTCGCTCGACCTGTTGTGGTGGGTCGGCATTGCGTACTTCACGCTGCGTCTGGTCAACAGCGGGAATCCGCGCTGGTGGCTTGCGCTGGGCCTCGTATTCGGACTCGGTCTGATGACGCGCTATACGATCGTGATCTGTGCGGCGGGCTTGCTTGCCGGCGTCGTTGTCACGGATTTGCGCCGACAGCTGTTGACGCCGTGGCCATGGCTCGGCGTGGCGATTGCGCTGCTGATGTTCGCGCCGAATCTGCTCTGGCAGGTGCAGCATGATTTCATTTACCTGGATTTCGTCAAGCATATCCACGAGCGCGACATCCGCTGGCATCGCACCGACGGATTCTGGGTCCAGCAGCTGTACGCGAACACCGGGCCGTTGTTGTTGCCGCTATGGTGCGCCGGGTTGCTGTTCCTGACATTCGCGCGGGCTATGCGGCCGTATCGAGTGCTGGCATGGATCTATGTCATCGCGCTGATCTTGTTCGCGGTCTCGCGCGGTCGTGGCTATTACCTGGCGCCGGCTTACCCGATGCTGCTCGCTGCGGGCGCGGTGGCATTCGAGCAGTGGCTGGACCGCCTGCGCGCGGCCCCGGCGCGAGCGCTGAGCGGCGGCGCCTGGGCCGTGCTTGCGCTGGCCTGCGTGACCAGCGCCGTTTTGGCGCTGCCGCTTGGATCCGTCAATTCACTGACGTGGCGGGTCGCGCGCAAGGTCCACGACGATTTCGCCGAACAGATCGGCTGGCCGGAACTGGTGCAACGCATTGCCGAGATCTACCGCTCGCTGCCCGCCGAGGAACGCGTCCATACTTCGATCCTGGCCAACAACTACGGGGAAGCGGGCGCCATCAATCTCTACGGCCCCGCGTTGGGCCTGCCACAGGCGATCAGTCGGACGAACACTTATTGGTACCGCGGCTACGGCGATCCACCGCCGACCACGATCATCGAACTGGGCAACAGCGCCGAGGACGAAAGCAAATCCGCGGCGACGTGCACGTCGTTCGGCAAGTTCCACAATGATGCCGGTGTCGAAAACGAAGAATCGGCGTGGAACTACGAGATCTTCGTCTGCCGCGACATTCCACCGAAATGGCCGGAAATATGGGGCGTCAAGCCTCGCTTTGGCTGACGTTCGGATTGCCGTCCACGTTATAATCCAACGCTTTGCACCAGCCGCCAAGACCATGATCGAAACCAATCCGATTGCCGCCCGCATCGCCGACCTGACCAGCCGTGTCGCGTCGTTACGGGGGTATCTTTGACTACGACACCAAGCGCGAACGCCTCGAAGAGGTAACTCGCGAGCTGGAAAATCCGAACGTCTGGGATAATCCGGAGCGTGCGCAGCAGCTCGGCAAGGAGCGCGCGCAGCTCGACAAGATCGTCAACGGAATTCGCGCCCTCAACGAAGGGCTGAGCGGCGCCGATGAGCTGCTGCAACTGGCCGTCGCGGAGAGCGATGAAGGTACCGCGCTGGCAGTCGCGACCGACGTCGATTCACTCGCTGCAAAAGTCGAAACGCTCGAGTTCCAGCGCATGTTCGCCGGCAAGATGGACTCGCACAACGCCTTCGTCGACGTACAGGCTGGCGCTGGCGGCACCGAAGCGCAAGACTGGGCCGAAATGATGCTGCGCATGTATCTGCGCTGGGCCGAGCAGCGCGGCTGGAAAACCGAATTGCTAGAAGTCTCCGCCGGCGAAGTCGCCGGCATCAAGAGCGCGACATTCCGCGTCGAAGGCGATTACGCATACGGCTGGCTGAAGACCGAGATCGGCGTGCATCGGCTCGTACGCAAATCGCCGTTCGACTCGGACAACCGCCGCCACACTTCTTTTTCGTCGATCTTCGTCTCGCCGGAAGTCGACGACGACATCGACATCAGCATCAATCCGGCCGACCTGAAAACGGACGTCTATCGTTCGTCGGGCGCCGGCGGCCAGCACGTCAACAAGACCGAGTCGGCTGTGCGTATCACGCACATGCCGAGTGGCATCGTTGTCGCCTGCCAGACCGAACGCAGCCAGCACGCCAACCGCGATCGCGCGATGAAGATGCTGAAAGCCAAGCTGTACGAGATGGAGATGCTCAAGCGCAACACCGAGAAGGCCGCGCTCGAAGCGACGAAATCCGACATCGGCTGGGGCAGCCAGATCCGCAACTACGTGCTTGATCAGTCGCGCATCAAGGACCTGCGCACCGGAATCGAGCGCACCGATACGCAGAAGGTGCTCGACGGCGACCTGGACGAGTTCATTGAGGCGAGTCTGAAGGCGGGTCTCGAAGCGGGCGCCAAGCGCATTGACGCATAAGTTGCGCAGATACGTGGAACAATACCCGTTCGCGTTGAGCGTAGCTCGCGCAGCGAGCGGAGTCGAAACGCCACGATGGGGCGCTTCGACTCCGGCCTTCGGCCTACGCTCAGCGCGAACGGAATTTGGAGTTCTGAAATGGTGTGCATCATGAATGATGACTCAGCGGGCGCCAGCGCACCGCAAGACGAAAACAAGCTGATCGCCGAGCGCCGCGACAAGCTGCGCGCGTTGCGCGCGCAAGGCATCGCGTTTCCGAACGACTTCCATCCGGATGCGTTCGCCGGCGATCTGCAGCGCGAATTCGACGGTCAAGACGCTCCGACGATCGAAAGCGCGGCGCGGCGAGTGAAAGTGGCGGGCCGCATGCTGCTCAAACGCGGCCAAGGCAAGGTCAGCTTCGTGCAGATCCAGGACATGAGCGGCCGCATCCAGCTGTTCGTGCAGGCCAATGCCGTCGGTGAGACTTACGACGCGTTCAAGTCGTGGGATGTCGGCGACATCGTCGGCGCCGAAGGTCCGCTGATGCGCACCAAAACCGGCGAGTTGTCGGTCAAGGTCGAGCAGCTGCGTCTGTTGACGAAATCGTTGCGTCCGCTGCCGGACAAGTGGCACGGGCTGGCCGACGTCGAGCAACGTTACCGGCAGCGTTACGTCGACCTGATCGTCACGCCGGAAGCGCGGCGCACGTTCGAGCTGCGCTCGAAAGTCATCCGCTTCATGCGCCAGTGGCTGGAGTCCGATCCGCGGCGTTTCATGGAAGTGGAAACGCCGATGATGCACATCATTCCGGGTGGCGCGACCGCGCGGCCATTCGTCACGCACCACAATGCGCTCGATATCGATCTCTACCTGCGCGTCGCGCCGGAGCTGTATCTGAAGCGGCTGACCGTCGGCGGCTTCGATCGCGTCTACGAGATCAACCGCAACTTCCGCAACGAAGGCGTTTCGACGCGGCACAATCCCGAGTTCACGATGCTCGAGTTGTATCAGGCTTACGCCACGTACAACGAAGTGATGGACCTGACGGAAAACATGATCCGCGATACCGCGCAGGCCACGCTCGGCAAGACGGCGTTGACTTGGGAAGGTCGCGACATCGACGTCGGCCCCGCATTCAAGCGCTGGCGACTCGATGAAGCCGTGCGTGAGCACAATCCGGAAATCGCCGCGGGCGAACTGCGCGACGTCGCCGCCTTGCGTGCGCACTGCGCGCGCCTGAAGATCCCGGTCAAGGCCGATTACGGCTGGGGCAAGCTGCTGCTGGAAATCTTCGAGAAAACTGTCGAAGACACGCTCGTGCAACCGACCTTCATCACCGCCTATCCGACCGAAGTGTCGCCGCTTGCGCGCGCGAACGATCACGACGGCGAAGTGACCGATCGCTTCGAGCTATTCGTTGGAGGCAAGGAACTCGCGAACGGATTTTCCGAACTCAACGATCCGGAAGATCAGGCCGAGCGCTTCCGCGCCCAGGTCGCGGCAAAGTCCGCCGGTGATGACGAGGCCATGCATTTCGACGCCGATTACATCCGCGCGCTGGAATATGGTCTGCCGCCAGCCGGTGGCCTTGGCGTCGGCATCGACCGACTGGTGATGTTGCTGGCGGACGTGCCTTCGATCCGCGATGTGCTGTTGTTTCCATACATGCGCCCGGAGAGCTGAAGCGCCCAAACCATGCCTGGCGGCCCGGACAGCCCTGTCCGGGTGTTGATCCTCGCGCGATGTGCGTGCGGCCGGAAACACAGGAATTTGGCGGATTCCGCCAATTGGCTTATCCTGACGCAGGGCAGGGGACAGAATTGCAACACAGATGACGCAACCGGCAAAACACAACAGTGGCTTTCGCCACGCGCGCATGCGCATCAGTTCCGCCGTGCTGATGATGCGCGGCGCGGATGTATGGTCGACCGAAATCGAGGACATCTCCGCCACCGGCGTTCTGGTCGCAAAACCCGCCGACTGGAAAGGGCAGGTCGGCGACCTCTATTCGCTCGACATGATCGTCGGCGAGGAACTCAATATCCATGTCGAAGCCACGCTCGCGCGCGTGCTCGAGCGCAGCCTCGGCTTCGCCTACGCGCGCATCCCGGCGGAGAAAGAGGTTCCGCTATGGAATCTGCTGGGCGGCTACGCCGACAAGCTCGAACCGTTTGACAAATAACTAGGCGGTCGCTTTCGGGGCGTCGCGCAGTTCGCGCCGCAAGATCTTGCCGACGTTCGTCTTCGGCAGCGCATCGCGGAATTCGATGATCTTCGGCAGCTTGTAGCCGGTAAGGTTCGCCTTGCAGTGCGCCTTGAGCGTCTCCGCCGTGAGGGCAGGATCCTTGCGCACGACGACGATCTTTACTGCTTCGCCGGATTTTTCGTCCGGCACGCCGACGGCGGCGACTTCGAGCACGCCGGGGCATTGCGCGACCACGTCCTCGATTTCGTTCGGATAGACGTTGAAGCCCGACACGAGAATCATGTCCTTCTTTCTGTCGACGATGTAGAAGTAGCCTTTCTCGTCCATCTTGGCGATGTCGCCGGTATGCAGCCAGCCGTCTGGCGTGATCACCTTCGCGGTCTCATCGGGCTTTTGCCAGTAACCTTGCATCACCTGCGGACCGCGCACGCACAGCTCTCCCGGCGTGCCCATTGGCAGCGGGTTGCCGTTGTCGTCCTGGATAGAAACATCGGTCGAGGAGATCGGCAGGCCGATGGAGCCGTTGTATTCGGCCAGATCCAGCGGATTCATGCACGCCGCCGGCGAGGTTTCGGTCAGACCGTAAGCTTCCACGAGCGTCACGCCGGTCAATTTCTTCCAGCGCTCTGCCACCGCGCGTTGCACCGCGGTGCCGCCGCCGAGTGTGAGATGCAATTTGGAAAAATCGACCTTGTCGAATCCAGGCGTGTTGAGCAAGCCGTTGAACAGGGTATTCACGCCGGTGATTGCCGTCATGCAAATACTCTGCAGCGTCTTGACGAAACCGGGCATGTCGCGCGGATTCGTAATCAGATGATTCAAGCCGCCAAATTTCATGAAAACCAGGCAGTTCGCGGTCAGTGCGAAGATGTGGTACAGCGGGATTGCGGTGACGATGACCTCTTCGCCTTCATGCACACTGCCGCAGCCCGATAGCCAGGCGGACGACTGTTGCATGTTCGCCACCATGTTGCCGTGGCTCAGCATTGCGCCCTTGGCCACGCCGGTCGTGCCGCCGGTGTATTGCAGGAATGCGAGATCGTCGTGACCGATCGCTACTTGCGGCGGCGCCTTGTGCGCGCCGCGCGCGAGCGCGGCGTTGAAGCGCACGGCGTGCGGGATCGAATACGCCGGCACCATTTTCTTCACGTGCTTGATCACGAGATTCGTGATCGCCGATTTCGGAAATCCGAGCAGATCGCCGATCGCGGTCGTGATCACGTGCTGGCATGGCGTGTCGTGCAGCACTTCGGCGAGCGTCGCCGCGAAATTGTCGAGCACCACGATCGCACTGACGCCGGCATCGTGCAACTGATGGCGCAGCTCGCGCGCGGTGTACATCGGATTGGTGTTGACCACGGTCAAGCCGGCGCGCAACACGCCGAAGATCGCGATCGGATACTGCAACACGTTCGGCAGCATGATGGCGACGCGATCGCCGCGCCGCAGTTTCAGATCGTTGAGCAGGTACGCGGCGAACTGGCGACTCAGGCGATCGACATCGGCATACGTGAGTACCTTGCCCATGTTCTCGAACGCGGGCCGGTGCGAAAAACGCTCGCAAGCTATTTCCAGCACATGCGCGATCGAACGGTATTCGTCGAGGTTGATCCGCGCTGGCACGCCGGGGGGATAGCTGGCCAGCCAAGGACGTTCGATATCGGTCATGCCGCGCTCCCCAATTGATTGGCGGATTTGAGCACAGGCGGAGAAAGACCGGCAAGCTGCATTGCAGTGGCCGATGGCACGGTGCACGATAGGCGCATGGTTCGATTGATCGTGATCGGCATGGCGCTGTCGATGCTCGTCGGGTGCCACCGCACACCCGATGAGCAGCGAATTCGCGAGTCGATCGCCGCGATGCAGAAGGCGGTCGAAGCCGGCCAGCCGCGCGATTTCATGAGCTACATGGCCAAGGATTTCACCGGCAACGATGGCACGGTCGACCGCGAGGGACTGATGAACATCCTGCGCGTCGAGGTGTTACGCAATCAAAAAGCCGGCGTGACCCTCGGGCCGATCGACGTGGACCTACAGGGCGATCGCGCGACCGTGCACGTAACAGCGACGCTGACAGGCGGCTCCGCCGGACTTTTGCCAGAGCGAGGGTCGATCTATGCGATCACAAGTGGGTGGCGACGCGAAGGAAGCGAGTGGCGCTGCTACAACGCCAGTTGGGAGCAAAAACTGTAGTTCGTCATCCCGGCAGGGACTGCCGGGATCCAGACTGCAGGGATGCCATCCATGGCCTCTGGATTCCGGCACTCCATGCCGGAATGACATCTAAAAAACTCACGCCGCTTTCGCGCTTCCCGCCAACTGCCGCAACACGTACGGCAAAATTCCGCCATGCCGGTAGTATTCCACTTCCTTTGGCGTCAGCAGCAGCACCTTGACCCTAAACTTCTTCTCGCCGGCCGAGTTGGTGGCGGTGACTTCCACTTCTTTGGCCGCGCCGTCGTTGAGACCGGCGATATCGAACACCTCGTCGCCTTTGAGTCCCAGCGTTTGCGCGTTTTCGCCATCGCGGAACTGCAGAGGCAGCACGCCCATGCCGACCAGGTTGGAGCGATGGATGCGCTCGAAACTTTCGGCGATCACGGCTTTTACGCCGAGCAGAAGCGTACCCTTGGCCGCCCAGTCGCGCGACGAGCCAGTGCCGTATTCCTTGCCCGCAAGCACGATGAGCGGCACGTTTTCCTTCTTGTACATCATCGCGGCGTCGTAGATCGGCAATTTTTCGCCATCAGGGTAATGCAGGGTGTTGCCGCCTTCCTCGCCGCCGAGCATCAGGTTCTTGATGCGGATATTGGCGAAGGTGCCGCGCACCATCACGTCATCGTTGCCGCGCCGCGAACCGTAGGAATTAAAATCGGCCTTGACCACGCCGTGCGCCTGCAGAAACTGGCCGGCCGGCGAAGTCGCCTTGATGTCGCCGGCCGGTGAGATATGGTCGGTCGTGATTGAATCGCCGAACAGGCCCAGACAACGCGCGCCGCGGATGTCGGCGATCTTGCCGACCTGCATGCGCATGCCGTCGAAGTACGGCGGGTTCTTGATGTACGTCGACGCGCCTTCCCATGCGTAGCGCTCGCCTTCGGGCGAGGCGATCTGATTCCAGCGCGCATCGCCCTTGAACACGTCGGCGTAGTTCTGCTTGAACAGTTCCGGGCCGACCGTGGCGGCGATCATGTCGCCGATTTCCTTGTTCGTGGGCCAGATGTCCCTGAGGTACACCGGCTTGCCGTCGCTGCCGGTGCCGAGTGGCTCTTTCGTGAGGTCGATGTTGACGGTACCGGCCAGCGCATAAGCGACGACCAGCGGCGGTGAGGCGAGATAATTCATCTTCACCTCCGGATGCACGCGGCCTTCGAAGTTGCGGTTGCCGGACAGCACCGAGGCGACGACGAGGTCGCCGTCGGCGATCGCTTTGGAAATCTCCGCCGGCAGCGGGCCCGAGTTGCCGATGCATGTCGTGCAGCCGTAACCGACGACGTAGAAGCCGAGCTTCTCCAGATATTCGAGCACGCCGGCTTTCTTGAGATAATCGGTGACGACGAGCGAACCCGGGCCGAGCGAAGTCTTCACCCACGGCTGCGCCTTGAGGCCTTTCTTGATGGCGTTGCGTGCGAGCAGACCGGCGCCGAGCATCACTGCCGGGTTGGAGGTATTCGTGCAGGACGTGATTGCGGCGATCACGACCGCTCCATCGTGCACCTGGTGGCCGTTCTTGACGTGCTGGCCTTCCGCGGCTGCGCTCTCGTGATGGCCCACCGCCGTGGTGCCGCCTTCGCCTTCCAGGCGCGCCTTGGCTGTCTCGGTCGGTTTGCGGTTGAGCGTGAGTGCGGCCAGCGAATCGTGGTAGCTCTTGGCGACGTCGCCGAGCAGCACGCGATCCTGCGGACGCTTCGGGCCGGCCAGCGAAGGTTTCACGTCGGCCAGGTTCAACTCCAGCATCGACGAGAACTCGGCATGCGGCGTATTGGCGTCATGCCACATACCCTGTGCCTTCGCATACGCCTCCACCAGGGCGATTTGGGCCTCGCTGCGGCCGGACAGGCGCATGTAATTGAGCGCCTCGGCGTCGATTGGGAAGATGCCGCAGGTCGCGCCATATTCGGGCGCCATGTTCGCGATCGTTGCGCGATCAGCGAGCGGCAGGTGTTGCAAACCGTCGCCGAAGAACTCGACGAATTTGCCGACCACGCCATGTTTGCGCAGCATCTGCGTCACGGTGAGCACGAGGTCGGTCGCGGTCGCGCCTTCCGGCAGCTTGCCGGTGAGCCTGAAACCGACGACCTGCGGAATCAGCATCGACGAAGGCTGGCCGAGCATGGCCGCTTCCGCTTCGATGCCGCCCACGCCCCAGCCGAGCACGCCGATGCCGTTGATCATCGTCGTGTGCGAATCGGTGCCGAATACGGTATCGGGGAACGCCCATTCGGCGCCGTCTTTCTGCGCGGTGGCGACCACGCGCGCGAGATATTCCAGATTGACCTGATGCACGATGCCGGTGCGCGGCGGCACCACTTTGAAATTGTTCAGCGCCTTCTGACCCCAACGCAGGAAGCTGTAGCGTTCCTGGTTGCGATCGAATTCGATCTTGACGTTGAGATCGAGCGAATCGGCCGTGCCGAACTTGTCGACCTGCACCGAGTGATCGATGACGAGTTCCGAAGGTATCAGCGGATTGATCTTTCTTGCGTCGCCGCCGAGCTTGACGATGGCGTCGCGCATCGCCGCCAGGTCGACCACGCACGGCACGCCGGTAAAGTCCTGCAGTACGACACGCGCCGGCATGAAGGCGATTTCGGTGTCCGGCTCCTTCTTTGCGTCCCAGCGCGCGACCGCTTCAATCTCTTTCGGCGTGACGGTGACGCCGTCCTCATGCCGTAACAGATTCTCGAGCAGGATCTTCATCGAGTAGGGCAGGCGCTTGATGTCGAAGCGCTGCCCAAGCTTGGCGAGGCTGGCTATCGCGTACTTCTTGCCGTTGACGTCGAGAGTATCGCGGGTGCCAAAGGAATCGGTCATGGCGCGTGAAGCTCCTTGCTTTCGAGATGGGAACTACGCCCGGCTGAGGGCCGAAGGGCCGCTCGAACGAGGCGAGTCGATACGCGGCCGTGTGACGGCTGCGGATAACCACGAAGTATAGCGCAGACCGCCGTATTCCCGCTGTTTTACGAACCGCCGAGCGTGCAGCCGGCGAGCAGGCCGCGCGCCATCATCGCGTACTGGCGGCGGCGAAACAGCAGACGCATCTGCGTGCCGCCGAGCTGGCGCCAGAGCACGGCGGCACGCACGGCGGCGAGCAGCAGCGCGCGGATCTGGTCGACCTGTGCGGACTGCTGCAGATAAGTCGGATTGCCTTCGACCAGAATGCGCGGCGCCAGCCGCGACAGTGTTTGCACGTAAAGATCGGCCAGGCGCGCGCTGACGTCGACCTGCCCGGTTTCGGCTTGCTCGGCCAAGGCGCGCATGCCGTCGATACCGGAGCGCAATGCGCGCAGTACGTCGGTGCGGCGGGCGAGGCTGCGTTCCAGGCGCAACACCTGCAACATCATGCGGGTGAGTATCAGGTCGCGCTTGCCGCTCTCGCCGAGTTGCGCGACGAGGGTTTCCAGACCCAGGCGCAGATTGCCGATGCCGCCATAAACATCCACCGGGCTGTCCGCGTCGATGCGGAATACGCTGGCGATACTCTGGCGCATGGACAGCGTGTCGCCGCTGCCACGTGTGGCGAGCGCGCGCACGAGCGCCAGGGCCT
>Ga0207647_10001886_pt1 | contig 16055 bp, 8 predicted proteins | sample KBSCornC2_FD_184295 | JGI IMG/M metagenome (GOLD analysis project Ga0207647, IMG submission 184295) | Corn rhizosphere microbial communities from Kellogg Biological Station, Michigan, USA - C2 (SPAdes) (version 2) | ecosystem: Host-associated > Plants > Roots > Rhizosphere ...
ATGGCTTCGGCAGTGGTAGCCGTCCTTATCAGCGCTACAACAATTTCGGCTTCTCGGTTGGCGGTCCGATCTGGAAGGACAAGATCTTCTTCTTCTTCAACTACGACAAAACGATCAATCCCGGAACTGCGTCGGCAGGCTTTGAGAACGTCCCCACAGCCAACATGCTTGCCGGCGACTTCACCGGCTTTCAGACCCTGTATGATCCAACGACGCAGACCGTTGATAGCACCGGCGCCTTTCACAGAAAATCATTCCTGGAGGAAACCGGCAAAAACGCTATTCCCGCAGGCAAGATCGATCCTGTCGCAGCGGCGATCTCCAAATACTATCCGGCTCCGAACGTGGCGGGAGCATCTGGTTTCACGAACAACTTCCACTACAACGTGCCCAGCTCGAATCCGTTCACGAAGTATTTCGGCCGCCTGGACTGGCAGATCAACCAGAACAACCACATCATCATTTCAGAGACGAACAGCGATAACCCGGCGCAGTACCGTAATCAAGGCATTTGTCCGGTCAATTGCCAAAATGGCGACGTGAGCCGCGACAATGCCCAGATCTCCTGGGTGTGGACGATCAGCCCGAGTACCATCAACGAAGCACGCATGGGCTTTACGGATCAGCTCAACTTCTTTACGCCGTTCTCGATTGGGCAGGGCTTTCCCGCCCAGCTAGGTTGGCAATTCGCGAAGGCGGATACCTTCCCGGACGTCCAAATCGAGGGCAACGGCGGCTCGATCTATGAGCTGGCTCCCCAGTCCAACGCGGTCTATAAGGAATTTGTCTTCGATCCCTCAGATGTGGTCACTTTGGTCCGCGGCCGGCACGTGCTGCACTTTGGCGGCGAGTTCCTGATCAACCAAGCAAACTCAACCGCCTGGGGCAATACCAACGCGGGCACAATGAAGTATACGGGCGTTTATACGGCGGCTACCGCCGGAGACACGACGACGGGCATGTCATTCGCAGATTTCCTGCTCGGGTATACGAATCAATGGAATGCGAAGGTCACGCCTGAATACGGCGGTCGATTGAAGAGCCCTCAGGTGTTTGCGCAGGACGATATCAAACTTACTCCTAAGCTGACTGTGAACGCGGGGCTGCGCTGGCAGGGGATGACTGGCTGGCACGAAGTGAAAGGCAACATGATCTCCTTCGATCCGACTGTCACAAATCCTGCAGACGGCTCGCTCGGTGCTGTGTGGTACGGCACAACCAAGGCAAACGGACGCGACAGCCTGCAGGCAGGAAACTGGAGCACCTGGCTGCCTCGCGGTGGCTTCGCTTATCAACTCCGGCCTACCACCGTGTTTCGCGGCGGCATCGGGCTCTACGGCTATACCTGGAGCAATGACACCTATGCCCCGGGCATGGGCGGAGCGTTCGGGTCTTCAGGCACTCTGAACGACAACACGAACGGAACACTTCCGGTGGTGCTGCTCGCTTCCAATGGCAATACGAACTATCAGGGCGCAGGGGGAAAGAGCGTCAACGCAGCATCCCTGACGGCACCAAGCACGCCGGAAGCCTATAACGGGCTGCAAATCTCGTATCAGCAGTACCACACGCCTGTGCCGAAGATTCTGGAATGGAATGCCGAGGTGCAGCAAGAGCTAGGCCCAAGCATGGTTTTCAGAGTCCGGTACGTTGCGAGCCATGGATACAACCTGTTGTTCCCGGCCGATATCAATGCGGTTCCAGAGCAGTTCCTGGGGCCGAACGATCAGGGCAAACGACCCTATCCGCTGTTTCAGTCCATCAGCAGCGGCAACAATGGTTCCGGCGGCACCAACAACGGTGTCTCCAACTACAACTCGCTGCAGACTGAAGTCAGCCAACGGCTTTCCCACGGCCTGGAATTCAATGCGAACTATGTCTGGTCACACATGCTTACCAGCATTGATTCCTCCGGATGGGGCAGCAGCTCGGGAAATGACTACTACCAGCGGCCTTACAATGTGTCGGCCAATTACGGAGCATCGAATTTCGATGTCCGCAATGCCTTCAAAACGGCAGTGCTCTACGACCTGCCGTTCGGCAAGGGTCAACAATTCCTGAACAGCAACTCGCTGGTCGACGCAACGATTGGTGGATGGCAGGTTGCTCCAGTCATCGTCTGGACTTCCGGCAGTCCGTTCAACGTTACGATGAGCTCCAATAACTCCTTCGATCTGACGGGCAATGGACAGCAGTTCCCCAATCAGATCGGAAATGCGAATCCGTCTAATAGAAGCATCAACCAGTGGTACAACCCTGCAGCATTCCAGCAGCCGCTCCCCGGGACATACGGCAATACGCGACGGAATAATCTGTATGGGCCAAACTACTTCATCATGAATGCCGCACTTGGGAAGACATTCCACCTTCCGTGGGAAAACATGGCCGTAGAAATTCGCGCATCAGCACAAAATGTCCTGAATCATCCCTCCTTTGACAATCCGAACGCCTCGATCGGAGACCCCAACGCCGGGATCATCAACAGCCTGAGGGTATACGGCCGGACCATGCAGCTCTACGGACGCATCTCCTTCTAACCTCTAACCCGCTTCAGAAAAGAAGAGAACGGCGATTGCCGTTCTCTTCTTTTTTTCGTCCGGCGATACCGCCACTTTATGATGAGTTAGACATGACTTGCCGCGTTGTCCTCTGTGCCCTTCTGTTGTTGCCCCTCTCTGCAATCGCCTATGCCAGTCAGGTGGCCAAACCGCAGACTGGCTCGTCGAAGCAGCAGCAGGCGCGTCAGCATATTCAGGCGTCACAGCAGTACCTCCAGCAACAGCGGCCAGACCTGGCCATCCCCGAGTTGCAAAAAGCGGTAGCCCTGGAACCAAACAATGTGGACGCACGGGGAAACCTGGGCGTCTTACTTTTTTTCCGTGGGGACTATGCCGGCGCGGTCCCCGAACTACGCGTGGCGGTGAAGCTGAAGCCGGACCTATGGAAGCTGCAGGGACTTCTGGGGCTTGCAGAAGAGCGCACGGGACAGATCGATGCGGGTAATGCTGATCTGGAAGCTGCCTTCCCTCACCTGACAGAGCAGAAATTCAAGACCGAAGTCGGCAACGCGCTGGTGACGAGTTACACCAGGACAGGAGACACAGAGAAAGCGGCGGCGATCGTGTCGCAACTGCTAGCGGACCAGCCGACGAACACCGACTTACTCTATTCGTCCTATCGCTTGTATTCCGACCTGACGGACAAGGCCATCGTGACCATGGCGCTTACCGATCCCGATGGCGCGCTGATGCACGAAATGATGGGCCGCGAGTTGGCACGGCATGGGGACGAGGCGCAGGCCATCGTCAATCTGCGCGAGGCTCTGAAAATCAACCCACACCTTCCGTCTGCGCACTTCGAACTCGGCGAGCTACTCTATAACTCTACAAACGATGCATTGAAGGCCCAGGCGGAGCCGGAGTTTCAGGCGGCGATTGCCGACAATCCTGCCGATGGGCAGGCGCACCTGATGATGGGCGAGGCTGCCGCGAGGCGTGGGGACACGAAGACCGCGTTCACTGAAAGCTCCAAGGCGGTGGAGCTTCAGCCGAACGATGCGGATGCGCTCGTGGAACTGGGGAAGATCCTGATGACCATGAACGAGAACGAAAAGGCACAGGAGATGTTCGAGCGAGCGGTAAAGGCGGATCCGACCAACACAGTAGGTCGCTACCGGCTGAGCGTGCTCTATCGCAGGCAGGGCAAGAGCGCCGAGGCGGATCAGCAGATGGCAGAGTACAAGAAGTACAAGGATATGAAGAGCAAGCTCGAAAAAATCTTCCGCGACATGCGCATGGGATCGCTTCAGAAGAATGCTGATGATACGGACGAGCAGCGCTGATCGGCGAGATCCTCAGGGACATCTTGCTGCCCGCCTGTGCGGACAAATGCTCGTACTTTTAGAGTGCCTGTGCGCGCCAGCGATGTGCTTCAGCCAGTCGGCGCAGGCAGTGAAGGCGCCTCCAACGAGCGGGGCCGCGCCTCAACCGAGTGCTGCGACGCAATTGGTGGATATCACCGCCCGCACCGGCATTCATTTCGACCACATGTCAACGCCCGATGCGCGTTACATCGTCGAGTCGATGAGTGGCGGCGTAGCACTGATCGATTACGATCAGGATGGCTATCCCGATGTCTACTTCACAAACGCCGCGAGCGTGGAGATGGGACTGGCAGGGAAAAAGGCGAAGAGTGCGCTATACCGTAACAATCACGATGGCACGTTCACGGACGTCACCGACAAGGCTGGAGTTGGCTATCCCTGCTGGGCAATGGGCGCAACCGTCGGAGACTACAATAATGATGGTCGACCTGATCTGCTGGTGACATGCTTCGGCGGAGTCGTCCTCTACCGCAACAACAGCAACGGTACGTTTACGGATGTGACCAAGCAGGCCGGGCTGAGCGGGGACAATGGTTGGGCGACCGGTGCTTCTTTCGGTGACTACGACGGCGACGGATGGCCGGACTTGTTCGTGGCGCACTATGTCGACTTTCATCTGAATGATCTGCCGACCTTCGGGTCGAAGAAGACCTGCCAGTATCACGATGTCCCGGTGCAGTGCGGACCGCGCGGGCTAAAGGGGACAAGCGACAACCTGTACCACAATCGCGGCGATAGCACGTTCGAGGACGTTTCCAAGCAGGCGGGCGTGGACGATGCGCGCGGTTTCTTCGGATTGACTGCGGTGTGGGCGCACCTGGGAGGCGATGGGCCGCCCAACCTGTTTGTAGCAAACGATGGCGAGCCAAACTTTCTCTACGTGAATGATGGCCACGGGCACTTCACCGATGTCGCCTATCCGTCAGGCGTGGCGGTCAACCAGGATGGCACGGAGCAGGCGAACATGGGAGTCGCGCTGGGGGACTACATGCACACCGCCCGTTTCTCCATTGCGATTTCGCACTTCAGCGAGGAGTACGCGACTCTCTATCGGAACGATGGCGAAATGAATTTTACGGACGTCTCTTACTCTTCCGGCATTGCGCGCGGTACTACTCCGTATGTCGGGTGGGGCGATGCCTTCATCGATCTCAACAACAGCGGCTGGCTCGACTTCATCCTGGTGAACGGCCACGTCTACCCGCAGGTAGGAGCTTCTGGAACAGGTACGGTTTATCGGGAACCGAAGCTGGTGTATAGCAACCAGCATGATGGAACATTTCGCGATGTCAGCAAAGTCAGCGGCGCGGCAGTCCTGATACCGCAGGTGAGCAGAGGGCTGGCCGTGGGCGATCTCTTCAATGATGGGCATCTCGAAATCGTGATCGAGAACCTGGAGGGTGGCCCCATGATTCTGCGCGCGGAGGCGGACGCGCAGAATCACTGGATCAGTCTTGAGCTGCGGGGTACGAAGAGAAACCTGCTGGCACTGAATACCCGCGTCAGGGTGACAGGGGCCGAGCTTATACAAGAGGATGAAGTACGCAGCGGCGGCAGCTACCTATCACAGAACGATATGCGCCTGCATTTTGGATTGGGGAAGCATTCCCGCGTAGATAAGGTTGAGGTGACCTGGTCTTCGGGCGCGAAGGAAACACTTGCGAACCTCTCCGCCGATCGCTTTTATGTAGTGCAAGAGGGGAAAGGCGTCGTATCGGCGCATCCGTCCGCGACTTCACCAGCGTTCGTGCATTGACGAAGTCAAATCGCCGACAGGATCAGGCGAGCGATTCCAGGTAGTTCCCCCATCCGACTACAACTGTCGAGCCGACGAGCAGGAAGAGGCCGACAGCCATGAGGAGCTTGGTTCTCCGGCTCGTATCACGCCACTCGTGCAGCATCAGCCCCCAAAGGGTGGCAAAGATGATGATGCTGGCCATATGCAGGGTCCAACTGGAAAAGTCGTACTTCCCCATCCTGGTCTGACCCATCGAGTAAAAGAAGAACTGGAAATACCAGAGAACCCCGGCGAGAGAGGCCAGCGCGTAATTACTGGCAAGAATGGCCGGAGTAAGCCGTTCGGATGAATCCGCAGGTTCGTCTACCGGCGCTGCCTGCTCAGGATTGACTCCGGGTGCTCCAAGGAATTGCGCTGTGGAATCATTGCGCACGATGAGAATGATGGACCAGAGAAGGTTAGTGGCAAAGCCGCCGATGAGCACCACAATGAGTACTGGAAGGTTCTGCCAGAGCTCCGAGCCGCCGTGCGAAAGAAGGTGTTGCCGCGTGATGAGCGCGATGCCTTTGCCGGCGCTGAGTCCGTAGGCGAAGCATGAACTCATAATGCCCGCAAAGATTGCCACGCCGAGCCCTTTGGCAAAGGAGAAGTCGCGTTCGCCGATCGCTGCTCTTTCCTCCGCGGGAACTTCTTTCTCCTTCGAATAGCCAGCAAGCCCATTCACCGCGATGGCCATTACGCAGATGGCAACACCAAGGAGGATGACGCGCCCTCCGGTTTGGCGCAGAATGCTGAAGATCTGTCCGTTGAAGATAGGCGGCATCAAGGTGCCGAAGGCGGTGCAAAATCCGAGTGCGATCGCATATCCGAGTGCGATGCCGAGATAGCGTACCGCGAGACCAAACGTTAGGCCGCCGACACCCCACAAGGCGCCCCAGAACATCGTGTGCCACAGTGTCGGAACTGGCGTCGCACGGAGTATGGTGAGCACGTCCGGCACAAAGATGTGGCCGATGACAATGGGGGCTACGATCCATGCGGCGAAGCCCTGGATGATCCAGTAGATTTCAAACGACCAGCGCTTGATGGGCCTAAATGGAATGAAGTTGCTGGCAGATGCCAGGCCGCCAATCCAGTGATAGATGACCCCAACCAGGGGATTCACACCCAAGCCATGCCTCCGCGCCGTGAGATAGTTCAAGACATCTTACGTGGTCATCGCGGCATTTGATATTCGCGGGTGCAATTGAAAGGAGTTTGCGGCGGGCGATACACTCGCTGTTGCGCCGTCATTCCTACAAGGAGGAGCACTCACAGTGCCTGACACCCTAGCCTTGGAAGGTGCGCTGACGCGCCTGGACCACTTCACGATCGAGGTGCCGTCGTGGGGATTTGCGAATACGGGCACACGGTTTGGCAAGTTTCTGCAGGCGGGGGCTGCCACTACTCTGGAAGAAAAGTTCGCCGATGCCGCGCTGGTTCACGCGCTGACGGGTGTAACGCCCTCCATAGCGCTGCATGTGCTTTGGGATCTTCCGCGCGGTCTGGACGATGTGCCGGAACTGGCACGCCTCGTGGGTAAATATGGAGTCCGGGCCGGATCTATCAACCCGAATCTATTTCAGGACCAGGAATACAAATTCGGCTCGCTGTGCAATCCGGATGCTGTCATCCGAAGGCGTGCAATCGAACATGTACTATATTCAGTTGAGATAGCGAGATCGCTCGGATGTCGTGACATCTCGCTCTGGCTCGCTGACGGCTCAAATTATCCGGGAGCGCAGAGCATTCTTCATCGCATTGGATGGCTGGAAGAGGCTTTATCGGAGATACACAGCGCATTAGTCGGCAATCAGCGATTGCTGATCGAATACAAGCCATTCGAACCTGCTTTTTACCACACGGATATTGCCGACTGGGGAATGGCATCACATTTAGCTCGTGCTGCCGGCCCGAGGGCGCGTGTGCTTGTGGACACAGGTCATCACTATCAGTCGCAGAACATCGAACAGATCGTCGCGTGGCTGCTGCATCTTGGCCTTCTTGGTGGCTTCCATTTCAATGATCGGCGGTATGCGGACGATGACCTTACCCTAGGCTCGATTGATCCGTATCAGGTGTTCCGCATCTTCCACGAGATGCTTTCTACGGGCGAGGCTGAATTCGCGAACGTGGCGTTCATGCTGGACCAGAGCCACAACATAAAGGGAAAAATCGAAGCGACGATACAGAGTGTGATTGCGGCACAGGAGCTGTTCGCGAAAGCATCGGTGGTGGACCACAGCCGCCTGGCCGAGTTGCAGTCCGCTGCAAGGACGGTAGAAGCGGAAGAGTGTCTACGCGCAGCATTTTGGACAGATGTACGTTCGGCATTGGCGGCGTGGCGTGAACGCCGCGGCGTACCGTGCGATCCGCTGCGCGCTTTGGCAGAGAGCGGATACGTGGCGAAGGTTGAACGGGAACGTGGATCGCGTAATGCAATGCTGCAGTCGAGCTATGCCTGATGCGCAACGGAGAGATACGAAATCATGACACTGGCACCCTCACATAGCGCAATGGAGCTGCAGCACCTTGACGACCGTTGGGACGACAAGGTTGCCGCAAATATGGATGAACCTGAGCTGCTACGGTATCGATCGAACCTGCTTGGCTCAGACCTGCGCATCACGAATTTCGGAGGCGGAAATACCAGCTCGAAAGTGGTGACGAAGGATCCGCTTACAGGAGAAGATGTCCGCGTCTTGTGGGTCAAAGGCAGCGGGGGCGACCTTGGAAGTATCAGGCGGGTCGGGTTCGCGACCCTGTATCTGGAAAGGTTTCTGACGCTCGAGGGGATCTATCGAGGCGTGGACCGGGAGGACGAGATGGTGGAGTTTTACCCGCTCTGCACCTTCGGCATCAATCCGGTTGCAGCTTCCATCGACACGCCGCTGCACGGTTTCCTTCCTTACCGGCATGTCGATCATCTTCACCCGGATTGTGCCATCGCGCTTGCCGCTGCCGCAAACGGGCGCGAGAAAATGGAAGAGTTCAACCGCACCTATGGTCACAAACTCATCTGGGTGCCGTGGCAGCGGCCAGGGTTCGAGCTTGCGATGATGATGAAGCGCGCAGTTGAGCAGGAACCTGCGTGCGATGGCATTGTGCTTGGCGGTCATGGGCTCTTCACCTGGGGTGATACGCAACGCGGCTGCTATATGAATACGCTTCGTATGATCGACCACCTCACTGATTTCATTGAAACCCACCTGAAAGCGAAAGGGCTGAACATACTCGGCGGACAGCGGTTTGCGCCGCTCGATGATCGGAAAGAGGTCGCGGTCAAGATACTTCCCTTCCTACGCGGAAGGGTTAGCGAACAGAAGCGATCGATTGCGAGCTATTCCGACCTTCCCGATGTGTTGGAGTTTGTGAATTCACATGATGCGGAAAAATTGGCTTACATGGGAACGAGTTGCCCGGATCACTTTATCCGTACCAAGATTCGTCCGATGCATGTGCCCTGGGAGCCGACGAGCGGCATCGCTGCACTGAAACAAGCGATCATGGATAGACTAGCCATCTATCGCACCGAGTACGCCGATTACTATCGGAGGCACGCTGAGGCAGCGTCGCCTGCGATGCGGGACCCTAATCCGGCCGTTGTGTTGATTCCCGGACTCGGCATGTTCACCTTCGGGAAGAACAAGACGGAGTCGAGGATCGTTGGCGAATTTTATGTCAATGCAATCCACGTAATGAAGGGCGCGGCGGGACTGGCCGAAGGGGCGTCACCGAGGCACCTTCCGCAATGCGGCTCTGACACACTTGCCGATGCATTTCAAACTTACAGCAACTACGTGTCGCTTCCCGCTTCAGAGGCGTACAGGATTGAATATTGGGCGCTGGAAGATGCGAAGATTCGCCGGCAACCCGCGGAAAAGGAGCTAAGCCGCTCGATTGCGCTAATTGTTGGTGGTGGCAGTGGGATCGGGCGCGCAGTGGCGCTGCTGGCTGCGGAGCGCGGAGCGCACATTGTCATCGCGGACCGTGACCTCGACAGCGCGACGCGCGTGACGGAGGAAGTGCGCGCTATCGTGGGCAAGGAAGCCGCAACTGTGTCCGCGGTCGATATCCGTAGCCGCGACTCGATTCGCGAGACGATTCGTCAGACTGTATCGGCGTTCGGGGGTCTCGACATTCTCGTCAACACCGCGGCGCTGTTTCCTTCGTCCACGTCGGGTGCGATCTCGGATGAGCAGTGGGCGCTAACGCTGGAAGTGAATGTCACGGCTAATTTTCTGCTGGTCGAGGAGATTGGCCGCATGCTCCAGGAGCAGGGACTTCCCGCGAGCGTCGCTCTGACGAGCTCAGCGAATGCGGTGGTTCCGAAGAGAGGCAGCGAGGCATATGACGTCAGCAAAGCGGCCTTGAGTCACCTGATTCGGGAGCTCGCAGTGTCGCATGCACCGTTAGTGCGGATCAACGGCATCAGTCCCGCGACGGTTGTAAAGGGGTCGACGATGTTTCCGCGGGACCGCGTCATTGCGTCACTGAAAAAGTACGACATCCCGTTTCGTCCGGAGATGAATGACGAGGAATTGCGCCACCGTCTTGCCGCGTTCTACGCTGACCGTACGTTGACCCACGTGCCGATCGATCCGCAGAACTGCGCGGAGGCAATCCTTTTTCTTGCCGGCCCGAAGGCACCGTGCACAACAGGACATCTAATTCCCGTGGACGGCGGCCTGACCGACGCTTTTCTACGTTGAGGAGACGGTGCCCACTGCGCGCATGAGCCGGCCACCCAATATCGTGGCCATCGACCTAGGTGCCGAGAGCTGTCGCGTCTCCCTGCTGCAGTGGAACGACGATGTCCCGCAAATTGACGTGATTCATCGCTCGAGCAATGGTCCTGTCGCTCGAGCTAATTCGCTCCATTGGGAACTGCAGAAGCTGATCAACGAAGTGAAAGTGGGCCTACGGATGTGTGCCGAAAGGACACAGGGCCCCATAGCGTCCATCGGAGTTGACGGATGGGCGGTGGACTATGTTCGGCTCAACCAAGACGGTGTGCCGATTGGCGCACCTTTTTGCTACCGGGATGAGCGGACGATAGCCAGTGAAATCGCAACTGAGAAAGCATGTCCAGCAGCATTTCTCTATCGACAGACCGGCGTGCAGCCGCTTCGCATCAATACGCTTTATCAGCTTGTTGCCGACGGACAAGCGGGTGTTGCGGCGCATCATCGCTGGGTAAATCTGCCGGAATATGTGCTCTCGCAACTAGGCGGCCGCCTTGTCTCGGAGTTGACAAACGCCGCTCATACGGGTCTGCTGGATGCGCATGCGAATGCGTGGAACAAAGAGGTCTTCGACCGGGCTGGACTCGACCTTGAAGCGGCGCCTGAGCTCGTCGCGACCGGAACCGATATTGGCACCGTAAGCGCAGATTTGCGGATGCTTCCGCCGTTCGCAGATACACGCTTAATCGCGCCAGCCTGCCATGACACGGCGTCGGCGGTTGCAGGAATCCCGGCGGAAGGCGATGCGTGGGCGTACATCAGCTCCGGTACGTGGTCGCTACCTGGCACGCTTCTCGATCAACCTATTTTGGCAGAAGACGCGCGCATTGCGGGATTCACCAATCTGCGGGCTGCCTGTGGCCAATATTGCTTCCACAAGAATGTGAATGGCATGTGGCTATTGAAGCAGGTCGAGAAGCAGCTCTGTCCTCGAGGGAATGCGTGGAGCATTGCAGAGCTGATTGCAGCAGCTGAGGGGACACCAAACCCGCACGGTTTGTTAAACGTGGATGATCCGCGATTGCTGGTGCCGGGCAAACTCGCATCGCTGATCAACCAGCAGCTTCTAGAGAAGGGTTTCTTGGCCGTTCCAGAAGATGAATCTTCTCTCCCAACGTTTGCAAGTTTTATCTTCCACAGCCTCGCGCATCGGTATGGCGAGGTTCTGCGTGATCTGATTCGGCTCACGGGATGCACGCTTGAACGGATCTATGTTGTGGGCGGCGGGAGTCTGAATTCTCTTGTGAATCGGCTGACGGCCGAAGCAACTGGTTTGCCACTCTCCTGCGGGGTGGTCGAAAGCTCGACCATCGGAAACTTCGCCGTACAGCTCGCCTCGCTCGAAGGCGCAATGCATGTACGTGACAGAATTCGCCATTGGGCGAAACTGCTCACTTCTTCCGCTGAGTGCTGATCTCGTTTAAGGGTTGGCCTGCGAACGCGAGATATTCGGCTTATTCTCGCTTAATCTGTCCAGGTCAAGGTTGAGTTCGAGCACATTCACACGAGGCTCGCCGAGCAGGCCTAATTGTCGTGGGGTAATATGTGCCGCAACCAGCCTGCGGAGCGTCTCTTCCGGAATTCCCGTTGCGCTAGACACACGATGCACCTGATAGAGCGCCGCAGCCGGTGAGATATCGGGATCGAGCCCGGAGCCGGAAGCCGTCACGAGATCCACAGGGACCGGGCCCTCGGTTTTCTCACTGCTGACGCTCTGCGCAATTCTCTCGACCAATGCCTTGCTCGTGGGGCCAAGATTCGAGCCTGACGATGCGGAAGCATCGTAGCCGCTGCCGGCTGCGGAAGGCCGCGAGTGGAAGTAGCGGGCTCCGCTGAAAGGTTGGCCAATGAGCCGACAGCCGACCAACACGCCGTTCCGCCACACCAACTCGCCGGATGCCTGCGCTGGAAAAGCGAGACGCGCGATGCCAGTGATGAGGAGCGGATAACCGATCCCAAGAATGATCGCTGTGATTGCGGTGTAAAGACAGGCGGTGATGAGGTGACGTTTCATCACGATGGCTCCTTTATGCAAGCCCAATGGCGGTGATGGCCAGGTCGATGGCCTTGATGCCGATAAACGGTATGACAATGCCACCCACACCATAGATCAGCAGGTTGCGCTGCAGCATAGCGGCCGCGGACGAGGGACGATATTTCACGCCGCGCAGCGCCAGCGGTATCAGCAGGACGATGATGAGCGCATTGAAGATGATGGCGGAAAGCACGGCGGACTGCGGTGTGCGCAGGTGCATGATGTTCAACGCATTCAGCACGGGAAAGGCACCAGCGAACATGGCAGGGATGATGGCGAAGTACTTGGCAACATCATTGGCAATCGAAAAGGTAGTCAAAGCACCGCGGGTCATCAGGAGCTGCTTACCGATAGCCACGATCTCGATGAGCTTGGTCGGGTTGGAATCGAGATCCACCATGTTGCCGGCTTCCTTGGCTGCCTGTGTGCCGCTGTTCATCGCGACACCTACGTCGGCCTGTGCCAGCGCAGGCGCGTCGTTTGTGCCGTCGCCTGTCATCGCGACGAGCTTGCCTTCCGATTGCTCGCGCCGAATGAGGTCCATCTTGTCTTTCGGCTTAGCTTCCGCAAGGAAATCGTCGACACCCGCCTCGCGCGCGATGGCCGCGGCCGTCAGTGGATTGTCGCCCGTGATCATGACGGTCCGGATACCCATGGCACGCAACTGAACGAACCGTTCGCGCATGCCTCCCTTGACGATGTCTTTGAGGTGAATGACACCGAGTGCGCGACCGTTCTCGGCAACAACCAGGGGCGTGCCTCCGCTGCGCGCAATTCTCTCCACCACTGATTGCACTTCCGCGGGTAGGCCGCTACCAAACTCGCGGAGATGGCGCGCGATCGCATCGGCTGCGCCCTTGCGAATCGAGCGACCCTCAAGGTCGATGCCTGACATCCGAGTCGTTGCACTAAACGGGACGAACACCGCATTGAGTTGACCGAGCTCTCTGCCTCGCAGGCCGTAACGCTCTTTTGCCAGGATGACAATCGATCGTCCCTCTGGAGTCTCGTCGGGCAATGACGAGAGCTGCGCTGCGTCGGCAAGTCTCTCATTCGAAATACCTGGAGCCGGAATGAACTCGGACGCCTGACGATTGCCGATGGTGATTGTACCTGTCTTATCCAGAAGGAGTGTATTCACATCGCCCGCAGCCTCCACCGCCCGGCCGCTCGTGGCCAGCACGTTGTGCTGCACCAAACGATCCATTCCCGCGATGCCGATCGCGGAGAGCAGGCCGCCGATCGTCGTCGGGATTAGGCAGACGAGCAGTGACACCAACACGAATATACTTTGCGGCGCTCGGGAGTAGAGAGCGAATGGCTGCAGAGTAACGACAGCGAGGAGAAAGATTATGGTAAGACCTGCCAACAGGATATTCAGGGCGATCTCGTTGGGAGTCTTCTGACGCTCCGCCCCTTCGACGAGAGCAATCATGCGATCGAGAAAGGTCTCACCCGGATTGGATGTGATGCGAACCGTAATCTCGTCGCTCAACACCCGCGTGCCGCCGGTCACCGCGGAGCGGTCACCGCCTGCTTCGCGAATGACCGGAGCGGACTCGCCGGTGATAGCTGATTCATCGACGGATGCCACGCCTGCGACTACTTCACCATCACCCGGAATCATCTGCCCAGCGGAGACGCGTACCAGATCCTGAGCGCGCAGCTTGGAACTCGGCACTGCTTCAACCGTTTCCGACCGGATGCGATACGCAATCGTCTCCGATTTCGCCTGGCGCAATGCGTCGGCCTGTGCTTTGCCGCGTCCTTCAGCCATGGCCTCAGCAAAATTTGCGAAGAGTACCGTGAACCAGAGCCACAGTGTGATCTGCAGATCGAATCCAGTGTTCCCGAGCCGACGAACAATATCCGATATCAAAAGCACGGTGGTGAGGACGCTTCCCACTTCAACGACGAACATGACTGGATTGCGCATCATCGCAATGGGATTCAATTTGCGCAGAGCGTCTATTGCGGCTCGACGTGCGATGGACGCACTCATGATGGAGCGACGTGACTTTGCAGAGGCGGCGGCATCATTGCCAATGAGTGGCTCGAAAGTTATTTGAGTTGACATACTAGAAAACCTGACCGGCATGCATCATGAGGTGTTCCAGAACCGGCCCGAGGCTCAGCGCGGGAACAAACGTGAGTGCGCCAACGATGAGTACCACGCTGGTAAGCAGAGCAGTAAAGAGTGGAGTGGTAACCGGAAAAGTGCCGGCAGAGGCAGGAACTCGCCGCTTTTTGACTAGATTTCCTGCGACGGCAAGCATAGGCACAATCATGAGAAAGCGTCCAGCAAACATCGCGATCCCGAGAGTGATGTTGTACCAACGCGTATTTGCACTCAACCCTGCGAACGCAGAGCCGTTGTTTCCGGTCGCAGAAGTATAGGCGTACAGGATTTCGGAGAGACCGTGTGGTCCTTGATTCGTCAACGCAGAAAGGCCAAAGGTCGGAGACAGCACGGAAAATGCCGACAGGCCAAGAATGATGAGCGGAAAGATCAGCAGATAGAGCATGGCCAGCTGGACATCGTAAGCTTCAATCTTCTTGCCTAAGTATTCCGGAGTGCGCCCAACCATCAGACCAGCGATGAAGACTGAGATGATGACGAAAATCAACATGCCGTAAAGCCCGGCACCCACACCGCCGAAGACAATTTCACCTAGGAGGATATTGACCATGGGCACCATGCCACCCAATGGTGTAAATGAGTCGTGTGCGGAGTTCACGGCGCCGCAGCTCGCATCAGTGGTCACTGTTGCGAAGAGCGCTGAGTTCGCGATGCCGAAGCGGACTTCCTTGCCCTCCATGTTTCCTCCCGCCTGATTGAGGGAAGCGCGTTGATCCACGCCATGGAGAAGCGGGCTTGGCTGCGATTCGGCCCAGTAGCAGGTGAAAACCCCTGCGAACCATAGGACGGCCATTGCAGCGAAGACGGCCCAGCCGTGACGCGGCGATCCAGTCATCTCTCCGAGTGTCACCGTCAGACCTGCGGGGATAAGAAAGATCGCGAACATCTCCAGCAGATTGCTGAAAGGGGTCGGGTTTTCGAACGGGTGGGCGCTATTCGCGTTAAAGAATCCGCCTCCGTTGGTGCCGAGCATCTTGATGGCTTCCTGCGAAGCTGCAGGACCTTGTGCAATGGTCTGTGTACGGATCGTTGCAGTTGTCGACTTGCCATCGGAGCCGGTCGTGGTCTGTGTCTGGGGTTGAAGGATCTGTGCTGTGGCATAAGGCCGCAGGTTCTGAACGACGCCTTGCGACGCGAGCACAAGCGCCAGCACGATCGATATAGGGAGCAAAATCCAGAGCGTCGCGCGTGTGAGATCGACCCAGAAGTTACCCAGCGTCTTCATCTCGCGCCGCGCGATACCACGGATGAAGGCGACCGCCAACGCGATTCCGGTGGCTGCAGACCAAAAGTTATGGGTGGCCAGACCGAGCATCTGAGTCAGGTAACTCATCGTCTGCTCGGGCACATAAGATTGCCAGTTTGTGTTCGTGGTGAACGAGACCGCTGTATTCCAGGCGAGTGCTGGAGTAACACCTGCCAGGTGCTGCGGGTTCCAGGGCAGGATATGCTGTACTCTCTCGATCACGTATGTC
>Ga0207647_10001889_pt1 | contig 16046 bp, 15 predicted proteins | sample KBSCornC2_FD_184295 | JGI IMG/M metagenome (GOLD analysis project Ga0207647, IMG submission 184295) | Corn rhizosphere microbial communities from Kellogg Biological Station, Michigan, USA - C2 (SPAdes) (version 2) | ecosystem: Host-associated > Plants > Roots > Rhizosphere ...
CGGGCTGATAGCCGGCGGCGGTCAGGGCGCGGCAGGCATGCGAGCCAATATAGCCCGCGCCTCCTGTGACGAGGACGGTCGGTCGGTCGGTCATGTCGTCTTCTACTCTTCTCTCAGCGATTGGAAGGCCGTTTGCGGCTGAAGAGAAGATAGAGTGCGCGGGGGTTGGTGGTCAAATAGCGCCAGAACAGGCGGCGTGGCTCGAGCCAGGTGCGCCAGGCCCATTCGAGTCCGAATTTCTGCATCCATTGCGGCGCGCGGGACCGGCTGCCCGACAAAAAGTTGAAAAGGCCGCCCGATGTCTTGATAACGCCAACATTGGTCAGCAGCGGCGTGTATTGCTCCACGAATGCCTGCTCGTTGGGCACGCCGAGCGCGACCCAGAGATAGTCCGGCGCGAGCGCGTTGATCTCCTCGACCTTCGCGCGCAGGGCCTCGCCGCGCAGATAGCCGTGGCTGTGCCCGACGATCTTGAGGTTCGGATACATCTTCCGGACGTTCTCGACCGCCGCGGCGTTCTCGTCCTCGCTGGCGCCGAACATGTAGAAGGTGCGGCCGACCGCTTCGGCCTTGCGCGCGACGACGTGGAACAGGTCCGTGGTCGCGACGCGCTCGGGCAGCGGGAACCAGGATTGCAGCTTCGAGGCCGCCACCAGCGGCTGGCCGTCGGCGTTGATCAGGTCGGCGGCGCGGAACAGGCGTTCGGTCTCCGGCTCGGTCGAGCAGCGCGCCAGCACCTCGCCATTGGCCGAGGTCAGGTGCAACGGACGGCCGATGCGATGACGCGGATCGGTCGCCTCGATCATGAAGTCGGCGGTCGCTTCCAGGTCGAGCGCGGCCATGCGAAGGCCGCCGAGAGTGATCCGTGGCACGTCGGCGGTTGCGGCCCGGCCGTCCAGATTGACGCGGCGCTCAAGCATATTGTCTGCCTCGCTGACGCGCCTGGGTTGCGGGGGCGAGTTCGTCGAGCACGACGCCGACGAGCTTGCGCTCGGCGCGGCCGAGCGTGTTCAAGATCTCTTCGAGGCTGTCGTTGATGTCGAGGCTGGTCGGCAGCACCGCCACCAGTGCGTCGGCGTCGTCGAGCAGCTTGCGGCCGCCGGCCGGGAGCGGCATCGCGGGGCCGTCGAGGATCACGAGGTCATAGCCGCCGGCGGCACGCGCCTGCGAAATCGCCTTGCGGATGGCCTCGGTCGCCTTGCCGGCGTCGCCTTCGGCGGCCGGCAACACCGAGATGCCGTTCACCGTCTTGATCTCGCGCGCCGCCTTGCTGCCGATCGAGAGCCAGCCGAGCGCGCTCGGCTCGCTCTTGCCCGGACGGTTGACCTTGTTCGAGAGCGAGCGTGCCTGATGGTCGGCATCGATCATCAGGACGCGGGCACCGTCGCGGGCGGCCGCGAGTGCGAAATTCAGCGCGGTCACGCTGCGCCCGGTGGTCTCGCTCGCACCAACGAGCGCGATCACGGGCATCGCCTTGCCGCCGGCACGCCGGGCGACCGCGGCGCGCATGTCGCGCCAGGCGTTGAGCAGCGTCGTCAGGGGAAAGCCGGGGCGCAACGTCGGCCAGCCGAGCCGTGTCAGATCAACGCCGCCGCCGGTGGCGAGAATGGCACCCAACGTGTGGATGACGTCGGCCTCCTGCAGGCGTGCGATCAGCGGCTTTTCGATCAGGGGCCTTTCGACCATCGAGGGCTGCAGCGGTGGCGCGGTAAGTTCCGGCAGGGCCTGCGCGACTTCCGGGGTGCGCGATGCCTGCTGAGGCCCGGCAGTCTCCGAAGTCCGCGTCGTCTCTGGAACTCGGGGAGCTTGCGGCGCCGGCGTGCGTTCACGGCGGGCCGGCGTCGGCGCGCCGGCGAACAGGAGCTCGGCGGCGACGAACCAGCTCGAAGCCGCGAGCGCGCCGAAGATGAAGCCGATCATGGCGAACAGGCTCATCGCCGGCGGGAACGAACGCCGCTGCGGCACGGTGGCCTCGCCGATGACGCGGGCCGCCGAGGTGTTCAGGGTCTCCTGCTCCTCGGTCTCGCGCGAGCGCTTCAGGAAGGATTGATAGACGTCGCGGCTGGCATCGGCCTCGCGCTCCAGCTCGCGCAGGCGCACGGCGGCCTGGCTGAGCTGGACGCTCTGCCGCTTCTGCGCTTCCAGCGCCCGGTTCAGCGACGCCTCATAGTCGCGGGCGCGCGTCAGATCGTTCTTGGCGGACTGCGCGAAGCGATCGATCTCTTCGTTGATGGTGCGCTTGAGATCCTCGACCTGCTTCTCGGTCTGGCGCAGCGCCGGATGGCGCGGGCCGAGCTCGCCGGCCTGCTCCGCGTACTTCTTGCGTGCGTCGGCATATTGCGCGCGCAGGTTCGCGATGGTTGGCGATTGCAGCGCTTCCGAATTCGCGCCGGCATCGGCCGCGGTGCGCCGGCTTGCCTCGATCTGGTCGAGCCGCGCCTGTGCGTCCATTGTCGCCGCGCGGGCCGCGGAAAGCCGCTGGTTGCTGGCGGAGAGCTGCTGGTCGCTGATCAGCGCGTCCTGGGTGCCGACGAAATTGTTCTGGGCCTTGTAGGTCGCAAGCGCGGTCTCGGCACTGCGCAACCGCTCGCGCAGCTCCTTGAGGCGGCCGGAGAGATCGTTGGTGGCGCGTCGCGCGGCCGAAGCCTGCGAGTTGCGGGATTCGGCGAGGTAGGCGCTGGTCAGCGTGTTGGCGAGCATCGCCGCTTTCGCCGGATCGGTCGACCAGACCTCGATGTCGACGATGAAGCTCTTCTCGGTCTTGCGGACCGTGATGTGCCGGTTCAGGGCGTCGAGCGCCGCGAGCTGCACTTCCTTCGTCTCCGCGGCGGACGGCGCGCGGGGCTGAAGGCCGATCAGGCCGAGCAGCGACGACATCAGGCTCCTGACATCACCGCCGCCGCCGAATTCGGGGTCCTTGTCGAGACCAGCCTGCTGGATCACCTGGAGCAGCACGCTGTTGGAAGTAATCAGGCGCGCCTGGCTCTCCACCACCATGGCCATGCCGGAGACGTCCTGGGCACGCGGCGTGAGCTCGCGATCGACCAGCTGAAGCTCGCGCGGGTCGACATAAAGCTGGGCGGTGGCGGTGTAGCGGGGTGTCACGCTCTTGCCGACGGTGACCGCAAGCGTCGCGCCGAGCAGGGCTGCGGCCGCAATCGCGATCTTTCGCCGCCAAAGCAGGCTGACCAGCTCCAGCACGCTGAAGCCGGCCTCGGATCTCTGCTGCGGGGCCTCCGGTCTGGCTCGATCTATCGGCTGGTTGTAGTCAAGCATGATCCCCAGCTTCCATTCCAACTGCCGCGGGCTGAGGGGTTACTCTTCGCTTCTTGCCACGCACCCGGGATATAGGTGCCCAATCAACGCAACAGGGAAAATTAACCATACGCATTGAGGGACTATTCACCGAAATGGCAAACAAAGCGTTTAAGCGCTCGCCGCTTCCCGGCGCGTCACCGTGACACGCGCGATGCCGGGGTCCCCAAGGGATTAACGGTTCGTTACCGCGCGCAGCATGGCCGCGAGGCTCCGCCCGTCCTGCGTTTGCCCGCGCGCGCGCCATGATCGTCAGCTTTTCCGCAGGATGACGTGATAATCACCGCGGCGGACATCAGTGCCGCGCGGGAGCACGGCGTTCAGCATTGCGGCGCCGGCATCGACCAGGGCCGCGAACAGCGGCTTGCGCCGGCGCATCTCGGGATAGCGCGGGCTCTCGACCTCACGGCGGTAGATCATCTCGAGGCCATTGGCGGCCGCGAACGCTTCGAGCCGTGGCAACGTCACCAGCGGATGGAAGAAGGTCGGGAACGGCGGCTCGCCGGGCAGGCCGGCATCCTTGATGCCGCGGATGTGGCGGTAGAACCAGACGTGGAACCAGTGCGGCGAATATTTGGTGACGACGCCGGACAGCGAGCGCGGATTGGGCGCGCCGATCAGGATCATCCCGCCGCGCTTGAGTGCGTCGCGAAAATTCAGGAGCGCAGCGTCGACGTTGGGCAGATGCTCGATCACGTTGTAGCAGATCACGAGATCGAAGGTTTCGCGGCCGAAGGCGTAGGTCTGCACGTCGCCGAGGATGGCTTCGTCCGCGTAGGTGTTGTTGCGGACCTGGTCCTCGTCGATGTCGACGACGGTGACCCGGCTGCGGCTCAGCAATTCCGGCGGCAGAACGCTGCACGAGCCACCGCCGGCTTCATAGATGGCGAGCCGGCCCTGCGGCAGTTCGCGGCGCAGTACGTCGTGGACGGCGAGCAGGCTGTCGCGGGCTTCGCCGGGGACCAGATCGTGCAGCGCCTGGGCTTGCGCGGTCGCCGTGGGGATCTGGATCGCCGTGGCTGTCGCGAAATCGATCGTGGCTGGCTTGTTCATATTTTCTGACCGCGCTTGTTCGACTCAATTTTACAGGAAAAGTCTCGCATGCCCGAAGAGCAAATCTGGTGCCGCGACGCTTCACAGGTCGCGGTGCTTACGGTCGGGTTAATGCGCATCGCCGTTAACTACAGTATCGTCCCTACCGCGCCGTCCGCGGCGGATGGACTGCGACTTGCAGTACCACGCGCGCATGGATTGGCAGGGAAAACACGCGAAAGCGGTTAAGTGCATGGCGACAGGTCTGCATTGTCGAGAGATCCGTGGAATGGTGCCGTTTCGCGCCTCGATCCGGCTGTTCACTTTGGCACGCATCTGTCCCGTGGCACTGTGTCCTCACGGGGCGGCACCGGCGCTCATGCGATTGACGCAGGGCTTTTTCAACATATCTCGGGCATCTAGAACGCCATGACACTGATCCCGACAGATCTGTCCGCCAGCCGGCTCTCGGATGCCGTGCGCGATCCCAACCGGGAGATCGCGGCGAGCTCACGCGTCATCGACCTGTCGGTCGGCATTGTCGTCTGCATTCCCTGTTTCCGCCGCCCGCAGCATCTGCGGCTGACGCTGGAATCGCTCGCGAGCCAGCGAACCCCGCGCTCCTTCGCTGTCGTCATGGTGGAGAACGACGCCGCGCGGCGCGAGAGCGCGCCGGTTGCCGCGGAGTATCTCGCCGCCGGCCGGCTCCAGGGCATCTGCCTTGTCGAGCAGCGGCAGGGTAACTGTCAGGCGATCAACGCTGCGTTCGAGACGGCGCAGGCGCTGTTTCCCGCTGCGACCCGCTTCCTGATGATCGACGACGACGAGATCGCCTCGCCCGACTGGCTCGAGCTGATGGTTCGCACCGCGGAGGCGACCGGCGCCGACGTGGTCGGCGGGCCCGTGCTGCCTGACTTCGACGACGACAGCCAGCCCTGGCTTTCGCGTCATCCCGCCTTCCGCCCTGCCTACGACTACAGCGGCGCGGTGCCGCTGATCTATGGCTGCGGCAATTGTCTGATCACGCGTGCGGCGTTCGACCGGCTCGGCAGTCCGGCCTTCGATCTGCGCTTCAACTTCCTCGGCGGCGGCGATTGCGACTTCTTCGTGCGTTGCCGCGATGCCGGAATGACATTCCACTGGACGACGGAGGCGGTCATCACCGAGACCGTGCCGCAAAGCCGCACCAGTCTCGGCTGGATCGCAAGGCGGGGCTTGCGCATCGGCGCGATCAACTACCGTGTGCAGTACAAGGCCGCGCAGGGCGTGGCGGCGCGGGTGCGGGTGTTTGCGCAGATGCTCGGCCGGCTGCCGCTGTCTCTAGTACGCGCGGCACGCCTGCTGGCGACGTCGAAGGCCGTCGTCGCGATGCATCCCGTGATGGTCGCACTCGGCTCCTTGCTCGCGGCGCTCGGCATCGAGCCGAAGCCCTATGAGGCCTCGAAGATCGTGTCCTGACGGCGTGGTGGCGGACTAGATGCCAAAGCAGGCGAGGGCGACCCTGAGCGCGGAGCGCGGCAGCGATTTGAGCGAGCGGCGGCCGACCATCCCGAGATAGGTGAAGGCCTCGCGATATCTGCCGAAGCGGACCGCCTGCATGGCCGAATAGGTGACGAGATGAATCTCGGCCGCCTGCCGCAGCCCGGCGGCCGTGCCCGCGGGCAATCTCGCCAGGATCAGCCCGTCGTCGAAGACCCGCGCGATCGCCGGGAAGAAATCCTGCGGTGTCCGTATCGCCGCGTTCATGGTGTTGGCCGTGTGCAGGCGGTAGTCGAGCAGAAGCTTTGGTGCGAACTCGAACTCGCCGATCGCGGCAAGGCGGCACCAGCAGTGCCAGTCCTCGCAATATCTGAGGGAGGTGTCGAAGCCGCCAATGGCGCGGAAGGCTTCCGCGCGTGCGAGCGCGATGCCGCCATTGACGATGAAATTGCCGGCCGCGAGCCGCGTCAGCACGTCGCCGGAGGGCTTGCGGCGTCCTTTCAACAGGTCACGCCGGCCGATCTGCCGTCCCTCGCTGTCGATCGTGTTGTAGTCTCCGTAGACGAGCACGGCGCGCGGAGCTCCACGCGCTGCCGCCAGCAGTGCCGCCACCGCGCCGGGACGCATGAGGTCGTCGGCATCGAGGAAGAGCAGCCACTCGCCGCTGGCATGTCGCGCGCCGAGATTGCGTGCGGCCGATACCCCGGCGGAATCGTTGGTCATCAGGCGCAGCCGCGGGTCGCGAATGGCGCGGACGATCGAAATGGTGTTGTCGGTCGAACCGTCGTCCACGACGATCACCTCGGTCACCTCGCCTTGCGCCAGTGCGCTGGCGATGGTTTCGCCGACATAGGCCGCAACGTTCTTGGCGGGAATGACGACGGACACCGATGTGGTCGAGCCCACAGGCAGCGGAAGGCGCGCTGGCGTCGCCACGCGTGAGCTGACCGGTAGATCGAGAACGTCTTCGGCGGTGATCAAGCTGCGGCCCGTCTTTAAGGGTCTGTTAACCAGGGCGCATCTGCAGACGCGATCGATCGCAACCTTGGCCGCCGCGGATGATACTCGCATTACGGCGAAATCGTTTCCCGGAAGGCCTGCGCGAGGCGGGTTTCGCAGAACAACGTTAAGCCAACGGCATTAAGCCTGTGGCAAATTTGGAGGAGTGCGACAGCCGGTCCCATGCGAGAATGCGTACCCGGCTGCCGCGGATGGATTCCAGTGCCCGCAACGACTTTCGACTACGATCCCGACGACATGATCCTCAACCTCTTCTACGAGGACAAGGACGATCGCTGGTTTCCCGGCGACCGGCATCTGCGGCGCATGGCGCGCCGCATGCTGCTCGGCGAGCCGCGCATGAGCGGGCAGCTTCGCGTGTTCCTCAATCTCTGCGCAGGGCTCAATCGACTCGGTATCCGCTACCGCGTCAACGACTACCGCTACATCGCGCAGCATCCCGAGGAAGTCGCCTGCATCATCGGTCGCACCTTCCTGCTCGACAAGTTCGTGTGGAAGAATCCGATCCTGCTCGGCGTCGCCGCTCACAATCATCCGCTCGACGATCCCGACCTGTTCAAGCGCCTGCCGGTGAAGAAGGTCGTGGTGCCCGGCCAATGGTACGTCGACATGTACCGGCCGTATTGGCCCGACACGGAGGCCTGGCCCGTCGGCATCGATACGGATCTCTGGGCGCCGTCGCCCGCTTCGCAGAAGACCGTCGACGTGCTGATCTACGACAAGGTCCACTGGGACCGCGAGCGCTATGCGCCGGAGTTGATCGAGCCTGTCCGTGCCCGGCTCCTGAAGGAGGGGCGCTCGTTCACGGAGCTGCGCTACGGCAGCTACAAGGAAGAGGATTATCAGGCCGCGCTGGCGCGTTCGCGCGCGATGATCTTCCTGTGCCAGAACGAAAGCCAGGGTATCGCCTATCAGCAGGCGTTGTCCTGCGGCGTGCCGGTGTTCGCCTGGGATCCTGGCGGGCCGTGGCGGGACCCCGATTATTATCCGCATCGGGTGAAGTTCGAGCCGGTGTCGTCGGTGCCGTACTGGGATCACCGTTGCGGCACCAGGTTCGTCGACACCGCCGGGTTCGAGGCGGGCTGGGACGATTTCTGGACCGGCTGCGCCGCTGACACGTTCGATCCGCGCGGCTTCGTGCTCGACAATCTCACGCTGGAACAACGGGCGCTGCAATATTACGAGATCGCGCGAAGCGTGGCGCGGCAGCAGAAGGTGTCCAACGCATCCGGCCTGCTGGTTGACGGATGGTTAACGGGGATGGGCTAAGACTTGGCGCTTGCTTCCCCGGGTTCACCAGGCCGGCCTTGAGCCATGGATCGCAGCGCTGCTGACATGACCGACGTCGAGGCCCGATCGTTCGGTCGCGTCCTGCGCGATGGGCTTGCCGGCCTGAATGCCGTGCTGGCGGCGCGCGGCCTCGTCGCGGTTGCGGCCCTGCTCCTCGTGCTGGTGACGCTCGATCCGTTTCCCGATTTGCGCAATCCCGATGTAACCGCCGTCGTCGGCGGACGAATGGCGCTCACCTATGTTTCCTGGGGCCTGCTGGCTGCGGTCGCAGTGCCGTTCGTCGCCGTCACGGATGCGCCCGCGCTGAAGAGCCTGGTGACCCCGCTGCATCTCTGCCTCGTCGGCTGGCTGTTGATCAACATCGTCTTCTCCGAGAGCCGCGGCGTTTCAATGCAGCGCTTCGTGCTTGCGGCGAGCATGACGTCGCTCGCCGTCCTGTTGCCATTGCTGCCGCCGACGCAGCGCAGCTTCAACCTGTGCCTCGGTGCTGCCGCGCTCGTGCTGCTGGCGCTGTGCTATCTCGGCGTCTTCCTCGCGCCGCAATATTCCATGCACACCGCGCTCGACCTCACCGAGCCGCAGCTCGCCGGCGACTGGCGCGGCAGTTTCGGCCACAAGAACGTCGCATCGCCGGTGATGACCATCCTGGTCTATGTCGGCATCTACCTCTGCGGGGCCGGGTCGTTCGTGATGGGACCGACGATCGCCGCGCTGGCCGGCCTCTTCCTGATCTTCACCGGCGGCAAGACGTCGTCGGTGCTGTGCCTTGCGATCTACGCCCTCGCCTCACTGGTCTGTCTCACACCGAGCCTGTGGCTGAAGCGGCTCATTTGCTTCGTGCCGCTGATCGTGATGAACCTGCTGACGGTCGGCAGTGTCGTGAGCCCGTCCCTCGGCGCCATGACTCGATTGCTTCCCCTCGATCCCACTTTCACCGGCCGTTCCGACATCTGGGAGTTTGCGCTCGCAGCCGTCGCCGAAAAGCCGATCATCGGCCACGGCTATGCGGCGTTCTGGGACGACGTGACGGCGCGGCAGACCGCCCAGGGCGCCGAATGGGCGACGTCCGCTGCACACAGCCACAACAGCTATCTCGACCTCGCGGTCACCATCGGCCTGCCGGGCCTGCTGCTCGTCATCCTCGTCTTCGTGCTCGCGCCGCTCCGCAATTTCCAGTCGGCCCAGGCTCACAACCGCAGCGCTGCGCTGGTCAAGCTGTTCCTGACCGTGTGGCTGTTCGGCCTGTATTACGGGACCACCGAGACCTTCCTGCTCGAACGGCAGAATCCGATCTGGTTCATGTTCGCGCTTGCCGTGGCCGGTCTGCACTTCCTGGCCAGATTCCAGTGCGTCGAGCAAACGGAACCGTGCGCTGACAGCTTGTCGCAGTCGGGACCGTCGTAGTGGCATAGGCTTAACGATATGCAGCGACGTCACTTGTGGTCTGCGGCAAACATAATCTATCTGGAAACATTCAGTAACTGCATGACCCGCGGATGACGTTTCTCAGCGTCGAGCAACCAGATGATCGGGTTTCCAGCACGTCGGGAATCGCGGTCGATTTCGTGCGTGACTGGCGGCAGGCCGCATTGCGCCTGAATGCCGGCCATCGCACCGCCTTCCAGCATGGTTACTGGCTCGGCGCCTGGTACGAGGCGTTTCAGGATCTTGCCCCGCTGATCGCCGTGATCTCCGATGCCGCGACCGGCAAGGACATCGCGGTGGTGCCGCTGATCAGCCATATCAGGCGCGGCATCCGCGTCGTCGAGTTCGCCGACCTCGGCGTCTCCGACAACAACGCGCCGATCCTGGCGCTCGATGCGGCGTTGGATGGAGCGGCGATGGATATGATCGGCAAGGCGCTGGTCGACGCACTCTGCGCCTTGCCCGACCGCTTCGACCTGCTGCGCCTGAGGAAGATGCCTGCGCATGTCGGCGGCAAGCCGAACCCGCTGGTGTCGCTCGGTCGTATCGGATCCAGCTCGCTGAACGGAAATCTCGTGCTGACGGGCGACAGCTATGACGACTATCAGGCCTCGATCAAGCGCATGCAGATGCCGCGCTGCTGGCGCGTGTTCGGCCGTCATGCCGGCGCGCGCTTCGAGATCGCCACGGATGTCACGCGCGCGCATGAGCTGCTGGACGTGATGGATGCCCAGCAGCAGGCGCGCATGCGCAAGCTCGGCTCGCGGTTCGTCCTCAACGACGATACGCATGCCCGATTCTATCGCGAGGTCGCGCGCCAGGGCGTTGCGGATGGCTATGCCGTCGTCTCGGCGCTGGTGTGCGACGAGGGCGTCGTTGCCACCACGCTCGGCGTCAGGCATGGCGCGACCTACTTCCTGCTGCGCATCAGCCACGCCGGCGATGCATGGTCGAGCTGCTCGCCGGGGCTGCTCGTCACCGAACGCACCATGGCGGCGCTGCATGCACAGGGCGTGCGCCGTTTCGATCTCAGCATCGGCAACCAGGACTACAAGCGCCGCTTCGGCGCCGAGCCGGTGCCGTTGACCGACGTCAGCGTCGCGCTGTCCTGGCGCGGCGCTCCTTACGCATGGCGCGACCATGCTGCGCAGGGCCTGCGCCGCCACCCCAGGCTCGCCGCCGTCGCGGCGCGGGCGATCGGCAAGGGCACGCGCTGACAGGCGTCCCCTGTTCGCTCATTATCTCGAAAGGCCTGCGCAGAAGGCATCCAGCAACGCGCGACCCTGTGGCCAGTCGCCAAGCCCGCTCGACGCATTGATGTGGCCGAGGGCGCCCGGCGCGATCAAGCCGGACTGCCAGGCGCGCGCCCGTCGCTGGGTCACCTCGAGCTCGCCATAGGGATCATTCGTGCTGACGATGATGAGCGAGGGAAAGCGCAGCGTGCGGTCCGGGACCGGCTTGAACGAGGCGGCTTCCAAGGGGAAATTGCCGCCGTCCGGATCGGGGACCGCGACCAGAAACGCACCCGCAATCGCGGATGGGAAGCGAGCGGCCCAGTGCACCACCAGCAGGCAGGCAAGGCTGTGTGCAACCAGCACAGGCGGCTTCGCGCAGTGCCCGACCGCTCGCTCCAGGGATTGCTCCCAGTCATGGAGGTCGGGCTGGTCCCAGCTCGCCGGCTGAAATCGCGTGAAGCGCGCGTCGGTGCGCTCCCAGAGCGTCTGCCAATGGGTGTCTCCGGAGCCGCCGAGGCCCGGCAATGTGATGATGTCGTGCATGATCGTCCCGTGATATCTGAGGTGACGCTGCAGTGTGGCCGATCCCGGTCCTGCATCACATGGCAAGTCATCGGCGGAATCGACCGTCTGCCGATGATCTCAAGGCGGAATGGAGAATTTTGTTGGATCGCTTCGGGAGCATCGATGCGAAGGACTTGAAGATCCTGGAGGCGCTGCAAACCAATGCGCGCGTGCCGTTGTCCGAGCTTGGCCGTTCCGTAGGGCTGTCCCAGCCGGCCGTCTCCGAGCGCGTCAAGCGGCTCGAGGAAGCCGGCATCATCGAAGGCTACGGCGCCCGCATCAACCCGCGCGCCCTCGGGCTCGGCCTGATGGCGCTGGTGCGCCTGCGCACCTCGCATGAGCACATCAAGACCTGCCTCAAACGGTTCAGCGAGATTCCCCACATCGTCGAAGTCCATCGCGTGACCGGCGATGACTGCTTCGTGCTGAAGGTGCTGGTTCCGGCGCCGGAAGATCTCGAGACGATCGTGGATCGGATTGCCGGCTTCGGTGCTGTCACGACCTCGCTGGTGCTGCGGAGCGAACCGGCGCGGCCGATCGGCAAAGACCTTATCAGGAAGAAAGCCGAGCGCGGTTGAGGCGCGGCCTGCGCGATCGACAGGTCACCACGCCGTCACAAAGCCCTCGATTGCGCAGAGCTTCCGATTATCGCGCGCGTTGTGTTATCGTCGCCTCTGTTTCCCGGAGGCGACATGGAAGATCGTTCGGCAAAATATCGCGCATTCTATGCGCAGTTGATCTGCGCCGCGGCGAAGACCGCGGATCCCCGTATCGAGGAGGCCTTTCGGACCGTGAGGCGCGAGCCTTTCGTCGGGCCCGGGCCGTGGTCGATCGCTCTCGGCGGCCACCCCTATGTCGTGACGCCCGATGATGATCCCGCGTTCCTCTATCAGAACACGCTGCTGGCGCTCGACAGCACGCGTGGTCTCAATATCGGGATGCCCGGTGCGCACGCCTACTGGCTCAGCGGCTGCGCCGTCAGGGAAGGCGAGACCGTGATCCAGATCGGCGCGGGCAGCGGCTATTACACCGCGATCCTGTCGCATCTCGTCGGCCCCGGCGGCCGCGTCCATGCCTACGAGATCGACGAACGTCTGGCGGGGCTTGCGCGCGCGAATCTGAAGGGCATCGCCCATGCGGACGTGCGCGACCGTTCGGGCATCGCGTCCGATCTGCCCAAAGCCGACGTGATCTATGTCTGCGCGGGCGCGGCGCAGCCTGCCGCCGAATGGCTCGATGCGCTGCGGCCCGGCGGGCGGCTGGTGTTTCCGCTCGCGCCCGAAGGCATGCTCGGCGGCATGCTGATGATCACGCGCCCGGACGACGGCGCGGTCTGGCCGGCGAAATTCCTCAGCCGTGCCCAGTTCATCGGTTGCGCGGGATTGCAGGATGCGGACGCCGGCCGGCGATTGGCCGACGCGTTCGCGAGGGGATGGGAGAGCGTGCAGTCGTTGCGGAGAGATGGCGCGCCCGACCAGACATGCTGGTTCGCCGGTGAGGGCTGGTGGCTGTCGACGGCGCCAGCGCCAGCGCCTGTCCTTACAAATCCTACTCCGTCCCACGCCGACATCACGCAGGCCTAGCGGGTTACGCGCGCCTTACGACCGCGTGCACCCGGCGCACTGAAACCGGCCGCGCGAGGCGCGGAACAGGCTGCGGCAATACCAGCGCCGCGCCAGCGCCTGAGCGGGCCTGCGGATCATCTGCGCTATCAACAAGAGTTCGAAAGCCATTCGTATCGCTTTTGGTCAAATATCCTGCCCACAGAGATGGGGCGGCATTCCCGAATGAGAATGCCGCCCGCGTCGCATCAGCCATGCAGTCGATCGTAAAGCTCAACTGCGAGGCTCAGCCGTGCAGCTAGCCGTGCAGCTTCTTGGCGGTCTCCGCGATCTGGCGCCCCTGATAGCGCGCGCCGGCGAGCTCGTTGGCGCTGGGCTGGCGGCTGCCGTCACCGCCGGTGATCGTGGTGGCGCCGTAGGGCGCGCCGCCGGTGACCTCGTCGAGCTTCATCTGGCCGGCGAAGCCGTAGTTCATGCCGACCACGACCATGCCGAAATGCAGGAGGTTGGTGATGATCGAGAACAGCGTCGTCTCCTGGCCGCCATGCTGGGTCGCGCTGGACGTGAAGGCGCCGCCGACCTTGCCGTGCAACGCGCCCTTGGCCCAGAGCCCGCCGGCCTGGTCGAGGAAGTTGGCCATCTGCGAGGCCATCCGGCCGAAGCGGGTGCCGGTGCCGACGATGATCGCGTCGTAATTGGCGAGGTCCTCGATCTTTGCGATCGGCGCGGCCTGGTCGACCTTGTAATAGGAGGCTTTCGCGACCTCGGCCGGAACCAGCTCGGGCACGCGCTTGATGTCGACGGTGACGCCGGCTTCGCGCGCGCCTTCGGCAACGGCATTGGCCATCGCTTCGATATGGCCGTAGGCGGAATAATACAGGACGAGAACTTTGGTCATGGTGGTCTCCGTTTCAGATTTAATGGATTGATCGGGTTGGGGTCGTCGTGCCCAAGCAAAAGCGCGAAGCGTCTTCGCGCTAGATGTCCCGGGCATGAGGGAGAGATTCGTTACGCCGCGTCGACGAGCACGAGCTCTGAATCCTCCAGAGCGGTGATCTTCAGCCGGCTCTCGTCGCGGATCGCGGCGCCGTCGCGGGCGTTGACGCGCACGCCGTTGATCTCGACTGAGCCCGCAGCGGGCACCAGATAAAGATGCCGAGACTTCTGCGGCTCGTACTCCGCGCTTTCGCCGGCCTTCAGCGTGGTGGCGAGCACCCGGGCATCGGCGCGGATCGGCAGTGCGTCCGCGTCGTTCTCGAAACCGCTCGCGATGGTGACGAGTTTGCCGGAGCGGTCTGCCTTCGGGAACGGCTTCGAGCCCCAGGTCGGCTGTCCGCCGCGCGTCACAGGCTCGATCCAGATCTGGAAGATCCGGGTCTTGCTCGGCTCGAGATTGTACTCGGAATGGCGGATGCCGCTGCCGGCGCTCATCACCTGCACGTCGCCCGCCTCGGTGCGTCCCTCGTTGCCGAGGCTGTCCTGATGGGTGATCGCGCCTTCGCGCACATAGGTGATGATTTCCATGTTGGCATGGGGATGGGCGGGAAAGCCGGTGTTCGGCGCGATCTCGTCGTCGTTCCACACCCGCAAGGCACCGTGACCCATGTTGTCCGGATCGTAATGGCTTGCGAAGGAGAAGTGATGCTTGGCCTTGAGCCAGCCGTGATCGGCGCCGCCGAGCTTCGCGAAAGGTCTGAGTTCGATCATGTGCGTAATTCCTTGGGTTGAGCGGGTGGCGCCTTGCTCAGGCGCCGAACCCGCCGTCGACATTGAGCACGGTGCCGGTGACGAAGGAGGCCTCCGGGCTTGCGAGGAAGACCACGCCGGCGGCGACTTCCTCGGGGCGGCCGAAGCGCTGGAGCGCATGCTGCTTGCGCTGGGCTTCAGCGAAGTCGCGGTCGTCGTCCGGGTTCATGTCGGTGTTGATCGAGCCGGGCTGCACGACGTTGACGGTGATGCCGCGCGGGCCGAGGTCGCGCGCCGCGCCCTTGGTGTAGCCGACCACGGCCGCCTTGGTGGCGACGTAGTCGGCAAGGCCGGGGAATGAGGCGCGGTCGGCCAGCATCGAGCCGACCGTGACGATGCGACCGCCTTCGCCCATCAACTGCGAGGCGGCGCGGATCGCCGCGATCACGCCGTGCACGTTGACCGAATCCTGGCGGGCGAGGGCGTCGGTGTCGGCGTTGGCATCGTCGATCGCACCGCCCGCGGCGACGCCGGCATTGTTGACGAGAATGTCGAGATGGCCGAATTCCTTGGCGACGTCGCTGACGAGCTTCGTGACGTCCTTGGCCGAGGCCTGGTCGGCCTTGAAGGCACGGGCCTTGACGCCCCTGGCCTTCAGCTCAGTGACGACGGCCTCAGCCTTGTCGGGCGAGGCGACATAGCTGATGGCGACATCCGCGCCTTCATCGGCGAGTGCGCGGGCGGAGGCCGCGCCGATGCCGCGCGAGCCGCCGGTGACGAGGGCAACCTTGCCTGAGAGCTTCTTGGTCATTGGATTTCTCCATTCCCTGGGTTTGCGATTGACCCTTGGATAAGCCTTCGCCCGTGGTATAAAAATAGAAACTGTTGAAACGCATTGTTTCCTAAATAGCCCGATTGGACCGGCCCCATGGCAAAACTCCCCGATTTCGAGGCGCTCGCGATTTTCGCAAAAGTCGTGGAATTACGGTCGTTTGCGGGAGCCGCGAGCGAGCTCGCGATGTCCAAGGCGACGGTGTCGAAGGCCGTCACCCGGCTGGAGGAGCGGCTCGGCGCCCGGCTGTTCAACCGCACCTCGCGCCGGCTCGCGCTGACCGATGCCGGGCACAAGCTCGCCGAACGGGCGACGCGCCTGCTCGTCGATGGTGAGGCGGCGGAGAACGAGGCGCTGGCGCAATCGGTGGCGCCGCGCGGCCTGGTGCGGCTCGCCGTGCCCATGACGTTCGGGATCAAGGCGGTTGCGCCGCTGCTGCCGGAGTTCTTCGAAACCTATCCGGAGGTCTCGGTCGATCTGCACCTGAGCGATGCGACCATCGACCTGATCGGCGAGGGCTTCGACATGGCGGTGCGGATCGCGCGGCTGCCGGATTCCTCGCTGATCGCGCGCCGGCTGTTCACCATGCCGCGGTTCACGGTGGCG
>Ga0207647_10001893_pt1 | contig 16031 bp, 9 predicted proteins | sample KBSCornC2_FD_184295 | JGI IMG/M metagenome (GOLD analysis project Ga0207647, IMG submission 184295) | Corn rhizosphere microbial communities from Kellogg Biological Station, Michigan, USA - C2 (SPAdes) (version 2) | ecosystem: Host-associated > Plants > Roots > Rhizosphere ...
CGGACTTTGACGCGCGCGCCGCAGCCGCGCGCCGCCGCCGAACGTCGCATAACCGCCTGCTTCCGATGTCGCTCCCCCATATCGATCTGCTGTACTCCCTGTCCGGCTTGTTCGTCGGCATTCTCGTCGGCCTGACGGGCGTCGGCGGCGGTTCGCTGATGACGCCGATCCTCGTGCTGCTGTTCGGCGTCCACCCCGCGACGGCGGTCGGCACCGACCTGCTGTACGCGGCCGCGACCAAGGCGACCGGCACGCTCGTCCACGGGCTGAAGGGGTCGATCGACTGGCGCATCACCGGCCGGCTCGCGGCCGGCAGCGTCCCGGCCGCGGCCGTCACGCTGTGGGTGCTGCACACGCACGGCGTGAATTCGCCCGGCACCGCGCGGATGATCCAGCTGGTGCTCGGCATCGCGCTGCTGCTCACGTCGCTCGCGCTGATCTTCCGCCCGCAACTCACCGCGCTCGCCGCGCGCAACCCGCTCGCGCCGAGCCCCGCGCGCACGCTGTGGTCGACCGTGCTGACGGGCGCCGTGCTCGGCGTGCTCGTGTCGATGACGTCGGTCGGCGCCGGCGCGATCGGCGTCACCGTGCTGCTGCTGCTGTACCCGGCGCTCGCGACCACCCGCATCGTCGGGTCCGACATCGCGCACGCGGTGCCGCTCACGCTCGTCGCGGGCATGGGCCACTGGCTGCTCGGCTCGGTCGACTGGTCGATGCTGCTGTCGCTGCTGCTCGGCTCGCTGCCCGGTATCGTGCTCGGCAGCGTGCTGTCCGCGCGCGCGCCCGAACGGCTGCTGCGCAACCTGCTCGCCGCGACGCTCGTCGCGGTCGGCATACGGCTCGTGCTCGCGTAACGACGCGGCCAGCGTTTCCCGCAGAGGGACGCGCTGCTTGCGGCGCCTCGCGCGCCGGCACTCTCTCCACAAAAAAACAGCTCGACCGGCCTGCGCCGATCGGGCTGTCGTCCATCCGGGGCCACGCGAACCCGCACCGCCCGGCACAAGGCCGGGCCGCGCGGGCCGCCACGCGACGCTTACTGCCCCTGCTGCTTCAATTGCTGCTGCTTGAGCTGCTGCGTACGCGCCTGCAGCTTCAGCACGCGCTGCAGTGCGGTACGGTTTGCGAGGATGCCGTCGTAGAAGTTGCCGAGGTCGCCCTTCAGCGCGGTCCGTGACGCGTCGTTCAGGTAGATCATGTGGCCCGACGGGTAGTTCTTGATCGTCAGGTTCTGCGCCTTGAGCGTCGGATCGAGCGGCATCTGCGCGAGCGTCAGCTCGGTCTGGTGGAACGGCGTGACCGCATCGAAGTAGCCGTTCGCCGACAGCACCTTCAGGTCCGGGTTCACGCTCATCGTCGCCGCCAGGTCGCCGGCCGTGTACAGCGTATTGCCGCCGCCCTTGTTCGCGCCGGTCGGGTCGGTGTGGCTGAAGTCCCAGTTGTTGAAGACCTGGTCGTTCAGGTCCACGAACGACGACGTCGACGTGTACTTGAGGTCGGTGTTGATGTAGCTGTTCCACAGCACCGTGTACGCGCCGCCGACGTTGGTGATCGACGGATCGTTGCTGCCCGAGTTCGGCAGGATGTACGGCGCGATGCCCTTGCCCGTGAAATTCGCGCGACCGTCGTACTGGCCGATCTGCGTGCCCGGCACGAGCGTCAGGAAGAACGTGTACGGCGGGTTGTCGTTCGACGACGGCACGTTGCCGAGCGCGGCCGGGTTGCCGAAGGTCTGGATCAGCGACGTCGGATCCGTGCCGATGTACGAACCCATCTGCTGCGCGGTCTGCAGGTTCAGGTTCAACCGCACGTTCACGAAGCCGCCGTCCTGCGGGTTCGGCTTCTGCGCAAGCGGCGCGAGCGTGTTGTCCGCGTAGTTGCGGGCCTGCACCATGTACGCGTCGAGATCGGTCGGCGTCGGATTGAGCGTCGTCTTCTTCCAGTAGAACGCATCGGCCGCGAGCGTCGGGAACGTGCCCGGCGCGGACAGCGCATTCGCATAGTCGAGGATCGACGACTGCAGCGTGATCCCGTTCAGGTCGATGCCGTCCTCGTGCAGCACCCACGACACGACCGCGCTGCGCGCCGTGCCGTACGACTCGCCGTACAGGAACTTCGGCGAATTCCAGCGCGAGTACTTGGTCAGATAGCGCTGGATGAAGCGGTCGATCGAGTGCGCGTCCTGGTCGGTGCCCCAGAAGTCCTTGTTCCTGGCCGGGGCGATCGCCGCCGAGTAGCCGGTGCCGACCGGGTTGATGAACACGAGGTCGGTGCGGTCGAGCAGGCTGTCCGGGTTGTCGAGCAGCTTGTACGGGGCCGGCGGCGTGAAGTTCGGGAACGACGACTGCAGGCGCTTCGGCCCGTACGAGCCGAGCAGCAGGTAGACCGACGACGAGCCGGGGCCACCGTTGTAGAAGAACGTGACCGGGCGCGGCTTCAACGGGTCCGGGTTGTCCTGCGTGTACGCGACGTAGAACATCTTCGCGTTCGGCGCCGACGTGACCGGGTCGATCGTGGTCAGGTGGCCCGTGGTGGCCGTGTACTTGACGGTCTTGCCGCCGATCGTGACCTGACGGTGCACGACCGCGGCCCCTTCGGTCGAATCCGTGACCGCGTCGTCCGGTCCGGTGCCGTACACGTCGTTGTCGACGTACGGCTGGTCGGCCACGGCGGCCGTTGCGTCGGTGCTGGCCGACGCGCTGCCGTTCGACGTGGTCGCGGCCGCCGCGGTGGCGGCGGTCGGGCCCGACCCGTCGTCGCCGCCGCACCCCGTGACGAGCAGCGCCGCGGCCGCGGCTGCGGCGAGCGGCATGCCCAGTGTCGTTCCAAATAGCGCGAAACCGTCTTTCAAGGACTTCAGTGTCGTCATTATTGCCTCTCGAACAGAACGATAAATACCGCCGGCCGCAAAGGATCATTTGCGCCGACGCTCCGCACCGGGAGTGCATTCGTTTTGCGATGCACCTCCGAGTTTTTTACCGGATCGGCGAATACCGATCGGCACCATTTACCCCACCCGTATTCCGCAACCGCCCAATGGAATCAATCCCATTGCAAACGGCAATTCAATAATGCGCGGCAATGCGAATTCAGGCCCGTCATCCCCATGCGCGCGAAATCGACAGCAAAAGCATCCCCCCTCGAATCCCGCCCTATAAGGCGCCTTCGCTCCGAACAGACGAACGATCCCCGCCGGCGAGATACCGATTAATCGCAAAACGGCGATCAATCTCAGCTCGAGCCGATTTAATAAAATCGAAAGGATCGATTAACTAGATGGAAAGGAATATCGTCTATATGGAATTTATTAAATTAAGTTAAAATACCGGCGCATAATAGATTCCGGGATTTCCGCCGTAAAGTAACAATTTGTTACGGCACTCACCATCCCGATAAAAGCCCGTGCGGGACCGATTCCAGAATCGAAAAAGAAAAAGCCGGACGACCGTCCGGCTTCATCAACGCGGTGCAGCGGATGCCGTCAGAGCGGCACGTCGATCGCGCCAGCGCCGGCCGTGATCGCGTTCGCGCCGGGCGACGTCGCGATCGGCGGCAGGTTCGCGCTCGTCAGCGCGGGCGCGGCGCCCGGCGTGCCGCCGCGCGGCACCGTCCGGATCACCTGCGACGGCGGCAGCGCGGCGCCGTTCTTCAGATGGCGCCACATCAGGTTCAACGCCTGCACGTTGTAGTAGTGGACCGGCACGAAGCGCGTATCGAAGCCCGCGACGGGCAGGAACGCGTCGAAGTGCTGCCCGTTCGTCACCTCGTAGAACACGAGCTGGCTGCGGCTGCCTTCGCTGATGCTGTTCTGCGCGACGTATGCGCGCGACGCGTGGTTCACCGGCACGAGCGCGTCGCTGCGGCCCTGCACGATGATCGCGGGCTTGCCCTGCAGGTTCGCGTTCACGCGCACGGCGTCGACGTTCGCCGGCATGTCGAGCATCCCGTTGGTCCACAGCTGGCGCAGGCACAGCGCGCCCGCGAAACTCGCGTCGGGCGTCGCGAGCCGGTGATCGACGCCCGCCCCCGTGTTGAACACGAGGTCGATGCCGCCCGTCGGCGGCACGCCGTTGCCGACGCCGAAGATGGCCGGCATCGGCGACGCGGCGGGCGCCGCGACCGTGCCTGTCGGCGCGCTGGTGGTCGCGAAGCTGAAATTGCACAGATTGTCGGTCACGCGCGAGCGCGTGTACGCGTTCGCATAGGTGACCGCGATCGCCGGAATCGCCTGCGAATCCCACATCGACGCCTGCAGCAGGTCGGAATCGGCGAGATAGCCGGCCGCATGCAGCTGCGCGAGCGCGTCCGCGGCCTGACTCTGCGTGTCGGCGCCCGACACGAACCCCGCCGCGGCGAGCGTCGCGCAGCGCTGCGTGCGGATCGACTGCGTGGTGGCGGCCGGCAGCCCGCTCAGGTACGGCTCGCCCGCGAGCGACGCCGACGCGGCCGCGCACGGCTGCAGCAGGTTCGCGAGCGTCGCGTAGTCGGCCAGCGGCCGGCCGAACGACGGCGCCGGCTGGCCGCCCTCGCGCACGATCGCGTTCGGCGACATCCGCACGTTGACCTGCGGCTCGCCGACCACGACCGCCGTGATCCAGCGGCGCGTGTCCTGCTCGGCCGCCGCGAGCGCCGCGCCGCCGCCGTTGCTGACGGACGCGGCGATCGTCGTGATGTCGCCCGGGTGGTAGCGCACGCCGTGATGCGAGCTGTCGAGCACCGGCCCGAACTGCTCGTTGAGCGCCCAGTACGCGAACTCGACCGCCTGCAGCGTCGCGTGCCCCCAGTCCTGCTCGGGATTCTGCTGCGAATGCGCGTGCTTGAACGCGTAGCGGTTCGGGAAGCGGCCGTTGAACGCGGCCAGGTCGCCGCTCGTCACGTTCGCGGTAAAGAGGCTGGCATTGCCGGCGAGCACCGCGTTGGCGAGCGTGCCGTCGATCAGCGTGATCGTGTCGGAGCCGAGCTCGTGCGCGCCGTTGCCGCCGCCCTTGTCGTTGTACGCGACCGCGCAGCCGCGCTTGAGGCCCCACTCGCCGGCCGCCGAAATCGCGCCGTACACGCCGCGCGAACCCGATGAAGTCGCGGTGACGATGCACGGTTGCTTGGGATCGAAGCTGGCGGGCACCTGCACGAGCAGCGTCACGTTCTTGCGGCCGCTGCCGTCGTCGGAGTACGCGAGATATTCGGTGCCGGGGATCTTGCCTTCGCCGAGCGTGGCGTTGCCGTCGAGGTCGACGTTCGGCCCCCAGAAGCGGCCGTAGCCGCCGTTCGCGCTCATGTCGACGAGCGCGCGGTAGTTCGACCAGATCGCGAGCCGGCGCAGCTCGGCGCTCGTCGGCCGGGACGGATTCGCGAACGCGGGCGCCGTGGAGGCGAGGCCCGTCTTGCCGAGGCCGGCCGTCAGCAGGTCGTCGCTCGCGCCGTCATAGGCGGTCGTGCGCACGCTGCCGGACACGAAACCGGGCAACCGGTTGCGCTCGCCCGAATCGGCGTCGTTGCAGCCGCCGAGCAATGTGAGCGCGGCCAGCGCCGCGCCGAGAAGAATCCGAGTGCCCCACCCGTGCGTCGTCATTGCCGCCCCCTATCAGTATGGATATCGCTATCGCTGCGCCGCTGCGTCGTGCGCGGCTCGCGGCCTGTCGGGAAAACACCGGGCCGCTCCTGATATTCCGCCCCGAAGGCAGTCCCCTGGGAGATGCTCTCCCGGCGGGCTGGCGCGCAGCGACAGCTGGGGCACGCTGCGGCGCAAACGGGCCCCGGCATGCCGGGGCCCGTCTGAAAGCAGGCGCGGGCGGCACTCGCGCGCCGCCCGCCCGGCATTATTGCTGCTGAACCGTCAGCTTGTTCGAGACCGACGTCACGCCGCTCACGCCCTTCGCTGCCTCTTCCGCCTTGTCGATCTGTGCCTGGTCGGGCACCGTGCCCTCCAGCGTGATCGCGCCGCCCTTCGAGCGCACGACGAGGTTCGCCACGTCGATGCCGCCTGCCTTCGTGATTGCCTTGCGCACCGCGTAGCCGAGCTTGCGGTTCGCCTTCTTCGCGGTCTTGGCCGCCGCCTTCGGCGAGCTCGCTGCCGCGGCCGGCGCTTCGGTGGCCGCCGTATCGCTGGACTGCGCGTATACGCTGCCCGTCAGACAGGCCGCCACGGCCGCAACACCCAACGCTCTCAACACGATCGACTTCATGCTATCTCCTTGTAACTCCTGAACGGCCGTGCACAGTACGGCCGGATACCCCCAATGGCAGCCGGCCCGCGCGCGAACGGGCGGGACGGCCGATGATTTCCACGGCGATGCGAGAGAGGCGACACGGGCCGGCAACCGGCGCGCGCGAATGCGGGCCGGCCGGGCCGGGCAGCCGCCGGCCGGACGCGCCCGGTCTCATTGCGTGCCGGGTCGCGCGCGAATCGGGCGCGGCTGCGTCGCACAATGTAATCCAGCGCCCGCCGAAGCGCAAAGCTTTTGACGCGCGGGCGAGCGCCGCCGCACACCGCCGGCCGTCGTGGCCGGCCGGGCAAGCCCGCGCGACACGGCGGCGGATTCGCGCACGTCAGGGGAAACCGGGTACCATCGCCGCCAGAACATGCATCGCGAGCAGCGTCCGAGCCGCCGTCAGCGATGCGTCACGCCCGTGTCATCCGCCGCCGCCATGAAGCCAGCCAGCCCTCGCCCGCCCCGCCGCATCCTCGCCCGCTTCGTCGCGGTGTCGTGGCGCGACCTCGCGCTGTCGATCGGCCCCACCGTGCTGCTCGCGGGCACGGCAGTCTGGCTCGCGGTCAAGCTGATCCAGCCGGCGCCGCCGTCCACGCTCGTGATTTCGTCCGGGCCGCCCGGCAGCACCTACTGGAACGCCGCGCAGAAATACAAGGCGATCCTCGCGAAGAACGGCGTCACGCTCGACGTCGAGTCGTCCGAAGGATCGGCGCAGAACCTCGAGCGGCTGTCGAACCCGAACGCGCCGGTCGACGTCGGCTTCGTGCAGAGCGGCATCGGCCCGAAGGAGCGCGACGAGCATCTAGTCTCGCTCGGCAGCATCGGCTACGTGCCGCTCGCGATCATGTACCGCGGCCCGATCGTCGCCCGCCTGTCCGACTTCAAGGGCAAGCGGCTCGCGCTCGGCGCGGAGGGCAGCGGCGCGCGCGAACTGAGCCTCGCGCTGCTGAAGATGAACGGCATCGTGCCGGGCGGCGCGACCGAGCTGCTGCCGACCGCCGGCGAGGACGCCGCGACCGCGCTGCTCGACGGCAAGATCGACGCCGCGTTCCTGTCCGGCGACTCGACCCAGATTCCGGTGATGGCGAAGCTGTTCCGCGCGCCGGGCGTGCACGTGTACTCGTTCACGCAGGCCGAGGCGTACGCGCGGCGCTTTCCGTACCTGACCGCGATCACGCTGCCGATGGGCGTCTACGATCTCGGCCGCAACCTGCCGCCCGCCGACATCCACACCGTCGCGCCGACGATCGAGCTGGTCGCACGCGACACGCTGCACCCCGCGCTGTCCGACCTGCTGATCGAGGCCGCGCGCGAAGTGCACGGCCACGCGACGATCCTGCAGCACGCGGGCGAATTCCCGTCGGCCGTCACGCGCGGCTTCCCGCTTTCGGACGACGCGGCGCGCTACTACAAGTCGGGCAAGACCTTCCTGTACCGGCGGCTGCCGTTCTGGGTCGCGAGTCTGGTCGACCGGATGCTCGTCGTGCTGGTGCCGCTGATCGTCGTGCTGATTCCCGGGTTGCGGCTGGTGCCGTCGCTGTACGGCTGGCGCGTGCGTTCGCGCATCTACCGCTGGTACGGCGCGCTGATCGCGCTCGAACGCCGCGCGCTCGGCGAGCATACGGCCGAGGAGCGCGTGCAGCTGCTCGACGAGCTCGACGACATCGAGGAAGCCGTGAACCGGATGAAGATGCCGCTCGCGTACGCGGGGCAGTTCTACGTGCTGCGCGAGCACATCGGCTTCGTGCGCGAGCGCCTCACCGCGCACGAGCACGACGCCGCCTCGGGCACATCCGGCACGTCGGGTACGCCCGGCGCCGGCCCACCCACGACGGCGCGAACCGCGGAGGCGTCGCCGCCGGCCGGCGCGCCCCCCCGGGCGACTCCCGGTTCCGCGTAAGCGGCCGATCCGCGATCATTGCTGCATCCGCGCCACCGCGCAACATGAAGGCCGCCGCCAGGCGCGCACGCCCCACCCTCTGGAGATCGCCATGACAACCGGCCTCGATACTGCCCAACCCGCGTGGTTCTACGACTTCGTGTCGCCGTTCTCCTACCTGCTGCTCGAACAGCTCGACAAATGGCCCGACGTGCCGTTCGAACCCGTCGCCGTGTCGCTGCTCGACCTGCAGCGCCACTGGGGACAACGCCCGAGCGCCGAAGTACCGGCCAAGCGCGTGTTCACGTACCGCCACGCGCTGTTTCGCGCCGAACAGCTCGGCATCCGCTTCAAGATGCCGCCCGCCCATCCGTTCGATTCCGACAAGGTGCTGCGCCTCGCGCTCGCGCTGCGCGCCGATATCGCGACCGTGCTGGAAATGTTCCGCTTCATCTGGCACGACGGCAACGATCCGTCGACGCCGGACGGCTTCGCCGCGCTGTGCGAACGCGTCGGCGTGAGCCACGGCGACGAGCTGATCGAATTCGAGGAAACGAGCGCGCAGTTGCGCCGCAACACCGACGACGCGATCGCGCTCGGCGTGTTCGGCGTCCCGACCTTCTGGATGAACAAGCAGCTGTTCTGGGGCGAGGACGCGCTGCCGATGGTGCTGTACTGCGCGCGCACGCCGAACTGGCTCGAGTCGCGCGAGGTCAAGCGGATCAGCACGCTGCCGAAGGGCCGCGTGTGATGGCCGGTATCACGCACGGCGACGCGCGGCTGCGGTAAGGTTACGCTTCCCCGAACCAGCCCGCCCCGATGGAAGACGACGACCGTACCGCCTCGCTCGATATCTGGCTCGTGCGCGTATTGCGCACGCTGCTGCTCGAGCGCAGCGTCACGCAGGCCGCGCTGCGGCTGAACCAGACCCAGCCCGCGATCAGCACCGCGCTGCGCAAGCTGCGCGAGACGCTGAACGACCCGATACTCGTGCGCGGCAAGTCGGGGATGGTGCCGACCGAATACGGCGCGTCGCTGCTCGGTGCGGCGTCGCGCGCGCTACGCGAGGTCGACTTCATCGCGACGCCGCATGGCGACTTCGATCCGTCGTCCGCGCGGCGCACGTTTCGCGTCGCCGCGCCCGACTATCTGAACGATTTCTTCATGCCGACGCTGATCGAGCGCTTTCGCGACGCGGCACCGCATGCGCATCTGGAAATCGACTCGCTGAATCCGGCGCTCGACCACGCGGGGGCGCTCGAATCGGGCGCGCTCGACCTCGTGATCGGCAACTGGCCGAAGCCCGACCCGCACTTCGCGCGGCAGGACCTGTTCTCCGACACGATCGTGTGCCTGATGCGCGACGCGCATCCGCTCGCACGCGAGCCGCTCACGCGCGAAGCGTACGCGTCGGCCGCGCACGTCGCGCCGACGCCGTACACCGGCGACAAGCGCAACGCGATCGAGATCGGCCTCGCACGCGCGCGCCTCACGCGGCGGATCGTGACGACGCTGCCGTACTTCGGGATCGTGCCGCAGGTGCTGCTGCAGTCGGACCTGATCTTCACGACGACGCGCCGCTTCGCGACGCACTATGCGCAGCTGCTGCCGCTCGTCGTCGTCACGCCGCCCGTGCCATTCCCGCGCATCAAGAGCTACCTGCTCACGCACCCGCAGCCCGATCGGCCGACCGACATCGCGTGGCTGTGCGCGCTGATGCAGAGCGTGTCCGACGAGCTGACTGCCGCGCGCGGCCGCAAGCGCTGACCCGCGCGGGACGGCCCGCACGCGCTCATGCGACGCGGCCGCTCAGGCCGTGCAGAAGGTTTCCTGCAGATGGGTCCAGCGCACGACGCCTGCCGCGTCGCGTTCGAACACGGCGGTCGCGCGGCGCGCGGGCAGTTCGCCCGACGCCGCCTGCTGCGCTTCGAGATAGGTGAGCACCGCATGCGACGCGTCGGCCGCGAGCACGCGGATATCCGACAGCGCGATGCGCAGCCCCGGCTTCGCGCCGCCCAGCTTCGCGAACAGCGCGCGCATGCCGTCATGGTCGAACACGCGACCGTCGGTCATGATCATCGTGAAATCGGCGGAGAAAGGCGCGAGCAGCGCATCGAGCGCCGCGGGCGCGGTATCGGCGCCGGACAGCCAGCGCTCGATGGCGACGAGGCTCGAATGGAGCGCGTCGAGATAGACCTGATGATCGGACATGGTACCTGCACGAAAGACGCACGGCCCGATGCCGCGCGATCCGTGCAGTGTAGGCAAAAACGCGCGAGCGCGCGTCGGGTGCAGCGGTCCTCGTCGTTACCGTGCGCAGCTTACGTCGTCGCGCACGCGGCCGGCCGCGTGCGCCTTCACGTCGGCCACCGGCGTCCCCGAGCGCGCCTGCAGCAGTTCCGCGCAAACGGCCACCGCGATCGCGCCGGGCGCCTTGTCGACGATGCCCGCGATGCCGATCGGGCACACCATCTCCGTGAGCCGCGCCGGATCGACGCCGCGCGCGGCGAGCCGGCGCTCGAACTTCACGCGCTTGGTGCGCGAGCCGATCATCCCGAAGTACGCGAAGTCGCGCCGCCGCATGATCTGCGCGGCGAGCGAGAAGTCGAGCGCGTGGTTGTGCGTCATCACGAGGAAGTACGCGCCGGGCGGCGCCGCGTCGACGACGGCCTCCGGCGTGTCGGTCGGCTCCGGCTGCACGTTCGGCGGACATTCGTCCGGGAACAGCTCGTCGCGCGTGTCGACCCACTGGACGACGCACGGCAACGCGCCGAGCAGCGTGACGAGCGCATGGCCGACGTGCCCCGCGCCGAACAGCACGATGTGCATCGGCGGCGGCGCGGCGCTCGCGCGGTTGCGCCGGCCGGTGCCTTGCGCGAACGTCTGCGCGGGTGACGCGCCGCACGCGCCGTCGCACCCGGCGACAGGTGCATGCGACGCGGCATTCGGCGAGGGAACAGGTGCGTTCATGTCAGCCTCCGCCGAGCCGGCCCAAGGTGGCTGACCGCCTCCTCGGGGAGCAGCGAACGAAGTGGGCATGGGCGTCGTTCCATCTCAACCTGCCCGCGCGGCGCTTGCCGCACGCACCGCGTTCACCGCACGCAGGATCGACTCGCCGGTGGCCGGCGCGTCGAGCGGCGGATTCACCTGATAGTCGCCGACCGCGGCAATGGCGTCGCGCACCGCGAAGAACACCGAGAACGGCAGCAGCAGCGGCGGCTCGCCGACGGCCTTCGAACGATGGATGCTGTCCTCCACGTTGCGGTTCTGGAACAGCCGCACGTTGAACTCGGGCGGCGTGTCGTTGACCGTCGGAATCTTGTACGTGGACGGCGCGTGCGTCATCAGCTTGCCGCCCGCGTTCCACCACAGCTCCTCGGTCGTGAGCCAGCCCATCCCCTGGATGAACGCGCCTTCGACCTGGCCGATGTCGAGCGCCGGGTTCAGCGACGCGCCGACGTCGTGCAGCGCATCGACGCGCAGCGTGCGCATCTCGCCCGTCAGCGTATCGATCACGACTTCCGACACGGCCGCGCCGTACGAGTAGTAGTAGAACGGCCGGCCCTGCAGCTTCGACTGATCCCAGTACAGCTTCGGCGTCGCATAGAAGCCGTCGGACCACAGCTGCACGCGCGCCAGATAGGCCTTCGCGATCACCTCGCCGAACGGCACGCTCGCGCCGCCGACCCACACGAAGTCGTTGCCGAACTTCACGTCGGCCGCATCGACCTTGCCGTCGCCGAACTGCTTCGCCGCGAACACCGCGAGCCGCTCGCGCAGCTGGCGCGCCGCATCCTGAGCGGCCTTGCCGTTCAGGTCGGAGCCCGTCGACGCGGCCGTCGCGGACGTGTTCGCGACCTTGCTCGTGTCGGTCGCCGTCACGCGGATCCGGCCGAAGCGGATGCCGAGCTCGTGCGCGACGACCTGCGCGACCTTCGTGTTGAGCCCCTGCCCCATCTCCGTGCCGCCGTGGTTCACGAGCACCGAGCCGTCGGTATAGATGTGCACCAGCGCGCCGGCCTGGTTGAAGTGCGTGACGTTGAACGCGATGCCGAACTTCACCGGCGTGAGCGCGATGCCCTTCTTCAGCACCGTGTTGCGGGCGTTGAAGTCGCGCACGCCCGCGCGCCGCGCGCGGTAGTCGCTCGTCGTCTCGAGTTCGCCGAGCAGTTCCTGCAGCACGTTGTCCTCGACCGTCTGCCCGTAAGGCGTCACGTTGCGTTCGGTCTTGCCGTACAGGTTCGCGTAGCGCACGTCGAGCGGATCGCGGCCGAGCGCGCGCGCGATGTCATCGAGGATGTACTCGATCGCGAACGCGCCCTGCGGGCCGCCGAAGCCGCGGAACGCGGTGTTCGACTGCGTGTTGGTCTTGCCGCAGTAGCCGGCGATGTCGACGTCGCCGAGCCAGTACGCGTTGTCGAAGTGGCACACCGCGCGCGTCATCACCGGGCCCGACAGGTCGGCCGAGAAGCCGCAGCGCGACGTCATCTCGAGCGCGACGCCATCGAGGCGCCCGTCGTCGTCGTAGCCGACGTCGAAGCGGTAATGGAAGTCGTGCCGCTTGCCGGTGATCATCATGTCGTCGTCGCGGTCCGGACGCAGCTTCACCGGGCACAGCAGCTTCCACGCGGCGAGCGCCGCGCAGCATGCGAACAGGCCCGACTGCGATTCCTTGCCGCCGAAGCCGCCGCCCATCCGGCGACATTCGACCAGCACGTTGTGCGACGCGACGCCGAGCACGTGCGCGACGAGGTGCTGCATTTCGCTCGGGTGCTGCGTCGAGCAGTACACGTGCATCCCGTCGTCGTCCTTCGGCACCGCGTAGGCAATCTGCCCTTCCAGATAGAACTGCTCCTGGCCGCCGAGCAGCATCTCGCCCGACTCGCGATGCGGCGCGGCGGCCAGGCGCCCGGCCGCGTCGCCGCGCGCGAGCTTCAGCGGCGGGATCACGTAGGTTTCGGCCTGGCGCGCTTCCTGCGCGGTCAGGATCGCGGGCAGCTCCTCGTAGTCGACCTGCGCGCGGCGCGCGGCGAGCCGCGCGATGTCATGCGACGTTGCAACGACGATGAACATCGGCTGGCCGACGAACTGCACGATGCCTTTCGCGAGCACCGGGTCGTCGTGGATGATCGGGCCGCAGTCGTTGACGCCCGGGATGTCGTCGGCCGTGAACACGGCGACCACGCCCGGCGTCGCGCGCACCGCGTCGAAGTTCATCGACACGATCTTCGCGTGCGGCTTGGCCGACAACCCGAGCGCCGCGTGCAGCGTGCCCGCGACGATCGGGATGTCGTCGGTGTAGGTCGCGCGCCCGCTCACGTGCAGATGGGCGGATTCGTGCGGACGCGAGATGTGCACCTGCGCGGCGTCGGCTTGCTGGTCGAGGGTGTTCAGGAACGGTTCTGCTTGCTGGTTCATGTTAGGTGTTCTCCGTCTTCAGACGCGCGCGTCGGCGTCGGCGCCGGCTTCGGCGGCCACTTCACGCACATTCACGGCTTGCGGCGGCAGCGGGTCGTGCGGGCGCGTCTCCAGCCAGAATCGATACGCCAGGTTCTTCGCGGTATCGAGGCGATACGTGCTCGTCGCGCGCATGTCGGAGAGCGGCTGATAGTCGCGCTCGAGCGCCTGCATCGCGGCCTGCGCGGTGGCTTCGTGCCACTGCGCGCCGTCGAGCACGGCTTCCGTGTGCGTCGCGCGCTTCGGCGTCGCGGCCATCCCGCCGAACGCGACGCGCGGCTCGCGGATCGTGTCGCCGTCCGCGATGAACGCGAACGCCGCGCAGACGGCCGAGATGTCGGAGTCGAACCGCTTCGACACCTTGTAGGTGCGGAACTGCAGCTTCGCGCGCGCGCCGGTGCGGGTCGGCACCTTCACGCCGACGACGAATTCGTGCGGCGCCATGTCCTTCTGCTGATAGCCGGTGTAGAGCGCCTCGAGCGGCAGCTCGCGCACCGTGTCGCCGCCGCGCAGCACGACGCGCGCACCGAGCGCGATCAGGCCCGGCATCGAGTCGCCGATCGGCGAGCCGTTCGCGACGTTGCCGCCCATCGTCCCCGCGTTGCGGATCGGCAGCGACGCGAAGCGCTTCCACATTTCGGTCAGCTCCGGATACGTGCCGGCGAGTGCCGCATACGCGTTCTCGAGCGTCACGCCCGCGCCGATCTCGATCCAGTCGTCGCCGTGCGTGACTGCCTGCAGTTCGGCGATCTGGCCGACGTAGATCAGGTCGTCGAGCCGGCGCATCTGCTTGGTGACCCACAGGCCGATGTCGGTGCTGCCGGCGAGAATGCGCGCGTCGGGACGCTCGATCTTCAGCGCGGCCAGCGCGTCGAGCGTGCGCGGCGCCGCGAAGCGCGCGCCGTCGCTCGTCGTGTAGTCGAACGTGTCGTCACGCTTGAGCGACGCGAGCGTGCGGGCGAGCGCGGCCGTGTCGACCGGGGCCACGGGCTGTGACGTACCTTCGCCGGTCGCACCTTCGCCGGTCGCGCCTTCGCCGGTTGCATCGAACATCCGCACGGCCGCGTCGACGATCGGGCGATAGCCGGTGCAGCGGCACAGGTTGCCCGTCAACGCATCGGCGATCTCGGTGCGCGTCGGCACGTCCTTCGCCTTCGCGCACGCGCTGCCGCAACCTTCGTGGCCGTGCTTCTCGTACAGCGCCCACATCGACATCACGAAGCCGGGCGTGCAGAACCCGCATTGCGACCCGTGGCAATCGACCATCGCCTGCTGCACCGGGTGCAGCGAACCGTCCGGCTGGCGCAGGTCTTCAACCGTCAGCAGCGCGCGGCCGTCGAGCGTCGGCAGGAACTGGATGCACGCGTTGACGGCCTTGTACGCGACCGTACCCGCGTCGGTCAGCTCGCCGACGACGACCGTGCACGCGCCGCAATCGCCTTCCGCGCAGCCTTCCTTGGTGCCGGTGCAGTGCGCATCCTCGCGCAGGTACTGCAGCACGGTGCGGGTGACGTCCGCGCCGCTGACTTCGCGGACCGCGTGACGATGGTAGAAGCGGATCGGCTCACTCATGTCTCTGTCGTTCTTCAAGGGGGCAAGGCGGCCTGCGCGGAGCGCTCGACCGACGTTTATCTGACAGTTTGCACGCTATCACCATCAAATTTCCCAACCCATAGCTCATCACGCATGCGGCCCATATAACTGCCGCGATATGAGCGACAAAGCCGCCCGGCGGCCCGGCTCCGGCGTTGCCCCGCTTGCGCTTCGGGTCGGCCCGTGCCGATCCGCCGGCGCTTCGTCGGCGACGAAACGGGGCGCGCTGAACTAAGCGGTACCTGCGTGAAAACCGGTTCCATGGGAAAATCCCGATTCCGTTTTACGCCAACTTCCGCTCCGCTTCGCTCATTCGTTCCGACCCCATGTCCACCGATTCCGCCACACCGCCGCGCAGCGGGTTCGCGGTCACGCTGCAAATCGTGTCCGTCGTCAGCTTCACGTTCATCTGCTACCTGACCATCGGCCTGCCGCTCGCCGTGCTGCCGGGCTTCGTCCACGACGATCTCGGCTTTTCCGCGATCGTCGCGGGCGGTGCGATCAGCGTCCAGTATTTCGCGACGCTCGCGTCGCGCCCGCTCGCGGGGCGCTTCGCCGATACGCTCGGGCCGAAGCAGACGGTGCTGCGCGGGCTGATCGGCTGCGGCGTGTCGGGCGTGCTGCTGCTCGTCGCGCTGCTGCTGGCCCACTGGCCGGTCGCGAGCCTCGTGCTGCTGGTCGCGAGCCGGCTCGTGCTGGGTGTCGGCGAAAGCCTGTGCGGCACGGGGGCGATTCTGTGGGGCATCGGCCGGGTCGGCGTCGCGCACAACGCGAAGGTGATCTCGTGGAACGGCATCGCGACCTACGGCGCGCTCGCGCTCGGCGCGCCGGTCGGCGTGGCGATCGCGCATACGCTGAACCCGGCGCTGATCGGCGTGCTCGTGATCGCGCTCGCC
>Ga0207647_10001894_pt1 | contig 16031 bp, 12 predicted proteins | sample KBSCornC2_FD_184295 | JGI IMG/M metagenome (GOLD analysis project Ga0207647, IMG submission 184295) | Corn rhizosphere microbial communities from Kellogg Biological Station, Michigan, USA - C2 (SPAdes) (version 2) | ecosystem: Host-associated > Plants > Roots > Rhizosphere ...
TGCAAACCAAATGCATCGATCCAGCGCTGGAAATCAGCGATTTCGGGCATGCGATTCGCGGATTCGTCCTGCTCGCCGTGCTCGACGGCAATGACGCGGGTAACTTTGTCATTCAACCGCGATAAAGAGCACATTGCCGTGCTGCAGATGGATGACTAGCTCATCTCCGGGCACGTCGGCGCCGGTAAGCTCCAAATCTCCGAGGAAGAAGCGCAGACCTACCCCTTCGCCTTCGAAGGGAATGCCCAGTGCGTGCCGAACGGTGCTATGGGCGCCGTCGCAACCCACCAGCCACCGAAAGGGGATGGTTTCGGCTGTGCCGTCCCCACGCCGGACTGTCGCCTCTCCGCCATCAGAGCTGTCCTTGAACGCCAAAAGCTCAGTTTTGGGCTCCACTTCAATCCCGAGACTGCGCAGATGTGTGAGCAGCAGCGTCTCGGTTTCGCTTTGCGGCAGGAATAGAGCGAACGGATAACGGCTCTTGATCCGCGCAAAATCGAAGTGCAGGAATCGGTGGCGGCCATGAAACATCGCCGCATGACGGATCGGATGACCTTGTTCGACGGCCTTCTCTGCAAGCCCATACCGCTCAAACTGTTCAAGCGTGCGCGCCTGAACCACCAGTGCCTGCGACCACTGAACGGGGCCGTTACCTTTGTCGATGATGCGTACGGACAGCCCGCTGCGAGCCATTTCAATAGCAAGTGCAAGCCCGGTGGGCCCTGCACCCACAACCACTACGCCACCCCGAACCATTTCCATTATGGGAATGATATACGAACGATCGTTCACTTTTATTGAGTGTCCCAAATCCGGAGTTGGGATGACGATTGGGGGGGTGGTAACCCGGAGGTTGACTTTGCGGGAACCACCTTTGTGTCATAGGCGCGTTCTTTTTTACTCCCTTACAATCCTCTATAGACTTTCCCGTTAAGGAACTACAGACAGGCCGTCCAGATGGCAAGTAACGGATTTCACTCGCGTTCTTCGCGCTCGCACGGGATGCGATCGCTGTTCAGCGTCTTCTCCTCCGATCTGGCGATCGATTTGGGTACGGCCAACACTTTGGTGTATGCCCGTGGTAAGGGGGTTGTGGTCAATGAGCCCTCCATCGTGGCAATTAATAAGAACACCGGCGAGATTGAGGCTGTGGGGATTGAGGCCAAGGAGATGCTTGGCCGCACGCCAGGAAACATTGTGGCTATCAAGCCGATGAAGGATGGGGTGATCGCGGATTTCAAGGTCACCGAAAAGATGCTGAATTACTTCATCCGCAAAGCGCACAACCGAAAGATGCTGGTGCATCCGCGGATCGTGATCGGCGTGCCGTCGGAGATCACCCAGGTAGAGAAACGCGCGGTGGAGGACTCGGCGTATCGCGCCAAGGCCAGCGAGGTCTTTCTGGTGGAACAGGCAATGGTGGCCGCCATTGGAGCGGGCCTGCCGATCACCGAGCCCAGCGGCAACATGGTCGTCGATATTGGCGGCGGCACTACGGACATCGCGGTGATTTCGCTTTCCGGCATTGTGTACTCGCGCTCGGTACGAATGGCGGGCAATCAGATGGACGAGGCAGTGATGAACTACCTCAAGCGCAAGTACAACCTGCTGATCGGCGAGCGTACGGCAGAGCAGATCAAGATGGAGATTGGTTCTGCATATCCGCTGGATAAGCCGCTGCAGATGGAGATCAAGGGCCGCAACCTGATCGAAGGCGTGCCCAAGACGATCACGATTGACGACTCGGAGATCCGTGAGGCGTTGACCGAGTGTGTTGCAGTCATTCTCAATGCGATCCGAGTGGCCCTGGAACGCACGCCACCGGAGCTTTCCGCCGACATCAGCGATCGAGGCATCGTGCTGACCGGCGGCGGCGCATTGATCAAGAACCTGGACAAGCGGATCCGCGAGGAGACGGGGCTTCCGGTTTCGATCGCCGACGACCCGCTGAAGTCCGTCGTACTGGGCACCGGCAAGATGCTTTCGGACTTCCGGCTGCTGCGCAAGATCAAGATCGAGTAAGGGGCAAGGTCAAGATCGAGTAAGGCGTTCGGAAGATATGGCCACTAAGGCCACGGAATCGAGATTGCACTATTGGAAGTAACGGACCATGGAAACCTTCCTCGAGCGCTACAAGAACATCATGGTCCTCTCCGCCGTGCTCCTGGCACAGTTCCTGGGGCTTGCAATGCAGGTGCGAACATCGGCGGCACGTGGGAGCGATGGTAAGGGAGTGCGGCTGCTGCGGTACTGGGTGGTCGCGATGATGTCACCTCCCGAAAAGGTGATGTCGCACACCGGGCATGGTGCGCGTGGATTCTGGGGCAACTACATCGACCTGAGGCACACTCGCGACGAGAACCAGGCCTTGCGCGCGCAGCTGAATCAGCTTCGACTGGAGCAGGCAGCATTGCTCGAAGATGCGAAGCAGGGTCATCGCCTGCAGGAGTTGCTCGATTTCCGCCAGAAGTACATCTATGCGACCGTTCCTGCGCAGGTGGTTGGCACCAGCGGCAGCGACCAGTCTCGAATTCTCACGATCGACAAGGGTTCCAAAGAAGGCCTGAAGCGGGACCAGCCTGTCATCACGCCGGATGGAATAGTGGGCAAGCTGGTTGAGGTCTTCCCGCATACATCGCAGGTGCTGGAGATCAATGACCAAACCAGCGGGGCGGGTGTGCTGCTCGAGAAGACCCGCATGCGCGGGGTTCTGCGGGGCAATGCATATGGCCAGCCACAGATCATCAACGTGCTGCCGGATGATCGCGTGAAGCCGGGCGAGAAAGTAGTGACCAGCGGAGGCGATCAAATATTTCCTCGCGGTCTGGCCGTGGGTACGGTCGAAAAGGTCGTAAGCGATCCCGATCGGGAACCCTACGTGGATGTTGTCCTGAAACCGGCCGCAAACCTCCAGCACTTGGACGAGGTGTTGGTGGTGACACAGACCAGCGATCAATTGCCGGCAGCAGTGCAGCGTGACCTGGCGAAGAGCGAGGCCGCGGGCGCGGAAGAGATGGAGATGCAGCGCGCCTCCGACATTCTGGCGGAGAAGTTGCCGGGTCTCCAGGACCCAAATGCACCGAAGGTGGAAGCTACGACCAACGCGGATGGTGTCGATCTGCGGCCGCTCAAGCCCTTGCCGGCAGCACATCCCGATCGCTTCTCGCCCAGCGAGGTGCGTCCCGCGTCGCAGATGACCCCAGGAAAGGCTTCAGTGATTACCTCGTCGGCGCGCACAAATGAACTTCTGAACGAGGGCGCGCAACCAGTGAAGCGCGCAAAGAAACCGGCGGTTACCCCCGATAAGGCACCGGATGGCGCGATTTCCACGGATGGGACGACACGGCCCGATGCAACCACAAAGCCCGCGCCTCACCAGAATCAGGAAAGCTTCATCATCCCCGGTACGGCAACCGGGCCTGACCGTCCGCTCCTGGGGCCAGAGAAGACCAGTGCGGCTATTACGCCCGCGGCCGGGGCCGCGACCAGGGAGCAGCACCAATAATGCCTGTGTTGATGGCAAGTTCGCGCCGGGAGCTGGATTCGCAGCAGTTTCCATGGCCTATCTTGCTGGCCGCGCCGCTTCTGGCCGTGTTTTTGCAAGCGTATCTGCCTTTGCGCTACCCGCGACTGGACGTCTTCGATCTCCCGCTGCTGGTGGTCATCTACTTCTCCGTCTCACGACGTAGTCCCATTGCGGGCACTCTCACCGGCGCCGTCGTCGGACTGCTGCAGGACGGCGTGACGCATCAGCCAGTGGGCATTCATGGGATCGCGAATACGATCATCGGCTTTCTGGCGGCGTCGATCGGATTGAGGATCGATGTCGATAACCCGGTCACGCGGATTCTCATGATTTTTATCTTCACGCTGGTGGACAGCTTTCTGTACCTGGTGATCGTGCGTCATTTGATTGCCGAGCCATTGGCCTGGAGCTGGATGCACCAGATCGTGCGCGCTGCTGTAAACGTCGCGCTCGGCCTGGTGTTGTTCGCCGCGCTGGACCGTACCAGGCTGCGCGGCTGATGAGCGCGGGACAAATTGCAATGGATTGCAGGAAGCGCAGTGAGGTGAGGCGAGCATGAACGGAATGCGGGACGAAAAGATTCCGGCGCTCAAGCTGACGGTGATTCAGTACGTCATCGTCGCGGTCCTCGCTGTGCTGATTACCGGGCTGTGGCGATTGCAGATCCTGGGCGCCACTAACTACCGCGAACTCGCGGAAGCGAATCGTGTCCGCAAAGTCCCGATTCTGGCGCCGCGGGGCCGGCTCTTCGACCGCGAGGGGCGTCTGTTGGTGGACAACTATCCATCGGTTTCATGCTTTTTGGTCGCGGACCAGGCACAAAGCCTCGACAGCGACCTGCCAAAGATTGCTCGCGGCCTGCACATGACAGTCGATCAGATTCGCGCCGCCCTGGCTCGCTATCGCGGCGGCCCTAAATATCAGCTTGTGCCGCTCAAGAGCGATATCACACCGGATGAGAAGGAATTTATCGAGGCACATCGCGATGAACTGCCGGAGTTGGAGACGATTGACGAGCAACGCCGGCTCTATCCGCGCGACGGTTTCGCGGCTGCTCTGATTGGGTACACGGGCGAGGTCAGCGAGGACATGCTGAACCAGTCCAGGTATGCCTATTACGAGCCAGGCGATGTGGTGGGGCGTTCCGGGGTAGAAGAGAGCTACGACGCGCTGCTTCGCGGCACGGATGGCTCGCGCGACGTTCTGGTGGACAGCCACGGCCGTGAAGTTGGGCGGCTCGGTTACGAGCGGGCCATTCCCGGTATGGACCTGAAGCTCAGCATTGATCTTGATATTCAGAGGGCTGCGGAGCTAGCGCTGGGCAACAGGAACGGCGCCGTGATTGCCATGGACCCGCATACCGGCGAGGTACTGGCCCTGGTCAGCCATCCTTCATTCGATCCCAACGATTTCGCTGTTCGCGTTCAGCGCGATACCTGGGCAAGACTGATCACCGATCCCAATCATCCGCTGATGGACAAGGCGATTCAGGACCAGCTGGCGCCGGGCTCAACCTTCAAGCTGATCATGTCGGTTGCCGGATTGCAGGAGCATGTGGCTCAAGACCTGAAGGTGAACTGCGCGGGCGGCGCGACATTCTACGGCCGCTTCTTCGCCTGCGATGCACATCACGGCGCGGTGAATATTGACAATGCCATCCCGTACTCCTGCGACACCTACTACTACACGCTGGCTCAACGGCTGGGCATCGAGCCGATTGCAAAGTGGGCGCACGCACTGGGACTGGGACAGAAGACGGGGATTGATCTGCCGAACGAAGCCGCGGGCGTGGTGCCCTCGGAAGAGTGGAAGCTGAAGAATTATCACGAGAAGTGGTATGCGGGCGAAGTGATCTCGGTTGGCATCGGGCAGGGGGCGACCGCGGTCACGCCGGTGCAACTTGCGCGCGCGATTGGCGGCATTGCTTCCGGGGGCGCTATGCGTCGTCCGCATGTTGTGCTCCAGGACCAGCTCCCGCCGAACTATCGGCAGGCGATCATCGACTCATATCCGGGGTCGGGGGATGCGAATGTGCCGATCGCCACGTCGACCTGGGAGACGATCACGGACGGTATGGCGGCAGTGGTGTCAGGCGCAGGCGGTACGGCGCGCACCTCACATCTGGAGGGTATCGATTTCGCAGGCAAGACGGGGACCGCGCAGGTGGTGAACCACAGCTTTGGCGCCAAGTCAGTCTCGAAGGATGTCAACTCGCGTGCCAATGCGTGGTTCGTGGGGGTGGCGCCACGGCGCAACCCGGACATCGTGGTGGCAGTCCTTTGGGAACACGGCGGCTGGGGCGTAGGTTCGTCGAAGCTGGCGGCACAGGTGATTCAGGCTTATGTAGACAAGCAACGGCGGCTGGAACACAACGTCCTGCAGGTGGAAGCCGAGCCGAAACCCGAGGGACCGCAAGCGCAGCCTACGCCGGGAGGTGCAGCGAGGAAGACCACGCCGGCGAAGCCGACTGAGGTGGGAGCGATCTGGTCCAACCCAACGGCCCCGGATGCGCTTGGCGGCAGACCTGTAAAGGCAGCACGGCCGCAGGATGCCCGGTTGCTAGCGACCGCGAGGGCCGGCCATTTCTTCCTGAACCCGGCGGCCGATGATCACGCGGCGCGGCCTGTTGTCATCCGAGGAACCCCCTAGCCATGCAAAGATTCCTGCGACTGCGCGATTTCGACTGGGTGCTGATGGCGCTGGTGTTTCTGCTGTCGGCCCTAAGCGTGCTCGAGATTTACTCCGCGACAATCAACACGAAATTTCACGGATTTGAGAGCAAACAGGTCCTCTGGCTGGTGGGCGGAACGGCGGCCATGCTGCTGCTCTCCTTCATCGACTACCACGTCTTGCTGGACGTGATTCATTGGATTTATGGGTTCTGCATTGTCTCGCTGCTGGTGGTTCTGGTGGCGGGCCAGAAAGTGCTGGGCGCACGGCGATGGATCCGCGTGGGCGGGATTCACTTCCAGCCTTCCGAGTGGGTGAAGCTGATTCTGATCATTGCGGTGGCTCGTTACTTCACAAGCCTTGCCGGCAGGGAACTCGACTGGAAAGACGTGGGCAAGGCTTTCCTGCTCGTCGGTGTACCGATGGCGCTGGTGCTGAAGCAGCCGGACCTGGGGACCGCGCTGACCTACATGCCAGTGCTTCTGATCGGTCTGTTTCTGGGTGGTATCGGATGGAAGAAGGCGCTGATCATTGCGTGCGCGGGGCTGATGTTGATTGTGCCGGTCTGGCGTGCCGGGCTGAAGCCGTACCAGAAGGCACGTTTGACCAGCTTCCTCTCGCCGGATGCGGATCCGCGGGGTTCGGGCTACCAGATCCGTCAGTCTTTGATCGCAGTAGGCGATGGTGGGGTGTGGGGCCGCGGCGTGGCTAAAGGGACGCAAACGCAGGGCGACTTCCTGCCTATTCCATACACGGACTTCATCTTCGCGGCATGGAGCGAGGAGCACGGCTTCGTCGGTGCGGTGTTTGTCCTGCTGTTATACTTCTTCATACTGATGCGTTTGATACAAAACGCTCAGACAGCCGCGGACCTCTCCGGCACCCTGCTGATCATGGGCGTCGTCGCAGTGCTCATCTTTCAGATAGCCGTTAATGTGGGGATGGTCGTGGGGCTGATGCCCGTCACCGGGATACCGCTGCCGCTCATGAGCTATGGCGGATCATCGGTATTGTTTACGTTCCTCGCCTTGGGCATCGTGATGAATGTCCGGATGAATCGGTTCGTGAACTAGGGACAAAGTTGTGCGGTGCATGCCGACCGGGATCGGAGGCGGCACCGGGAAGAGTTTTGCAGGAATTTAAAGAAGCCGGCCAGGTGGATCACCGGGCCGGGCAGGATCAGGAATGAACACGCAGAGACGGGGAACGACCCCGCCCCACAATCGGGTACGAGCGGTCACAAACTCTCTGCGCGTGGAAAGCCCCAGCACAACCAATGATTTTTTCAGTCGGCGGCGCAGTCGTGTTCTTCGCAGATTGATTCACGGAATCAGAGCGGCTCTCCCTAGTCAGCACTTGTCTTGTCCGGCACGCGGCCCGGCACTCCGGTTCGGAGCTCCGGGGACAGGACTCGTCCTGTTCTGATCTGCCTCGTCTGCTGCCCGGGCTGAAAGCCGTGGGCAAGAAAGAGGCAGTATGGCGAAAGAGATTTGCATTTCGACGACGCCGCATGAGACGCGGCTTGCGATCGTTGAGGACGATCAACTCACCGAGATCTATTACGAGCGCGAGAATGAGTACACGCTCGCCGGATCCATTTACAAAGGCAAGGTAACTCGCGTGCTTCCGGGCATGCAGTCGGCGTTTGTCGACTTAGGGTTGGAGCGCGACGCCTTTTTGTACGTCACAGATTTTCTGGAGGAGCAAGAGGACTCCGAGGAATTTGCAGAGGTTCAGCAGGCGGGCGGTCGCAAAGAGCGCGATGGCGCGGGCCGTGCCCGGCGTGGCGGTGCAGACCGCGGCCTGGAACGTCCAGAGCGGCCTCCGGTCGCGCAGCCTAGTGAGCCCTCCGGCAGCGCGGCTGCCGAAGCTCAGGGGGAGCCGACGGACGAGAGCGGCAAGGGTCAGGAGGAGTTCCAGCAGGGAACTCGTCGATGGCGTGGTCGACGAGGACGCCGGCGGGGCCTGCGTGGCGTTCGCGAACAGGCAGGGGACACTCAGACATCTGAACAGCTGGAACCGATTGAGGAGTACGGACACACGGGATCGCTGTCGATTGAGGCCCAAGCTGAGCCGGGAGAACGGTCCGATGGCGGCGGACGGCCTGGCAATCGCCGGGAGAGATCGCAGGCAGTTCCAGCAATTACGTTGCCTGGCGAGGCGTTGCAGAAGTATGGCCAACAGCCCGCACTCGCCGAACGGCAGGCGGTACCCGGCGCAGAACAGCCGGAACCGCGCCAGTCGCGGACTACCATGCGCCCATCCACGTTGGTGGAGCATCCGATCGTCTGGGATGGAGTGAGCTTGGCCTTGCCGGGTGAGACACTTTCACGGCGCCGGGAGAGGCCAGCGGCGGCAACTGCAGAACATACCGAATTCTCGGCTACTGAATCGGCCCTAGCTGAGCAGGAGACAGCCCCCGACTTGCGGGCAGTCAGCAGCGAGAATGCGGCCATCGACACCGTCTTTCCGCCAGCCGATGCTGAGGAACGAGCGCCACTGGTGCTTGAGGAAGAAGAGTTGGATGAGGAAAGTGCTTCCGTGACACAAATGCCGGAGGCACATGATGAGGTGGAGTTCAATCCGGAAAATGCCTCCGCGTCCCACCGCGTGGACCCCTCTTCGCCGAGTGAGTTTCGTCTTTCGTCACTGTTTGGCCGCGAGTCCGAGCCGGCAGAGAAGGAGCAGACGGGCACCTCGGCTCAGACCGCCGAGCCAGAAACCAAACACCTAGAGCACCCTGTCTCGCCGGACCCGGTGAATGAGTCAGTGGACTTAGAGCACTCCGGCGTCGAGCATAGCGAGGCCTCAGAATGGCCGACCACCGACAAGGTCGATGAGACGCACGAACAGATTGAAGATCAGGCGGATCCTTCGAACGAGGCGGTTGCAAACGAAGCGGCTGCAGCTGCGCTAGACCAGCTCCACGCTTTCATACCGGGCGACGGGCAGGTGGAAGAAGAGGTCATCGATGAAGAGGAATATGACTTTGCACCGCTGCCTGAACATGCCCACGACGACGAGCACGATCTGAGCGATCTGGTCGAAGAAGAGACGCGAGTTGCCGGGGGCTCCGAGATCGGGGATGTCATTCGCGAGGCGCAAATCGATCGCCAGGTGATCTCGAGCGATGACGATGAATTTGACGATAGCGATGAGGACGAGGACGTAGAGGACGAAAGATCTGCGGGCGCAGTCGTTACGGAGGAGGGAGTTCCTGCGCCGCGGCGTGGGCGAAGCGATCGCCAGCGTGGGCGTGAGCGCCGGGGACGCGGGCGGAATGCACGGCGCCAGTCGGCACAGACGAGTGATCTTCCGATCATCTCCGAACTGTTGAAGCAGGGTCAGGAGATCCTGGTGCAGATTGCCAAGGAACCGATTGCGAAAAAGGGCGCGCGCATCACCAGCCACATCGCACTTCCCGGCCGGTTCCTGGTCTTCATGCCGACGGTCAGCCACGTTGGAGTATCGAGAAAGATCTGGTCTGACGAGGAGCGGCAGCGACTGAAGCGGATCTTGATCAGCGAGAAAGGCGAGGCAACTGGTGGTTTTATAGTTCGCACTGCAGCGGAGAATGCAAGCGAAGAGGAGTTGCGAGCGGATCTGCGCTTTCTGATCAGCTTGTGGAACGAAATCAAACAGCGTTCGGACAATGCCAAAGCGCCAGCGCTTATCTACCACGACCTCAATTTGGTGGAGCGCGTTCTGCGCGATCAGGTCTCCGACAGCTTCTCGACTATCTGGGTGGACTCTGAGAGCGAATATGAGCGTATCGTCCGCTTCCTGAATCGCTTCCAACCCTCGCTGGTGCGGCGCGTGAAGTTGTACACGAAGGAGACGCCGCTGTTCGAGCAGTTTGGCATCCAGGAGGAGATCACCAAGGCGTTGAAGTCGAAGGTCTGGTTGAAGTCTGGCGGATCGATCGTCATCAACCAAACGGAGGCGCTGGTTGCCATCGATATCAACACCGGAAAGTATGTGGGCAAGACGGCCAGGCTCGAGGACACGATTCTAAAGACCAACCTGGACGCGATTCCGGAGATCGTGCGACAGATACGCCTGCGCGATCTGGGCGGCATCATCGTCATCGACTTCATTGACATGGATGAGCGCAAGAATCGGCACAAAGTCATGGCTGCGCTCGAAGAGGAACTGAAGTCAGATCGCGCGCCATCGAAGGTTCTGCAGTTCAATGATTTTGGCCTGGTGGCGATCACGCGCAAGCGGGTGAAGCAGTCGCTTGAGCGGACGTTAAGCGTGCAGTGCAATATCTGCTCGGGAACGGGGATGGTAAAGAGCCCGACGACCGTTGCGAACGAGATCTACATAGAGATGCGCAAGATGCAGAAGCATTTTGAGCGCCACGACGTCATGCTTCGCGTGCATCCGGAGGTGGTGAAGACACTGAAGGGGAACAATGCCCGCTGGTTGAATGAACTAGAGGAGATGACGGGGCGCACGATCATCGTGAAGAGCGATCCGGCTCTGCATCCGGAGCAATTCGACATCCACTAATGATCCGTTAACTGTCACAGAAGGGCCGGCGCAACGCGCCGGCCCTGTTCTTTTGAGTTACCATCGCGCCAGAGAAACTTTTGCCTGCAGATCTGTGTCCTACGTAGCAGGAGCAGGTTTGCTATTGTTATGCCCAGTTGTATTTTCTGGACGGATAGCAACATAGGTCGTTGTTGCTTGGGGTAAGACTATGGAAATCCGTTTGAGCTCCTGAACCGGAAGGGGAGCCTCGCTCCTACGATCTCCACATTGGAGTCTTTCAACTATGTCCCGTTTCGCTATCTGCCTTTCTGGCCGTCAACTCTGCCGGTGCTTCCCGGCACTGTTTTTGGGATTCACAGTCGCCGCGTCGGCAGCTTTTGCTCAGTCAACGGCTACCAAGCAATATTCTTCCAGTGCCGATGATGCCTCGAGCCAGCTATTGGATCAGGGATCGGGCGTGCTCTCGTACCACTCGCAGGAGAGCGGGCAAAACAGCGGCGGTTACGGAAATGGCGGCTACAGGCAATATCCCAGGTATGGAGAACCGACCTTTCATCATTTAGCGATTGAGGCGGGCGCCGGCTTTGGCGCGCCACTCGCCAATACCAGCAAGACGCAGACTTTCGGCTACAACATCAAATTAGGCGGGGGCTGGAACTTTAACCGCCGTTTCGGCGTGCTGGTCGAATACGAATTCAATAGCAACGGAATTCCCGAGAATGTCCTGCGCGCAGTTGGCGCACCTGACGGCCACGTGCATTTGTGGGGCTTCGGTGTCGATCCGATCGTCTATTACAAGACGTCTGGAAGGTGGGGCGGATACGTGACAGGCGGCGCGGGCTTCACCCGCAAAAGCACGGCATTCACCGCCACGGTCTTCACTGGTTCGTACTATTGCGACTTTTTCGGGTACTGCTATCCCAATTACGCGACGATAGATCTAGGCCATTTCTCGAGCAACCAACTTGGTTTGAATTTCGGCACCGGTCTGACGCATAACATCGGAGACAGTGGGGCGAAGTTGTACGCCGAAGTTCGCTACCTCTGGGCAAATTCGCCAAGCAGTACCTTGGGGCATCCGGGCTCAGGCACGGTCAGCATGATTCCGGTGACCTTCGGCGTTCGCTTCTGAGCATTGAAGATGAGGCGTCTCTGGCATTCGTCAGGAGCAACTAAATGCCCATGTGAGAGCTCACGTGGGCATTTAGTTTTGGATTGGAACCTCATAGGTTCAGCGGTAGAGAACTAAGAGGATGCCGCCGGCGAGCGTTGCCATGGCAGGCAGCACGGCAAGTGCGAGAGGGTAGAAGCCGAGTGCCTGCCCTCGAAACTCGCTCGCCGCAATGGTTGAGATAAGCAGCACGATGATTGCGAGGATTAAAGAGTGGACAAGAGGACTGATTGGCGCAAGCATGGCGGTGATGCGGCCTCCAAGCATTGAGTAGAGGCATCCTGCGACCAGGTTGAAGAGCCGGGCTGCGCGAGAGGGCGGCATTTTGGCCCAACTCGGCACCAGCCAGCGCGTGAGCAGCGTTGTGATGGCCGTCAGGAGCGCCATGCAGGCGAATCCGGCAGCGATGGCGATGAAGGAGCGCAGGAGCGGCATTGAGCTTCACCGCTAATGCGTGCTCGTAGCTGCAGTCCCGCCGGGCTTCTGACGCTGCATCAACGCCTCGATGTCTTCCGCTGTGTGCGGAAGGTCCGCGATGAAATCCTGCAGCTTGCCGTTCTGGTCTACATAGAAGGTGTCTTCGATACGAACGCCGATTTTCTCTTCCGGTATGTAGATACCAGGTTCTATGGTGAAGACGGAACCGGGTCCAAGAGGCTTAGTGGAATCCAACGGATCGTGTACGTCGATACCTACTGAGTGGCTCAGTCCGTGGATGAAGTACTTATCCAACGGCTGACCGTGCAAGTCCTTGCCATGGGTTTTGATGTAGTTGCGGGCCGCGCCGTCCAGGGAGTCCTCGGGGTGCTCGCGGTTGTATAGTGTCGACTTGCCGGAGACGAAAGCCTTCGCAGCCGCCCGCTGTGCACCGAGCACGATGTTGTAGATCTCACGCTGGCGATCGGTGAAATGTCCATTCGCCGGCACGGTGCGGGTGACATCCGAGGCGTACATGGAGTATTCGCCCGCTGCATCCATCACTACTACATCCCCGTTCTGCATGTCGGCGTTATCGGTCATGTAGTGAAGCACGGTGGAGTTGATTCCGCTGCCCACGATCGATGGGTATGAGGGCCGCTCGCAGCCATTGGCAAGCAGTGTGCCGGTGATCACACCCGAGATGGCGCGCTCATTCACGCCCGGATGGATGGCAATGATCGCTGCCTCCTGGGCCTTGATAGAGGCGTTTGCGGCCTTGCGCAGCAGCTCAATTTCGCCAGGATCTTTGAAGGAGCGAAGCGTCCTGGTGAGCTCACGAACATCCTGGGATTCGACGGTCTCACCACTGCCGAGGCTGCTTTGAGCGAAGGCGAGCGCAGCTTTCGCGGCTTCACTGTCGGGCTGGGTCCACACTGCTTTAAGACCACGCTCACCGAAGATGCTGGGCAGATCGCGAACGGAGCGGACTTCGCGGACACCGGTGATGTCAGTGACATGCGGTGATGCTGCGTCGAGCTTGACGCCCGTATAGAGCTCATCGCGCAAATTGCGTTCGGGCAGCAGAAGGACTTCGCGATAAGGGAGGGCGGGTTTGCCCGCGTGAGGAGGAACGGCGTCTGCCACGATCAGGGCGGCACCTGGCTCGTTCCAGCCAGTGAGGTAATAGAAATCTTCGTCCTGACGATAATCCTGATATTCCATGGCGGGCTCGTAGTTGCCAAAAAGCAGGGCAACTCCGCCGTGGAGCTCGTGCGCCAGCGCCTGACGCCGCGCCTGGTAGATGGCATTGGGCTGACGCTCGAGCGCGAAGAGGGAGGTCGAGGAGATACCAAGAAGGAGCAGCAGAGAGAACATTGCAGGTCGGACAAAGCGCATGACGAACAGTGTAGAGCACACAAGCAGGCAAGGGCCCCAAAGATGAGGCCCCTTGGGCGCCAATTCCGTTCAGGCTGCGCGCTTCCCGCTGATGAGCCGCAGAATGAACGTCAGGATGACCGCGCCTATGACTGCAACGATGATGGTGTAGATGAGTCCCCCACTCTCAGCGTGTCCGAGTGAGCGCATGATGAAGCCGCCGATAACGGCTCCGATGATGCCGACGATGATGTCACCGAGGACGCCATAGCCGCTGCCCTTCATGATCTTGCCAGTTATGAATCCGGCGATAAGACCGACGATGATCCACCAAATAATAAACATTAACGCCAACCCTCAACTTTCTTCGAGATTCGCGGCGCCCTGGGCGAGGGGGCTTCCCATGGGTGACCACGGTCCAGCCACAGCGATCAGATGGTAGCACCGGCCGGTGTATGTAGATAGTGGTGTTACACACCTACCGGGAAGGGCTTCGGTGAGGACTCCTCAAGATTTGCGCCGGTACGCCAGCGCTCAAAGCGTCCCTGCAGTAATGAGAGCAGGCCGGTGTACCAGTAACCAATAACAAAGAGTAATAGAAATGGGATGGTGAAGTAGTTTTCGTTGGCTATCGCGTAAGCGATCGTGAGAGCGAAGTAGCCACCTATGACCAATTCCACCCAAGGAACGACACCCAAACGTTTGCGGTACTTGGCAGCCTGCGCGCGTTCCCCCTTCTTTTCCACGCGATATTTGGGCGTCCGTTTGAAGGAGCTCTTGATGCCGAACAGCGCTTCGAGGACGGCGCGGGTATTTGTCACTGTGAGGCCGATGCCCAGCGCCATAAGGAAAGGGAGATAGAGAATGGTCTTCAGCCAGCTGCGCGGGTACAGCTCCTTCTGGGAGACGAGATAGAACGAAGAGATGGAGAAAGTGGAGGCCATGAAGAGCGGCACGTCGATGAGCAGCATCTGGAACCAACCCTGATAGAAGCGAATCACCATCGCGGGCATCAGCAGCAACGACAATATGACCATGAGCGGATAGCTGATGTTTGCCGTCAGATGGTAGAACGCTTCAATCTTGGTGTGGAACGGGGCGTCGCTGCGAAACACGTATGGCAGGATCTTCTTCGAAGTCTGGATCAGGCCCTTGGCCCAGCGCGCCTGCTGCGTTTTAAAGGCGGTCATCTCGATCGGTACTTCTGCCGGGCATGCGACGTGCTGCAGGTAGCGAAATTGCCAGCCCTTTAGCTGGGCACGATAACTAAGGTCCGTATCCTCGGTGAGGGTGTCATGCTGCCATCCGCCAGCTTCTTCAATAGCCTCACGGCGCCACATACCTGCGGTACCGTTGAAGTTGAAGAAGACGCCGGAGCGCGACCGGCCGCCGTGTTCCAGGACAAAATGTCCATCGAGCAGGATCGCTTCCACCTGGGTGAGAAAACTGTAATCCCGGTTGAGGTGAGTCCAGCGGGTCTGCACCATCCCGATGGCGGGTTCTGCGAAGTGGTGGACAACCTGCATGAGCCAGTCTGGGGATGGCACGAAATCAGCGTCGAAGATAGCGATGAGATCGCCCGACGCTTGTTTCAGGCCAGCATCGAGCGCGCCTGCCTTGTAGCCGTAGCGATCGGTGCGATGCAGATAGACGATGTCGTGTCCCAGGGCGCGATAGCGCTCGACCAGGGCGCTAGCAACCTGTTGCGTCTCGTCGGTTGAGTCATCGAGCACCTGTATCTCGAGTCGATCTGACGGATACTCCAGGCGGCAACAGGCGTCAATGAGACGGTCGATAACGTATTGCTCGTTGAAGATAGGCAATTGCACGGTGATGCGGGGCAATTCGGCGAAATAGCTGGGCGGGTCGACGACGGCGCGGTCACGGTGCTTGTAGTAGAGATAGACAAGCTGGTATCGATGCAGCCCATAAAAGGCGAGAATGATCATGACCACGAAGTAGGGGATGAGCAACGTGGTATCGAATGCGTTCCACTGATAGAGATAACGGAACGGATTATTGACCGGATCGTTGCCGTAGTGAGTACGCAGATAGTGGCTGATACCGTGCTGGGTATAAAGCCAGAGCCCGGCATTCGCGGCTATGTGCTGGAGGAACGCTGGAAGCTCGATCAGTTGCATCTCTTTCGGTCCCGGTTACGGGCATCAGGGCCATGCAAACAGCCCGCACAGGAGATTGTACGTGTTTGCGGGGAATCGGACGCAGGTTCTGTGTTGGCGAGTTCCGCTCCGTATGATGTGCCTATTTTTGAAAAATCGGCTCACGCGCTAGTCTCCCGGCTAGTTTTGCTGCAATCCGCGCTAGTGCAGCAAACTCTGCCTGAATAAGGCGTCCCGCTCGACGGGGCGGAAG
>Ga0207647_10001895_pt1 | contig 16027 bp, 19 predicted proteins | sample KBSCornC2_FD_184295 | JGI IMG/M metagenome (GOLD analysis project Ga0207647, IMG submission 184295) | Corn rhizosphere microbial communities from Kellogg Biological Station, Michigan, USA - C2 (SPAdes) (version 2) | ecosystem: Host-associated > Plants > Roots > Rhizosphere ...
TCATCGGTGCCACCGCGTGTTCATGGGTGATGAGGTGCGCAAGCGCGCCCGCCGCCGCCGTTACCGCCATGAACAGGAGAAATCGCGCCGGCCCGAAGCGGCGCGCCAAGGCGCTGCCGAACGGCAACAGCCAGAGCACGTTGAAACCGATATGGCTGAGATTGGCGTGAAGCAGCGAATAGGTGACGAAACTCCATACCTTGGCGCCGCCGCCACCCGGGAAAGGAATCGCCAGCAAGGTCGAATCGTAACGCTTTGGAATGAAGCCAAAGGCTTCGATCACGAACTCATCCCACTCGAACGGCAGAAACATTCGAGCCACATGAATGGCGACGAGTAGAGCGATATAGGCCACCAATGCACCGGGAAGGGTCAGGATCGGTTCGCGGCGATTTTCCTGTGACAACTCCGGAGGGGCTTCCAAGACTTCAGAACCTGCGTTGGATGGACTGCAACGGATTTACGCTCGTACCTCAAGGGGGCGAACCTTGGACCCAGGCCCAGAGATCGGGGAGTGTCCGGTTTCGGGACACCCGTTTCCTTGGTTGCGACCCAATAGGCGGCCTGGCCGGCGGGCGCAAGCTGCGCGATGGTCGCGGGCTAGTACCGCCCATTTGACGGGCCTGCACTACCTGCCGCGATTTCCTTCAGGCCCGTCAAATGGAAAGCGGTACTAGAATCATAATGTTGCTAGTGCCGATAACTTTCCGAAGTTCGTGTGAGAGGTCGCAGCGATGGTTCACGAACTTCGGAAAGTCGGCACTAGGCGGCTTTCGGCAGCAAAAAGGGAGGGTTTCTGAGAAAAACCCTCCCCGTTTGATGTTGATCTGTCGCACACGCCGAGCCGGAAGCTGGAATGGCCCGATGATCAATCTGTTCGACGCGCTGAAGAACCCTGGCCCGGACGGCGCCGGGCGAACGGAATGGCCGCTTCTATCATCGCCGGCGCCGGTGCCAATGGCTTAGTTAATTTAACGTTAACATCGCAAAACCGCCCGCTGCAGAGGCAAATTGGCCGAGCGGCATGGACGCTGCACTCTCCCTTCTGCAAGAAACATTCAGGTGAGCGGATGCGCCAAAGCGGGGCAGTGATGTGCCGCCTTGGGCAGTCCAGGTCGAGTTTGGTATGAAACACCCTTCCAGTCGTGAGTTTTTCGCCTATTGGGATAGCCGACGCGGCGGCAACCGCGCGCCGGATCGCAGTGATTTCGAACCCGAGGCAATGCGTGAAAAACTCGGCGACATCTTTGTGCTCGCCTATGACGCCCCGACCGGCCACCCTTTCCGGGTCGCAGGCACCCGGGTCTGTGCGTTGTTTGGCCGGGATCTCAAACAGCGAAGCTTCGCCGACCTGTTCATCCCGGAAAGCCGTCGGGAGATCGACGAGATCATTACGGTGGTCGCGGAGGAAATGCTGGCCGCTGTGGCCGGCATCACGGCGAAGGCGGCCGACGGCGTGCCCGTCCACTTCGAATTGCTGCTGCTGCCGTTCCAGCATCGCGCCCATGCCCCGCTCAGCTTGACGGGCATGCTCTCCCCCTTTGAGAAATGCCATGGCGTGCTGAGCGAGGCGACCCTCACCTCGTGGCGCTACATCTTCGATCGGCCGCAGCAGTGGATGCCCCGCGCGTTGCGTAAACTGGCGCTGGCGCGAGGCCTCATGGTCTATGAAGGGCTGCGGTAGCCGGCCAGCCGAGCGCGCCCGCGAATACAACTGTACCGCTAACCGGCTATTAACCCTGATCGCCGTAGGTTCTGCCGACACCGAAATGCGGCTGTCGGGCGGTAAGAAATGGCGCTGGCGCATAGAAAATCGATTCTTCCCGCAACCGAAGAACGGCGGCGCTTTCAACGCGTCAAGATCCATCTCCTCGGGCGCTACATGCTGCCGGACCGGCGTGAATTTCCCTGCCAGATTATCAACATGTCGCCAGGCGGATTGGCACTTCTGGCGCCGGGCATCGGCAATGTCGGCGATCGCGTCATCGCCTATCTCGACCACATCGGGCGCGTCGAGGGCAAGATCACGCGGATCATCGACAATGGGTTTGCCATGACGGTGAGTGCCACGGCGCGCAAACGCGACAAGCTCGCCGCTCAGCTCACCTGGCTTGCCAATCGTGACATTCTCAATCTGCCGGAAGACCGCCGGCACGACCGTATCATCCCGCGCAATCCGATCGCGCTGCTGACGCTTGAGGATGGCAGCAAGATGACATGCCGGATCATCGACCTGTCGCTCTCGGGAGCCGCGATCGCAGCCGAAACCCGCCCGCCTTTGAAGTCCCAGGTGCTGCTTGGCAAGGTCGTCGCGCGCGTGGTGCGAAACCTCGAAGAAGGCTTCGCGCTGGAATTCGTCCACGAGCAGCTCGCCGAAACGCTCGAAGAGAGCGTTACCGCGCGGTAAAGCCGCAAGGCCCCTCTCCTATCGCTTTCAGCCCTTGAAACCGGCGCCGTTCGCGACCCGCGGACGCCGCTTCGCAGCCATTTCTGCACCTCAGCGCATATTAACGCGGGGCCGGGCCAGGCACGAAAGTGCCTCGGCCAACAGGCGTTTGTCGGTTAATACGTAAAACTTGAATCAAATCGCGAAAGCTCAAATTTTATTCGAATTAGATTCAAGTATAAATCGGATCTGGCGCAAGTTTTACTTTGATTACGATAAAATGTACCTGAAATACTTAGCGGCGGCGCAAAACCTTTGTGCGAAACGTGGTCCCAACAAGAAACGGGGGCCACAATGTTCGGGTTCAAGGCACAAACAAGCCTGTTGGCAGCGGCCGCGCTGCTCGCGCTCGGCGGCGCGGTTCAGGCAGCGGACGAGCGACCGGTAGTGGCCAGCCTGCCCGTTTATGCGAGCCTTGGCGACACCGCCCGCGCGCCGATTGGTTGGGTCGAGTTTTGCAACGACGACCCGGCGGATTGTGCCGGCGGCGCGGCGCAGCCCCGCGACATCGTACTTTCGCAGGCGGCTTGGCGCGACCTGGTGAAGGTCAATCATTGGGTGAATGAAAACGTCAAACCGATGACCGACATGGATCATTGGGGCGTGGTGGAGAAATGGTCGCTGCCAACCGACGGTTACGGCGATTGCGAGGATTATGTGCTGCTGAAGCGCAAGATGCTGATCGACGCCGGATGGCCGAGGCAGGCGCTGCTGATCACGGTAGTGCGCGACAAGCTGGGCGAAGGCCACGCGGTTTTGACGGTCAAGACCGATAAAGGCGAGTTCATTCTCGACAATCAGAACGAGAATGTCGTCGCCTGGACAGAGACTGGTTACCGTTTCGTCAAGCGGCAGTCGCAGAGCGATCCTAACGTCTGGGTCTCGCTTGGGGATAGCCGCCCCGCGATCGCGACCGCCAGCGCCCGAGATCGATAGGACACCCGATAGGCAAACAGAGTTACGCGACCGGTCACATCCCCACCCCTCCCCGTCCCGACCGATCGCGCGCGGCCAGCCTCCCCCAGGGCTGGCCGCAACTTTTTTAAATCCAAGAAATCGTCCATTTCATTGAAGATCCGGCATTCCAAGATTCCGCTATCGCGGAACGATACGGAAACCTGACGCAAAAATCCGCGAAAAATGCCTGCGAGGCGTTCCAGCCTCATCAACGGCCGCCTCGAGGCGCAATTGGCGTCGATTATTTCCGCCTTCGCGTTTGCTTCGGCGTGAAGTCCTGGATGTGCCGCCGGATGATTTTCCGCCAGACCTCCAGGAGGCGCGAAAAATGCTCCGGATCGTTTTCGATGAGCATCCGCACCGAGAAGCCCCGGACCACGCTCAGGGTCAAGGCAAGCACATCCTTGGCAAGTCGTTCCGGAAGGCCCGACGATATCAGCGTGTCCAGCCAAGTCGCTTCGATCGAAAAACGTGTCTGGCGGACAAACTGCTGCGTTTCGAGTCTCAGTCGTCGGGTGCTGTCATCGCTCATTGCTATCGCGAGTTCCAGGAAGAAATAGTCCCCAAAGAAGAACTCGTGAGCGTCCTTTATGACGCCGGCGATTGGGTCGGCGCCATCATGGCGGGCCAACTGCGCCCGTCGGGTGCTTCTGGTGAACGTAACCTCATTGATATATGTCAGGACCGCGACGACGAGTTCGTGCTTGCTAGGAAAATGGTGCATCAATGCCCCGCGCGAAACGCCCGCCTCGTCGGCGACTTCGACCGTCCGTAGTCCGCCAAAGCCGTTCCTGCGGATGAGCTTGATGGCGGCGTCCAGCAGCAGCTTACGGGTGGCTTCGGTCCGTTCTGCCTGAGTCCGGCGGAGCGCCGGTTTGGGCTGAGTCGTGCTTTGCCGGCGTGTTCGCAGCCTTTGCCGACTTCTCGGTGGTGGCACGGGATCAAGGCGGGGGCGTTTGCCACGAATGGATTCGTCAGAATTCGACATCGACGGCGTTCTCTATCGGTTGGGATCGGGACGTTTCACGGCGTATCGGCCACCCTTCCGTCCGGCACGTCGACCGTGCCGAATTTCGGGGACATTCGACTTGTCTTCTTGGTCAGATGCATTCTCCGCGTCCAGAGATCTGTGCGCCGATTCTCCAAACGGCGCCTTGACAGGCATGATAAAAACAATCAGTTTTGTTTGTAAATTAGTATACGCTCCGGCGTCACACTGACATTGGGACGGGCCGCGAGCCCGCGAGCGACTGCCTGCGGGCATTACGGATGCTCGTGATAACCAATAATTTCCGCCTCGGATAACTAAAAAACCAACTGCACCTGCAATGGGAGGAATGGGTAAATGAAGAGAATTGCGAGTATCTGCCTAGCGGCAACTGTTTTGCTTTTTGCCGGCCCATTGGTCCGCGCGGCCGACCCGCCGGGCGTCACGGCGACGGAAATCAAGCTCGGGCAGACCATGCCTTACAGCGGCCCGGCTTCGTCCTTTGGTGCCCTTGGCAAGATGAATGTCGCCTACATGCAAATGATCAATGATCAGGGCGGCGTCAATGGCCGGAAGATCAACCTGATTTCCCGGGATGACGGCTACAGCCCGCCCAAAGCGGTTGAACAGACCCGCAAGCTGGTCGAGGAAGACAACGTTCTCGCGATCTTCGGATCGCTGGGTACACCAGTCATTCTGGCCACGGCAAAATACCTGAACAGCCAAAAGGTGCCCCAAATATTATCATCAACCGGCAATTTGGCTCCGTCCAACGTCAAGGACTACCCGTGGACGACCACGTGGTCGATGCCGTTCCGAACAGAGTCGATGATTCTGGCGAACTATGTGTTGAAGAACAAGCCGGATGCAAAGATCGGAATTCTTTATCAGAACGACGAGTACGGCAAAAGCTACCAGAAGTACTTCAAGGAAGGTCTGGGCGACAAAACTGCATCCATGGTGGTGTCGGAGGTTGGTTATGACATCACGTCACCGACCATCGACTCGCAGATTGCTCAGCTGAAGAGCTCCGGCGCCGACACGGTCGTGATCGCCACCACCCCGAAGTTCGGCGCGCAGGCGCTCCGCAGGATCTACGAACTCGACTGGCATCCGCTGAAGTTGCTGATCAGCTCGAGTTCCGGGATCCCCGCCACGATCAGGCCAGCCGGCCGCGAGGCTACCCAGGGCGTCCTCACGGTCCAGTACGTACTGACTCCAGACGACAAGGCCAACGCGGATCTTCCGGCCATGAAGGAATATCAAGCCTTCATGAAAAAATACCTGCCGAACGAGAACCCTGACGACCAGGGCTTCGTTCACGGCTACATCACCGCTTCCTTCATGATCGACATCCTGAGAAAGTGCGGCAATGATTTGAGCCGTGAGAACGTGATGAAGTATGCGCAGGACTTCCCGGAAGTGCAGCATCCGCTCCTGCAACCGGGCGTCAAGTACAACACTACGCCGACCGATCACATTCCTTTCCACATGGGCGTGATTGCGAAAATCGAGGGCGAACGGTGGGTCAGCACGGGCGAGGTCGTCCGCGACAACCTCCCTCCGGGTCTATGATCGGCTCGTAGAGCTTCGGCTTGGGGGCGATGTCTTCTAAGTCTGCCGACAAGGCCGCCCCTATTGGGCGGCCAGCCTCCCCCCAGGGCTGGCCGCAACTTTTTAGCGCTAATCGATTGCTGAAGAATCCCATCGAGGAATCGCCGCGTCGTTCTGCCCTTGGCCCTAATCTTCGGAGTGACCTAATCTTCCGCTCATTTCCGAAACGCGGTTTTGAGGACCTCTCCAGTGGTGCAGTCAAACCAAATTATCCAGCCGCTCCAGCTATTGGCTCGCATGCTGTTTCCCTCCAGAGCCGCGGTAACGAATCGGTTCCGATCCGCTTTTTTTGGAAGGGAAGCGGTCCAGCGATAGGAACCATCAGCGTTGAGGCAGATCAGATTTTCCTCACGATAAGCATCTCTTTCGTTGCGCAGAATTGCGCGACCACCATCGACCAAATCTAATAGCATCTCAGCGATGGCGCTAAACCCCATCAGTCGGCGGCTAGGTGGAGCGGAATTGTCATCGACCAGCGCGATTAGTTCTCGCGGAGAGCACCTTTCCAGCTTGTCGCCGGCCAAGGGGCCCGGATATCCCAGCCTGCTCCGTGCGGACCATGTCCCAAACCATGGCCGCAGATGGGCGTTGATCCCCTTGCAGGCGTATCAGCGAAAGGGTCGTTTCGAAGTTTATCCCCTCGATCCGCCGAACGACGCCGTTTCGGTACCCCGTGATCCGACGGGTATCAAACCACCCTAGCGTCACGGCTGGAATTCCCGTGAGCAGCCCGAAGCGCTCCACCGCGACGGCGTGCCCTTCGGGAGGGCGCATGAGCTTAGCACCAGCCTCCAAGAGACGACGGCTAAGTGCGACCGACAAAGGAGCTCCCAAAGCTCGGTTCACCATGGCGATTTGCTGATCTCTGAGCTCTTTCTGAGGGATCTCCATCATCTTGGCCCAGGGATGCTCGGTCGGGACCAAGATCGCCACCTGCCTTTTCGCTAAAGACAATCTCTCCAGACCGTCTGGCCAGTCCGCTTGCGAGGCCGCATCGGTCGATGCCGCCTTTGTGTCTGTTGGTTCGACCAGCAGCGCCAAATCGATCTCCCTGCGGATCAAATCGGCATAGTTGCGTTCGTGGGTTTTGTCGAATATCCGCAGCCGCACCTTCGGGCATTCTACGATCAGACGGTCGATAAGCTTTCGACGGGTCTCGATGTGGAGCGTGTACAACGGAGCGCCGATACGCAAATCGTTGTCGCGAATTTCCCGCGCCGCCTGGTTTGCCCAAGCTGCTTCGGTCACCATGCGTCGAGCATTTGCAAGGAAAAGACGCCCTTGTGGCGTCAATTCTACGCGGCGACTGGTGCGTGTGAACAACGCGAAACCAAGTCGACGCTCGAATTCTCTTACACGAGCGGATAAGGCCGGCTGCGAGACGTTCAAAAGCGCAGAAGCGCGGGTAAAGGACCGCTCGTCCGCCAGCGTTACAAAGATGCGGTAAGGCGTTGCATCGAGGTCCATGTCGTCCTTCCATGGAGGGGAGCGACGCTCCCCGACGAACTATAACATTTCATTATGAATAGACGACAGATTTTCGATTGGACCGATGGGGCACTTGATGGCCTCCTCCATCAAACTAGCCGCTTAATGGAGCGGCAATTGGCGTGCGGTGCTTGGCTTGATGATCGTGCAGCCTGGGAGAACGCGCTTTGTGGTCTTTCGAAACGGAACCCGAGTTTCAAAAGGAACTTGATTGGATTGCTGATTTGTTCAGCGCGAGGTCAAGGTCAAACGGCTCGACTGTCCTCGGTAGCCAACGGAACCTTCATGACGAGGGCTTCAACCTCCGCCCGCTACAAGCACCGGTAAGGAGCGCGGTCTCTGGGATTGCCACCTGGGACCCATTTGGGCGGCAAGGGCTATGGTCAGCTCAAGCTTGCACTGATGAACGAAAATCTTGCAAAGGGAGGAATATAAATGAAAAGGCTCACCAGCCTCACGGCTTCGATGACGGCAGCCTTTTTCCTGTTGCCGATCCACATCGTTCAGGCGGCCGACCCGCCGGGCGTCACGGCGACGGAAATCAAGCTTGGCCAGACCATGGCCTACAGCGGCCCGGCTTCGGCTTTTAGTGCCGTTGGCAAGGCCAATGTCGCTTACATGCAAATGATCAATGATCAGGGCGGCGTCAATGGGCGGAAGATCAACCTGATCTCCCGGGATGACGGCTACAGCCCGCCCAAAGCCGTTGAACAGACCCGCAAGCTTGTCGAAGAAGATAACGTGCTCGCAATCTTCGAACAGTTGGGCACCCCGGTCGTTCTAGCCACGGCAAAATACCTGAACAGCCAAAAGGTGCCCCAAATATTGTCATCGACCGGCAATTTGGCTCCGTCCGACGTCAAGGAGTACCCCTGGACGACCACGTGGTCGATGCCGTTCCGGACGGAGTCATTAATTCTGGCGAACTATGTCCTGAAGAACAAGCCGAATGCAAAGATCGGAATACTCTATCAGAACGACGAGTTCGGCAAAAATTACCAAAAGTTCTTCAAGGAAGGTCTGGGAGACAAAACCTCCATGGTCGTCTCGGAGGTGGGTTACGACATTACGTCGCCGACCATCGACTCGCAGATCGCTCAGCTGAAGAGCTCCGGCGTTGATACAGTCGTGATCGCAACCACGCCGAAGTTCGCCGCGCAGGCGCTCCGCAAGATGTACGAACTCGACTGGCATCCGCTCAAGCTGCTGATCAGCGCGGCCTCCTCAATCCCGAACGGGATCAAGCCAGCCGGATTCGAGGCGGCCCAGGGCGTCCTCACGGTGCTGTACCTACTGTTTCCAGATGACCCGGCCAACGCGGATCTTCCGGCCATGAAGGAGTACAAAGCCTTCATGAAAAAATACCTCCCGAACGAGAACGCTGACGACGCTACCTTCGTCACCGGCTACATCACCGCTTCGTTGATGATCGACATCCTGAAGAAGTGCGGCAATGATCTGAGCCGCGAGAACGTGATGAAGTACGCCCAGGACTTCCCGGAAGTGCAGCACCCGCTTCTGCTGCCCGGCGTCAAGTACAACGCGACGCCAACCGATCACGTACCATTCCACATGGGCGTGATTGCAAAGCTCGAGGGCCAACGCTGGGCCAGTACGGGCGAGGTCGTCCGCGACAACCTCTCTCCAAGTCAATGATCGGCTCCTAGGGCTTCGGCCCGGGACCGATTTTCCTAACCTAACGACGAGGCCGCCCCAGGTGGGCGGCCTTGTTCATTCGAGAACCCTTTCGTTCGACACCAAATGAAAAGGACAGCGTTTGAGCGCGCCGCCTCACGACTTTAGCTCTTCAACCTTCGGACCCAAAGCAATGTCGATGGCGCGTAATGCTTTGAAAATCGCATTTCCACTGGAATTCGATGTTCCGGACTTCATATTGTGCTCACTTAGGCGCGCTATCCATCGCCAACCCTTTGGGTTGGCGGTCTGGACTATCTGATACTCGATCCCTCGATGTTCCATGACAGGAACAAAGCACAGGGTTCGTTGAGGTTCCGGATACCCCGCAGTGCGGAATCGAAAAAGTTTGAAGGGCTTAAACCGTTGGTTCTAAGCGTCGGCCGGCCGGCGCCAGCATCTGCACCACACGACGGCCCCGCTTGCTCTCTGCGCTGGGGCCGTTTCTTATGAAAGTGAGCAGTAGCGCTTATCCGACACCCAGCTCTTTGACGGCTAGGTCGGATAATTGCTTGGATTCTCGGATGCCGCGCTGCCCCAGTTCGATGACTTTCTTGGCGACAATCTCGGCTACCGGGTCGTTGCGATCAACTAAGCCGAGCTTTTTCATCGCCTCGTTGTAGGCGTCTGCCAGCATTGAAATCTCCTCCGGGCCGAACGGAGAATTTTGCAGCAAACGATAGATGGGCATTCGAGCTCCCCCCGAATTTCCTCCGATTTCCCAATGCTTACGCCATAAATCCGGCCAGACCAGTGTCAAGTTAGACTTTGGTGAATGGTGGTAAATCCTACCCTGCCCATCCGGGTACGGCTCCCTTGCGCTGACGCCTTCCGCAAAAGAAAGCCCCGGTTCCGGCCGGCGCTTTCTGAGTCTCGGAGAGTTGCTTGCCCCACTATCGCGGTAGTTCAAACCGAACCGGAACAAATGCTCCCGGTTGTTGCTGACGTCGGTCCGCACGCCGGCAACGGTACCGGCAACCGCGCCGCCGCCTGCTGTGGTGAACACCGTGTTGAAGGTATCTCGATTGCTGCCCAGATCGACGTAGAGATATTCCCCCTTGACCGACCAAGGCGAATTGACGCCGAGCTTGCTCTCAATGCCGCCACCTATGGTCCGGTCTGCAGCTTAGCGCGATTGCCGTCGGGGTGGACGTCGCGTGCGAAGGCTTCGGCGCGCGCTTCGCACCCGCTCAAACTCCCAGAGCATCCCGATCATCGCCGTTCCGAGAGCAGCGATAAGGGTGAGAAGCAGGAGTGTCCGGTCCGCAGGGGTCACGAAGAAGGTCATGCCCCGGCAAAGCAAGCCGCGTACCACAGCTGAACGAGCACGACACGATGGCCGGGCCCGTCATGTTGGTGACAAGAGATGCTTATCGGCAGACCTCGACGCGCCGAACACGCCAGCCATGCCGGGTGTGAACGCGCTGCCTCACCAGATAGCAGCCGCCCTCGTCATAATAGCCGTCGTCATAGTAATAGCCGGGATAGTAGCCGAAGCTGAGGCCGAAGCCAGCCCGGTGGTGGCGGTGATGCTGCCAGCTACCCGAGCCGTGCTGCCAATTTCCAGATCCATGCTGCCAGTTCGGAGAGCCGCTCCACTGCCCGCTCGAACTGGGCGCGCGTCCTATGCTTCCACCGGAGCCTGGGTTCGCCATTCCGGGCCCGGGCGCCGCCATTCCCGGCGAGTGAATGCTGGCGCCTCCACTGAAGCTGCCGCCGCCGGTTACAGGACCAGCCGATGGCGCGCCGCCGCCACCTATGCCGCCGCCGCCCGCAACAAATCCGCCGCCACCACCGGCGTGGCCTTTATCGCCTCCGGCGGCCAAGGCAGCGCCGGTGGCCACGGCCGCGATCGAGGCCGCCGTACAGAGAACCATGATTGTTTTCCGCAACATCGCTTTCTCCATTGTCCTAAATTCGATGGAAATTAAACGTACGGCGCTTGTCGAAGTTGCAGAGCCACCAACGCTGGTTCAGCCTCAAGGAAAGGTAGCGCCGCAGAGGCTCTGCGTCCCAAATCGCCCGCCGAGGTTTCCGGCCAGCACGGAACCATCGATCGGGACGTCACTTGTTTTCCAAGTCGGTTTACGCCTCAGCGAGGCTTTCGTGATGCGGAAGTTGATCGAATTTGACGACGAAACGCTGGATAAACTGAAGCAGCTTGGACAGAGCCGGATGGCAACGCTCCAGGAGCTGGCAGACGAAGCTTTTGCGGACCTATTGCGCAAACACGGCGTCCCGGTAGACCTCCGCGATGCCTTGCGCAAGAGCGCGACCGCAGGGGGTCGTACCCGCCGCTAGATGCGCGAAGGGCGCGGGATTTGCGCCCACGCCCTCGAAACGTCCCACCCTGACCTTGAGGTCAGAGCTTTCGCAATCCTTTGATGTAACGCTGACCGGCAGAGGCATAACCCAGAGACCCGCGACGGATCATCGTGACATGAGCTTCTTCGGTCGCACGCACGACGCGTGCCGGGGACCCCATGATCAGCGAGTTCGCCGGAAACTCCTTTCCCTCGGTAACGATGGATCCTGCGCCGACGATACTGCCCGCGCCGATCTTGGCCCCATTCATAATTATCGAACCCATGCCGATCAGCACGTCGTCCCCGAGCGTACACCCATGGAGGATGACATTATGGCCGATCGTACAATTTCTTCCGATCCGGAGGGGATTGCCCATATCGGTGTGGCAGGTGGAGTTGTCCTGAATGTTGGAGTTTTCGCCGACCTCGATCCACTCGTTGTCGCCTCGCAGCACCGCGCCGAACCAGACACTAGCCGAGGTCAGCAAGCGCACCTTGCCAATCAGGTCGGCGCTGTCCGCAATGAAGTATTTGCCTTCGGGTGGGAGTTCGGGCCGCTGCCCGTCCAGTTCATAGATCGCCATCAGTCATCGTCTCCTTTTCGGGAAGACTTTGACACAGCCCGACAGCTCAGGCCAGCAATCCGGTGGCGCGCAATGCCATGATGAAGAAGGTGCCGGACATCAGGCTCCAGAAGCCAGCGAGCACGGTCGCCATGGTGACGAATTCGACGCGCCGGCTGTCGATGCGTGCGCCACGCAGGGTGTTGCGCATGATGATGAACGGCGCCGCGAACACCAGAAACGGCACTGCGGCGAACGCTTTCGAGGCCGCCCCCTGTTGCAGCAGGCCGAAGCCGGCAGGCTGCCGGACCAGCGCCTGGTAACCGCTGCTCAGGGCGCCAGCCAGCGCAAACCCGATACAAAGCGAAAGCAGTGAATTCAGCGCATCCGGCGACATCAGGACATCCGTCTGGACCAGTGATGCCTCTGATTGGCAAAATTGCCGGCTGGCCGCCACATCATCCTTAAAGAAGGGTTAACCGAAGCCAGCGCGGGAACTGGTCATGGCTGCATTTCCCGTGTTTTCCGGCCATGCCGGTGGCGCTCCGGGCATGGCATAGTCGTGCGTGATTCGTCAGAACGAGAACGACCGCCCTATCCAGCCGATAGTCACATGACCTTGTTCGTAACTAGCCAACCTCGGGCTCGCCGGCGGCATCGTGGCAGCCATTTGCCTCTTTTTGCGGTTACAGCCACCATTGGCGGTTTGGCAGTGGCCCTTGTGGCCTATCTGCTCTGGCCCACTTGGGGGACGGCTGGCGGCGGCGAGCCTGACCGGTTGCCGGTGAGCATTGGCGGAACCTTGTTCAACGTGCCGGCGATGGCCGTCCGCATGAAAATCCAGCGTCATTCGGGACCGCAGGAACGGATCGATCTCGACTTCACTTTCCCGGCGCTCGACGTGCCCTCGGAGCCGAAGCGCGTGGGCCGTGAAGACGTCGCAGAGACAGCCCATCCGATCGATCGCATCTTCCTGTCGATTGCAGCCCATCATGACGCGCTGGCGCCCGAAGCGCGCATTGCCACGATCTATCCTCGCTATCTGGAGTCTGGTTCGACGCCAGTCGAAGGCGGATTGACGTTGCGTTCATTCCGCGAAAGCACGCCCTATGGCGGCGAGGATCTTTTCCAGGCCGCCACGCCGGCTTTCACCGCCCGCTGCACGCGCGATGGCGCTACGCCCGGCATGTGCCTCAGCGAGCGCCGGATCGAAGGCACCGACCTTACCTTTCGCTTTCCACGAAGCTGGCTTGCAGGGTGGCGCGGAGTCGCAAGCGCAATGGACCAGCTGATCATCCGCCTGCGCGGCGCGAAATAGGACTATTCCTGGTCGATCAGATCATCTTCGAGGATCGCCATCTGGAACTGGAACGAACGGTCATCGTCCTCGTCGTCGACAAACAGCACACCGATGAATTCGTCCCCGATATAGACTTCCGCCGAGTCATCTTTCTTCGGCCGCGGCACAACCCGGATTTTGGGATTGCCAAATACGCGCTTGAGATAGGCGTCTAGCTTTCGGACTTCCTGGACGTTCACCGTGGTCTCCAATGCCAATGAGATTTGAGGCGCTTCTTAGGACAGGACGGCGCCAACTGCTAGTGCGACGAGACCCTCATGCGACTTTCCGAAGTTCGCGAACCATCGCTTCGGCTTCTCACCTTCGGGTTATCGGCACCAGCAACTTGATGATTCTAGTACCGCTTTTCCATTTGACGGGTTTGAAAGAAATCGCGGCACGTGGTGCAGGCAAAGAGGCGGTACTAGAGACCCATCGCATTCAGCATCTGGTCCATCGTGCGCGACGGTTCGGCGCAACCGGCCTCGCCAACAATCTTGGCGGGTACACCCGCGACCGTCACATTGTGCGGCACGGGTTTGACGACCACCGAGCCGGCGGCGATGCGAGCGCAGTGACCAACCTCGATATTGCCCAGGATTTTTGCGCCGGCTCCGATCAGCACGCCATGCCGGATCTTCGGATGTCGATCCTCGTTTTCCTTGCCGGTGCCACCAAGCGTGACGCCATGAAGGATCGATACATCGTCCTCGATGACCGCAGTCTCGCCAACCACAAAGCCCGTTGCATGATCAAGGAAAATACCGCGGCCGATCCTGGCGGCGGGATTGATGTCAGTCTGAAACACCGCCGAAGACCGGCTTTGCAAATAGTACCCGAAATCCCTGCGGCCCTTCAGATAGAGCCAATGCGCCAGGCGATGGGTCTGGATGGCGTGGAAGCCCTTGAAATACAGCAAGGGATCAATGAAGCGAGAGGTGGCGGGGTCGCGGTCATAGACGGCAACCAGATCGGCGCGGAAAGCGTGCCCGAGATCAGGATCATCGCGCAGCGCCTCGCTATAGGTCTGGCGGATCAGATCGCCGGACAGCGCCTGGTGATCAAGGCGCTCGGCCAGACGATGCACGACCGCATCTTCCAGTCGTTCGTGATGCAGCACTGTCGAGTAGATAAACGAGGCGAGTTCGGGCTCCCGCCGAACGATATCCTCGGCTTCACTCCGAATGCGTTCCCAGATCGGATCGAGCGTCGCCAGTTTCGGACCGGGCGAATTGACCTGATACATTGCCATATTTTTGCTCTCGCAAAGTCAGTCGTCGGCGCAACTTATAGCATGTCCGACGGAGGAAAGTCCCGAGCGGGTCCCCATCAAAATGAACGCTTGCTCAATACGCCCGTCAAATCACTGACATCACAGGCATTCTCCTGCCTGTGGGTTCCTGCTTCCGACCGGCTTCTGTTGAACTTGGTTGTCGCGGCGCCAAAATCAAGCGGCACCTCGCCATTCGGGAGCCATCAGGGCCGCCGGTTGAGGAAATTGAGCACGCCGGCCTTGTAAACGCGGTCGCCCACCGCCCGCATATGGTCCCGGCCGGGAATGTCGAGGACCTCGGCACCTGGAATTACCTTGCCCAGTTCGGCGGCCGAACCCGCGACTTCGTCAGTTGTACCGACCGCAATCAGGACGGGCAACGCGATGGCTGAGGCCTCCTCCCGGCTCATCAGGCGGCGCGAGCCGCGCAGGCAGGCGGCCAGCGCCCGTCGGTCCGAGCGGGTCTGGTCGGCAAAAGCGCGAAAGGTACGGCCGACGGGATCGGTTACTTCATCAAGCGAGTTGGCTCCGAGCGCGTGAGCCACGTTCTCACCGGGTCCCCCACCCTCGATCAGTGCCATGCCAAGTCCGCCCAAAATCGCCGAGCGCAAGCGCGTCGGCTGGGAGTAAGCAAGAAAAGCGGTGATCCGTGCGCCCAGCGAGTAGCCCATGATGTCGGCACGGGCGATTCCGAGGTGATCCAGCAGCGCGCGAACATCACCCGCCAGGGTGCCGATGTAATAATCCTCGGGATCATAGAGCTTGGTGGAATCGCCGTGGCCGCGATTGTCGAGCGCGATCACCCGCCGTCCCGATTTTTTCAATTCCGACACCCAGGTTGGATAGACCCAGTTCACGTTCCTGTTGGAGGCAAAACCATGGACGAGGACGATGGGGTCTCCCTCGCCTTCATCGAGATAGGCAATTTCAACGTTGCCGTTGTGGAAGCTCGGCATTCGATATCCATGTTGGGAGAGCGGTGACGACGACGATCGCCGCGAGCGGAAAAATTATCCAGTCATTCCCTGCGCTTTGTGAGGGCTGCGGTAGGTACGCCCTGGAATGACGGACGAGCGGCCAATTGATGGCCTTACTTTAAACCGATGTTCAGGATGCGGCCAGTGCAGGTGATGCGACCAATGACTGCCGCAATCGACGGGCCTTGCGCCGCGCAAGCCAGGCCAGTGTCAACCGCTCTGTGGTGGCTTTGATCGACAACAGCAGGCCGAACAGCGCAAGCGCCGCGCCGAGCACCCACAGCGCCAGGTCGAAGGCACCGGCCGCCAGCAGCAGGGCGCCGCGACCCAGGATCTTGAAGATGGCGCGGGTCTGGCCGCCCTTGGCCGTGGCAAGCCGTG
>Ga0207647_10001896_pt1 | contig 16023 bp, 14 predicted proteins | sample KBSCornC2_FD_184295 | JGI IMG/M metagenome (GOLD analysis project Ga0207647, IMG submission 184295) | Corn rhizosphere microbial communities from Kellogg Biological Station, Michigan, USA - C2 (SPAdes) (version 2) | ecosystem: Host-associated > Plants > Roots > Rhizosphere ...
CCGCCGGTGTCGCTGCCGCCACCGAACGTGCTGTCCTGCGAGAACGAGCCAAACCCCTGTTGCGCGCCGAGCCGCCCCTGGCCCGTCTGTTCGAGCGGCGAAAAGCCCGGTGCGATCGCACCGGCCTGCGACTGGTAATTGCCGTTGCTGCCGTTGCCGAACAATTCATTGAGGTGTTTGGCGAGATCCGACGCCTTCACGTTGAGCACGTTGTACACGTACAGTCCCGACGCATTGCCCGCGCCGTTGTCGATGGTCGTGACCAGCCGGCGCACCTCGTCGATGTAGGAAGGCTGCGAGGTGATCACCACCAGCGAATTGCTTTGCTTGAGCGGGATCAGGCGGACCATGCTTGAGATGTTGCCGCCCGCGGTCGCGGAACCGGAATTGCCGAACGTCACCGTGACGTTGCTGCCCGGCACCTTCTGCTGGGCTTCGTTCCCCGCGCCGCCTTGCTCGTTGAAAATCGTTTCCAGCTGGCCGACCAGTTCCGTGGCCTGCACGTGCTGCAACGGAATCACCGTCACCGACATCCCGCGCAGCCAATCGACATCGAAGGTGCGCACGATGCGCTGGTAATTGGCCAGCTCGTCGGGCGTGCCGCCCATCACCAGGATGTTGCGCAGCGGATCGACCAACAAGAACGCCTTCGGGTCCGCGAACGGCTTCAGCAATTTCTGCATCGCCTCGGCGGACACGTAATGCAGCGGGAACAGGCGTGCCGCATAGCCCATGCCGGGCGAGGTCGCGCCCAGCCCCGGCACCAGGTTGCCGGGCGCCGCCTGCTCGATCGGCACCACGAGATAGCGCCCGTTCTGCTGGATCAAAGCGTTGCCCGTCCACGACAGCAGCATCTGCAGGATCGGCAACACCTCGTCCTGCGTGACCGGCTGCGACGTCGCGAACGTCACCGTGCCCTTGACGTCGGGCGCGATCGAATAATTGGCGTGCAGCACGTCGCCGAGGATCGCCTTGACCGCAGCCTGCACCGGCTGGTTGTCGAAGTTGAAGGTGATGGTGCCGCCCGCGTTGGCCTCGCCGCCGGACTTGCCGTGCGCGGCGGCTGGATTGATGAAGACGCCGGTGCCGTATTGCTGCTCCGGCGCGGCCGCGTTCGCGAGCGTCTGGTTCTGCTCGGCGGTACCGACGTTCAGCGGTTCGGGCACCGGCTTTTGGGTACCGGCGATCGCCTCGCGCTGCAGCGTGTAGTCATTGCTTGGCCGAATCTGCGGGGCACAGCCGGCCAACACCCCGACGGTGCAGATGATCCCCAGCGTAGCCAGCTTCTTGTACACGTGGTGCTCTCCAGACGATCGAACTGCATGAAGCCGGTCACGCCGGCCTCACATGTTGTCGAAAAAGGGCTGTCCTGCACTTTTTCAACGCGCCGAGCCCGGAACATGTCCGCTCTCGGCTTCCCCGGATCAGTCACTTGCAGTGCCTGACCCGCGTTAACAGGGTGTTTTTCAACACCCTGGCAAATCAACCGCCATCATCGTGTTGGCGTGCCGCGCGCCGCCGTGCTGCTTCGATCCGCGCCTTCAGTTGCCGGGCGCGCGCTTCGACAGACGAACGCTCCCCGGGCCCGGCCATGGGCACCTGGCGCCCCGAATCGCTTGGCGCTTGGCGCGAGACCATAGCAGAAGCACCCTGTCCCGCGCTTTGCTGGGGTTGTGCACCGTTGTCCGCCGGCGCGCTCGAGTCCGGCGACGGACCCGGGATCAGCTGCAGGTTCACGCGCGAGCCCGAGGTTTCCACCACCGCACTGCGCGGGTGCAGTTCGACCAGCGTCGGGCCGCCTCGGGATGGCCGGCCCTCGATGATGCGGTAATCCCTGTTGTTGGTCTTGTCGTGCAGGATCGCCATCTTGAGATCCGGCAGCATGATCACGCCGGTCAACTGCAGGTCGCCGGTCGCCTCGTCACCGTTGCCGGCGGGGGCTTCGGGCGTGCGCGAAGGACTGAACAGCGGGTGCTGCCAGACCGCGGCGTACTGCTCCAGTGGCGGCACCGTCGGCGCCGGCAGGTTGGTCCCGGCCTGCGGCAACTTCGGCGGCGCGGCCTTGTCGTGCCAGTGCGCGCCACGCCCGAGGCCCAGCCACAGGGCGATCAGGACCAGCAGCAGCACCGCGGCCCCGATGCCCAGCGACGGCGTGAGGCGACGGCGGTCGGCGGCGTTCATGGCGGCGAACCCGACGGGCGCAGGTAGCCCGACAGCGAAAGCTGCGCCTGCATGCGCCCGGTGGGCGAACGTGCAACGGTCAGGTTGTCCACGAACAGGTACGGCAAGCCGCGATCGAAATCGTGCAGCACCGCGGCCAGCGGCTGCATGCCGCAATCCAGTGTGATGCTGACGCTGACGCGGCGGAACGGTTCGTTGCCGCTGTCCTGTTCGATCGGCATCTTCGAAGGCATGCTGCAACCCGCGCCTTCGTGTTCATGCGCGGCCACCACATCGGTGGCGCGCTGGATCAGGTCGGCCGAAGCGGTGCTCGGATCGGTGGCCGAGAGGAACGCGTTGACGGTGGCGCCACCGCGTTCCAGGTCCGTGACCCGCTTCTGCAGCAGCGGCTGCTCGGCGATGGCCGCGGCGTATTTCGCATGGATCGATTGCAGCTCGTGCATCTGGCCGTCCACGCTCATCAGCGGGGCAACGAACCACCAGTGCAGCAGCAGGAAATACGCGACCGCCAATACCAGCAATGCCAGCACGATCGCGGCAAGGCGCGATTGCATGGGCGTCATGCGTTTGGCGTCAATGCGCATCGGCGGGCCCTTGCTGCTTGACGCGCGCAGTCAGCTCGAAGCGTTCCTTGCCGGTGGCGGGGTCGGGCTGGATCACGCCCTGCAGCTTGGGTTCTCCGAACACCTTGGAACCACCCAGCTTGTCGACCAGCGCCGCGGCCTTGTCGGCTTCACCCTTGATGTCGAGGCCACCGGAATCGTCCAGCGTCATCGCGTCCAGCCATGCCGTCGCGGGCATGCGCCGGGTCAGTTCGTCCAGCACGGCGAGCGGCGGCGGATTTTCGGCCTTGCGCTTCACCAGGAATTGCGACGCGGCGACCGCCGCGGTCAATTGCGCGCGCAATTGTTCGGACTGGGTCGCCCGGGTACGCATCGCGTCCACCTCGTCCTGCATCTTCGCCAACGCCGCGCGGCGATTGCCCAGCCACTGCGCCAACACCAGCACCACCAGCAGCACGCAGCCCGCGGCGAGGATCCAGTTCAGCCGCCGCCGCTTGTCCGGCCTGCGCGGGCGGCGACCGGCCGGCAACAAATCCACACCCGCAAGCATGTCGTTGGCGGCCTGCACGTCCACGCAATCGGGGTGCACGCCGAGCGCGGCCAGCCGTTCCAGCATGGGATCCAGTTCGGCCCGCGGCGCGGCGTACAAATCCAGCGCGACTTGTCCCGCGGGCGCGGGCGCCGGGCTGATCCGGACGTCGTAATAAAGCTGGTCGGGCTTGAATGGCGTCTGCCGGTCGAGTTCGTAACCGACCACCTTGCGCGGATCGGCCGCGGCGGCCAGCGGCATCAGCAGTCGACGTTGCAGCACCGAGGCTCCCGCCACCACCAGCACCAGGCGGCGATCATCCGGGTCGATGCCCGCGCATGCACTCTTGAAGGTTGCGCGCTGGACTTCGTCGGGAAGCTCGGCCGGGATCGTGGCCAGGACGTCGCCCGTGCGTGCGCGCTTCACCAGCAACGCATCCGGGCCCATCGTCAAACGCAGCACGTCCGGACCGCGTTGCAGCCAGGCACGGATGCGTACCGGCAACAATACGGCCAGTTCGCCGCCCCACCAGCGCAGGAACCCCGGCCCCGGCGAGCGCGACCAGGCAAGCTTCATGCGTTCGATGGATTGTGCGCTCGCGGTGGCCATGGTTCTATTGGATCACAGCGCTGCGCCGGAATCGGTGCGCCAGTCCAGCACTTTGTACGGGCGTGCCTGGGTTCCCGTCAACGCCAGGCGTACCGTCACGTCCAGGCCGGCGCGGTTGCCGTCCGGCATTTCGGCGATGCTGAAGACGCGTTCCACCACCCCGCCATACCCTGCCACCAACGGACCGTTCGCGACCGCGCCGAAGGCCTGGCCGTTGCCCGCGCCCCGCCGCGCCGCGCTCTTGCGGCGGGCATCCACCAGCGTTTCGGCCTGCGCGACGCCGATGCCGCGCAGCGACGCCAGCACCAGCGGGCCGCTGTACGACGCGTCCGGGAAATTGCGGCCCGAATACACCGTGACAGCCTTTTCGATCTTGCCGAACAGGCCCAAGTCCATGCCCGGCAGCCGCGCCAACTGGTCGATCGCGCGGAACGGCCGGCCGGGCCTGCCGGAAGCGCCGCCGCGCGAAGACACCACCGCGTCCGCAAGCTGGCCCGCGCGCGACGCATCCACGCCCGCGGCCTGGAAGATGCCGCGCAACAATCCCGCCGGCGCCGCGTTGAGATCGGCCATGCCGCTCACGTCGACCACCATGACGGTGACCTTGGCGGCGTCGAAATCGAACGTGTAGGGCCGCCCATCCGGTATCCATTGGTGTTGCTGGTCGGGCGCGCGCAGACCCGCAATGGCCTGCGCGAGCCCGGCCTCGGCAGCCAGTTCGGCGCGTGCATGTTCGGCGCCGTAAAGCGCGGCCTGGCTGTGGCTGCGCGACGCCGCAGCCACGCCCGCCAGCAGCGCGGCGAGCAGCACCGTCGCCCACAGGACCAGCAACAGGGCAGCGCCGCGCTCGCGCCGGATCATCGCACACCCCCGACCTGCGCACCGAAACCCTGGCCCGTGCGCACCGGGATCACCATGTCGGGGAACCCGACCCGCGTGCGCCACGCGGGATCGAGATGGATGCGCACCGCCAGCGGCAAGCCGTTGGTGGCTTGCCAGTCGTCGCGCCACGCCGGCGGCTTGCCGAACGCGGCGGCGGCGAGATACTCGAATTTGCCGCCACGCAGATCCGTCAACAGCACGTGCTCAACCGGCTGGCCGTTCGCCGCCTGCTCTTCGGTATACGGCTGGTAGTCGAGCCGCAACGACATGCCCGCGCCGTCCTTCTGCAAGCTCACCGTCTGGATGTACAAACCCGCGTGGCCGGATTGCATCGGCAATGGCGCGACGTACTCCATCGAAGTCGCATCGCCGTTGAACATGCGCGCCGCGGAGCCGTCCGCCATCACGAACGGTTGCGGCCCCGCGGCGCCCACGTAGCGGCGCAGGAACTGCTGCACCGTGCGCACGGCCTCGCCCTGCGCCATCACGGCATTGGCGGAATGGGTGACGCGCGCGGCGCCGCGCATCGCGCCCCACACGCCCAGCATCACGAAAGCCAGCAGCGCCAGTGCCAACAGGATTTCCAGCAGGGTGAAACCGCGTTGACCGGCCACGCGCTTCATTCGTCCGAGCCCTGTGGCGGCGCGGCCTGCGCGCGCTGGGTGGACAGCCGCAACACGCGGCCCGCGCCGTACTGCACCGTCGCGTCGAGCTGCCAAAGCTCGATGTTGGCCGCTTGCGCCATCATCACCCCGCCCTGCTGCAGCGCGACGGCGGTTGCCGTGCCTTGTTGCGGGGGTTTGGGCAACGCGCGCACCTTCAGCGTCCAGCGCATGCCGTCATCGAAGGTGCCCTCGGTGCTCGCATTCTTCAACGGCCCGGTGAGGCCCTGCTCCGCGAACAGGCTTTGCGCATGCTCGACCGCCGCATCCAGCGCGGCGGCATGCGCGGCGTTCTGCGCGGATTTCCCGAGCGCCCCCAGGCCGATCGCGAACGCGATCGCCAGCAGCGCGATCGCGGCCAGCACTTCGATCAAGGTGAAGCCGCGGGATGATCGGGATTGGGGATTGGAGATTGGGGATTGGGGAAAAGCCTTGGGCGATACAGTGTCCTGCCATGACGGCACGACGCCCATTTTCCGAATCCCGAATGCCGAATCCCGAATCACGGCTGCTTGCTCACAGTCACCGCCCCGGTCAGCCAATCCACGTCCACACGCGCGCTGCGCCGGGCTTCGCTCAGGGTGATGTTGCCGCCACTCGAACTTCCATCCGGGAAATAACCGATGCGCGCGATGCCGGATTGATCGCCGGCTTCGGCCGCCGATTCGACGTGCACGGTTGCATCTGACGGCAGGCCACGCGGATTGCGCCCAGGCACCACGTAGGAATGCGCGCGCAGGTCGACGCTGAACCACTGCGGCTTGCCGGTCGCCATCGCACGCGTGCGGGTGTCGCGCAACCCGGCCGCGACGCGTTGCGCCGCCGCCTGCAACTCGCCGCGGCTGCGCCCGTGCAGCGATACGGCGGCCACGGAGGCAGCGATCGCGATCAGCACGATTACCGCCAGCATCTCGATCAGGGTGAAACCGCGCGTTTGCGCGATGCCGGGGGCATCGCGCGCGCGGTTGAACGCCCGAGGCAGGATGCCGAGGGCCGGGTTGCTTGGCGAGCGCTGGACGCGCGAGCCTAGCAACGGAAACCGGCGTCGAGTACGAGCGGTCCTGGTCCTCTGTCTCAGGCCAACGACCCCGGCCCTATTGCCAGTTGCCGTAATCACGATCGATGCCCTCGCCCCCGGGCTTGCCGTCGCGGCCGTAGAAGATGATGTCGTACTGGCCGTGCTTGCCGGGATAGACATAGCCGTAGGGATGGCCGAACGGATCGTTGAGATCGGCAGGCTTCGCATACGGACCGTTCCACGAAGGTGCGTTCAACGGCTTGGTGATCAGGTCGTCGAGCGACTTTGGCGGCGAGCCGTTGTCCAGCGCATACGCCTGCACGTCCTGGTCGAGCTTGGTCACGCCGATCTTGCCGGCATCCCATTTGCCGGTGTCCACGCGCCCGGATACCGAGCGCGCCACGATCACGCCGACGATGCCGAGCAGCACGATCACGGCGAGCATTTCGAGGAGCGTAAAGCCGCGTGTCAATGCGCGCCGGTTCGAATTCAGTGCAAGCATGATGAAAGCCTTTTGGGGGGTTCATTGGATGCTGCCGGTCAGACTCAGCAGCGGCAGCAGGATGGACATCATGATGCCAGCGACCAGCAGCGCCATCACGATGGTCAATATCGGCACCAGCGCCGACAGCATCTTGTCGATCGCCGATTTCACTTCGCCATCGTAAGTATCGGCGGCGCGCAGCAGCATGTCGTCCAGCGTGCCGGATTCCTCGCCTACCGTGGTGATCTGGATCGCGAGCTTCGGAAACCCTGTGTGCGCGGCCAGCGCGTGCGAAAGCGAATCGCCGCCCTTGACCGCTTCGATCGCAGGCTCCAGTTGCGCCGACAGTTCACGGTTCGACACCACCTGGCGCGCGATGCCCAGCGCGGCCAGCAGCGACACACCGTTTTTCAGCATCGAGCCGAGCGTGCGCATCAGGCGCGCCGTATCCACCTTCAGAAGCAGCGGCCCGAATACCTTGACGCGCAGCAGCCGCGCGTCGAATGCGCGCCGCGCCGCGGGATCGCGCATCCGCGCGCCCGCGTACAACCCGGCAATCACCAACGCCGCCAGCACCAGCAGGCCCCAATCGTGCAGGAAGCTGCCGAACGCCATCAGCACGCGCGTGATCAGCGGAATCTGCACGTTCATGTCGTGGAAGATCGGCACGAACTGCGGCAGCACGAACGCGAGCAACAGGACCAGCGAACCCAGCACGCCGAACAAAAGAAAGGCCGGATACACCAGCGCGCCGATCACGCTTTCGCGCAAGTGTCGCGCGCGCGTCAGGTAATCGGCCAGCCGCGCCAGCGCGGCATCCAGCGCGCCGCCTGCTTCACCCGCACGCACCATGCTCAAATAAAGTTTGCTGAAGACGCCATGTTCCTCTTCCATCGCGCGCGACAACGACGACCCGCCGCGCACGCGGTCGCGGATGCGTTCGACCACGTGGCGCGCGCGTTCGCCTTCCGGCAATTCCAGCAACATCTGCAGCGCGCGGTCCAGCGGCAATCCGGCGTGCAGGAGAATCCCGAGCTGCTCGGTGAATTCGACCAGCGCCGCGCCGGACAAGGTTTTCCTGCGCAGTCCGCCGAACAGCGATCCGCCGCCCGCGGCATCGGTCGCTTCCAGAGGTACGTTGCCCTGCTCCTGCAAGCGCGCGATTACGTCATCGGCGGACGCCGCGTCCATCCGCCCTTCGACGGTCTCGCCGGCGGGCGTGACGGCTTTGTAGCGAAACGACGCCATCTCACTCGTCCTGCGTCACGCGCAGAACCTCCTCGATGGTCGTGAGCCCCGCCAATGCCTTGCGCAGCCCGTCCTCGTACATCGTGCGCATGCCGCTCTGGCGCGCGGCGCGTTCGATGTCGGAAGCGTCGGCGTGCTGCATCAGCAGGCGACGCAACGCGTCGTTCATGGTCAGCTGTTCGATGATTGCGAGCCGGCCGTAGAAGCCACTCGGATTCTCGGCCGTGGACCGCGGCCGGTACAGACGCAGCGGACGCTCGTCGGTGAGCTTGTCGAGGCCGAGTTCCGCGACCAGTTCCGGCAGCGGTTCGTACGCTTCCGCCGCATCGGGAACGAGGCACCGCACCAGCCGCTGCGCGACGATTGCATTGACGGTGGAAGCCAACAGGTAATCCTCGACGCCCATGTCCAGCAATCGCGTCAAGCCGCCCGCAGCGGAGTTCGTGTGCAAGGTTGAAAGAACAAGATGCCCGGTGAGCGCGGACTGGATCGCGATCTTGCAGGTTTCCAGATCACGCATTTCGCCGATCATGATCACGTCCGGGTCCTGGCGCACGATTGAACGCAAGGCGCCGGCGAAATCCAGCCCGATCTGTGGCTTCACCTGCATCTGGTTGATGCCTTCGAGCTGGTATTCGACCGGGTCTTCGACGGTGATGATCTTGCGGTCGGGCGTGTTGATCTTCGACAGCGCCGTATAAAGCGTGGTGGTCTTGCCCGAGCCCGTCGGGCCGGTGACCAGAAGAATCCCGTGCGGCTGTTCCAGCACGCGCAGGAATGGCGGCAACGTCAAGTCGTCGAATCCAAGTGCCTTGAAATCCAGCACCACTTTGCCGCGGTCGAGGATGCGCATGACCACCGACTCGCCGAAACTGGTGGGGATGCACGAGACGCGCAGGTCCAGTTCCTTGCCCTGCACCCGCAGCATGATGCGGCCGTCCTGCGGCAAGCGGCGCTCGGCGATGTTCATGCGCGCCATGATCTTGATGCGCGAGATCATCGCGGCCGTGCTCGAAGCCGGCGGCGCTTCCACTTCGTGCAGCACGCCGTCGATGCGGTAACGCACCTTCAGGCGATTCTCGAAGGGCTCGATGTGGATGTCCGACGCGCGGGCTTCCACCGCGCGCTGGATCAAGAGATTCACCAGCCGAATGACGGGTGCTTCGGACGCAAGATCGCGCAGGTGCTCGATGTCGTCGTCACCGGCTGCAGTTTCGCCGCGCTCGCCTTCCAGCCCTTCCACGATGCTGCCGAGGGCGCTGCGGCCCGCGCCGAACCAGCGTTCGATCAGATCGTCGATTTCCGAACGCGCGGCGACGACCAGCGATACCGGCCGCCCACAGGCAAGCTGTACCGCATGCGGGATATAGGCGTCGCCTGGATCGGCCACGGCGAGTTGCAACGCGGCATCGGTTTCGCCCACCGGCACCACGTGGTATTGCTTCATGAACCGCGCCGTCAGCATGCTTTCGGGCGGCACGTCGGGAACGTCCTTGGCGGACAACAGCGGCAGGTTCAGGGTCGCGGTCCATGCTTCGGCGAGGTCGCGTTCCGACACCAGCCCAAGCCGCGCCAGCAATGCGGTCAACCGCGTCTCCGGCGCTTCGGCCAGCAGGCGCTCGGCGCGCGCGAGGTCTTCCTGCTTCAGCCGCCCGCGCTCGACGAGCAGCCCGCAAACGCGCGTCTCCACGTCGTCCGTGGCGATGCGGTTGGGATCATAGCCTTGCTGCAACACTGCCGACATCGCCTGCTCTCGCGTGGGCCGTTCGTCAGGCCGTCATTGGTAGCATACCTGTTTGGGCAATGCGAGCATCTGCCGCCCCCTCACGGGGCAATGTTCAGACCGCGATAACGTTGACAGCGGCTCGCTATCGCCGGTCCCGCGGTCCCGCAGAACCGAACCACCGGCCGGCAGCGATCGGCGGTTCGGCGTGGCTTTCCCCTACTTCGAAGAGGGCGGCGACGATGTTGCCGCGGAAGCGTCCACCGAATAGCTGAGGTGCAGGATGATCTTGTCGCCCTTCTTCAGGTTCTGGGCGGCATCTGGGAAATGCACTGTCAAGTTGCCGAGGCCGGTCTGGACCTGGACCACGCCGTTCGGATCGACCGACTGCACCGTGCCCGCCATGTCGTGCTGGCCCTTCACGTTGCTGGTCGCGCTGGCCTTGGGAATGCGCGCGGGCAACTGCTGCTGGCTCTGAGCCTGTGGCGTGGTCCGGAAAGGCGGCGCGTGCGTGACGCCCGGCTGCGTACTGGGCTGTTGCGGCTGGGTCGACGGCGGCGTCTGCGCCAAGGCAAGCGGGGCGGCGCAGGCCAAAGCAATGGCCGCGGCGATGCTGGAAAACGAATGCAGGCGTTTCATTGAATCCTCCTTGCTTGAGGAAAGCCCGTGTCGCACGGCAACGCGTTGCGACAAGGCGCGCCACGTTCCGTGGCCCTTCCACTTCACGCGAGGGACGCGATGGCGTCAAGGCGACCGCACACCGCCGTTCAGCGCCGCTGTAGGTTCGAGTCAGGAAAATCTCAGCTTTCCAGCTTCAACCCGCCCTGCGCCTGCCGCCTCGGCGCCTCCCGCACCCGCGAAAACGCCAACAGCTCCCCGAGCCGCGCGCCTTTCCGCTGCCAGTCGTGGAAAGCCGATTCGCCGACCAGCGCGTAGTGCCACGGCAGGCCGCCACGCAACTCCGGCAGCAATTCATTGATGCGTTCGCACCATGCCGAGGCGGCCTTGCGCTTGCGCAACACGTTCGGATGACCGGTCTGGTCTTGTGCTTTGGTTTCGGCCAGGTAAATCGCGTCGGCCGTGCGTACCAGAAAATCCGGGAAATAGAACGCCGGCAGGCCATTGTCCTTGACGTAGCGCAGACGCACGAAGTCGTGCCGGTTCTCGCTGATCTTGCAGAACGCGATGATGCCGGTGTCGCGCAACGCCCACTCGATAAAGGCTCGCTCCAGGCCACCACTCCGGCTTGGATACGGCAGGCGCGGATAGATGCACTTGCCCACTTCCATGGACGAGCTTTCACGCATCGTCAGCCGGTCCACTTCCGAAAGCCGGCGATGGCGCACCTCGATTTCGCCGGTGACCGCCCGATCTTCGGCTTTTACCAGCGCGAGTGCAAACACCTTGACGATGTGCTCGGCTACCGGCTGCAGCATCAGCAATCGCCAATGCTCGTCCTCGAACGGCTCGAAGTCCTCGCGGAACAGGCGCTCCCGGATGTAATCGTCGATAGCGGACGCCAGCACCGCTGAACTGACCTGCGAGTACGGCTTGGCCCATTGATCCGCGACCTTCCGCCCGAAAGTCAACGGCTGGCTCAACGCCTGCGTGATCCGCCGTGTCAGCCGCGACAGCAGTTCGTTGTAGCCGCCGACGTTCATCACCGCGCCGTCCACGCGGTAGTCGCCGAACAGCGTGCTGCTCTGCAGGTCGTGCGAGGTGAACGTGTCGCCCTTGCCCACCAGTTCGCTCAGTTGCGCGCGCGTCATGCCGGTGAACGGCTGCAACGCGGCGACGTCGATCGGCAGGTGTTCCAGCGTGTCCTCGGCTTCGCGCAGGATGAAGGGGATCGCGAAATCGTATTTCTCGTAATCCGGGCGCAGTCCGACGGCGATCAGGTCGCCGATGCTGCTGCCTTCGTCGTCGCCGGTTTCGCCAACCAGGTCCTTGCCGAGTTGTTCGTCGTAGAAGCTCTGGAAGGCCGGATGCTCGACGATCGAGAGGATGTCGATCAGGCTTTCCGGTTCCTCGCCGCGATTGATGCGCTCGCGGTTCTCGCGTTTGCTGTCGGCGTATTCCGGCTCGCGCCACATCAGGCGCAGGCCGCGGCCGATGGTCTGTTCCAGCAGGATCTGCGCCTTCGACGAACGCAGCGGCACGATCACGCAGATGTTGTTGACGTCGAAACCCTCGCGCAGCATCAGCACGCTGACAATCACGCGCGGCTGGGCGCGCCGGTCCACATCGAACAGTTGCTGCCGCACGCGCAGCCATTCCTTTTCGCCCAACGCCTCCTTCTTGCCGGAATCCACCGTCAGGACGTCATCTTCCGCCAGTCCCTGGTCGCGCAGGAACTCCGACACCAGCGGCGAGACGCTGGTGTCCTCGCACACCACAAGCATTTTCGGCTTGCGTTGCGGATCGAGCCGTGCGAAATCGGCTTCCAATCTTCGCAGCTTGGAAAGTCCGGCACGCAACATCACGCGCTGGCCCTCGGACAGGATGGGATTGCCGCTCTCGTCACGCTCGGCCTTGAACTCCAAAGGCAGCGCGCCGATCTCCTTGCGCTTGTCCAGCACCAGCGCCTTCACCAGACCCGCGCGCATCGCGTCCTTGAGATCGAAATCCACCACGATGTGCGGGAAATAGGCCTTGCGTCTTTTCTTGCCGCCGCCGACGTCGTTGTAGGGTGTGGCCGAGAAATCCACCTGCGCGAATCGACGGCCCTTGCCGGCGGCGATGCGGTTGAGGCTTTTCTGCCATTCGACCTCGTCGGCCTCGCCCTCGCGCTTCAGTTCGTGGATGTGGTGCGCCTCGTCGTTGAACACCATCAATTCCGGCAGGCCGGCCAGATAGGCCAGCACGTTGCCGCGTGCCCAGCGACGATCCAGCACGTCGAGGCTGTTGCCAGTCGCCCTGCCCGGCGTCAGCGGCAACACGTCGTAAGCGACGGTGGCCGCATCCGCGACCATGCCCGGCATGACCAACGACTCGTCCTCGAACTCCTGTGTTTCCTCTTCCTCCTCGGCTTCGACCAGCAGATGCCAATTGGTGATCGCGATCATGCCGCCACCGATGGCCTTCAAACCGATTTCGGCCTTGGTGCAGACGTTGCCGCGCACGAACTGCTCCACCTGCTCGCGATGCACGGGCGGCACGAACAATTCGCGGCACACCGCAAGGTCGGATGTCTCGAAATGCCGCCAGCCGTCGGCGCCTTCCCTGCCGAGGAACGCATCCAGCAGGCGCTCGTACACGATGAGCCCCGGCGCGACGATCAGGAAATGTCGCGTGAAGCGTGGATCGTCGCGTCCCCCCTTCTGTGCCGCTGTACGGTTCAACATCTGCCAGATCAGCAGCGCCTGCAGCACCCAGGTCTTGCCGGTGCCGGTCGCCATCTTCAGGCAATACTTCGGATGCGCGTGCTTGCCCTCGCCGATTTCGGCAAGCCGATCACCCTGCAGCAACGCGTCGGGACAAAGCCGGCGATAAAGGTCCGCGAGATCGGGACTGTCCAGCACCTCGTGCGCGACGATCGTGTTGAGGATTGCCTGGCGTTGGCCCGCATGGAAGTTGAAGGCGCGCGACTGGCAGGCATCCTCGGCGAACCACCAGCGCAACAGTTCAGCCGTGACCGGCGTGACCAGCTCCAGGATTTCCGCCTCGCCGTGTTCGATTCCAAGGCACAACTGTTTCGTGAGCTGCGTCAGCGCCGCGGCCAGCGCGAGTTGGTTGTCGGGCGCGGTCATGCGGCTGCTCCCGCCGACTTGCCGTGTATAAACAAATTGTTTACACTGCACCAGTGATAAGGAGCTTCGCCGACAAGGAAACGGAGTCGCTGTTCGCGGCGGAACGGACGCGGCGATTGCCGCAGGACATCCAGCGACGCGCCATGCGGCGCCTGTACCAACTGGATGCGGCCTCGTCGCTCGAGATTCTGCGATACCCGCCTTCCAACCGGCTCGAGGCCTTGAAAGGCGACCGCGCCGGCCAATGGAGCATCCGCATCAACGACCAATGGCGCGTGTGTTTCCGTTTCGAGAATGGCGATGCTTTCGACGTCGAGATCGTCGATTACCACTGAGGAACCGCAATCATGTCCATACCCGCCACCAGGAACGGCATGCCGCCGATTCACCCCGGGGAATTCATCCAGGAAATCCTCGATGACCTCGGAATGAGCCAGGCCGCACTCGCCCGGGTGCTCGGCGTTTCGCCAATGCGCATTTCCCACGTCGTTCGGGAAGAGCGTCCCGTCACTGCCGAGCTTGCCCTGCGACTCGGGCGCGCCTTCGGGCAGAGTGCCCAATACTGGATCAACCTGCAAAATGCCTACGACCTCAAGATTGCCGAACGCAAGCTCAAAGGCAGCTTGAGCAAGGTCAAGCGCCTCGCGGCCTGATCCGCACACGTTCACGGCGCCTGCTCCGGCACGCCCTGCAGCACTTCCGCTTCGAAGCCGAACACGTCCACCACACGCACGCAAACGTTCCGGTCGCCGTGCTTGGCCGGCACGCCGAAGCGCGCTTCGGTGACCACGCGCAACGGATCGCCGTCGTTGGCGACGTTGCCGCGGTAGTCCTGCCAGACCGAGCGGAATATCTTTCCATCGTAATCCGGGTCCACGGCCCAATACTCGATCAACGCCAGCGGCTCGGCGTTCATCACCTTGTGCAGCTTGGCGCGATTGGCCTCGTCGAGGTTTATCGCCTCGGGTGACAGCAGCACGTAGTTGTCCAGTCGCACGTGCAACTGTTCCTCTTCGCCGCTGCGCGTGCGCGTGACCGGATGGATGGTGACGTATTGCAGGGTCGAAAACCGCACGTGCCCGCGCAGCTTCTCGATGCCGCCCTTCTTGCGCAGGCGGTCGAGCAGGTCGGGCGGGATCACCAGCACTTCCAGCCGGTCGTCCTTGAGCGCGGCGATGCTCTCGCCGATGCCGGGTTCGAAGTTCCAGCCCAGCACCACCACGCGGTCCCAGCCACCCATCAGGTTGTCGCGTTGCGCAATCGCGCGGCGCAACGTGGCGTCGCCTGTCAGCTTGTTGGGTGAATCGACCAACACCAGCGTCTTTTTGCCGCCGTAGACTACTTGGCCGAGATTCCGTTGGGGATTGTTGTCCAGATCGATGGGCAGCGCGCCGTACAGCGACAGCACGATCGAGGACAGGTCGCCGATACGGAACTTGCGGCCGAGCTCGGTCTTCGCGGCTTCGACCTGGTAATCGCCGATCGCCTGATACAGGAACGGTTTGGCGTTCTGGTCGATCAGCCGCTTGCGCGTGATCAGGCAGGCGGGCTTGCCGATGTCGGTGGTGATCCAGCGGCGGCCGAGTTTTTCGGCAACGGCGGCCGTTGTCCCCGACCCGCCTTTGAAATCTGCTACTAAGCCACCGTCCGGGCATGACGCTTGGACAATCCGCTCAAGCAGCTTTTCGGGCTTTTGAGTCGCATAATCCAAGCGCGCAGCAGCCATCGAGTTAACATCGGAAATATCAGTCCAAAGGTCTGTAATCGCCTCTCCTTTGGCTTCATCTAAGTATCTAATTAGCCCGACTTTTCCAGACGGATAGTCATAAATCTTTCCCTGCTCCCTGAATTTCGCTATCGACAGCTCCGAATAATCCCCAATGTTGTCGATTCTATAGAGCCTTCCGTTCTCATCTGACTTGAATTTAGAAGCAATGTAGGCTGGATCATACGGTTTGAACTGCGCCTCCCAATAATATCGATCGGACTTTGTGTAGAAAAGTAAAATGTCCGATGAACGAGCAAATTGACTCGAAACCGCCTTAGCTCCACGAGGGGGCTGCCGCTTCCAACGTATGTCGTTTTTGAACTGATCCTTACCAAAAACTTCATCTAGAACAACTTTGACATAGTGCCCCACGTGCCAATCCAGATGCACGTAGATCGACCCAGTCTCAGCCAATAACTCCCGCATCAGGATCAACCGCGGCGCGATCATCGCCAGATACGATGCCGTGCCGTCCGACCAGGTATCCGAATACGCGAACTGCTCGATTACCGTCGGCCGCTGCTCCAGCTCGACGCCGGGCAGCGTGACCTTGGTGCGGTAGTCGGCCTTGGAATCGAACGGTGGATCGATGTAGATCAGGTCCACC
>Ga0207647_10001898_pt1 | contig 16019 bp, 18 predicted proteins | sample KBSCornC2_FD_184295 | JGI IMG/M metagenome (GOLD analysis project Ga0207647, IMG submission 184295) | Corn rhizosphere microbial communities from Kellogg Biological Station, Michigan, USA - C2 (SPAdes) (version 2) | ecosystem: Host-associated > Plants > Roots > Rhizosphere ...
CAAGCGCCGCCAACATCACCAGCCACCCGCGAGCATCCTGTGAAATCTTCATGAACCGGCTTCCCCTAGAACAACGACTCATTCGCTGAGTCGGCCGCCCATTGTAGCTTACGGAGGCGTTGGGAAAAGCGGGATTGGCGCGGTTGTCGCCGATCAAGCGAACCGAGCGCGGGAGCGTTCCCTGGCTTTTTCTGCCTCAACTTCCCGGTCGCGCGGCGGAGCCGAGGTGTTCAGGGACGCGAGAAGCCGACGGGCCGCCTCGGAGACCTCGTCGACAGCGCGCTCGAACACATCGGCATTAGCCTGCGAGGGCCGCGCGAACCCGGAAAGCTTGCGCACGAACTGCAGCGCCGAGGCGCGGACCTCGGCATCAGTTGCCGGCGGCTCAAAATTGAACAAGGTGCGGATATTGCGACACATCGCATGCCTCCTATAACTGCTTGAGCCCCAATCTGGCGCCGTGCCGGATCAATGCTCGCTTTCGAGCGCGCCGACATGCTTCTGGGTGTACAGCTCAAGTCCGATCCGCCCGATCAGGTCGAGTTGGGTCTCGAGGAAATCGATGTGGTGTTCCTCGTCTTTCATGAGACTTTCAAATAGATCGCGCGAGACGTAGTCCTTGATCTCGTGGCAATAGGTGGCGGCCTCCTGGTAGAGGGTGCGGGCAGCGACCTCGGAGGCCAGATCGCATTCGATGATTTCCTTGACGTTCTGACCGACGCGAAGCGGATCAAGCACCTGCATGTTGGGAAAACCGTCGAGGAACAATATCCGGTCAGTAAAGCGATCGGCGTGGGTCATCTCCTCGATCGATTCCTTGCGCCACTGCTTGGCGAGGTCATGCAGACCCCAATGGTTCAGCAGCCTGAAATGCAGCCAATATTGATTGATGGCCGTCAGTTCGCTGCGCAAACCCTTGTTCAGATAATCGATGACCCTGGCGTCGCCCTGCATGCTTTCAAATCCCGTTCACTAGCGCCCACGAGGCCCGGAGCGCTTCGCAAGATGAATTCTAGAACGGCGCCGGGCAATGATCCAGCCAGGTTCCGGGTTCTCCGCAACGGAACACGGAATTGCGCGACCAGTCGTTTGGCTGGAATTCCGCGCGGCCGAGACCGCCAATTCGCGGCCATCGCGGGCAAAAATCAGGCGATGCAAGTGTCCGAGTAGGCCGCCAGCGCCTCATCGAGAATCGACTTGATCGTCCGCGCGCATCGCCCGCACTCCGCGCTACAGCCAAGGCAACGATAGACCTGCTTGGCGTTGATGGGCATGTTGTCGGCCGAAACAACCGCGCTTCGGACATCTTGGTCGGAAAGGACGTTGCAGGAACAGACGATCATGAAACGAAATGCCTTCGGTGACGGGCCATCGATAGGGGACACGATCAGGGGACGCAAAAGAAAAAGCCGGGTTTTCGAGCTATTCCAAATTGGCTTCCACTAGACTGGATCGCCGCCGGAGGCAGCCTGTTGCGGCAGATCAAACTCTGCAGCTGATCGACCGCTCGGGAGGGCGGAGGAGGGCCGATTATTGCACCGCAAGAGATTAGCGAATTGGCTTTTTTACTGGAAATGCGGCAAATGCGTTCATTGATCATTCAACCGAAATGTGGAACTTTCGCGAAGCTGCTCCCCGGGCTCTGATCGGTCAGGATCAGCTTCGTTTGAGAAAGGGTTCGGCATGAGAAAGAGTTTGATGGCTGTGGCTGCCGTGGCCGCGCTGGCGGTTTCGGCCTTGGCCGCTCCAGCGCACGCCCAGCGCGGCGTCGGCGCCGGCATTGCAGCTGGAGTGATCGGAGGCGCCATCATCGGCGGCGCGATCGCTTCCCAGAACGGATACTATTACGGGGGTCCCGGCTACTATTATGCCCCCGCCCCGGGCTATTATGGCGGCTGCTACTGGCAGCGCCAGCGGTTCTGGGATGGCTATGGCTGGCGGGTTCGCCGGGTTCGGGTCTGCGGCTGATCGTTCATTGGCGTCCCTTCCCAAAAACCAGGTTTTTTGGGAAGGATGCGGGCTTTGGCCAGAAAAAACCGCTTTTCCAACCCAGTAGCCTGACCACGTTTACCTTCGTTTGACCATTGTGCGCTTTCTAAGAGCCCAGTGGTTGCGAATCTGGCGTGTGAGTTAACTGCTAACCTGGCGCTGACAACAGGCGCCACCTCCAGGAGAGTCCGCCCATGAAGAAGACATTTGCCGCCTTCGTTGCCGTCGCCACGATTGCGGGTTCGGTGTTAGCCACGGCTCCCGCCGCACATGCCGGTAGCGGCGATGTGGCAGCCGGCGTGGCCGGAGGCCTGATTGGCGGCGCCCTGATCGGCGGCGCGATCGCCGCCAGCCGCCCCGCTCCGGTGTACGTAGCTCCTGCCCCGGTTTACGTCGAAGAGCCTGCCTGCCGCTGGGTTCGGGAACGTTTCTGGGATGGCTACGGCTGGCGCGTTCGCCGCGTTCAGGTCTGCGATTGATCCAAACTGCATGATGAGTTCAAACCCGGCCGGTCGGCCGGGTTTTTTATTTGGGGGCGGGCTGCGTCAAATTCAGCGCTGTACCTGCATGGCGCGTAAGAGAGCCTCGCTCGGCCAACAATCGACCTTGAGCCCGGCTGACTTTTGATAGGCGCCGAGAGCGGCGCGCGTCTTCATCCCCGCCTTGCCGTCGATTTTGTCGCTGTAGAGGCCGATGCGCGTGAGGTTGCGTTGCATGGCTTCGACATCTTTGGTGCGAAGCTGGGACGAAGCCGACCACGGCCTCGCAAACCCCGGCGAATTGCGCATCCGGTCGCTGAGATGCCCGACAAAAAGCACGTAGAGATCCGAGAAGTTATATTCCTTGATGACGAAATAATTCTTCGTTGCCAGAAACGATGGGCCGTAAATGCCTTCCGGCTGCAACAGCGAGGCCGGTTCGGCCAGTTCTGCGGCGCTCAATGTCTGCCCGCGAACCGGCCTGAATCCGTCGCGGAGCCATTCGCTCATCGGCCGCGTCACTTCAGGAACGCCCAACGTGCAATCGACACCTTGAGGCGGGCGCACCTCATAGGCCCAGCGGAGGCCGGCCCGCCACCCCTTATTAACTAGCTGCTGCGCGGCGGAGGCCAGCGCATCCGGCACCGAGTGCCAGATGTCGACGTGGCCGTCGCCGTCCAGATCGACCCCGTGCTTGTAGAATTCCGAGGGCAAGAATTGAGTGAGCCCGGTTGCGCCTGCCCAGGACGAGCGCAAATCCTGCCGCTTCACCACGCCATCGTTGATCAGCTTCAACGCCAGGATGAACTCCCCGCGATACTGATCCTTGCGTCGCCCGACATAGGCCTGTGTAGCGAGTACCCGCAACCCATCATAAGGCAGGACGTAGCGGCCGAAATCGGTTTCCCGTCCCCAGATCGCGAGCACCGTTGTGCCGGGCACGCCAAAACGTTCTTCAATCATATCGAGAGAGGCGCGATATCGGGATATCAGGCGTTGGCCTTCCGCGGCGAGCCTGGCGATGCTTGTTTCGCGGATATAGTCAGCCGGTACCTGCACGAATTCCGCCTGCGATGGCGCACCCGTTGCAGGACGCCCGGGCAGGATCAGGTCAGGCAATCGATAGTCTGGCTCGAGCGCTCGGGTCTCGGTGTCAAACGTCGCGCGCGATACACCCGCGGTCTTTGCTTCAGGCCACAACGCGACAAGAAATTGCTGAAAGCCGGGATCTGCAGCGCGGGCGGGAGGCAGCACTGACATTGAGGCCATCACCCAAACGCTGATCCAGCGCATCATCGAGATCAGCCGAGAGCGATCATGAAAGCCGAGCTGCATGGGCCGTGTGCTGATCGTTTGGATGGATAAATGGTCGGAAAGGGCCGCCTACTTAGTCGCAACGATGAAAATTCGCGGAAAGCGCAACAACACTTTGCCGTCGGCCTGTGGCAGATAGCTCGCGGCAAGGCGGGCGGTGTATTCAGCGATATATTGCTTCCGCTGGGGCGGATCGAGCGGGTCGACAAAGGGACGCAGGCCAGTACCCTTGACCCATTCCACGATCGCGGTGACGTCGTCGAGCACGTGGTTGTAAATGGCGTGCCAGACTTCCACCCGCGCACAGAGCGGCTTCAGCGCATCGTAATAGACGCCCGGCTTCGGTACCCCGTCGCGCACGCGGGCGCTTTCGGCCAGGATATGGCGCCACGGTTCCAGATGCGCCACCTCGCGCATCATCACGTGGCTGGGTTCGTCGAGATTGTCAGGCATCTGCACCGCGAGCACCCCGCCTTCGGGCAACGTCCTCAAGAGCCGTTGCATCTGCCGCAGATGGCCGGGCACCCATTGAAAGATCGCGTTCGCGAACAGAACATCGGTCCCTTCGGGCGGAGCCCAATGGGCGATATTGGCCTCAAGGAAGGTATGACCGGGCAGCCGTTGCCGGGCCTTCCGCAACATGTCGGCCGAAGTGTCGATGCCAATTACTGCGGCCTGCGGCCAGCGCCGCACCAGCAATTCGGTCGAGTTACCTGGCCCGCAGCCGATATCCACCACCTTGCGAGGCGCCGCGAGTGGTATCTGCGCCAGCAGATGGGCGGCGGGACGCGTCCGCTCGTCTTCGAACTTGAGGTATTGATTGGCGTTCCAGTCGGCCATGTCGGCGTCGTCACCTGGTCAATTTCTTGTACTTTACACGATGCGGGATGACGGAATCCTGTCCCAATCGGCGCATCTTGTCTTTTTCATAATCCTGGAAATTGCCCTCGAACCACTCGACATGGCTGTCGTCTTCGAAAGCAAGGATATGGGTCGCGATACGGTCGAGGAACCATCGATCGTGGCTGATGATCACGGCACAGCCGGCGAAATCCTCCAACGCCTCTTCAAGCGCGCGTAGCGTATCGACGTCGAGATCGTTGGTCGGCTCGTCGAGCAATAGTACGTTGGCGCCCGACCTGAGCATCTTGGCCAAATGCACGCGATTGCGTTCGCCGCCCGACAGTGATCCGACCTTCTTCTGCTGGTCGGCGCCCTTGAAATTGAAGGCCGAACAATAGCCGCGCGAATTGACCTCGCGCTTGCCCAAAAGGATCAACTCGTTGCCGCCCGAGATTTCTTCCCAGACCGTCTTCTTTCCGTCGAGGGAATCGCGGGACTGATCGACATAGCCGAGATGAACGCTATCGCCGACGGTGATCGTGCCCTGATCTGGCTTCTCCTGGCCGGTGATCATCCGGAACAAGGTGGTCTTGCCGGCACCATTGGGACCGATCACGCCGACGATGCCGCCGGGCGGCAATTTGAATGTGAGATTGTCGATCAACAGCCGGTCGCCAAAGCCCTTGGTCAGCCCGTTGAAGTCGATTACGTTCTGCCCGAGGCGCTCGGCCACAGGAATGATAATCTGCGCCGTCTGGGTCTGCTTCTCGCTGGCCTGCTTCAGAAGCTCCTCATAGCGCTGGTAGCGGGCCTTTGACTTGGCCTGACGCGCCTTCGGCGAGGCCGCGATCCACTCCTGCTCTCGCGCCAGGGTGCGTTGATGCGCCGCCTCCTCGCGGCCCTCCTGTTGCAGACGCTTCTGCTTCTGCACAAGCCATGAGGAGTAGTTGCCCTCATAGGGGATGCCGCGGCCGCGGTCGAGTTCCAGAATCCATCCGGTGACGTTGTCGAGGAAGTAGCGGTCGTGGGTAACGATCAGGATGGCGCCGGGATAGTTGCGCAAATGGCCTTCGAGCCAGGACACGGATTCGGCGTCCAGATGGTTGGTCGGTTCGTCCAACAGCAACAAATCGGGCTGGTCGAGCAACAGCCGGCAGAGCGCGACGCGGCGGCGTTCGCCACCGGACAGTTTGGTGACATCGGCATCATCGGGCGGACAGCGCAGCGCATCCATCGCCTGGTCGACCTTGCTGTCGAGGTCCCACAGTCCAGCGGACTCGATCTCGTCCTGCAGTCTGGTCATTTCGTCGGCGGTCTCGTCGGAATAGTTCATCGCCAATTCGTTATAACGATCCAGAACCGCCTTTTGCTTGGCGACCCCGATCATCACGTTTTCGCGAACCGTCTTGGCAGGATCGAGCTGCGGCTCCTGTTCGAGGTAGCCGACGCGCGCGCCCTGCGCGACCCAGGCTTCGCCGGTATACTCCTTGTCGATACCAGCCATGATGCGCAAAAGGGTCGATTTGCCGGCGCCATTGACGCCGAGCACGCCGATCTTGGCATCGGGGTAAAACGACAGATGAACGTTATCCAGCACCTTGCGGTTGCCGGGATAGGTCTTCGTCAGACCCTGCATGAAATAGACGAATTGACGGGCCATCACGATCCCTGGGCGATGAGGATTTATGGAAATTGCTGCTGATGTAACCGCGTAGCCCTCAAAGGGCAACCGCGCCGCGGATGCGCCTTTTTTCTGGTCAGTTCAGCCTGCTGCCATTCCGCCAGGCAAGGGGGCCTCGCGGGTTAACGCACTTCGGCCGATGTTTTCTATCCGTTCACCAGTATCGCTACGGATAGCGACAATTGAAACCATCTTTTAATGACTGGCGACCGAAGCTGATCCGCGAGTTCTCAAAGCGCGACCGAGGCGACCAAAATCGTGGATACAGAGGCAGGTTCGTCATGGCGATCGTAAGCCCTTCATCTCTCTCCGCGGCCGCGGCGAAGCATTCCCGCGAGCCTTCTGATGTTCTCGGCGAGGTCCGAAGCTTTTGGCGGCAGTTCGTGGTCAAGGCGTTCAATCCCTATCGCCCCGAACTGCATTATATGCGCGGCCCCGGCCCTGCTTGGCGCGCCAAGCACCTGAAGTCCTCTGTTCCGCGGTCCTAATTAGCCAAGATGCGTTTCGGCTCGCCAGGCACAGCAGCACATCTGTTCGGAAACACCCGCTTGTAAAGGCGTGATCCGCGAAGGCCTGCCCCGTCGACAGTGGGCTTGCGCTTGCATCTGCACCGCGCCAGCATGAGATCATCCACCGAACCTCTGTGCCCGGATCTGCCTCATGACTCGATTGCGCTGCGCCATTCTCGACGACTATTTCAACGTCGCCCTCACGATCACGGACTGGTCGAGCGTGTCCGATCGGCTGGACATCACGGTGTTCAAGGAACCGTTTGCCACCGCGGAAGCGGCCGCCAAGGCCCTGGCTGATTTCGAGATCGTCTGCGCGATGCGTGAGCGCACCGTTTTTCCGCGTTCGGTATTAAGCGCGCTACCAAAGCTGAAGTTGTTGCTGACGTCAGGGCCCAAAAATGCCGCGATCGACATGGAGGCCGCCAAGGAGCGCGGTATCGTGGTTTGCGGCACCGTGGCCGGCGGTAATCCGACCGCTGCGCTGACGATGGGCCTGATCCTGGAATTGACCCGGGGCATCGGCCGCGAAAATGCCCGCATGCACGCCGGCGAGCCCTTGCAGAAATTCCTTGGGATCGAGATTGAGGGCAAGACACTCGGGATTGTCGGTCTCGGCAATCTGGGCGCCCGCGTGGCTGAAATGGCCAAGGCGATGGGCATGCGGGTCATGGCCTGGAGCGAGAATCTAACATCCGAACGCTGTCAGGAAGTCGGCGTTACCCAGGCCACCCGGCAGCAATTGTTTGCGACCGCCGACATCGTGACCATCCATTTAGTGCTGAGCAACCGATCCCGTGGGCTGGTCGGGCAGCAGGAGCTCGGTTGGATGAAGCCTACGAGCTACCTGGTAAACACTTCGCGCGGGCCGATCGTCGACGAACCCGCATTGTTGCAGGCCCTCAGGCAACGTCGGATCGCGGGTGCCGCGCTTGACGTGTTTTCCATAGAGCCCCTGCCTGTCGATCACCCTTTGCGCGGGCTCGACAACGTCGTGCTGACGCCGCATCTCGGCTACGTCACCGAAGACAGCTTCCGCAAACACTACCAGCAGATGGTCGCCAACATTTCAGCCTGGATGGATGCCGGAACGCTTTCGCGCCGGTTGGCCTGACAGCCAGCGGTTCTGATGTCATCAGAACCAATGCTCAAGCTGTATCTTGAAGCTTTCGGTCGAGATCGCGACCCGATCGTGTCTAGCGCACCGTGACCGGCGCGGGCAGCGGGGGCACCACGGTTGGACCTGTCACCGGGGATGCCGGCGCGGGGGCCGCCCCGGGCGCAGGAGCTGTCGGCGCGGCTGAGGCGGTTGCCGTACCCGGCGCGGGACCACCCGGCAACACCACGACCCGCGTACCGACCTTCACCCGGTCAAAGAGATCGCTGACGTCTTCGTTCAGCATGCCGATGCAGCCGGACGACACGAATTTGCCGATCGTTGAGGGCTGGTTGGTGCCGTGAATGCGATAAACCGTCGCCCCGAGATACATGGCCCTTGCACCCAACGGATTGCCCGGACCACCGGCCATAAAGCGCGGTAGGTAAGGCTGGCGATCAATCATCTCCGACGGAGGATGCCAATCGGGCCATTCGGCCTTGCGGGTGATCTTCTGCACGCCGGTCCAGGTGAACCCATCACGCCCGACACGGACGCCGTAGCGGACGGCACGGCCGCCGCCCAGCACGTAGTAGAGATAGGTGTTTGGTGTATCGACGACGATGGTGCCTGCCGGCTCCTTGGTGGCAAAGGCCACTTCCTGACGGCGCAGATTGGGTGGCAGCGTCGTGGGAGCAACGTCGGGCTGCTCATCGGGAGGCAGCGAAGCCAAAGTCATTGGCCGGCCGTCGCCGCTCATCGGCGGCTGCTGCGGGGCTTGCACCGCGCCGGTCACCGCACCTGGACCATTCGCACCGATCCCCTCGGGCGGCCGCAAGGCACGGTCTTCGCTGGGCGGATAGACAATGCCAGCCCCTGGAATGCGATTATCGTTGCCGCCCTGACCGGAGTAAACGGTCGGCGACGGCGTAGACGGCCGACCGCCATAAATCACGGGTGGACCGTCGACCCTGCCGTAACGTGGATCATCCGGCGACAGGATCGGCCCGGTCGGCTGCGCGGGAGATGCGGCACGATCGGAATAAACCGGCGCGTTCATCGGCCGGCCATAACGTGGATCATCGGGTGACATCACCGGACCCTGCGGAACAGGGCCTGGTGGCGGCAGCGCGGCGGAATTTTGCGTATCCGGGCCGTCGTCCTCGTCGAGTATATCGAAATCGGCCGGACGGCGACCATCTGCCGACGGGTAGGCGGTACCAGGGGGCGCAGAATAGACCGGGCCGGGCGCGCCCGGATAAGCTTGAGAATAGCCACCGGGATAGCTTTGGGGATAGCCTTGGGGATAGCCTTGGGCGTGGGCGAGCGAACCCATCGCCACACCCCCAGCCATTGCGGCACATATCGTCAGGATGTGCTTGATCATCATCGCTCTTATATAGTCCCCAAGCCGACACCGGATCGTTAACGGGCAGATGGCCGAAGATCGCGGCGCATTCAAGACAAATTCGGCGAAATCGCCCCTGATCAGGCAATTTGTGATGAAGGCTTGGAATCGTTGCTCCGGCGCCTCACCCAAAGGAATGACGGCCTTTGGCGCCCCTATTCGCCCGAATTTTCATCAACGCTCTCCGCGCTTTGCGATATCGTCAATGGAAGCCTGATTCGCATCGTGTTCGCGACGAGCGAGGGGCCCGAGTTCCCGCGTATCGATCGATTCCAATCGCCCGGTCAAGGCCGGGCCCAGGGCGGAACTTACGTCCATGCTCCCCGGTTTTCGTTTTCTGCTCGCCGCTATCGCGCTCTCGGTAGCGCTTCCTGTGTTCGGCCTCGGCGTAGTCTCGCTGTTTCACGCGGCCCAGCAGGATTTCGCAGGCAATGTCGCGTGGCATTCGCCGCCTGAAACGCGGTGGACGAAACCGATGCCCACTCCGGTCCTGGCCATGCTGCAGGTCGATGCGCCGGCTGCCCGCACCGTCACATCCGATCCCTCATCACCGGTGCCCCCGGTTGGCGAGAGCCCCGTCAATTCGGCAGCGGCGCAGCCGGTTGTGCCGGCAAGCTCAGGATCAGATTTCGCCAAGCCACCTGCCCAAAGCTCCGAGACACAGGTTTCCAGCGATCCCACATCCGATAGGCCGGCTTCCGGCCCTGCCGTCACGCCCAGGGAAAGCAAAGCCGACACACCGCCTTTGGCCGCCAATCCAGCCGCCGCCGCAACCGAGGCGGTTCAGGCCCCGCCTGCGCCCCCCGCCGAGACTGAGGCTACGAAGCCTCAACAGACGGCCGAAGTGGAAAGCACCCCCGCTTCCGGCACGACCGGGCCTGTCAGTGATGCCGATCGTCCGGCACCGGTAGCGGTTGCCGCTTTAACTCCGCCATCCGCTTCGCTCGCTGCCTCTACTCTCGTTACCGCAAAGGCCGCAGCAAATACCAAGCCGACGGCCGCACAAAAGCCGGCGCGCGCCAAGCGTGTCGTCAGACGGCAGAGGCGCGTGGTCCACGCCCGGGCCGCCACTCCTGCCGTTCAGCCACAGCCGTTCCAGCAGGCGAGCGATCCCTTCGCTCAGCCTTTCGCACAGCCCGCCGCCGGGCGTCGCCTCCGCTGATTGAGAGACTCGCGATCAGGCCGGACCGGTCGCCACAGGCGGCCCATCCGGCAGCCCCCACTCCGCCCATGAGCCGTCGTACAAAGCGAGCTTTTGGGCGCCGAGACGATATAGCGCCAAGGTGAGAACCAGCGCCGACACGCCGGAGCCGCAGCTCGTCACGGTCGGTTTCCCCAGATCGACGCCGGCGCGGCGAAAAGCGGCGCGCAGTTCATCCAGCGGCTTCATCGCTCCGGTATCGGGATCGAACAGATCGGCGTAAGGGACATTGCGGCTGCCTGGAATATGTCCGGCGCGGCGGCCGGGCCAGGGCTCTTCGACCGTGCCTTCAAAACGCGCGCGCGGTCGCGCGTCCACCACCTGCTCATTGCGGCCTTCGAGATTACGCAGCATCTCATGTTTGCTGCGAACCACATCCGCATTGAAGCGGGCTTCGAAATGTCCAGGCGTTGGCGATACCGTCCCCGAAACGGTCGGTCGCCCTTCCAGGCGCCACTTCTTCAATCCGCCGTCCAGCACCTTCACCTGCGAATGGCCGAAGGCTTTAAACATCCACCATGCCCGGGGCGCGGCCATCCAAGTACCCGCGTCATAAGCGATAACAAGATCGTCCGAGGAAATGCCCAGCGCGGAAACGTCACGGGCGAATTGCTCCGCCAACGGAAACATATGCGGCAAGGAATTGTCGGAATCAGCGATGAGGTCGATCGAAAAGAACACCGCATTCTTGATATGCGCTGCCAGATAATCCTCGTAAGGCAACGGAAGCACGCCCGGCATCTTGTAGGACGCATCGATGATCCGCACGTTCGGGTGATCGATATGTTCGGCGAGCCATTCCGTGGTAACGAGCGGATCTTCCCGGATATTCATAAGTTCAATCTCGAAAATGTGTTTGGCGGGCCAGCGGTCGGCGAATTCAGCTCTTCGATTTTCTCGGCTCGACTCTTTCAATCGGACCACCGGCGTCGCGCCAGGCCGCAAACCCTCCGCCGATATGTGCCACCGGCTTTAATCCCATATCCTGTGCTGTCTTTGCGGCGAGCGCCGAGCGCAAGCCACCCGCACAGTGGAAGATGAACTTCTTGTCGCTTTGGAAAATCGGTTTGGCGTATGGGCTCCCCGGGTCGATCCAGAATTCGAGCATGCCGCGCGTGCAGGAAAATGCACCGGGTATTCGCCCTTCCCGCTCAATTTCGCGGGGATCACGGATGTCGACGATGACGACGTCGGGATTTTCCGCGGCCTTGATCGCGTCCGCAGCGCTGATCGTCTCGATCTCCGCATTGGCCTCGTCAAGCAACGCCTGGATACCGCGATGGATCGTCTGCGACATCGGATGATCCTTTTACAGTGGCGGTCGGAAAACCGCGATGGCCGCCTCTAGCGCACCAGTTCCTTCATCGCGCTTTCCAGACCTTCGATGGTGATCGGGAACATGCGATCGGAAAATATCCGGCGAATGATATTGGTGGATTCCGAATAGTCCCAATGTCGCTGTGCGACTGGATTGAGCCAGACCGCGTGCGGATAGGTGCGGATGACGCGTTCGAGCCAGACCGAGCCCGCTTCCTCGTTGACGTGCTCGACCGCCCCGCCGGGAACCATGATCTCGTAGGGCGACATCGATGCATCACCGACGAAAACTACTTTGTAGTCGTGCGGAAATTTGTGGAGGATATCCCAGGTCGGCGTCCGATCATTGAAGCGCCGGCGGTTCTGCTTCCAGACGCCTTCATAAAGGCAATTGTGGAAGTAGAAATATTCCATGTGCTTGAATTCGCTCCTGGCGGCAGAGAACAACTCCTCGACCTGCTCAATGTGAGAATCCATCGAGCCGCCGACGTCGAAAAACACCAGCACCTTCACCGCGTTGCGTCGCTCGGGACGCATATGAACGTCGAGATAGCCGTGATTGGCGGTTTCGCGGATCGTGGTGTCGAGATCGAGCTCATCCGGCGCCCCGGTGCGCGCGAATTTTCGTAGGCGTCGCAGCGCGACCTTGATGTTGCGAATGCCAAGTTCGACATTCCCGTCCAGATCCTTGAACTCGCGCTTGTCCCAAACCTTCACCGCGCGATTGTTGCGGTTCTTTTCCTGCCCGATCCGGACACCTTCCGGGTTATAGCCATGGGCGCCGAAGGGAGAGGTGCCGGCGGTACCGATCCACTTGCTGCCGCCCTGATGCCGGCCTTTCTGCTCCTTGAGACGTTCGCGCAACGTCTCCATGAGCTTGTCCCAGCCCATCGCCTCAATCTGCTTCTTCTCTTCCTCGGAGAGATATTTCTCGGCGAGCTTCTTCAGCCACTCGGCGGGAATGTCCGCCTTTTCCATGGCCTCAAGCAGGTTTTCCAGCCCCTTGAATACCGCGCCAAATACCCGATCGAACTTGTCGAGGTTACGTTCGTCCTTCACCAGAGCAGAGCGGGACAAATAATAGAAGTTCTCAACCGACTGCTCGGCCAAGTCGGCGTCCAGCGCCTCGATCAACGTCAGATATTCGCGCAGGCTCACCGGGACCTGGGCTTCGCGCAGTGATGTGAAAAATTGCAGAAACATAAGCAACAGATTGCCCTTCAGCCGGCTCTCGTCAAGGGCTGAGCGGGACCCGGGCTGGACGGCAGGGCAGTTTGCTTTAGGATTGACGTCCGTGGCTACTGTTGGACGGTCGATGGGACTTATCGCAGCACTTATCGTCGGCGCGATTGCCGGCTGGCTTGCCGGCAAAATCGTCCGGGGCGCCGGGTTTGGCCTGGTCGGAAATCGGGTTTGGCCTGGTCGGAAATATCGTGGTGGGCATTATTGGCGCCCTGGTCGCGAGCTGGATATTGCCTCAGTTGCACATCGAACTGGCAAGAGGCCTGCTCGGCTCTATCGTGGATGCCACGATTGGCGCGGTGATTGTGCTGGTCATCCTTTCACTGATAAGACGGGCCTGAAAAATTGACCAGCGGCGATAGAACAGAGGATCGTCAATGAAATTTACCGGTACCAAGGATTATGTCGCAACCGACGACCTCAAGGTCGCCGTCAATGCCGCGATCGTGCTGGAACGGCCGTTGTTGGTCAAAGGCGAACCGGGTACCGGCAAGACCGTTTTGGCCGAAGAGATAGCCAAGGCCGTCGGCGCCCCGCTTCTGACCTGGCACATCAAATCGACCACCAAGGCGCAGCAGGGGCTTTATGAGTATGATGCGGTGTCGCGTCTTCGCGACAGCCAGCTCGGCGATAGCCGCGTCTCGGATATCCGCAATTACATCAAGCAGGGCAAATTGTGGGAAGCATTCACCAACGTCCAGCGACCGGTGCTGCTGATCGATGAAATCGACAAGGCCGACATCGAATTTCCCAACGACCTCTTGCTCGAACTCGATCGCATGGAATTCTTCGTCTACGAGACCGGCGAGAACATCAAGGCGGCCCAGCGCCCGATCGTGGTGATCACGTCAAATAATGAGAAGGAATTGCCTGACGCCTTCCTGCGCCGCTGTTTCTTCCACTACATCAAGTTCCCCGATGCCGATACCATGAGCCAGATCGTGGACGTGCATTTCCCCGGTATCAAGAAGCGTCTGGTCGAAGAAGCCTTGCGCATTTTCTTCGAGGTGCGGGAGGTTCCCGGGCTGAAGAAGAAACCGTCAACCTCGGAGCTTCTCGATTGGCTCAAGCTCCTGCTTAGCGAGGACATGACGCCGGAGATGCTGAGGGAGCGCGACCCGCGCAAGCTGATCCCGCCATTGCACGGGGCGCTCCTGAAAAACGAACAGGACGTGCACCTCTTCGAACGCCTGGCCTTCCTCAGCCGGCGCGAGGTTTAATACTCCGGCCCTAGCTCCTGTCGCACCCCGGGACATCGGAGGCGCCGCTCTCTGGTCGGGGGAGCGATCGAGCGCTTGCCAAGAGGGGCGAGTGACCTAGCGCTCTAGACTCGATTTTGTCGTGCGTGCAGCTGGTGGTCGAGATGGGCCCTCACGGCGGGCCATTCGCTGGCGACGATGCTGTAGACCACGGTATCGCGTAAGGTGCCGTTGGAGAGAATTTGGTGACTGCGCAGCACGCCATCCAGTTTGGCGCCAAGCCTTTCAATCGCGCGCCGGCTCTGCTGATTGAAGAAGTGCGTGCGAAATTCGACCGCGATGCAGTCGAGCTGTTCAAAGGCGTGCGCCAATAACAGATGTTTGCACTGGGTATTGACCGCGCTGCGCTGAACTCGTTTCGCGTACCAGGTCGACCCGATTTCCAAACGGCGATTAGCAGAATCCACATTCATGAAGCTAGTCAAACCGGCGGGCGCGCCATCGACCCCGATCACCGCGAAGGGAAGCATGGTGCCCGCAGCCTGAAGCCCTAGCCTCCGATCGATTTCCCGACCCATGTCCTCCGGAGAAGGAATCGAAGTGTACCAGAGCTTCCACAATTCTCCGTCCTTCACCGCCTCCTTAAGCCCGTCGCAATGTGCTTGCGACAGGGGCTCAAGGCCTGCGAATGGCCCTTTTAACGTCACGGGCTCGAGCCAAGGCATCCTCACTCCCATTCGGCCGGTTTTTCGCGTGTCCCAAACCTAAAGCAAAGCCGAGCACCGGGCCAGACAGCAACCTCATCACTAAGCCGACGCCTCGCGCGAGCGCTAGTCTCGCACAGGTATCCATATTTCGAGCCCGCCATGGCCGGTCAGCGGATCAAAATTCGTATCGTAACGCTCGAAATTGGCAGCGTCCGCGGCTTTCAACCCGGCCTCCGGAAGCCAGCGGTTCCAGATGGTGGCAAAGGTACGCCGAATGGATGAGATGTGCCCGGCGTGGGTGAACACGGCATACCGCTGCTCAGGAATCCGCAGCCGACTGAATTCACGCGGCAGATCCTCGAAATCGGAGACCTCGACTCCCGCGATATAGTCGAAATTCCCGGCATCGTCGGCGTTATGACAAACGCCGAACGCCACCGGTCCGAGCCGGTTTGGAATGCGATCAACCGTTTGGTGAAAACGCTGCCATTGATGCGGGATGGCGGCGCTTCCATCGCCGCTGTAGCGCTCGCCGACACCGGCGACCAAAAAAGCCTTGCCAATGATGAGGCGCGGCACTTGTTGCTCGTCGATCATAGTCGAATCCATGATGATGGGCTCCTGAAGTGGTAGGTTCGCAAGATGCGCCCTTCCCCGCACGCTTTCGGGCGTCACCCCGAAATGATCGCGGAAGGCGCGGCTGAACGCTTCGTGGGAGCCGTAGGCGGAATCCAGGGCGACGGCCAGTATATCGGGGGCGCCATCGGCCAGCGCGCGGGCCGCCTCGCTCAGCCGTCGTGCCCTGACATAGCGCATCACCGAAAATCCCGTCGCGGCCGCAAAGGCCCGCACCAGGTGAAAGCGGGAGACGCCGGCAACCGCCGCTATCGTGTCCAGGCTCAGGTCGCCTGCCAGGTGACTCTCGATAAACCAGAGCGCTTTCTGGGCGGGATTCATCGCCAGACGTCCTCGTTCGAAGCAGCTCACCCTAGGACGCCCGAGCGAACACCGCTTGATCGTTCTTGCTCTGGCTA
>Ga0207647_10001899_pt1 | contig 16016 bp, 10 predicted proteins | sample KBSCornC2_FD_184295 | JGI IMG/M metagenome (GOLD analysis project Ga0207647, IMG submission 184295) | Corn rhizosphere microbial communities from Kellogg Biological Station, Michigan, USA - C2 (SPAdes) (version 2) | ecosystem: Host-associated > Plants > Roots > Rhizosphere ...
TGCCGACTTCTTCCTCGCGTGGGTCAGAATACTCTACATGACATCGCCAGGGCACGTAATCGATGGCACAAGCCTGTCGGCTTGGCTTTCAAAGCAAGAAATGCTGTGAATCTTCTCCTTGCCCCGGACCGAACACCTCTCGGAGAGGTTGTGTCTCGTCAGAGTGCCGATGAGACGACATTCGCTGTAAAAACCATCCTGGTTCGCAAATCCGGGGCCTTCAGAGGACAACATGGAACCTGCTCGCACGAAGAGGGTTTTTTCGGCGGCCCGGATCTTGTTTCCTGTGGGAGCAGTCTTAGCTCTCGTCGCCGGTTTTCTCGTCTACTGCACCCTTGTAATCTCGCGGCAGGAAAGCTTTTTGGACGACCGCGGGCTACGTCCGCATGACGTAGCAAGCCTGCACAGTCTTTGATCGGTCTTGGACCGGAAAATATTCCTCTCAAAATTGTTTAATTAACATGAATAAGGTGTTAAGAAATTCTTTTCTTGACAAGCAGCACTGCGGGGACGCAATAATTCGGCATCAATTGCACGTAGGCTAATCCGGTTACGCACCCCTTTAGGAGTGTGGGGCTCCTCTTACGACTTGACAATCGAAGTTTTGAGTCAAAGTTCAACCGCGAGGTGAAACTATGTTTCAGAGACTCATTCAGTCGAGAATTAGTGCTCTCTTCGTCTTGCTCATTTTCCAACTTGTCGGTTTCACAATTTCAGTGCATGCACAAGGTCTTAATGCTGCGCTGACCGGCACAGTAACTGACCCTTCGGGCGCCGCTGTTGTCGGTACAGAGATCACGTTAACCAATAAAGCTACCGGAACTGAAACCAAGTTCACTTCTGACGACAGAGGTGAATATGTTTTTCGCAACCTTACACCCGGTACCTATGATCTGAAGGCTGCCAAAGAGGGATTCCAGACCTATATCAAAACTGGCATTGTCGTGACGATCAATGCGAGTGTTCGTGCGGATGCGACACTCAAGGTTGGTGCGGCGACACAAACAGTCCAAGTCGAGGGAAATGTATCATCCATCAACTTCGACAATGGAACTCTGCAGGGGGGTGCTGACCCAGAGGTCATCAAAGACTTGCCTCTCGTGATTGAGGGCAAGCCGCGTTCCTCGGCGGCCCTTGCCGTGTTGCTTCCCGGTATATCAACCGGTGGAGGCAACCAAGCTTTCCAGGCGCGTATCAACGGCGGACAGGAATCGGGAGATGAGGCCCTCCTCGATGGGGCAACCATGCAGGAAGGCTTCATGAGCCAGAGTGGCATGACTTCGATCCATCAGGACTTTCAGATGTCGCCTGATATGGTTCAGGAAGTTAAGGTCTTGACGTCGAGCTATGACCCGCAATATGGGTCATCTACTTCCGGTCAAATCACCATGGTCAGTAAGGGTGGCACTTCACAATTCCACGGTGCAGCGTTTGAATACGCACGTAATGCGGCGCTTAATGCGAATACGTGGACGAACAATTTCAACGGCTCACCTCGGCCGCCGGATAACGAACACAACTTTGGAGCAAACTTTGGCGGCCCGGCCAAGCTTCCTTGGATCAACAGTGGGAAACGCAAGACATTCTTTTACTTCAACTGGGAGTCTTATCACCAGGCTGGTGGCTCGAATACTCCGACCATCTCAATTCCTTCTATTAAAGAGCGGAGTGGGGATTTTTCGGACTGGGTAAATTCCAATGGGACTCTGATCCCCATCTATATGCCAGGAAATGCATCGGCTGCCTGCCAAGCCGCAGCCGGTGTCGGTCCGGGGCAACAATTCCCCGGCAATCAGATCCCGCAAGGTTGCATCAGTCCGATTGCCGCTGCATATATGGCGGCCTTACCGACTCCAACGAATTCAAATCCAACTTCGAACTACACCCTGCCGAAAGCGGTACCTGATACGCTCACCTCGAACAGCAATGTGTACATGCTGCGGATCGATCATGAAGTCGGCGACAAGGACCACTTCTACTACTTCTGGTGGCGGCAGTTCACAGGTTTCAATAAGGCAACGGCACTTCCAACGCCGATCGCAACCGAATCTCCCACGCGGCCGCAGAATTCGCCTATCTCCCGTTTTAATTGGGAGCACGTCTTTTCTACGACCATGACAAACCATGTGACGTTCGGATATCTGAATCGAAACGAGGGATACGGTTCTGAGAATCTGGACTCCATCGGCCAGTTGCCGCAAATTCCAGGGGCTGCTGGAATAAACGCTTTACCGGCTTTTACTTTCTCTGACGGATTCAATCAGATTTCAAACAGCAACGGACCGCCGGACACAAATATCACTGTCCGTCCTACTTGGGTATTGAATGACACTGCAAATAAAGTATGGGCACACCACACGATTACGTTCGGTGGGGAATGGCGTTCGGTCCAGGGCAACATCCATGCTTCGAACAACCAATCCGGCACATACGGTTTTGACCGTTCAACCACCGCGCTTTCCTCCAGTCCCAACAGCGGCAGCCCGGTTGCCGGGTTCTTGCTGGGAGCGGTAAGTACCGGCTCGATGGATCGTCGCGTCGTATCGGCTTGGTATCCACGTCAGATTGTGTGGGCATTTCATGTAAATGACTCTTGGAAGGCTACACCAAAGCTGACCTTGAACTACGGCTTACGGTGGGATTACTACACTCCCTCACGTGAGAAATACAACCACTTTTCATTCGTTGACCTAGTAGGTGCAAATCCTGGTGCAGACGGACTTCCGGGGCGTTTGGCTTTCGCCGGGACCAAATATGGGGACGCCAGTTTTGGCGCCGATTACCCGGAGAAACCGTGGCACAAGGGTTTTGCGCCGAGAATCGGCGTTGCGTACGCGGTTGATCCGAAGACCGTTGTGCGTGCCGGTTACGGCATCTTCTTTGGTCAGGCGTTTTATCCCGGTTGGGGCGGGGGAATGTCGCTCGACGGATTCAACCTGCACCAGACATTCAATACCAGTCCCAATGGAGCTTCCACCAACGCTGCCTTCTATCTTGATAACGGCGTGCCGGCTCCGCTTAACCCTCCTACTGTTGATTCTGCCTTTGACAATGGTGCCTCACCAAGTCAGGCAAACGGCAACGGTTCGGCATATCGCCCCGTGGACGGAAATCGCCGGCCGTATGCTCAACAGTGGAATTTGACGATTGAACGTGAACTCCCCAAAAACATCGCTGTGAGTGTCGCCTACGTCGGTAACAAAGGGACGCACCTCACATCGAGTTTGCTGCCAGTGAACGTTCTAAATCCGTTTAGTACTGCCATTCAAGGGCTGGAGGCGCCAATCACTGCGATCGACCCCTCCTGCGCAGGTGGTAACCCCGGACCCGGCGCCAATTGCACTTACACACCTCTGCTCAATGACACATTCACAGTCGGAGGTCCGACCACCCTTCATGGTGTTTCGGTTCCTTACGCGAACTGGGTGCAGGATTTGACCAGCCCCACTAGCGCCTGTGCTCCGACGGTTGCTCAGGCTCTGCTCCCATTTCCGCAATTCTGTGGCCCTCTTCAGGGATTGAATGAGAGCCATGGCGGCTCCATCTATCATTCATTCCAGATGAAGCTGGAGAAACACTACAGCAATGGCCTTCAGATGCTGGTGTCGTACACCGCGTCGAAACTGATTTCTGATGCGTCGGACAACACTCAGCAACTTGGAGGTTCGTGGAACGCAACCCAGGGAGTAATCTCACCTTTCGAGCACCAGCGCGCTCGCTCCATATCGTCGGACGATGTGCCGCAGATTCTCTCTGTGGCGTTCGTCTATGATTTGCCACTCGGCAAGGGTAAGAAGTATGCGGGCGGAGGTGGCCCACTTAGCGTAATTGCCAGCGGCTGGCAGCTTAGCCCGATCATTCACTACCAGAGCGGTACGCCGATGTGGTTCCGTTCGACTACATGCCAGGTCGTGCCACAGTTCAGGCAGAATTGTCTCGTCGGCTTAGAGCAAGGACAAGATCCATTTCTTCAAAGCCCCAATGGCTACGATCCCGCTAAAGGACCTCTATTGAACGCAGCTGCATTCGAGCCGCTTAGTAACTTCTGCGTTACAGGTACCGCCCCTGGTTGCACCGGAACTTATGGGTATACTGGCGACGGTCCACGCATCTCGAACCTGAGAGGCCCTAGTGGCAAGAACCTCGACTTCTCGATAACTAAGAACACTCCCATCGGAGAACGAGCGAACTTCCAACTTCGGTTTGCCTTCTTTAACGCCTTCAATAGCCATTACCTCTACCCCGCAGCCAATGTTAACAACCAAGGCTCGAGCTTTGCCTTTGTGAACGATATTGCTGCCGGAGGGGCAAATGGTTTCGGCACTTGGACTGGAGGAGTCAGCTCTCCACGTACCATACAAATCGGCGCGCGAATAGAATTCTAAGCTCGCGCCTGTCATTTCCAACAACGCCGTCTTGTCTCAAGCACAAGACGGCGTCGTTGTATTTGCTATTTGGTCTCTGGAATAGGCGGGGACGACTTCGGTTGTTTTTCGGCGTTGTCCTTTAACTCTTTAAACTTGGCAATCTCAACCTTCGCAAGCTGACTCTCTCCGAGTTTTTGGTAGATCCTGCCTAATAAGTAATGTGGTTCGGGATATGTGGGATCTAAGGCAACCGCCTTATTGAGGGATTGGATCGCCGCCTGCTGTCCACCTTGCATTTCCAATACGCGACCTAGCTGATAATGTGCTTGGGGAAGCTGGTTGTCGTACTGTAATGCTTCTCGCAGATTTTTTTCTGCTTCTGTCAGACGGTTCACGGAAACAAGCGTAACGGCCAGATTCACATGCGGCCACGCCGACGGCTTCGCCTGACGCCGATTTAACTCGACCGCTTGGTTATAGTTTTGTATTGCTTCCTCGAACTGACCCCGATAGTCATAGCATAGACCCAAAAGATCGTAGGCTCGCATCATCGTGGAATCGAGTTCGATAACTTTTTGCAGGCGCACGATTGCAGAGTTGTAATTTTGGGCATCGTAGTCAAGGCGCGCCAGCCAATAGGGATAGAGTGAATTGCGGGGCTGGACGGATGAGAGTTTTTCGAGTTCTGGCCGAGCCCAGTCGCGCCGGTTCAGTTTGATATAGGCCATGGCAAGGCTGAATCTGCTGCGATCGTCGAGAGCAGTAATGCTCGCTGCGCGTTTCCAGGCTATAACGGAGTTGAGATATTGCCCGTCGAGAAAAAATACTCCACCGGCGATCTCGAGCAGCTTCGCTGCGCGAATTGATTTTGGATCACGTTCCGTTTCTTCGACAAGGATGGTCTCAGCCTTCTTGTAATCTTTTTGCTTAATTGCGTCTTCGAGCGCGGCCTGACGAGAGCCCTCCAACTGCAAACCGGACAGGGGTTGCAAAAAGCTTCCCACTGGTAGTTCTTCTTGAGATGGCAAAGCGGCGTTTTGCGCCAGGATAGAGACAGACAGGTAGATGCTGAGGACGGAAAGAACGACAATAAAGTATTTTTTTTTCATTACGTCCTAGAAGAACGGTCTTATGGAACTGCGCCAGACTTTGCCGCTAAAATTTTGGCTTTCGTTTCTGCCGCGATTTTACTTTCCGGAACCAGCTTTAGCTCGGCGTCGATTTCGGCGAGCGCTTCATCAAATTTCTTCAATTCCACATAGGTCAGCGCCATGGCCAAATGGATCTCGGGCAGCTTGGGATCGGAGCGCGCGGCTTGTTGATACGCTGATAGGGCAAGATCATATTTTTGCTGAATCAAATATTCTTGTCCCAGAGCCTGATGCAAACGCGCGGCATCAGGATGGATTTTGGCGATTTGCTGGTAAGACCATCCGGACAGTCTTGTCAGCGCTCTTCCCAGTTGATAAGAGTATTCGGGTTCCTGTGGCTCCAGTTGCATAAGCTTTTGTAGTTCCGTAGCAGCGCCACTCCAGTTTCCCATCGCCTCGTACGCTTTCTCCAACTGTAGATAAGCTTCTGGCTGCTGCGGCATTAAATTAGTTGCACGTTGGAGTTCTTGCACTGCCTCGCGGTTCTTTCCCAGGGACAGCAGACTGGAGCCAAGCAACAAACGTGTTGGACCGTAGTTCGGTTGCAGAAGGAGCGCCTGGCGAAATCTCCCAACTGCCTGGGCATGCTTTCCGCGTTGCTGGGCGATGACGCCGAGATTATGAAAAATGAGTGGATGTTTAATTCCTTGAGATAGTGCCTGCGAGAAGATGTTCTCCGCCCTGTCTAGGTCACCGGATTTGAGGGCGTTCACTCCCGAAACTATCTGTTTTTCGATTGCCGGTGAGAGATTCTCTTGCGCTCGCATCGCGACGCTTATCAGGCAGGCCGCGAGCAACAGGCTGAGATATATGGCATCCTGACGCCGTGCAGTCATCCCTTGATCCGACACCGCTAGCACAGAAGGTTGGCTTTCTGGTTTCACAGTATAGAGCAGTCCGGCCCTTTCATCTTCATAGTAATTACGTACCAACTTCCATATAATTCTTTGGTCGCAACTCACCGCAAAACCCGCACTGACGGTGCTTTTGGCATGCGATTGCGTATCTCTATCCCGGTTCTGGTGCTCAATCTTTTACTGACCAGCATGACTCTGTTTGCCGCTTCCGAGGCGCAGGTGGCAAATGGGCGAGAACAAAGGATCCTTCAAATTCAGCAGCTGATTGAACAACACGATTTAGTGGGCGCAAAGCAGTTGTTAAAAGAGTCCGAGAAACAGTTTCCCAGTGATGCTGGTTTGGATAATCTGTCAGGCATCATCGAAGCTCAGCAAAATCATTATCAAGCTGCCGAAGCCAGCTTCAGGCGCGCGATTGAACGTGAGCCCAAATTTACTGGTGCCTATCTTAATTTGGGCCGGCTTTATCAAGAAAACGTCGCGATGGATTCTCAGGCAGGTCAGAAAGCATTGAAAATATACGAACGAGTCATCCAATATGAGCCGGGGAATTCAGAAGCGAACTATCAGAGCGCCCTACTATTGCTACAACAAGGCAGGTATCAGGATTCGCTTTCACGCCTCTCTCAGCTTCCGGCACATGCGCGAAATAGCGCTCAGGCTTTATCGCTTCAATGCGGGAATTACGCTGCTATCGGAGATCGCAAACACACAGACGATATGGCAGCGCTTCTGCTTCGTAATCCTGATTTTTCTGAGCCCGATGCACAGCAAATACTTACGCCATTGCAGAAAGCCAAACGTCCTGACTTAATTATTTCGCTTCTAGAAAATCTGCAAAGCCGCCATGTATTGTCCACGGCGATGCTGCATTCTCTTGGCTTGGCTTACGAAAGTGCAGGAAAGTTGACCGAAGCCCGGGCTACGCTCGAACAATTTGTCGAGAGCGGAAATGTTTCCGTTGCAACATTGTTTGAACTCGCGCGGGTTGCGCATGAGCAGAAAGATTACAAGGGATCTCTTGGCTATCTAGCGCATGCGCGGGGCATTGAGCCAGAAAATCCATCTGTTCATTATTCGTTCGGCCTGGTGTGCCTGGATCTGGATTTGGTCGCGGAAGCGCGTAATTCTTTTGAAAAGGCACTGAAGCTGAAACCAGAGGAACCCTCCTATAACTACGCAATGGGAGCCACTTCTTTGTTTCGCCATGATCCGGCAGATGCCGTTCCCTACTTCGAGAAGTATGTTGAACTCAGACCGGAGGACCCTCGTGGAAAAATAGGAATCGCCACAGCTTTTTTTCGCGCGAAGGACTATGTCTCGGCGCTTCCCTGGATCAAACAAGCTGCCCAGAGCCCTGAAACCGCAACAGTTGCTCACTATTATCTTGGCTCCATCGCCTTACGCGAGAAACGCTTTGATGAGGCTTTGAATGAACTCGAACTTGCGCTGAAAACCAACCCAGATTATGCCGATGCATCGGCTGAACTTGGACAATATTATCTACAAAAGAAAGACTACGCTCAGGCTGAGCGGCAAATTCAACATGCCTTGCAGATCGATGCCGACCATTCCGCAGCGAATTTCTATCTGCTGATGCTTTATACGCGCACTGGTGACCCACGCCGTGAAGCGCAATCCAAACGCTATGACGAGCTGCAGAAACTTCGCCAGGAAAAGACACAAGATTTTCTGCGTACGGTGGAGGTCCGGCCATTCGAGGCCCCTTGAGTATGCCCAAGTTCCTTACCCCCCGTCGTGTTGTTAGCTCCATCGGATTGCTGGCGCTCATGTTCGTGGCTGATGCGAGTTCCCATGGGGCGTCCTCGGCTTTGGCCGAAGCCACTCATGCACTCTATCGCGGAGAATACATACAGGCTACCCAACTTGCCGGTCAACACCTACGCAAATTCCCAAATGATGCTCCAGTGCGAGTGATACTCGCGCGCGCAGAACTGGCACAAGGAAAAATTCGGGAGGGTTTTGCAGAATTGCAGAAAGCCCTCGCTTCCGATCCACACAATATTGATGCTCTTTATTATTTATCGCAGGTGGCGCGTGAGCTTTCACACCAGCAATATCAGAGGCTATTCGCGATGGCTCCTGATTCCAGCCGTGCCCATCAACTCCTTGCGGAAGCTGCTCTTGGAGCTGAAAATCCGAGTGAAGCCGAAGCGGAATTTCAGAAAGCGCTGCAGTCAAATCCCCGCTCGGTCGAAGTGTTGACCGAACTGGCAGAATTGAAGCGTTCTCAATCAAAATTTGATGAGGCGATTACTTACTACACGCAGGCAGCGAAAATCGATTCGTCAAATTACGATGCCGCTTACGGACTGGGAGCTTGTTACACCTATAAGCAGGATTATCCTCAAGCTACTGTGTGGCTTCGTAAGGCGGTTGCTCTGGCTCCTGATTCCGCTGCCAGCCACTTTGCGCTCGGCAATGTATTGTTTCAATCGGGTCAATGGGAAGCTGCCATTCCGGAATTACAGAGTTCGCTTCAACTCGAACCACGGCTGAAGCAAGCCTACTTCCTGCTTGGCCGTGCTTACTCCAAACTTGGTAGACAGGAAGAATCGAAAGCTGCCCTCAAGAAGCTCGACGAACTAAGCCGTTCCGAAGTCCCAGGTCAGGATAGTGCGTCTAGTGGTACTGAGAGTCCGCCTGCTGAGACACCGAAATAATACTGGTTGTAATCGTTTCATTCAGCAATGAGACTAACTCGACTCACATACCTACCGGCCCTCTTGTTGGTGTTGAGTTTGCTTTCAGTGAAAGTGCGTCCTCAGCAAACCGAACCCCAAAAACAGCAACCGGGGGCGATGGGGGTCTCGACCGGATCTCCACATCCAGCGGTAAAAGACGCACTTTCTCGACCCATTACGGCTGGCGGATTCGTTGACGGAGCGCCAGTGGTGTTTGCCGATATCACAAAACAAGCTGGCCTCGACAAGTTTCACCACCGTTCCGGCAATCCGGAGAAAGCCACGGTTCTGGAAACTCCCGGCTCAGGCGTAGCTTTGCTCGACTATGACAACGATGGATGGCTCGATATCTATCTCCTTAACGGTTCCACCTTTGCCGCATTGCAAGGAAAAGAACCTGCTCCACGCGCGATGTTGTTTCATAACAATCACGACGGCACGTTCACCGACGCTACTGATAAAGCGGGTGTATCCAATGAAAGGTGGGGCTTTGGAGTTGCCGTCGGCGATTACGACAATGATGGTTGGCCGGATCTCTATGTCGCTAATTACGGCAAAAATCGCCTCTATCACAATAACCACGACGGAACATTTACGGACGTAGCAGAAAAAGCGGGAGTGGCTTTGGGTGGTTGGTCAACCGGCCCAACCTGGGGTGACTACGACCATGATGGTTTGCTCGATTTATTTGTTCCTGGCTACGTGAAATTTGATGTCAATCACCCTCCGCAAGCTGGAAAAAATGGGGTTGCGCCCAGCTCATGTCAATTTCGCGGAGTAAATGCGATGTGCGGTCCTCGCGGACTGCCCGGGGAAAGCGACCACCTGTTTCGCAATAACGGAGATGGCACCTTTACTGATGTGAGCGTCAAAGCAGGCGTTGCGGATTCCCAAGGCTACTATGGCTTAGCCTCGGCTTTTGTGGATGTGGATGACGATGGATGGATTGACCTGGCCGTAGCCAATGATTCTGTGCCGCGCTACTTATACCGCAATCGTCACGACGGAACTTTTGAAGATATCAGTTACGTGTCGGGCTTTGCCTTGACGGATGTAGGACTGGCACAAGCGTCCATGGGCATCGCGGTCGGCGATTACAACCGCGACGGTCGAGTGGACTTCTACATCACCGTGTTCTCCGACGATTTCAACACTCTTTATAGAAACGACGGAAATGCCAGCTTCTCGGAAGTCACATTCCAAACTGGTTTGGGTACCCCAACGATTCCTTTTCTGGGCTGGGGTACTGGATTTCTCGATTTCGACAATGATGGGTTGTTAGATATCTTCGTCGCCAACGGCCACGTTTACCCCTGGGTCGACCAGCGCGATTGGGGTACAACCTGGGCACAGCGCCCTCAGCTCTTTCGGCACTCGGATGGGATGAAATTCGTGGAAGTGCCTCCTGCAACAGGAAGTGGCCTGGCTGATGTCGTTCCTGCGCGCGGTGCAGCTTTCGGGGATTTATTCAATGACGGTCATATCGATGTTGTGATGAACAATATGGACGCAGCTCCCACCGTTCTACGCAATGTGGTCAAAAACGATAATCACTGGTCAGCTTTCAAGTTGATTGGTGGTGCTAAAAGTCCGCGAGATGCGATTGGTACGAAAGTATTCATAACTACGAATGGCGTTCGGCAGCGGGCCGACGTGGTTAGTGGAGGAAGTTACGGCTCAAATTCCGATCCACGCCTTCATTTTGGACTCGGATCTTCAACCAAAATCGACAAGGTGGAAATTTATTGGCCCAGTGGCAAGAAAGAAGAGATTGTTGTGTCGGAGATTGATCGCATTCTTACAGTATCTGAAGGGCAGGGAATCGTTGAAAAGTAACAGGGATTGGCAGAAGATTCCGTTGGCTTCTCCGCGGTTGGTTTCATTTGCCGCTATTTGGTTTCTTGCCGACTGTGTGTTTCTGTCATTCTGCACTGTCTTTGCCCAATCACAAGTGGGCCCCACATCCAACTTTTCGCAATTTCGACCGCGTAAGGAGATTGCAGGTGTGAATTACGTTGGAAGCCAGGTTTGCGGGACTTGCCACATACAAAAAAGCCGCACCCACTCAGGCACTTCGATGGCCCATGCTCTGCAACCAGCAACCCAAAGCAGTGTGTTTCAATCTCATCCCCGAATGACTTTTCAAGCGGGGGTCTACTCCTATGAAATTGTGAGTGATGGAAAGCAGAGTATCTACCGTGTGAGTAATGGAAAAGAGACCATCAGTGAACCGATACCTTATGTATTTGGGAATGCCAGGGTCGCGCAAACCTATGTCTTGCGCCACGATAATAAACTTTATGAAGGAAGAGTGAGTTACTACACAGGAATTGATGGTCTGGACTGGACTCTCGGCGATGCTTTGAATCCGCCATCCAGCCTGGAGCAAGCATTCGGGCGTGATATTGATAGCGACGAGGCGCGGAATTGCTTTAGTTGTCATGGCACTGCAGCAACGGTGGAAAACAAACTCCACCTGGAAAGCATGGTTCCGGGTGTAGGTTGCGAAGCCTGCCATGGAGCCGGTGAACAGCACGTTGCCGCAATGCGTTCTGGAAAGGGCGACAATCTCTTTATCTTTAATCCTGGAACGCTTGAGCCGGATGCCTTATCCCAGGAATTTTGTGGGTCTTGTCATCGCAGCGCAGACACGGTCGGAATGATGCCGAATCTAGGGGGTATCGCCAATGTGCGTTTTCAACCTTATCGCATGTCCAACAGCTCAGGTCACGACACCAATGACAAGCACTTTGCTTGTACTTCGTGCCATGATCCTCATGTCGATCTGAAGCTGCAAAATTCTAACAACGATTCAAAATGCACGCTGTGCCACCGAGTAAAGGGCTCACGGCAAGCATCGAATGGTAGTCAAACGGAACCCGCAGCCCCACATTCGTCTGCCACGAAGTCATGCCCGGTGGCGAATGAAAAGTGCGTAACCTGTCACATGCCAAAGGTGGAGCTACCGGGAGCGCACTTCAGATTTACTGACCATCGTGTACGAATTGCAAAGCCGGGCGAACCGTATCCCTTCTGAAATTGGCTGCCGTTCACTAATAATGAGCACAGGTCAACTGTGGATATTCGCCGACAGGTCTTCGACTTTTTCCTTCGGGTTGCGAAAAAGTTACCCGCAGTTGGTCTTTCTGGCAAAAGCTTTCAACGACTTGTAGCGCCGGGAGGCACCTTTAAGTACCAAAGCCGTGCATCCAGCACATTGACAAGGATTTGAAAAGTGAATTGGCATCTGCAACGCGGGCTACCAGGGCGAGAGGTTGTTATCCATTAGTTTAGAATACGCGTTGCCCAAGGTGTATCAGTGATTTTACCGTTCTCATGATTGCATTCGGAGTGTGTCCACCCGCCGCTCGGACGCAAAAATACAAAGGAGATTTATGTCGTCAGCAACTGAGTCAGATTTGTCCCCGATCTCTTATCTACAGACAGTGGATACACCAACACTCTCAAATGCAATTGAACTTCTCAAACTAAGACCTCAGACGGAGGGGTTTACTCCCCTTGGCATCCGGTCGTTATTTCCTGAGCTGGGGCGAATGGTCGGCTATGCCGTTACTGCTCAAATCGAAACCATGACGGAGGGGCCAATCGATCGGAGCAAGTTTCTAAGTCTCTACGACGCTGTTGCACAGTCGCCCAAGCCGGTAGTTCTGGCATTTCAAGAAATCGGCCCAAATCGGGAGTATGCCGCACATTGCGGAGAGGTGATGGCGACTATTTTCACTCGCTTGGGGGCCGTAGGCCTCCTGACCGACAGCGCAGTGCGCGACATCCCGGAAGTGCGCGCAATGAACTTCAAATATTTTGCGCGTGGCAGGGTGGCAAGCCATGCCTATGCGCGTGTGGTTAACATAGGTATCTCGATTCAGATTGATGGGTTAGTAATTCATCCACAAGATCTTCTGCATGGCGATGAAAATGGTTTGATCAGCGTGCCCCACGAGGCGCTGAAGAGATTGCCTGACGCTGTTGAAAAAATTCGTGCACGCGAGAAGGCGCTCATCGATTTTGTACGGGGACCAAATTTTAACTTCGACGGTTTGAAACAGAGAATCCTGGAGTAATAGATGTTAATAAGTATCAACCATTGACAAGTCATTTCGGCGGAGCCCAGCGATAAACCTCAGCCAGCGGCATTGATTGACTCCGGGAAGGTGATGTTGAACTTCCTGTCGAGCTTTCCGCCCTTTACCAACATGCGCTTTTCTCGACCAAGGTCGATACCCTTGCGGTCCAGTTTGTTGAGCCAGGCATGTTGGTGCCGCTCGGCAAACCAGAGGAACAAGCGTTTGACCTTTACGTTGTGACGGGCAACAAGCAGGGAGTGCAGCCGCCGCGGGCTACTCAGGCAAGGCAAAAGCCACGTAGACGCCACCCGGTTGCGTAGCCGGATCGCGGTCACCTCCGGCCGCGATGACTACAAATTGCCGTCCGTTCACTTCATAGGTAGCGGGTGTCGCATTCGCTGAGAGCGGAAGATTTGCCTCCCACAATAGTTTTCCCGTCGCTTTATCGAAAGCCCGCAACTTTTTGTCGCGCACAGTTGCTGCGATAAAAAGCACTCCGCCTGCGGTGATCACCGGTCCGCCATAATTTTCCGAACCAGTATCTGGCAGCCCTTTTGCCACTAGTTCTGGATATTGCCCCAGAGTGTCTTTCCAGACGTATTCTCCAGTATCAAGATTGATGGCGTTCAACGTACCCCACGGAGGTGAGTTCGCTGGATATCCTTCGGGGTCGTTAAATTTGTCGTAACCAGTGGTGTCGTACGGTGTGCGTTCAGTTTTCGGTTCCACGCGTGTGCTTTTGGCGGAGTCTCCCTTCAACAGATATTGAATGAGCGCATGGGCTTGCCCGCCTTCCGGATCAAGGCTGGGGAATGCTGGCATGCGTCCTTTGCCGGACTGGAGAATCTTGCTGATTTGCGCGGCGTCAAGCCGTTTATCCACATCAATCAGGGAAGGAATTTCAGGTGGTGATCCCGCGCGATTCTCCTTGTGGCAGGCAGCGCATTGGCTGAGGTAGACGGAACGGCCAGCAGATCCGCCAGTGTGTTTCACCAGCGATTCCGTCAGTCCTACATCATTGCCATTTATATAAAGGATGTGGGTTTCCGGATCGAAGCCTGCGCCTCCCCACTCACCGCCGCCGTCGTAGCCGGGGAACATTAGGGAATCGACGCCAACACTATTCGGAGTGAACTGTCCCGAATAGTGAAATTTGCGGAACTGTTCGACCGCCCATCGGTGAGCTTCTGGAGTTCTGTTAGTGAGATCGTTTTCGGTGAGTTTCTGACGCGCGAAAGGTGCGGGCTTGGTAGGAAAAGGTTGTTCGACGGCTGCCATCTCACCGGGAACGGTGCTCGCTTCGACTTTGCGGTATTCGATGGGGAACAGCGGCTCGCCTGTCACGCGGTTGAATACAAAAAGAAATCCTTGCTTCGTTGATAAGACCACCGCAGGTACTTCTTTGCCATCATGCAGCAGAGTCACAAGGCTTGGCGGTGCTGGCAGGTCGCGGTCCCAGAGGTCATGGCGGACCGCCTGGAAGTGCCAAATTCTTTCGCCGGTGTCGGCCTTCAGCGCAATCAGTGAATTTGCGAAAAGGTTGTCGCCGATGCGGTCGGCGCCATACCAATCGGTCGCAGCGGACCCAGTGGGGACGTAAACAATTCCGCGCCCCATGTCGAGCGCCATACCGGTCCAGTTGTTTGCGGAACCACTGTAGGTCCATCCATCCTTCGGCCATGTGTCGTAGCCAAATTCTCCTGGATGAGGAATGGTGTGAAAGATCCAGCGCACCGTTCCAGTTCGTACATCGTAGGCACGGATATCGCCGGGCGGTGCCGGCAGCGATTCCGGTGTCGCGTCGCCCAGAATGATCAGGTCTTTATAGATCAAGCCTGGGCTGGTGATGGAAACTGATTGTAGTTTAGGATCGCCTCGCAGACCTTCGCGCAGATCAATTCGCCCTTGGTTTGCGAATGATCGGACAATTTTTCCGGTGGCTGGGTCGAGCGCATACACGTAGTGAGAAATACCGGCGAGCAAGCGCTTTTCATTTCCATCTTTCCAATACGCGAGTGCCCGCTCAGCTCTGGATGCAACCTTTTCCGAACCGAATTCTTTTTGGGAGTCGAAAGTCCACAAAAGCGCGCCCGTCGCTGCGTCCAGCGCGATTACTTTCTGCTCTGGGGAATAAGCGTAGAGGGCGCCATCGACAATAATCGGAGATGTTTCCAGCCCGCCTTTTTCTTTGGTATCGAAGCGCCACACTTCTTTCAGCTGCGATACATTGCCAACATTGATTTGTTTTAGTGTTGAGTAGTGCGTGTTGTCAGGAGATCCGTTGTAGACCGGCCAGTCGGTTGATTCCTGTTTAGCTGACGGCTCAGATTGCCGGAGGTTGGCGGCATAGACAACTCCAAAGAAAAGTGCAGCCAGAACTACCAATATAGCGAACGCTTTCGTTTTGCCTGTGATTGCCATGCCGATCCCTGTGTCTTGCTTGTTTGAAAACTAGACCGCCCTGTTATGCACTCGCACCACGAAATACGGTTGTGACGAAAGAGTCGCATCAAAACCCGGCAAAAGCCAAGCTTGTTTTGGACCACTGTGCACTTCGAAGAAATACTGCAATGGAAATAATGATTGAGTATAAGCGCCCGGAATCTCGCCGCTGAAGTGGCCACCGCCCTGCTCCTTCATTTCGACCACTTCGTAATCCTCCGCTTGATCTACATGGCGATAGTGCAGTCGCACCGTTATAGGGCTTGATGAAGTTTTCGCCTTTTCTACCTGAAATTCAATTGGCAACGGAGTTCCCGGCTGAAAGTTTTTAGGGGCCGCATGCTGCCACTTGTTTGATGGCCATAGAGGATTGCCGAGCGCTTCCGCAATGGCATGTTTGATTTTTTCT
>Ga0207647_10001900_pt1 | contig 16010 bp, 14 predicted proteins | sample KBSCornC2_FD_184295 | JGI IMG/M metagenome (GOLD analysis project Ga0207647, IMG submission 184295) | Corn rhizosphere microbial communities from Kellogg Biological Station, Michigan, USA - C2 (SPAdes) (version 2) | ecosystem: Host-associated > Plants > Roots > Rhizosphere ...
ACCTTGCCGAGCCACTTCCGCACCAGATCGGGATATTCGCGGATCGCCTCGGAGATGGAGCGGAAGATCACGCCCGCCGCTTCAAGCTCCTTGCGAAAGGTCGTCGCAACCGAGACGCTGTCGAACACCGCATCGACCGCAACCTTGCGGCTGCCCTCGACGCCCGCGAGCACCTTCTGCTCTTCGATCGGGATACCCAGCTTCTCGTAAGTGCGGCGGATCTCCGGGTCGAGTTCGTCGAGGCTCTTCAGCTCCGGCTTCGCCTTGGGCGCCGCATAATAATAAGCGTCCTGATAATCGATCGGCGGAATGTCGAGCTTCGCCCAATCGGGGCTCTCCATCGTCAGCCAATGGCGATAGGCCTTGAGCCGCCAGTCGAGCATCCATTCCGGCTCGTCCTTTTTCGCCGAGATGAAGCGGACGATGTCCTCGTTCAGCCCCTTGGGCGCGAATTCCTGCTCGATGTCGCTGGTGAAGCCCCATTCATAGGCCTTCTCCACCGCGGCATGGGCTTCTGCATTCTTCGTCGCCATGTCAGGCTCCCACCGCCCGGGCTGAGCCTGCCGACACCCTGTCCTTCTTTGGGTCCGCCAACGCGAGAGGCAGCCCTTCGACAGGTTCAGGGGGAACAGGAGTTTGCGCCAATGATTCCAAGCTCACCCCCGCCAACGCTCCACGCATTGCATCATTCACCGCATTCCAATGTGGTTTGACGCGGCAGCTATGTTCGACGCCGCAATCGTGCCGCCCCTGTTCGACGCAGGCAGTCATCGCGATCGGCCCTTCGACCGCCTCCACAATATCTGCAAGGCTGATCTCGGCGGCGCCACGTGCCAGCCGGAAGCCGCCGCCCGTGCCCCGTGAGGAGACGATCAACCCCGCCGCTGCCAGCCGTCCGACCAGTTTTTGCGCGGTCGGCAGCGGCACGCCGGTCTCCTCGGCGAGACAGGTCGCGCTCAGGCGCGCACCGCCCTTGCGGGCGGCGGCGGCAAGCATCACGACGGCATAATCGGCGAGGTTGGATAGGCGCATAAGCTCAAATCGGATTGATTCGTTCCGATTTAGGCAAATGGGCGTCTGCTGAGACCGGGTCAACCCACAGAAATGCTTTTCCCCACCCACAGAAGCTGATTACGCCACGGCAATGAGAAAGCTGGGCGCCGACTGTCCTGCGTGACGCCGGAAGGAGGCTGTGGGCTACTTCAGATACATCGTCACTGCGTCACGACGGAATTGCGCGGCGCTGTCCGGGCGGCTGTAGAACATGTGCCCGCCCGGATAGAGGTTGAGCTTCACGCGCTGCGGCACGCCGAAGCTCGGCATCTGATCGACGATCAGCCGGCTCGCGAAATAAGGGCAGGACAGATCGTCCATGCCGTGCACGATCATCACCTGCATCTTTGGATCGTTGGCGATCGCCTTGCGCAAATCGCTCACAGGGGAATCGCTCTGGTCGCGAGTCCAGGCGCGGTTCACCTCGTAGGAGAGCAGATTGTAGCGCGCATCGACCTTCCAACCGGCTTGGTTGGTCATGAGATCGACCGCCGCGCTGGTTGCCGGCGCGATGATCGCATCTAGGATCGGATCGTTCGATTGCTGCTGCGGCGATCCGGGAAAGGGATCGAAGGCGGTCACATTGGAATCATAGACCGAGCCGATCTTGCCCTCAGCGCGGTGGATCTCGCGCAAATAGGTGCCGATATCGATCCGGCCCTCGCTGCGCCGTACGATCGCGGGATCGAGACCGGTATAGGCCGCCACCTTGGCGGTGATGCGTTCGATTGCCTGCGGGTCCGACCGTCCGCGGAACAGATCGACCGCATATTCGGTGCGATCATAATTCTCGACTTCCGCCAGCGCCTCAGGCCCGGTCAGCTTGCCCAGTCGCTCGAGCCGCGCGGCCGCCATCGACGGCAGCGAGATCATGTAGGGCAATGGCGATAGCGCATTCTGCTCGCTGTCGACCGCACTTGGGTTGAGATAGGGCGACACCATTGTGATGCCGTTCAGGCCCACGCCAAGCCGGCTCTGCAGATAATAAGCGACGCGGGGCACGCGGTAGCCGCCATAGCTCTCGCCGATCAAATAATGACGCGACGTCATCCGGCCGTTCTTGTTGAGCCAGTCGAAGATGACGCGGCTCAGATATTCGATGTCGGTCTGCGCGGTGAAAAAGTCGCGCTTGGAACCCGCCTCATCCTCCAGGCTGCGGCTGAAACCGGTACCGACCGGATCGATGAAGACCAGATCAGTGAAATCGAGCCAGGAATCCGGGTTATCCCGCGCAACCGCACTGTCGGACGGTGCGTCGCCCTGCGCGCCGAACTGGACGCGCTTGGGTCCGATCGCGCCGAAATTGAGGAAGGCCGAGGCTGCGCCCGGGCCGCCATTGAAGGCGAAGGTTACAGGACGCGCGGCGCCGCGCGCAGGCACGGTATAAGCTGTGAAGACGACCTCGCCGATCTTCTTGCCCTTGGCATCGCTGACCGGGATCGTACCGACAGTCACGTCATAAGCGAGAGGCTTGCCGGCAACGACCGCACTTTGGTGGATCGTTTTGTCGGCAGGCAGCGGCGGTAGCTCGGTCGCCGCCGGTTTAGCCTCCTCGGCGGCGATTGCGGGCGCGGAGGCCGCGAGCAGCAAGGCTGCGATCAAAGTGTGGCGCATCGGTGATCAGCCCCTTCGAGTCATAAAATTGCGCGCACCATGTGTGACACGAGGGGCGGCGGCAAGCCGGAACGGGCTAGCCCGCGTGGGCGTTTATTGCACGACCGTGATCGTTCCGGGCCGAACCGTGCCCGAACGGGAATCGCGGCCCCGATTGCAACCGCCCCGACTGCAGACGCGGTCAGGCTCCGGAGAACATCCATGACCGATCAAGCCGCCGACACTACCCACGCCCCCGAGGCACCCGAGGTCCGGGCGGCGATCGACGCCGACGACGTCGTCAAGCTCAAGCGCAATCCGTCGGATGAGGACGGCAAGCTCGATATCGCGGTGGACGAGACCTTCCCCGCGTCGGACGCGCCATCGAACACCCAGCCTGGCAAAGGCAAGGATCCCGCCCCCTCCTCCGGCTATGATCCAGAGGAAGAAGCTCAGCGCGCCGAGGCGCGCTGAGTCCAAGTCAAGCCGCGGCCGCTGCGGTCTGCGCGCGACGGCGCATGCCAAGGCCTGCAGCGGCGAGACCGCCAACCATCATGAGCCAAGTGCCGGGCTCGGGTACCGCCCCGGGCGGCGGAACCGCGCTGCCCAGCGTTACATTATCGATGATATAAGCGGGGAACTCGCTCTCGTTGAAGTCGAACAGGCCATAGGCGGCGGTGCCCGAAAAGGTTAGGCCGACCCAATTTTCGGGAAAATTGCTGCCTCCTAGGAAGGCGCCGCTAACAACGTCCGCGAGGAGATTGTCGCTGCTGTCGAACACTCCGAAGTGTAATGCCAATGGCACGTCGTCGTCCCGATCAACCGCAAAGCCGAAACCAATTGCCCCGGTGAGGCCATTGAGAAAATCGACGCGCATTTCCGGGCCGAAACCGGTACCCGAGCCCAGGCCCGGCTGGTCGACATAAGCCTGCGGCTCACCTGGTCCTGTAGTGAAAAACCCGTTTGGATCAGGCGTCGTGAAGATGACGTCCGCAACGGTGTCGCCATCGGAATCGTAATTGTACGTAGGATTACCGTCGACGGCGTCATCAAAGGTGATCGTCTGCGCGGCAACAGGCGCAGCGACGACCAGCGCAGCCACAGCAGCTGCCGATGCAATTCTCGAACAAAGCTTAAACGTCATGTCTAATCCCCCAAGATCGAGTGACGCGGGAAAAACAATTTCTATCCAAAGCTTCCAAGAGTCAACGCCGGCGTAACGATACTAGATGTAGCCCGCAGCTCATCGCATTTAACTAGGTGTGGCACAAAAGACATGTTGCGCCGCAGCACAATTCATGATTCTCTCCTGAATGTAGAAAGAATGCGGGGTTAAGCACCCGGCAACCAGCGCCGTGCTAGGCCTTACGTTCTTCTCTGGGCGGGAGGGCAGTTATGGGCGTACAGATGCGGCCGGCCGATGGAGCGATGGCTCTGGCCGAAATGAAAGAATTTGCAGGCTTCCCTTCGGGGACACAGCGTTACATTCGGCGATCGCTGGATATCGGGCTTTCGCGTCAGGACGCGATGCGACGCTGGTCGCGCGACGTGGTCGAAGCCGCGAGCATCAAGGCGCAGGCGCATATTTATTGCCGCCTCGATCATATCCGCGATCATCTTCCCGATGATAGCGGGCTCGATCAGATGGAGCCTTTCTTCGCGCCGCTGGTGACGGTGACCGCGTTCGATCTGGGACAGGGGCGGCTGACCAGCTTCGCCGCCTACCGCTTTCTCTACGAGCGCTTGATCGGCGGCGGTGTGCGGCCCTGGCTGCCGGGCGCCTTCTGCGCGGCGTCGGCGCTGCCGCACCTCCATCCCGAACGGCGGCGGACCTTGCTGCAGTCGATCAGCGAAGCCGCGGCGACCGCGCCGGGCTGGTCTAGCCGGCAGCCCTGCTTCTATCCGGAGTGGGTCGACAAGATCGAGGAACCTCTCGCGAATTGACGCTAAGGGGACTGGGAGGCCGGAATCTCGGGCGGTAATTCCCGTTCCTGGGCCCGGTCTCCCTCGACAGGATCTAGCGGCACGCGCGCCACATTACGCCCCTGCTCGCCTCATCAAGGTGGAGATGGTCACGGTGCGCGGCATTGTAATCCGGCGACAGCGTCGTCGCGAACAGCTGGCAGGCACCGTCGCGCACCTCGTGCAAGAACAAGCTCTTTACCGCTGATCCCGCCCAATCGCGCGCAACCCTGATCCGTCGCCCGTCGCTTAGTTCGAATCCGGCAATATCGATCGCCCGCGCCCGCGCATGCTCGCTCCAGGGGCCAACCGCGCGGCCGTACATGCGCCGGCACGAATAGCTCCCATAATGGTCGATCGCGACGACCCTCGCGCCGAGCCTCTGTTCGGCGGCAGGCTGCACCACCTCCCGCTCCCACACCGCCAGCGCGGCCGCGAGCGGACAGGCCAGCGGCGGACTGGCTGGGACGTAGCGGAGATGGCGGCGTCCGCCCGGTGCCCAGGTCACGCCGTCGTCATAGTCACACGTCCCTCTGCGGGGCCCGGCGAGGGGGCGATATGCGATATCGGCCTTGTCCAAAAGCAGGCGGCAGGCCGGACCTTCGGTGGCCGCGATCTTGCCCGCTGTAGCAAGGCCGATGGGAGCGTCGAGGTCGAGCGGCGTCCAGGGCAGATCCTGCGGCGGCAGGCGCGGGATGAGATAGACTAAACACAACATCAGCCCGACGCCGGCGATCAGCGCGAGCGTGAGCAATCTTCGCAAAGCGCGCAGGAACGCCATCGCCATCCTCGACGTTCGGAGGCAATAGGCGTTCCTCGTTACGCCACCGATCCCGGGGAGAGAGTCTGCTCATGTCCGCCATTCGCCTCACCACCAAGCGCGTCGAGAAGCCGTGGGGACGGCGTGATCTGTGGCCTGCCTTTGAACCGGTGCCCGAGGGCGGCAATCCCATCGGCGAGATCTGGTTCGAGGTCCCCGGCGAGCAGGACGGGGCCAAAGGCGGCCCCGAGCTGCTGATCAAATATCTGTTCACCAGCGATCGCCTGTCGGTCCAGGTCCATCCGGATGATGCTGCGGCCCAGGCCAAGGGATATCCGCGCGGCAAGGACGAGGCGTGGGTGATCCTTGACGCCGAGCCGCATGCCTCGATTGCGATCGGCACGCTCAGGCCGATGACCAAGGATGAGCTGCGCCAAGCCTCGCTCGACGGTTCGATCGAGAATCTGCTCGATTGGAAGGCGGTCAAGAGAGACGACAGTTATTATACGAGCGCAGGTACGGTTCACGCGATCGGGCCGGGCCTGACATTGGTCGAGATCCAGCAGAATGTGGATCTGACCTATCGGCTTTATGATTATGGAAGCGACCGGGAGCTGCACCTTGATGAGGGTGTCGCGGCGAGCAATCCGGTTCCTTATGTCGCGCCCTACAAGCCGCACGAGATTGCCGCCGGGCGTGAGATCCTGGCGGATGGTCCTAAGTTCGTCCTCGAACGCTGGCGCCGGTCCGGTACCGGAACGCTGCGCAGCAACGATCGGCCGCTCTGGCTGATCCCGCTGTCGGGCAAGGGCAGGATCGATGGCGGGGAGTTCGCAGCTGGCGGCGTCTGGCTGGCGCAGGGTGATGCCGTGCTGACGCTGGACGAAGGCGCCGACATGCTGGTCGCCTATCCTCGTAGCGGCGTCATTGACAATATTTGGGATTGAGCAACGTCGCTGCCTTTCGGGCGAAGTTGGAGAATGGATTGCGAGCCGAGCGGCCCGCAGGCACCTAGAGCCTGATCGTTTTTGGTGGAAACGCTTCGCGCTGCTGCTGAAGGTGTGAATCGCGCTCTATCAACAGGTTGAGACATTGATTCACGTTTCAGGCAGATCCAGCCGGAAACGATCAAGGTCTAGACTAGCCGTGCCGCCCAGTTTTCGCATGAGCTGGAGCTGCTCAGGCCGAACCGAAGTGAAGGCCGCCGCAGTTACGCGCGACGGCCTTCATTCAACCCCTACATGCCAATTAGAAATGGACGGTCGCATCGACTCCCATGGTGCGCGGCATGTTGAAATTGCCGTAGTCGCCGAGGGTGTTGCCGGTGTTGCCGACCAGCAGGATGTTGGGCACACCGGCCGCGGCCGTGGTCTGGACGGCCGGAAGGCTGTTCGACGGATCGCGGCGATAGACGTGATGTTCATCGAACAGGTTGCGGCCCCAGACGCCGATGGTAACGCGCTGCTTGCCGCTGCCAAACTTGATGTCGGCGAGCGATAGGCGGCCATTGACGATGAAGGAACTGTCCGCCTTCGTTGCGAACTGATCGAAGGTCTGCGTGGCCTGCGCGTAATTGGCATCGAGGTGGAAGCGGACCGACGTGTCGCTATTGCCGATCGGCAGCTTGTAATCGATCGATCCGCTCGCCGCGTTGCGCGGGGTGAACACGATGTAGAATTTCTGATTCACCGTGGTCACATTGCCGGTCGGCGCACCCGCTGAGGTGAACTCGCGGTAGGTGACCGGCACCGGCGGCACGTTGGTATAGGTGTAGGCGTAGGACGCACTCAGCGTCAGCCCCTCGACCGGTGCCACCTGCAGATCGGCTTCGACACCCCTAATTTTGGTAATGCCGGGCGCATTGAAGGTAACGAGGTTGTTGAAATTGCCCGTCGCGGTCGGCTGGATCGTACTCAGATCGACCTGGCTGCCCTTACGCCGCATGATATAGCCGGCAAGGTTCAGGCGCGCGCGATGCTCCCAGAAATCCGTCTTCAACCCGAGCTCGTAGCTCTTCACGTCCTCGGGATTGAACGCCTGATAGTCGGAAGTACGCGAGCTGGCGCCGCCGGCGCGATAGCCGGTCGCATATTTGGCGTAAGCGTGGACCGCGTCGCTCAGGTCGTAGGCCAAAGTGACCATCGGGTTGAAGCGATGCCAGGTCTTGTCCAGCGGCTTGTAACCGTTCGTAGCAGCAGCGGCGGTGTTCACCAGATAGTTGATGTTGCGGGAAAAAGTCAGAACGCCGTGCTTCTTATCCTCGGTGTAGCGGCCACCGGCGGTGATGTGCAGAGCATCGGTGGGGTTCCAGGTCACCTGGCCATAGGCGGCATAGCTGCGTGAGCGAACCTCGGAAGCCCGGTCGATCGAGCAGCCGTTCACGGCCTCCCCGACGAACAGGGGCGTCGAGGCGGTGCAGAACGGGATCGTGACATAGGTGGCACCGGCCACAACACCACCTGTCACCGTCGCGACCGCGCCCAGCGAGTTGGGCGTCGCCGCGTCGTCGCTGACCCGCTCGTTGAAGTAATAAAGGCCCGCAACATAGTCAAAGTTGCCGATCGAACCGACCGCCTGGAATTCCTGGCTGAACTGATCCTGGTGAAGATCGGCAAGGCTATAGCGGCTGAATGCGCAAGGGGCGGCTGCGGTGCACGAAGCCGTCAGGTTCACGACGGGGACGCGGTGCGCGCCGCCCGAATTATCCCACTGCTGCACGTCGACTCCGCGCCACGCCGTGATCGAGCGTAGCTCGATTTCGGGCGCGAGCTTCCACTTCAGCGTGTTGGTGAAGCCGTGCGTTTTGTCGAAGCTCTTCTTCTGGGGCACACCGAGATCGGCAGTCCGCATCAGCGTGTCGCCATTGATGACGACGCCGGGAAGGATCGGCTTGATCGTGCCCGCCGTGCCGGTGAAGGCCGTGCCAGGGAGTCGGCACGCGCTGCCTGCGGGAAGCGGCAGCGGCGCGGCGTTCGTGCCTCCGCTGAGGCACCCATCGGGATTGTAGTTCAGCAACTGGCTGTAGAAGGGTGTATTGTCGTCACGCGCCACATCGTAGGCGAAGTCATCGGCGACGCCGTCGACCGGTTGCCACCGGACGGCGGCACGCAGGCCCTTGCGGTGATAGAGACCCCAGCCTGCCTGATCGGCCAGCGGGTTCTTGGTCACCGCGTCCTGATTCTGCAGCACACCGTCCAATTTCACCGAGAAGCCGGCGATCTTCGGCAGGTCGAGATGGATCTCACCGTTATAGGATCCAAGGTTACCAACACCGCCCTCGATGCGGCCGCCGAATTCGCCGGTCGGCGCGCGGCTGACGATTGAAAGCGCGCCGCCTTCGGTGTTGCGGCCGAACAAAGTGCCTTGCGGGCCCTTCAGCACCTCAACCCGCTCGACGTCGAACAGGGCCGCGTTAAGCCCATGCTGACGGCCGAGGTAGACGCCATCGATATAGATGCCGACACCCTGTTCGCGTGCAGGCTGGTTTGCGTCCAGCGGAACGATGCCGCGAATGCCGATCGTCAGCGCAGACTGGCGCGCTTCGAAGGTGGCGACGCGGAGACTGGGAACGCCACCGTCGGCGAGATCGTACAAGCTCTCGACGTGGCGATCCTTGATTGCCTGGGTGTCGACGACGCTGATCGCAATGGGGGTCTTTTGGAGGTTCGTTTCCCGCTTGGTCGCGGTCACGACGATCTCGCCCAGGCCATCGGCCCCCGCGCCCTCGGCACCTGCATCCGCCGCAGCTGCGGCCGGTGCAGCCCCCGTATCCGCCGTCGCAGCATGCGTCGAAGATGTAACCAAGGCGAGGAATGCTGCGCCCAGCAGTAAGTGCGGGCGGAAGCCCAAATTCTTATGCACGTTATGATGCCCCTTTGTGGTGGGATCCCCAAGTCCCGTCACGGGGCAGCTAGCTAGCTTTTAAGACAATATTGTTACGGGTGAGCTAAGATTATGACAGACCGCCAACTGAGTCTGTCATGAAACAGTAACGAACGCCGTTATTACTTCTCGTACACGCACCTCAGCCGGATTCCCGGCTGAACGTGCCCGGTTTCACATGACTGTCACAAAAACGTCGTACGCGGTTGTCGTCGGCCAACGGGGTCGGCTCAAGGGGATTTTGCATGACACTCCGTCGCACGCTGCTCGCCGGGGCAGGTCTCGGCGCGCTTGCGCTTGCCGCCACGCCGTCACTCGCGAAGGCTCCGGTTCATCATAAAAAGACGTCGTCCGCGAACGCCAACAGCGCACTCATCGAGCAGATCAAGGCACTGCAGGAGCAGGTCGCCGATCTCAGCGCGCGCCTGAACGTTCAGGAGGCAGCGCAGCGCGAGACGGTCGCCAATGTCAACAATGCGCAGAGCGCCGCGACCACCGCGCAGACGCAGGCACAGCAGGCGCAGACCGCAGCCGCCGCAGCGCAGACTGCTGCTTCGGACGCTTCCAAAGCCGCCACCAAGGCCGTCCCGGCTGCGGTCAAGACCGAGCTCGCATCCTTCTCGAAGGGCAAGTGGTGGGATTCGACCACGATCTCGGGCCGCATGTATTTCAACTTCTCGAATGTCGACACGAAGGTGAACGGCGTGAAGCCGACCGGTGCTGGCTCCATCAACGGCACCGGCTTCAATATCAAGCGCTTCTATCTTGGCGTGGACCATGTGTTCAGCCCGATCTTTGCGGGCAATGTGACGATGGACGTCTCCAACGTCGTCGGTCAGACCAGCAACACCAACTTCACCTCGACCGGCACGCCCGCGGGTAGCAACCAGCCTGGGCTGGTGGGCAGGGGCTTCTACATCAAGAAGGCCTATCTGCAGGCGAAGCTCGACCCTGCATTCATTATTCGCCTTGGCGCGGCCGACCTGCCGTGGGTGCCTTATGTCGAAAACCAATATGGCTATCGCCATCTTGAGAATACCGTTGCCGATCGCCTGAGCTTCGGCACGTCGGCCGACTGGGGCATCCACGTTCTGGGCGACCTCGCCGGTGGGCTCGTGAGCTATCAGGTGTCGGTGATCGACGGCGCGGGCTACCGCAACGTCAAAGTGACCAATTCGGTCGACGTCGAAGGCCGCGTGTCCTTGAACTACAAGGGCTTCTATGCGGCGATCGGCGGCTATAGCGGCAAGCGCGGCAACGACGTCGAGGGTGCCTCAACCCCCAATACCGCGACCCGCGAAAACGCCCTGGTTGGTTACAAGAACAAGCTGTTCAACGTCGGCCTGGAATATTTCCATGCCAAGAACTGGAACAACGTGACCAGCACGACCGATGAGAAGTCGGACGGCTGGTCCGGCTTCGCCAACGTCAATTTCAACAAGACCTGGTCGGTGTTCGGTCGCTACGACTGGGTGAAGCCAACCAGGAGCACGAATGACAATCTGAAGGATCAATATTACAATTTCGGCATCCAGTGGGAGCCGGTGAAGATCGTCGATCTGGCACTCGTCTATAAGCATGAGAAGATCGAGAACGGCACGTTCGGTACGACCAACGGGACGTTCGGCGGCCCGAATCCTACGGGCAGTCTGACCGGCGGCCGCGGCACCTACAACGAGTTAGGCCTGTTCGGTCAGCTTCGCTTCTAATCCTAGCCTTCCTCTCCTCGAGCCTGAGGCGGTCGGGGAAACCGGCCCGCCTTTTTTGCCGACAGGCATCAGGCGCGGTGAGGCGCGCTCCTTCCAGAAAGAGCAGCCTGGAGGATCACGAGCTAACGGCCCAGCGCTCGGGCAAGCTGGGGTATGCGTGTGAGCAAGGCCGCTTCCAGCTCGGCGCGTCGGCGCCACAGGTCCTCATACCAATTCCGCCGCGCCTCGACCTGATCCGCGAACATGCGCGAACCCCGCACATCCTCCCACGCCGCGCGCGCGAGCCGGCGTCGGAGAGCAGGGTCATCCAGCAGCCGCTCAAGCGCGGGTGCCCAATCGCTAAGCTCGGACGCGATCAGCCCGGTAACGCCATCACGCACGGTTGCGGCATAGACTACGGGCGACGCGATCACCGCCAGCCCGCGGGATCCCGCCTCGACATATTTGATGTCGCTCTTGAAACGTTCCGCTTCCAGCCCTTCCAGCGGTACGAGCGCGATGTCGCACCGCCCCATCACGTCAAGATAATCGCTATAGGAAAGCGTCGGATGGAAAGCCTTGGCTTTCGTCGGCAGCGCGTCGAAGAAAGCGCGATCGTGAACCACCTCGAACGCAGTCTCGGGATAGCGCTCGAGCAAGGGGCGAAGCGCCTGTGCCACCGGCACGCTGAAACCCTGTCGATTGGCCGCGCCGAAGAATATGCGCGGCGGCGCATCGCCGCGTTCCTGATGGGGCATGAGCGTGAAGGCAGTATTGGCGAAGGACCCCACCTCCGGATTGCGCGCTCGAAAGGCGGCGGCGAGCGGTTCAGTCGAGGTCTGGACCGCATGAGCGGCGCTGATCGTCGTCCACATGGCTTCCGAATCGGTGCGATTAGTGGCCTTGGCGATCAGATCGGGATGATCGTCCCACTCTGATACGACCACCCATCCCGCACGAATTGCCTGCGCCAACCGATCCACCCACTGGCCCTGGCTGGCAGGAACATGCCGCTGGACAATAAGCACCTTGGGCGCGTCTGCAGGCAGCGCCGGGAGCGAATGATCCTTCACAACGTGGGTCACGAGCAGATCCGGTACCGAGCGCAGATATTCGGCGGGCAACCGAGTGCGCGCATCCATCAGCGTCGGTGCGAAGGTCGCGATCCGGACATGCATGGAAGCCGGCAGTGGCCGTTCGGCTTTCTGCGCCAGCACCACATATTGAAGCGTGGAGGATCGGCGCAGGAATTCCTGCCGGTTCACGCCCATTTTCTCGGCAAGATCGGCCAAGGGCGGGATCCACGTCTCCGCCATCGCCTGATCGAGCAGGAATTGGCGCGGTCTTCCTTTGGCCATGCGGAAGCCGGTCCGCCCTAGCGTCTCCGTCAGCGACTGAAGTGTGAAGAAGCGCAAATGGGTACGATCGAAAAGGCCTGAATCCAGCGACGGCCACCGACCGTTGATCAGATGAAACAGCGCCGTCCAATGCGCGACATTGGGGACACTGATCGCGAGATAGCCATCGTCGGTGAGCAGATTGCGAAGCCGCGTGAGTACGCGGTCGGGATCGCTCATATGTTCGAGAACATCGCCCATGATGATTGCGTCGAAGCGGGCACCGCCCATCACCTCGGCATCATCCATGCTCTCGAAATCAGCGCTGAGCAGCCGATCGACCTGGGCCGCTGCCGTCTGAGCCGATGGGCGGTGCACCTCGACCGCCGTATAATGGGCCTTGGGGTTGCGGCTGCGATAGGCCGCGGCGAGGGCGCCTTCGCCGCACCCAAGCTCCAGCACACGCCGGGCGGTCAGCGGGATGATTTCCAGAAGGTCGGGATTGACGTTGCCGAAATACGTCATGCGGCGGCGATCTGCTTGCTTCGGCGGCGGCTTTCGCTGTGCATGGAGCGCCCCGTCGCACGCACCGCTCAACTCTGCAACGCACCCGGCACGTTAAACCGGGAGGTGCCATAGAAAAAGGGCGGCCCCGGCATCCCGGAACCGCCCTTCTTTTCCAAAGACGTGAAGCTTAGCGCTTCGAGAACTGGAAGCTGCGGCGAGCCTTGGCCTTACCGTACTTCTTACGCTCAACCGCGCGACTGTCGCGGGTCAGGAAGCCTGCTGCCTTCACCGGCGAACGCAGCACCGGCTCATAACGCGTTAGCGCCTGGGCGATACCGTGCTTGACCGCACCAGCCTGGCCCGAAAGACCACCGCCGGTGACGGTCGCGATTACGTCATACTGGCCCTCGCGCTCGGCGACACCGAACGGCTGGTTGATGACGAGGCGGAGCGTCGGACGCGCGAAATAGACTTCCTGATCGCGGCCGTTGATCGTGATCTTGCCCGAGCCGGGCTTCAACCAGACGCGCGCTACCGCATCCTTGCGGCGGCCGGTGGCATAAGCGCGGCCCTGCTTGTCGATCTGCTGCTCGCGCAGCGGCGTAGCAGCCTGGACGGGCGCCTGCGGTGCTGCCGCGGATTCGTCACCGGCAGGCGCGGCAGCGGCAGGCGCCGCGGCGGGAGCCGGCTGGTTGGTGAGGTTCGCCAGATCGGCGAGAGACTGACGGGTGTCGGACATTATGCGCCCACCTTGTTCTTGCGGTTCATCGACGCGACGTCGAGCACCTCGGGATTCTGAGCCTGATGGTCATGCTCCGCGCCCTTGAAGATGCGCAGGTTGCGCATCTGCTGACGGCCGAGCGGCCCGCGCGGGATCATGCGCTCCACCGCCTTTTCGAGCACGCGTTCCGGGAAACGACCATCGAGCACCTTGCCCGCGGTCACGCCCTTGATGCCGCCCGCATAACCGGTGTGCTTGTAATAGACCTTCTGGTCCAGCTTCTTGCCGGTGAAGCGGATCTTGTCCGCGTTGATCACGACGACATTGTCGCCGCAATCGATGAATGGCGTGAAGCTCGGCTTGTGCTTGCCGCGCAGGATATTGGCGATGATCGTGGCAACGCGGCCGACGACCAGACCGTCGGCATCGATCAGATGCCATTTTTTCTCGACCGTCGACGGCGTAGCCGGCTTGGTCTGCTTCGAGAGCGCCCTCATTGGACTTGACCCTTGGTTGGCGGGCAGCCGATGCGGCGGGCCCTAAAACAATCACGCCGCCCACAGGGGAGCGGCGCCGATGCGGGGCCAATGTCGATTCGGCCCTAAAAAGTCAAGCAAATCCGCCGAAATGGCGCGAGGTACTATGATACCACAAGCGATGCGGAGTAGTCATCGCCGGCCGCGTGCGGGTATTCCGACACCATGCGCCGCCCACACCATCGCAGCAAGAAGCAGGGCCGCAACGCCCTGATGCGTCACCGCGATCGACAGTTGCACGCCAGTCAGCAATGTCTCTACGCCGAGCGTGATCTGCATCGCCACCAGCACCATCAACAACAAAGCGCGCGCCTGTGCCCGCGCCCGCCAGGCCGCCAAAGCGAGCAGGAATACCGCAATCGCCACCGCCCAGGCCCACCAGCGGTGCTCGAACTGCACCACGATGGGATTGGATGAGAGGTTAAAGCTCGCGGTCTTGCCGACTGTCCAAGCGCCGTCGGGAAACCATTGATCCCCCATCTTCGGCCAGGAAGCGAAAGCATAGCCAGCACGGAGCCCCGCGGTGAAGGCGCCGAGCATCAGCTGCACTGCGAGCATCAAGATCGCGACCAGCGGCCAGAATCTGAGCTTCACCCGCCTTATGCCATTGGCCAATGCGAACAGGTCGAGCGCGGTCCAGATCAGCACCGAATAGATCAGCATCGCCGCGAGCAGATGGATCGCGAGCCGTATATGGCTGACCTCGGTACGCACCGCGAGGCCGCTCGCGACCATCCACCAGCCGATCGCACCTTGCAGGCCGCCCAGCAACAGGATCAGCACGGTACGCCAGCCGAACCCCTTGGGGATCCAGCGTTTCCACCAGAAGACCAGCAACACGACCGCAAGCAAGGCGCCGATCACGCGCCCCAGCAAGCGGTGCACATATTCCCAGAAAAAGATGTGCTTGAAGCCTTCCAGCGTCATTCCCTGGTTGAAGGCATGATATTGCGGGATCGCTTTGTAGCCCGCGAAGGCGCGCTGCCATTGCGCATCGTTGAGCGGCGGGATCGCGCCAAGAATTGGATCCCATTGCGTGATCGAGAGGCCGGATTCGGTCAGGCGCGTGATACCGCCGACCAAGATCATGGCGAAAACCAACGCCGCGACAACGAACAGCCAGAAACCAAACAAGCGCGGGCGGGGCTGGGAGCGGGTCGGGCGAGGCACGGAGGCGGCTATGGCCCGCCGCGCGCCGCCGCGCAATCGGCCGCTTGGTCGGTCGGTTTCACCAATCGCAGCAAAGGGCACAGCTTGGTGCGCTGAGCAAACGGCGGCTTGGGCGATCGGGCGGTCGGATCTGGACACGCGTCAGCTCAAACTTGCCGCGCGTAAGCGCCCGGCCTATCTTCCGGACATGGCGCACGTGCATCATCACAAGCTTGCGGACGGCGCCGAGCTGCAGGCTGAGGCGCAAGCCGCACTCGAACGCGCTGGTGAGCAATGGACGCCGATGCGCGCGACCGTATTCGCCGCGCTGGCTGGATTCGATCGGCCGGCGTCGGCCTACGATATTGCCGATTCGATCTCTAAGTCCGAAGATCGGCGCGTCGCGGCCAACAGTGTCTATCGGATCCTCGATCTGTTCGTGGCCAAGAATCTGGCGCAACGCGTCGAGACGGCGAATGCCTATGTCGTTAATGCGCACCCCGCTTGTCGTCACGACTGCATCTTCCTCGTGTGCGACCGCTGTGGTCAGACCACGCATATCGACGACGATGCGCTAACTGATCGAGTGCGTCAGGCAGCTGATGCCGCAGGCTTCATGCCCGTGCGGCCGGTAATCGAGGTGACGGGCCGCTGCCGGAATTGCACGGCGAATTGAAACCGTCGGCGGCTTTCCGTTCGCCGCGCAAAAGCTTAAGCGGGTGCGATGGCTGACCGTACACAGACGCCGTTGTTGGATGGGATTGAGTATCCGTCTGATTTGCGTGGGGTAGCGCCTGAGCGGTTGCGGCAGGTGGCGGATGA
>Ga0207647_10001901_pt1 | contig 16005 bp, 19 predicted proteins | sample KBSCornC2_FD_184295 | JGI IMG/M metagenome (GOLD analysis project Ga0207647, IMG submission 184295) | Corn rhizosphere microbial communities from Kellogg Biological Station, Michigan, USA - C2 (SPAdes) (version 2) | ecosystem: Host-associated > Plants > Roots > Rhizosphere ...
ATGTCGCCGGACTTGAAGCCGGGCAGCTGCTCGACCGCCCATTCGATGTCCTGCGGCCAATGGTTGCGCCCGTTGATGATGATCATGTCCTTGGCGCGGCCGACGATGAAGATGTAGCCGCCCGACATGTAGCCCATGTCGCCGGTGTCGAGCCAACCGTCTTCGCTGAGGCAGGCCTTGGTCGATTCCTCGTCGCGGAAATAGCTGTGCATCACGCTCGCGCCGCGAACGAAAACCCGGCCGATGCCGCGATCGGGCAGGGCCTCGCCGGCGCCGTCGCGGACCTCGATTTCCATTCCGGTGACCGGCTTTCCGCAATTGACGACGGCGCGGTAGCGGCGTGGGCGATCCCCCTCTTCGGTTTCGCCTCCCGACAGCTCGCTTTCCTCGACGAGCTCGAGGCGAATTCCCTCGCCAGGCGGCATCAGCGACACAGCGAGCGTCGCCTCGGCGAGGCCATAGCTCGGACAGAAAGCCGATGCGTGGAAACCCGCCTCCGCGAAACCGTCAACGAAGGCCTGCATGACGTCGGGACGGATCATGTCGGCGCCGTTGCCGGCTATCCTCCACCGCGACAGGTCGAACCGGTCCTCCGCACGGGTCTGCGAGCTCATCCGGCGCGAGCAGATGTCGTAACCGAAGCTTGGCGAGTAGCTGAGGCTCGTCCCTGGATTGCGGGTAACGAGATCGAGCCAGGCCAGCGGCCGCCGGGCGAAATCTTCGGTCTTCAGATAATCGACCGAGATTTGCAGCGCGACCGGTGAAAGGAAGCAACCGACCAGGCCCATGTCATGGTACCAGGGCAGCCAGGATATGACACGGTCGGTATCCGCCACCGCGAGGCCGACGCCGTGGGCGCGCAGGTTGTCGAGCAGGGCGCGGTGAGTGACGGCAACGCCATGGGGGAAGCGGGTCGAGCCGCTGGAATATTGCAGATAGGCGATGTCGTCCGGCCCGGACTTCGGAAGCGGCGCCTCGGCCTGCTCAAGGGCCGGCAAGCCCTCCCAGCCGCGAGCGTCGATTTTGCGCTTGGCGGCTGCAGCCCCGGCCATTTCGGCAAGCTCGGCTGGGAACAGGAACAGCTTCGGATCGCAGCTTTCGAGCTGAATCTTGAGCTGGTCGACATAGGAGTCGCGGCCGCCGAAACTGGTCGGCAGCGGAAGCGGCACCGGCCAGGCGCCGGCATAAACGGCTCCGAAGAAGCAGGCCGCAAACTCCGGGCCCGTCTCGGCGATGAGGGCGATGCGGTCGCCCGGCTCAACGCCGAGCGCCGCAAAACGGCGGGCATTGGCAAGCGAATCTTCGCGCAGCTCCGAATAGGTATAAGCCTGCGTCAGAGTGCCGCGCGCGTCGTGGAAATTGAGGCCCCGACGGCCTTGCGCCGCATAGTCGAGCGCGTCCCCGATCGTCGCGAAATCCGCAAGTCGGCGCGGCCACGAGTCGAGGGTCGGAGTCGCGCCCGGCGGGGCAAGCTCAGTCCTCATTGAGGCGTTGCGTTCGAGCACGCCGTCCCTTCCTTGATTGTTTTTCAAATCCCACGGGCCGCGTGCAAAAATGCAGCCTGCTTCCTGATGGGGGGCGACTGTGGCACAAAAACGGCGCAATGGCACTCTCCAAGGCGCGCCGAGCGCTTTCGCCGCTCAATGAGGAGAAGCTCAGCGAGCTTGCGCTGCGCTATGTCGGCCGTTTCGCGACGACGCGCGCGAAGCTCCAGGCCTATTTGGCGCGCAAAGTGCGCGAGCGCGGCTGGGACGGAGACCGACAGCCCGATTTCGAGGCGATCGCGCAGCGCTTCGCCGAGCGGGGTTTTGTCGATGACGCCGGCTATGCCCTCGCCAAGTCGCGCGCGCTGACGGGCCGTGGTTACGGCAAGCGGCGTGTCGTCCAGGCGCTGCGCGTCGCCGGCATCGAGGAAGGGGACGGAGAGGCCGCGCGCGAGCTGGCGGACGCCGAAGCGGTCTCCGCCGCTTTGCGTTTCGCCGAGAAGCGCCGCTTGGGGCCGTTTTCGGCGCACGGAGCAAATCATCCGCACGAACGGGAGAAAGCGCTCGCCGCCATGCTCCGCGCCGGGCACGGGTTCGATCTATCGCGAGCGATCCTCGCTATTCGGCCGGGTGAGCCGATCGAACTCGACGACCTTAGCGCGAGATAACAATCCAGCACTAACTAAAGTCGGTTTGCCGACATTAGCAGTCATGTTAATAATCGCCCGTGCCACGCGTGAGTTCAAAGAGTGCCCCTGCAGGACCGCAGCCGGAATTGGATCCGGTGGATCCGCCCGCAGCGTCCGACGAAATGGAGCCCGTCGCCGACGAGACGGTCGAGACCGTCGCGGACGAGATGCAGCCCATCCCCGGCGAGATGGCGCCCATCGCCGGACGCGTGAAATGGTTTGACGCTACCCGAGGCTTCGGTTTTATCGTCAGCGACGAGATCGAAGGCGACATCCTTCTGCATTTCAGCGTGCTTCGGGAGCACGGGCGCAGGAGCGTGCCCGAAGGCGCGCTGATCGAATGCATTCCGGTTCGGCTCGAACGCGGCCTCCAGGCGCAGAGGGTGCTCTCGATCGATCTGTCGTCGGCCTTGCCCCCGCAACCGCGCTCGTCCATTGCCGCGGCCGACCGCGCCGACCGCAAGGCTCTTTCGGACGCAGCCGGCGAGTTCGAGCCGGTGGAGGTAAAATGGTTCAACCGCGTACGGGGCTATGGATTCGTCAACCGCATTGGAGCGGAGGGCGAGGACGTGTTCGTCCACATGGAGACGGTCCGGCAATCGCATCTCGGCGACCTGCAGCCCGGGCAGAGACTCGAAGCGCGGATCGCGGCGAGCGGCAAGGGCCTGACCGCGACCGAGCTTCGCGACTCCCATTAAGGCGCCTGGCGCTGGCACTGACCGGGGCAGCGCTCGCTGCCTGCGGGCCACAAACCTCGGCCGCGCCGCCGGCGCGGACCAATCCCGGCGCGCAATCTGGGCTTGAGCAGGTGCCGCTCACGATCCACTCGGCCAACGGCAAACACCGTTTCACGGTCGAGGTCGCGAACACCGCCGAGCAGCAGTCGATGGGCCTCATGTTCCGCCGCTCGCTTGGGCCGAACAAGGGAATGATCTTCCCGTTCGATCCGCCGCAATTCGCATCCTTCTGGATGAAGAACACGCTGATCCCGCTAGACATGATCTTCATCCGCGCCGACGGGAAGATCGCGCGCATCGCCACCGCCAAGCCGCTCGACGAGACGCCGGTCCTTTCCGGCGACACGGTCGTTGCAGTGCTCGAAATCCGCGGGGGCCGCTCGGCCCAGCTCGGCATCCGGGCGGGCGACAAGGTCGATTGGACGCGTTGAATTGCCCCTCCCTTGCAGGGATGGGAGTATTTGGGCAGAGGCGCCGCATGGGATGGTTGGCCAACGCTTTCACCTGGTGGAACGGCGCGTCGTGGGGCACCAGCATCGTCACGCGCCGCCACGGCAAGGAAGTCGGCCGCGACGATGCGGGCAACCTTTACTTCGAGGATAAGAAGAATCCGAACCGCCGCTGGGTGATCTACGACGGCGCCAATGACGGAAGCCGGGTGCCGCCCGACTGGCAGGCCTGGCTCCGCGGAACGATCGACGGCCTGCCGCATAAGGCGCTCCCGCCCGTCCGGAAGTTCCAGACGAAGCCGACCCCCAACCTCACCGGTACCATGGCCGCCTTCCGGCCTGACGGAGCGCTCGGATCGGGCAAGATCCGCCCCGCTTCGACCGGCGACTATGAGCCCTGGATTCCCGAATGAGGGCAAAGGCCCCGCTGCTCCTCCTCCTTGCACTCGCGGCGTGCAGCCAGGGCGAGGAGAACGCCTCGAAACCGATCATCACCAATCAGACGGTTCCGCTGAGCCCGAACGCGCCAGGTGTCACGCCGATGGCCCAGCGCATCGCGGTTCTCGGCATCCTCAACAAGCGCAACGGCATCGTCCAGAACGTTTCGTTGCATCCCGGCCAATCGGTCCGCTGGAAGGACGTGATCGTCCGGCTCCGGGCGTGCGAGACGACGGCGCCGTGGGAAGAAGAGAAGCTGACGGGCGCGTTCGTCCAGGTCGACATCGAGCGGCCGGACAGGAGCTGGGGACGGGTGTTTTCGGGCTGGCTCTACAAGGAATCGCCCTCGCTCAACGTAGTCGAGCATCCGGTCTACGATGTGACACCCAAGAGCTGCGAAATGACGTACCCGGCGGGTCCGCCAGCGCCCGCGGCTCCGGCGAGCTCGAGCAACCTGTCGAGCGCCAGGAAGTCGGGCGGTGCATCAGGCACGGAGGCCGCGACCCCCGAGCCGGCCGCAGAAACGCCGCCTCCGAGCGCCACCGCCAACAACGCGACATAGGCCTCCCTCGGGACGCTCACCGCGCCGAGCGAGGCGAGGTGCTCGGTCATGAACTGGCAATCGAGAAGCGTGAAATTGCCGACCTTCAGGCGCGCCACGAGCCAGGCCAGCGCAACCTTCGAGGCGTCCGTCTTCCGGCTGAACATGCTCTCACCGAAGAAGGCGCGGCCGAGCTTCACTCCATAGAGCCCGCCGACCAGCTCACTATCCTCCCAAACTTCGATCGCATGAGCATGACCGGAGCCGTGGAGCGCAATCATCGCGTGTTCGAGCTCGGCGTTGATCCAGGTCTCCTCGCGGCCAGCGCAGGCGGCGATGACCGCGGCGAAATCGCGATCGCGAGTGACCGTGAAGCGGCCCGAGCGGACCGTTCGGCGGAGCGAGCGCGAAACATGGAAGCGATCGAGGGGGATGATCGCGCGCTTGCGCGGCTCGACCCAGTAGAGCTCGGATGCGTCGCGGCTGTCGGCCATCGGGAAGATGCCCGACGCATAGCCCTGCAGCAGCAGCCGCGGATCGATCCGACTCATGGGGGTATTATATCCTCCCCCGGTTTTCCGGGGGAGGGGGACCGCCGAAGGCGGTGGAGGGGTTCTGGTCGGCGCCAAGGCCCCTCCACCAGCTACGCTGGTCCCCCTCCCCTGCAAATGCAGGGGAGGATGAGCGTCACAGGATTTCCCGCACCACGTCCTGCGGGCGGCAGAGGCGGACGCCCTTGTCGGTTTCGACGATCGGCCGGTTGATGAGGATGGGGTGCGCGACCATTGCGTCCAGGACCTCGTCGTCGGTGACATCGAGCCGGGTGAGGCCGAGCTCCTCGGCGAGCGGCTCTTTGGCTCTGAGGCCCTGGCGCGGAGTCAATCCCGCCCGTTGGTACAGCCGCTCGAGTTCCTCGCGGCTCGGCGGGGCCTTCATATATTCGTGGATCGAAACGTCCGCGCCCGATTGGGTGAGGATATCGAGCGTCTTGCGGGACGTCCCGCACATTGGATTGTGATAAATTGTTGCTTTCATCGCGCGTAGGTTCCTGACTTTGAATCAACTAGTTAAATCAATGTTTAACCCGCTGTGGCGGGTTTTGGAAAAAACCTTTGTCGCGGTTGCGGAACGATGAGGCTAAATCGTCGTTCCTGCGACGTGGCATGCTCTGCCAAAGGGGGCGTTCGATCCCGCGAGCATGTTCCGAAAAGTTCAATAGAACGGGAGAAACACTATGCGTAAATCATTCCTAGCTGTTGCGCTGGCAAGCACGGTCGCGCTGAGTGCGTGCGCGGCAAACCGCACCAATGGCGATATCGCCCAGGGTGCGGCGGGCGGTGCTGTCGCCGGCGCGGCGGTCGGTGCTGTGGTTCCGGGCGTGAGCGTGATCGAAGGCGCCGCGGTTGGCGCAGCGATCGGCGGTCTCGCCGGTGCCGTGTGGGCCGACAACAACAATGACGGCTATGTCGACGGCTATGTGTCGAATGGCCAATATTATGCGGGCACTCCGCAGGGCTATGACCCGACCCTTCATCGCGTGGCCACTGGCGCGCTCGGCGGTGCCGCTCTCGGCGCGGTCGCCGGTGCGGTGATCCCGGGCGTCAGCACCCTCGAAGGCGCGGTTATCGGCGCTGCTGTCGGCGGGCTCGCCGGCGCAATCTGGGCCGATCGCGACAACGACGGACGGGTGGACGGTTATGTCTATAACGGCCAATACTATGCCGGTGGACCAACCTCTACAGCTCCCGCCCCGATGGCTCCTCCGCCGCCGACCCGCAGCGGTGAGCGCGGATAAGTCTGTTATCGGAGAAACCGTGACCAGTTTGCGTATTCAGTGCACCGGCCGTCGGCCGGTGCACTTTTTTCTGAAGAATGCCGGCGTCGCGTTGGGCCTCCTGGTCGCCGCGGCGCCGCTTGTTTCGAGTCCAGCCAGCGCGGCTCCGCCGACCGTGGTGGCGGGGATGGGCCTTGGCGATTTCTACAATGCCCGAAAGGGCGCGCCGCTGTGGTTCTCAGCAAATTCCGGCAGTGCCGCCCAAGGGCTGCTCGACCTGCTCAAGAACGCGAATACCGACGGCCTCGCGCCGGACCGCTACGGCGTTGCCGCGCTCGAACAGGCGGTGGCTGAGGCGTCGAGCGGGAAGCGCAAGGCGATCGAACGCGCCGACCCGATGCTGAGCCAAGCTCTTGCCAACTACGTCCTCGACCTCAAGCAGCAGCCCAATCTCGGGATCATCTACGTCGACGCGCAGCTCAAGCCGGCGATGCCGACGCCCCGAGCGATCCTCGAGCAGGCCGCTGGCGCGCCGTCACTCGACGGCTACGTCCGCACCATGGCCTGGATGAACCCGATCTACGGCCAGCTGAGGCAAGCCCTGGTCGATCACCACTTTGCCAGCGACCATGAGCGCGAGCTCCTCGAGCTCAATCTCGAGCGCGCCCGGGCGCTCCCCGCCGGAAAGGGCCGTTTCGTCCTGGTCAATGCAGCCGAACAGCGGCTCTATATGTGGGACGACCGCCAGCCGATCGATTCGATGCGCGTCGTCGTCGGCAAGCCCAAGAATCCGACGCCGCTGATGGCCGCCTACATCCGCTTCGCCAGCCTCAACCCCTATTGGTACGTGCCGCCCGATCTCGCCACGGAGCGAATTGCGCCCAATGTGGTCAAGCGCGGCCTCAAATATCTCGACGAGCTCGGTTACGAAGTGATGTCCGACTGGACTCGCGATCCGACGATCATCGACCCGAAAACGGTCGACTGGAAGGGCGTCGCGGACGGCAAGGTCGAGGTGATGATCCGACAGAAGCCGGGCCCGCACAATTCGATGGGCCGGATCAAGTTCATGTTCCCAAACGACGCCGGCGTTTACCTGCACGACAATCCGGAGCGCGAACTGTTCGAGCAGGCCGCGCGCCTGTACAGCGGCGGCTGCGTCCGGCTGGAGGACGCGTGGCGGCTAAGCCAGTGGCTGTTCCACCGCGAGCTGACCTGGGAGGGTGCGGGCACCGAGGAACCGGTTCCGCTCAATCCGCCGGTCCCGGTCTATATCACCTATCTGACCGCGATGCCGAACGGCTCATCGATCGCATTTTTCGACGACGTCTACGGGCGCGATAAGGCCAAGCTCGCGGAGCTTGAGGGCGGGGCGGGACCGGTCGCCAGCGCGAGCCGCTAGGGCCGCCACCAATTCGGATACCAGGTAAGGTCCTGGGCGACCGGCTGGCCGCCCGGATCCCGCGCCGGCCTGAAGCGGACATATTGTTCGGTGAGCTGACACATCAGCGCGTCGGCCGTCGGATTGCCGCTCGAGCGGACGATCCGGCAGTTCGAGGCGATGCCTTCCGGAGTGACCCTGATCGCGACCCCGACACTGCCGCGGTCCATGCCGCTGGCCGCGACAAGACGGCGATATTCGCGGTCCGGGATTTTCGTGATTTTCTGAGCCGGAGTGAATCCGTCTGACCCGCCGCCGCCGCGGCCGTTTCCGGAACCGCCGGCGCCTGTCCCAGTCCCGGAATTTGCAGCGCCGGCCGTCGTCGCGTTGCCCGTGCCGGCGATCTTCGCCGCCGGAATCGGCGAGGGTATCGGAAGCTTCGGCTGAGGCGCCACCACCGGTGTCGGTTCGGCCTTCTTGCCCGCGGCTCCCTCTTCGAGCCTGGCCTTTGGCCTGGATGAAGGCGGCGGGGGTGGCGGCGGTGGAGGAGGCGGGGGCTCGCGGATGTCGAAGGTCTTCAGGCTTTCGATGGCATGCGTGACAATCCGGCCGTTGAGTCCCGTGAGAATGATGGCGGCAAGCGCCGCGTGCACGGCGACCACGGCCGTGATCGCCTTGGCCTTGTCGGGCCGGTCAGCGGTTCCGCGATAGCTCGACATCGCAGGTCCTCATCCGACAAACGCTCGGCGCGGTGAAAGTATCAGCGCAGTTGGCTGGGGCCATAGCCGCCCGATTGCGGCCATGCGCAGAGGAATTGCATCGTCTTTCGGCTGCGGTATCTTTGGTGCCTGCGCTCGTCTACCAGCGGTCGTTCAGGAACTCGCCGACGGGCGTGGCTGTTGAAAGATGACGGACTCTCGATCGTCTGTTTCCCTTTGCGACGATGCGAGATGCCGAGCGAGTGAGATCAAATGCGCACCTGGTTTCAAAGACGGTATCTCGACCTCCTCGGGTCCATTTATATTTACAATGAGCACCGCGGCTACACGGCGCTCGATCGCGTTCTGGAAGCGGTCCGGGCGCGGTCCCCCGACGATCGTGCGTTCATCGCCGCGATCGAACAGCATCGCGCCGACGAGCGAAAGCACTATCTGATGTTTCGCCGGTGGTTCGAAAAACGGGGCCAAATGCCGCTATTTGTCGACCGCATGTGCGGGCACATCGACCGTTTCGTCGAGATCATGTTCCGGTCGACCATCGACGATCTCGACACCCACAGCGTCATTGCCGAAGATCGGCTGTTCGAGAAGCTCTGCCGCGTGATTTCGCTGACCGAAAAGCGCGGATATCGTCAGGTCGAGGTCCTGCTCGAGCACCCAATCGTCCGGCAGGACCCGGGGCTCATGAAGATCTTCAAAATCATCAAGAAGGATGAGCCGAGCCATTGGGAGCCGTACGACGGCTGGCTCCGTGCGAACGGCAAACGCGACCCGAAATGGTGGGAGCGCGCAGTGGATTCGTTCATCCATTCCGAATTGCTGCTGTTGAAGCTGCCGATGCTTTTCCTCCATCCTCGGCTTGGGCGGCGGAGCGATTGGCCCGACGAGCACGACCGTGACGCCGCGATCCCGGGTGTCGTGCTCGCACGCGGTTGAGCCCAATTCCGAAGAACGGGATCGCCGGCACGAGCCATCCAGGGTTGAAACCAGGCCTCGCTCGCGCATGGGACGGCGAGGACAAGCCGTGGCTCGTCGTGATGGCAGCGGTAACCGCCGCCGAACTCATCTGGTGGATGATCGCCTGGTGGCTTGGAATAGCGCCCGCTCCGCACCTTGCGATCTATCTGGGCCTGGTCTTCATCGGCCTGGCGGCCGCCATGGGCCTTCGCCTTGCCCTCAGGCTGGCCCCGACCGGGGCGCCATGGCCGGCGGTCCTGACCGGCACAGCGCTGGTCGGAGTCGGCGCAAGTGCCTTCTTGCCGCTGAAATATGCAATTCCCCGCGAATTGCCCTTCTGGCTCGACCAGCCCATTGCGCTTGCCGAACGGAGACTGTTCGGGGCGGATCCCTGGGTTCTGCTCGACCGCCTGCTCGGCTGGGCGACGGTCCCAATGGACTGGCTCTACGGCTGCTGGCTGCCGGTGCAGTTGCTGGTTCTGTTTTCGCTCATTCTGGCACGACCGTCGCCGATCAAGTCTCGCGCCCTCATCGCCTACAGCCTCGCCTGGTTCCTGCTCGGTGCGGTGGCGGCAATGCTGCTCTCGTCCGCGGGCCCGTTGTTCTACGACCGGCTGTACGGCGGCCACGCCTTTCAATCGCTCGATTCAATGCTCCGTGCCCGGGGCGGCTGGGTCGCCCTCGCCGAATCGGACCTGATGTGGGCAGCGCGGGCGGACAGCGATCCCGGACTGGTCGCGGGGATCTCGGCCGTCCCTTCGGTCCACGTGGCGATGAGCCTGTGGATTTACCTGGCCGCCCGCGAGATTGCGCCAAGGGCCGCGCTGCCCGCCTTCCTATACTTTCTCCTGGTGTGGATCGGTTCGGTGCAGCTGGGCTGGCATTATGCAAGCGACGGCCTGGCGGGCGCGGTCGGCATGTTGGCCGTGTGGCGACTGGCCAAGCCCGTTCAGATCCATCTGGGCAAGCGACGCGGGTTTGGCCCGGACTCCGCTGAGGTGGGGTATTAGTTTTCGAATCTAGGATTCAGCTCCAAGCCGAACTCTCGGACTCTCCGCAGCCGCCGGTGCTGGGATTTCCACCTGCGTTGCGCGATGAAGCTGCTCTTCCAGCAGCAGGTTGTCTTGCGCGTAATAGCGCCTGATTTCTTCGCGCACCTGTCGGCCGATGTCCTTCTTGTACCCGGGTGCCGACAGGAGATTCACCACTTCGCGCACCGCAGGGTAGATTTTCACTCCCTGCAAGCCGGTCAGCCGTTTGACCAGACGCGCCACCTTCCGGACAAAAACCGGCGGGTAGAGAATGAAACGGACCAGGCGCCTCGAACGATATGTCACCCCCTGGTTTATCCTCGGGAATTCGTTCCGCCCGTCGTCGTCTAACCCCAGGAAATCGAGGATTTCGAGATAGGCGGCTCGCGGATCGGCGGTCCAGTCGCGGAATCGAATGACACGAACCTGTTCCGCCGGGAAAACGCTGAGGTAGCGTCCGACCTGCTCGGAGAACCTTCCCATTGCCGCATAATCGAGCGTCCGCGGCTCGAGACAGGTTGGGGGAATGGTTTTGGGCGGGCGCTTCCCGGAAAGCTTCCAGACGGTCTCGAAATCCTCAATTTCTTCCGAAAATTCGCGGAGAAACTGGTGGTGAAGCGAAGGGAGGAACTCCTCCTGATCGCGCAAGAAAATCAGGATCTGCGCTTCGGCGTTGTAATCCCGGATGGCCTTCGCCGCCGCCGCGGAGAACAAGTACATGGCCGAAGCCTCGCCAACGATCCTTGCGTTGCCGCTTTCGGCAAAAAGCTTCGAATATTCGGCTTCGGAGTGGATGAAGCGAAATTTGGGCAGGTCCAGCGCGAAAAAGCAGTCCTCTTTCGAGTTCGGAAAGAAGATGTCCGGGTGTGTGCGCAGATATTCGACCCAGGCCGTGGTCCCGCACTTGGGCGCTCCAACGATGAACAGGTTGGGCCTGCGCGGCGATGCTTGAGTTATGATCGGGTAGCTCATCGACCTCGCCCGTCGCTAAGCCTCCGGGCCGCCCAGACCAGCAAGCCAGTCTCCTGGCGCGGCGAAAGGCGCGGTGGACAGGGCGACTAATACTGTGAGGACGCGCATGTTCCCTCGAAGCCGGCGGGCGGGTGCTCCGGGCACCCACCCCCGTTTCGATTCGGCACGGCTGGACAACGCTGCGCCCGCAAATTCCATATCGCAAGGGTTTAGATGCTAGTGGTGCTGCGACTTCCCGCTTGCGGTGTTTGGGACAGTCCTCGCCCTAGGTCGGGTGCCGGCAATACTTTTCAAAATCGGCGTTCGGCCACGCTTCGATGGCCGCGTAGGGACAACGCTCGGCGGAGTGGATCGTGCTCTTTTGAACCTGCGCCATGCTCTCGCAGCGGCGCATTTCGACTTCGTCGTTCCAGGCGTCGGAGTAATCCTTCTTGACCCGGTTAAGCCAGTTCCCTGCTTCTTTGTAGTCGCGCATGTCGCATGAAATGCGGGCGAAGTTCGCGGCGTTCCAATCGGATGGATAGCGATCCATCACGTCGCGCATCGCCGCCTTCATCGTGGACCAATCGATCGAGTTCCGGATCGAGCACTTACAATCCGTGGCAAACCAGTAGAAACGCGCGTACATGCCGAGCCCTTCCGTGCGGGCGGTGCGTGCCGCGGCATAGCGGGCCAACTCGTCGACCTCGGCGTCGCTGCCGTACCACTGAGGCTGGTAGTATCGGTAGGCATCGAAATAGAGATAATGATAGTCGGGCTCTTGCGCTGTCCCTTCATCGAGCAATCGCTTGAAGTCGGCCTTCGCCGCACCCTGGTCGATGTAGATGCGTTCCATCACCGCATAATAATGGGGATCGATCGAGGCGATGCGGTGGTGGTCGGCGAGAATCTTGCTGGCTTCGTCGACCTTAGCTGCGAAGCGTCCGAAGACTAGCGCGCTCACGCTGCTGGCGAAGCCGTCTCCACGGAGACACCAAGCATAGTCCTCAAGCACCGCCGCGCGAGTGATGTACGGGGCAGGTTGGTCGGGGGTCGCAGCAATCCACCCCTTGAAGAAATCGGCGGAGCGATCCTGGCAATCGCCCTTCTTGGGGCCAAGTTCGGTTAGCACCCGCCAGTGGAAGACGGACAGTTTCCAGATGCCGCTGCCGGTTCGCGACCGGGTCTTTCGAAACTCGGTCTCCATCTTGTTGAGCGCATTGTAATCATGTCGGTCGATCGCAGTCTTGACCGCATCGATGATGGGTTTTTGGTCCGCAGCTTCGCCCGCAAGCGGCGATGCGGCGCGCTTGCCCAAATCACTGATGACTTCTTGTTTCGCGGCCTCATCGCCAAGTGGCGCCGCCGCGCTGCAGGCGGCCGAAGACAACATCGCAATGACGAGCAATATCGTCCGCTTCGTCCAGATCACAATTCCGCCTCCGACTGTGTCGGACCTCAAATCGTCGGCATAGTTTTAGGAATGGTTACGAAGCGCGCTCGGAGCCGCCGCTGAACGTCCGCTTTCCACCCATTGCGGACGTTTCAGCGGTATGCGAGGCTTCGCATCAGAAACTTGGGTGAGCGGAGACGTGTTCGTGAATTGGCTTTGGCCCCGTCAACTCAACACCGACGACCGAATCTCAATCCGTATCGTCCGTTTTGTGCATTGGTGCGTCGTGGGCTTCGCGGTCTTCGGCTTGGTTGTAAGTTATATTGGCCTGATTGAGGCAGGTGACAGAGAGCCCATCAGCTTTTTCGCAATCGGATTCATGTGGGTGGCGCTGGCGATGCTCGGGCGTGGATTTCGATATGTAGTCGCGCGTGAGTAACGTCCGTTTTCCACCCCTTGCGGACATTGAGCACATAGTGACGGACTTGCCGGCTCGCTGTTCCAGGATCAGATGACATCGATGAATCTCGATGATCAGATCCACCGCTACTTTGGCACTTCGAATCTCGCCGAAGTCCCGCCGGAAGCTCTCGACGCCGGCATCGAGCACATGAAAGTCGACCTCGGTCTAACCAAGGACCGTGGTCAGCGCTTCGCCCTTTGGGCACTGCTGCATACACTGGGATCGGCGCCCGATCTGGATGTCGTATTTGAAAGCGAAGCAGACCGTGAGGCGGCGCGGAATTTCATGGACCTGCTTCAAGGAGGAAGCGGCGCCTAGCCTGGTCCACCGATTGCGGTCATTCAGGTATGACCCGCCGGCCCTTACCCGCCGGCCTCGCGGGTGGTCTCGAGCCACCTCTCGAGCCATTTGATCGTATACTCACCGCGCTGGAATTCCGGGTCGCGGACGATCTTCTGGTGGAGCGGGACCGTCGTCTTCATCCCCTCGACGACATATTCCTCAAGGGCCCGGCGCAGGCGCATGATGCAGTCCTCGCGAGTGACGCCGTAGACGATCAGCTTGCCGATCATGCTGTCGTAATAAGGCGGCACGTTATAGCCGGTGTAGAGCCCGCTATCGACGCGGACGTGCATTCCGCCGGGCGCGACGTAATTCTTCACCAGGCCGGGGGAGGGGGCGAAGGTTTCCGGGTCCTCGGCGTTGATCCGGCATTCGATCGCGTGGCCGTGCAGGTGAACCTGGTCCTGGGTGCAGGAGAGGCCCTCGCCCGACGCGATGCGGATTTGCTCCCGCACCAGGTCGATGTCGCTGATCATCTCGGTCACCGGATGTTCGACCTGCAGCCGGGTGTTCATTTCGATGAAGTAGAATTCGCCGTCCTCGTAGAGGAACTCGATCGTCCCAGCGCCGCGATAGCCCATCTCACTCATCGCCAGCCGGACCGTCTCGCCCATGCGATGGCGCTCTTTCTTGGTGATGATCGGGGACGGGGCTTCCTCGAGCACTTTCTGGTGGCGGCGCTGCAACGAGCAGTCGCGTTCGCCGAGGTGGATCGCCTGGCCGTTGCCGTCGCCGAACACCTGGAACTCGATATGACGCGGATCGGCGAGATATTTTTCCATGTAGATGGTGTCGTCGCCGAAAGCGGAGCGAGCCTCCGACGCCGCCTGGCTCATCAGGCTTTCGAGCTGGTCTTCCGACGGCACGACCTTCATGCCCCGGCCGCCGCCGCCCGATGCGGCCTTGATCAGCACCGGATAGCCGATTTCCTTCGCCAGCTTCTGCGCCTGCGCGACGGTGACCAGCGGCCCGTCCGAACCGGGGACGAGCGGAAGGCCGAGCTTCGCCGCGGTGCGCTTGGCCTCGATCTTGTCGCCCATCATCCGGATGTGCTCGGGCTTGGGTCCGACCCAGATGATGTTGTGCAATTCGACGATCTCGGCGAACTGCGCATTCTCCGACAGGAAGCCGTAGCCCGGGTGAATGGCGTCGGCGTGGACCACCTCGGCCGCCGAAATGATGTTGGGGATGTTGAGATAGGATTCGCTCGCCGGCGGCGGGCCGATGCAGACTGTCTCGTCGGCGAGGCGGACGTGCATTGCGTCGGCGTCTGCCGTCGAGTGCACAGCCACTGTCTTGATGCCCATTTCGTGACAGGCGCGATGGATTCTAAGCGCGATCTCGCCGCGGTTGGCGATCAGCAGCTTGTTGATTTCCATGCCGGCGGAGGCCTCAGCCGATGACGACGAGGGGCTGATCGAACTCGACGGGCTGGCCGTCGGAAACGAGGATTTTCTTGACCACGCCTCCCGAAGGCGCCGTGATCGGGTTCATCACCTTCATCGCCTCGACGATCAGGAGGGTGTCGCCGGCTTTGACCGCGGTGCCGACCTCGACGAACGGGTTCGAGCCGGGCTCGGACGACAGATAAGCGGTGCCGACGATCGGTGACTTGACCGCCTCTCCGCCAACCTCCTCGACCGCGGCGGCAATGGGTGCGTTCGCGGCTTGCGCAGACGGCGATGCCGGAGCGGCATTGAAGACCGGAGCCGCCGCAATGGCGCCGTGGCGAGCCACACGGATCCTGCGGCCGCCGTCCTCAACCTCGATCTCGGTCAGTTCATTGGCGGTGAGGAGCTCGGCAAGCTGCTGGACCAGCGCGGCGTCGACACGCATCGCATTGTCCTGCGGCGAACCCGTCGCCCCCTTCTTTTCGGCCATATTTGATTCCCGTGAAACCCGGGGCAGCGCTCTTGCAGACGAGCGCCGCCGCGTCCACCCCCGAACAGCATCGACAAGGGTTTGCGTGAGAGGGGCGGCGGTCCTATTTCGAGACGCATGGACCTTAAGGAAAGCATCGCAATCCACGTCAATGGCGGCCTTCGCCGGGTCACTGTCGGGGTCACGATCGCCGACATGCTGGGCGAGCTCGGGCTCGACCCGAGGAAGGTCGCGGTCGAGCGGAATCTCGAAATCGTGCCGCGCTCGACATTCGGTGACGTGCACGTCGATGAGGGCGATGCGTATGAGATCGTCCATTTCGTCGGGGGCGGCTGAGTGAACGCTCCCCAGTCCGTGCAATCCGACAGCTGGATCGTCGCGGGGCGGACGTTCAGCTCGCGCCTCATCGTCGGCACGGGCAAGTACAAGAGCCTGGAGGAGAATGCGGCCGCGGTCGAAGCATCCGGCGCGGAAATCGTCACCGTCGCGGTCAGGCGGGTCAATATCTCCGACCCCAACCAGCCGATGCTGACCGATTTCATCGACCCGAAGAAGGTCACCTATCTCCCGAACACCGCCGGCTGCTTCACCGCGGAAGATGCGATCCGAACGCTGCGCCTGGCGCGCGAGGCGGGCGGATGGAACCTGGTGAAGCTCGAGGTGCTGGGCGAGGCCAAGACGCTCTATCCCGACATGCGCGAGACGCTCCGGGCGACCGAAGTGCTGGTCAAGGAAGGCTTCGAGCCCATGGTCTATTGCGTCGATGATCCGATCG
>Ga0207647_10001904_pt1 | contig 16001 bp, 9 predicted proteins | sample KBSCornC2_FD_184295 | JGI IMG/M metagenome (GOLD analysis project Ga0207647, IMG submission 184295) | Corn rhizosphere microbial communities from Kellogg Biological Station, Michigan, USA - C2 (SPAdes) (version 2) | ecosystem: Host-associated > Plants > Roots > Rhizosphere ...
AATCCATATTTCAAAACAAAAGAGTTTGAAGAAGCTCTTGCTTTTCATGCTGATATTGTCATTATTCATTTGGGATTGAACGACACTGATCCACGCAACTGGCCCAACTACCATGATGAATTTGCGCCGGATTATGCATGGCTGATTGATACGATTCGCAAAGGCAATCCCTCTGTAAAAATATTCATCTGCAAATTGACCCCGATCTTTAGCGACCATCCCCGTTTTAAATCCGGCACAAGAGATTGGTTCTGGCAGATTCAGGAACTGATCCCTCAAATTGCAAAAGCAAACAAAACTGGATTCATTGATTTGCATTCACCACTCTATTGCCGTCCCGACCTATTTCCTGATGCGCTTCACCCAAATGAAGAAGGCGCAGCCATAATAGCAAAAACTGTATATCAGAAATTAACGGGAGATTTTGGTGGATTGCAACTGGCTTCTGTGTTCGCATCGCACATGGTATTGCAACGCAATAAGCCGATAAGATTTTATGGGACCGGCAATGGAAAGGAAAAAATTGTCGCAAGCTTCAATGGAAAAGAAAAAACTGTTTTTGCTGGTCAAAATGGAAAATGGATTGCTGAATTCCCTGCAATGAAAGCGGGCGGACCTTATAATGCAGGTTTTTTTTCAGCAGATAAAAAAATTATACTCAACGATATTTTAATTGGCGAAGTGTGGTTGTGCTCCGGTCAAAGCAATATGTATTTTCCGCTGCATGATGCTATCAACGATAAAAACGAAATGCAATCTGCAGAAAAAAACAATATGCTTCGGCTGCTGAAAATGCGACCTGTTGCCGAAACGGATAATTATGCATGGGATTCTGCAACGCTTCGAAAGGTAAATGAACTGGAATATTTTTCGGGCACATGGCAAAAATGCGATTCAACAAAAGCAAAAGATTTTTCCGCGGTCGCTTATTACTTCGGAAAAAAATTGCAGGAGAAATTGCATGTGCCTGTTGGATTGATTGAAGTGGCGGTCGGTGGTTCCACTACCGAATCATGGCTAGACCGCTACACAATGGAACATCATCCTGTTTTGGTAAATGAATTAAATCAATGGAGAAGATCAGATTTCTTTCAACCCTGGGTAAGGGAACGTGCAGATTCCAACCTGGAAAAGGCAATCAATCCTAGACAACGCCATCCTTATGAGCCTTGTTACAACTTTGAAGCAGGTATTAAACCCTTTGTTGATCTGCCAATTGCAGGTGTGATTTGGTACCAGGGAGAAAGCAATGCTCATAATATTGAATTGCATGAAACAGTTTTTGCTGAACTGGTAAAAAGCTGGAGAAAACAATGGGGCTATTCTTTGCCGTTCTACTATGTGCAATTGTCTTCACTCAATCGTCCTTCGTGGACTTCGTTTCGTTATAGTCAATTGCAGTTGCTTAAACAAATTCCTAATTCAGGCATGGCAGTGAGCAGCGATGTCGGTGATCCGGCAAATGTTCATCCTCGACAAAAAAAGCCTGTCGGCGAACGGTTGGCAAAATTGGCTTTGCATTTTACGTATGGTCAGAAAAACCTCGTGCCTTATGGACCTACGATTGTGAGGGCTGTAAAACAAAAAAATCAAATCATTCTTTCCTTTCAGTATGCGGATCATTTGAAAACAAACGATGGTAACGTTTTGCGTGGGTTTAAAATAGCAGATGAAAAAGGGATACAGCATGACGCAAAAGCATTCATTCAAAACAATAAAGTGATTATTCCTATTGATAAAAACGAGGTTGCGGTACAGGTGTTATATGGTTGGGAGCCGTATACCGATGCCAATCTGGTGAATGGTGAAGATTTGCCTTCATCCACTTTTAAAATAAAGATCGAATGAAAAATTTAATTGCAAGTGTCGTTTTCATTTGTTGCTCTATTTCTGTTTTTGCACAGCAAAAAGTTCCCGTTTTTGTTTCGGGCAATGAAGGTTACAAGAGTTATCGTATTCCTGCCATTGTTTCTTTACCCAATGGAGACCTGCTTGCTTTTTGCGAAGGACGTGTAAATAATGCAGGCGATTTTGGACATGTAAACATTGTGATGAAACGAAGCACTGATAAAGGGAGAAGCTGGGATAGTCTGCAAGTCGTTGCAGAGAACGGCGATCTTCAGGCAGGCAATGCTGCACCTGTTGTTGATCTTACGGACCCTGCCTATCCTGGGGGAAGAATTTTTTTATTTTACAACACGGGAAATAACCAGGAAGGCGAGGTCAGAAAAGGAAATGGTCTGCGGGAAGTGTGGTATAAAACTTCAACTGATAAGGGACAAACATGGAGTGAAGCTGTGAACATTACAACGCAGGTGCATCGTCCGAAACAGCCGCAAATAAGTGCAGCCTACAATTTTTCGGAAGACTGGAGAAGCTATGCCAACACTCCGGGGCATGCAATGCAATTTCAAAATGGAAAATACAAGGGAAGAATTTTTGTTGCGGCAAATCACTCCGCTGGTCCTCCCCAAAAACAATTCAACGATTACGCTGCACATGGCTTTTACAGCGACGATCATGGAAAAACATTTCACCTGGGTGCAACTGTCAATACTCCCGGCAGCAATGAATCCATGGCAACGGAATTAAGCGGTGATAAATTAATGATGAACAGCCGTAATCAGAAAGGTGATGTTCGTGCAAGAATTGTCTCTATCAGCAGCGATGGTGGTGCCACCTGGGACACAAGTTATGTTGATCAGACCTTGATTGATCCGGTAAACCAGGGAAGTATTTTAACCATCGGAAAAAAACATGGAAAGAACATCATTGCTTTCTGCAACGCGGCTGATACCAAACGAAGAGATAATCTTACGCTTCGCATCAGTTATGATGATGGCAAAACATGGGCGAAATCAATTGTGATAGATAAAAGTGCCGACGGCAGCAAGGGAGATTTTACAGCTTACTCCGACCTGGTAAAATTGGGTAAGAAAAAAATTGGTGTGCTGTATGAAAGAAACGGGTACAAAGAAATTGTTTTTACAGTGGTGAAATGGAAATAATGAATTAGTGTTGGGCAAAATTTTTTCCAATGCGTTGAAATCAGTCGAGTTCTTCCAAATGGTGATACTTCCTTTTCATTAAATACAAACCGATAGACTTTAAAAAAGATGAGCTATACAAAACAAGATTTAATCGCACTAAAAGATTTTTATGCGAATCAATTACTCAGCGATACCGTTCCTTTTTGGTTTCCACGGTCATTTGACAGGGAGCATGGCGGGTTTTTATTGATGCGTGATTCCGATGGTTCGCTCATTGACGATGACAAAGCGGTTTGGATACAAGGGCGGGCAACGTGGTTATTATCCACACTATATAATACCATTGAAAAGAAAAAAGAATGGCTCGAGGGCGCAAAGCTTGGTTACGATTTCCTGAATAAGCATTGCTTCGACCGAGATGGACAAATGTTTTTTCACGTAACAAGAGATGGAAAGCCCATTCGCAAGAGAAGATATTTTTTCTCCGAAACATTTTATGTGATTGCCGCTGCAGCTTATGCCAAAGCAAGTGGCGATGAAGAAGCTGCTGACAATGCAAGAAGCGTTTTCGGTGAATGCATTGCTTATGCTAATGGCGAAAAAAAATTACAACCAAAGTTTACAAACACGCGTCCGTCAAAAGGTATTGGTGTCCCGATGATCATGACCAATACGGCGCAACAATTAAGAGAAACGATCGGAGACGAACGATGCGATGAGTGGATCAGCAAATGGATCAGGGAAATCGAAAATTATTTTGTCAAAGATGATATTAAATGCGTGATGGAACAGGTGGCGCCTGATGGAAGCATCATTGATCATATTGAGGGAAGAGCATTGAATCCTGGTCACGCAATAGAAGGAGCATGGTTTCTTTTACACGAGGCGAAGCATCGCAACAACGACCCGCATTTGATTGAACTCGGCTGTAAAATGCTTGATTATATGTGGCAGAGAGGTTGGGATAAAGAATATGGCGGCATTTTATATTATAGAGACGTTTACAACAAGCCTGTGCAGGAATACTGGCAGGATATGAAATTCTGGTGGCCGCACAATGAAACCATTATTGCAACGCTGCTTGCGTACTTAATGACGGGAAATAAAAAATATGCGGAATGGCACAAATTGGTTCACGATTATTCGTACAAGTATTTTCACGATAAACAAAACGGTGAATGGTTCGGCTATTTGCACCGGGATGGAACAATTTCGCAAACTGCTAAAGGAAATTTATTCAAAGGTCCTTTTCATTTGCCGAGACAGGAGTGGTATTGTATACAAATCCTGACCGAGCATCTGGAACAAATGAAATAATACTTTCGCAAACTAATGTTACATCCTAATAAAAATCTGGGTTGGCTTGTTGCGGGAACATTATTTGCCATACTTTGGGCGTCTGCTTCTACTGCGACTAAAATTGGACTTACCGTTGCACAACCTTTGGTAATTGCAGAAGTTCGATTTGGTCTTGCTTCATTCATTATGTTGTTCCTTGCGCACTTTATTTTAAAACAACGTTTACCTGTAAAAAAGGAATGGAAGCAATTGATGATCTATGGTTTTTTGAATATCAGCGTTTATCTTGGTTTATATGTTGTTGCCATGCAAAATATCACTGCGGGAATCGGGGCATTGGCAGTTGCATCCAATCCGGTGTTCATTAGTTTTCTTTCTGTATTTTTTTTAAAAAAGAAACTGCATGTCTCTATAATTATTTCAATTGTTGTTTGTACAGCAGGAGTTGTGTGCGCTTCATGGCCTTTGCTGGGCGAGGCAACGGTAAGTGTTCGCGGCCTGGTTATTTTGTTTTTAAGCATGCTTTCATATTCCATTGGGGCGATTTATTTTTCGTCTAAACAATGGAGCGGGCTTTCGTTACTTACAATCAATGGCTGGCAGACATTATTGGGGGGATTGTTTTTATTGCCTGTAACTTTTTTCTTTTATAAAAATTCAGGGAATCATTTCAATAGTAAATTCTGGCTGTCCGTAGGCTGGCTTGCAATTCCGGTTTCCATTTTTGCGGTGCAATTGTGGCTATGGCTATTACAGTTGAATACAGTTCGTGCAGGACTTTGGTTATTTCTATGTCCATTATTTGGTTTCATCATTGCAGCCTGGGTATTGAAAGATGCCATCAGTGTCTATACTGTAACTGGAGTTTTGTTAGTAATTGTGGGTTTGTTATTGTCAAGAATGAATACAAAAAGAAGCGAAGTGTTGCTTGATTGAATGGCCGAAACAAGTGCCGATAGAAAGATCTTTTTGTCAAATTCAGATCCTGATAGGTGGGAAATTACTCGCGGCAAAAAATGCGCAAACGTATCCGCAGTTTTCGCGTAGTTATAAATCTTAATTTTCAAAGTCATTCTATCATTTAATCAGCCGAAATGAAAAAAATAACGCTATTGCTTCTTGTTGTCCCTTCATTCGTTTTTGCCCAACAGCTAAGCATCATTCCGCAACCGGTAAGTATTAGACCTGGAACCGGAAACTTTGTAATTGATAAAAACACCTCTCTCAAGTTCAGTCAATCAGATAAAAATTTAAAGGCGGCCGTTGATTATTTTTCTTCCTACGTTAATCATATTTCAGGAATTAGTTTGTCCCAAAACACCAAGAGACAAAAATCAATTGAATTTAAGATTGCCAAAAAAGAGGAAATTGGCGAGGAAGGTTATTTGCTGAATGTTAGTCCTTCCTCGATCATTGTCACAGCTAACTCCAAAGCAGGAATTGTGTATGCCATGCAAACCTTGTTTCAAACTTTACCAGCTGTTCGCACCAATGCAGCTTTGCAAATTCCTGCTATGCAGATAAAGGATTACCCACGTTTCAAATGGAGAGGAATGCACCTGGATGTATGCCGTCATTTTTTTTCTCCCGACCTGGTGAAGGAATATATTGATCTGATGGCTTTGTATAAATTCAACACTTTTCATTGGCATTTAACCGATGACCAGGGCTGGAGAATTGAAATAAAAAAATATCCTAAACTTACGCAAATCGGTGCATGGCGCGTAGACGAAACCGACAAAGTCTGGGGACAAAGACCACAGGCAACACCGGACGAAACGCCGACCTACGGAGGTTATTACACGCAGGAACAAATCAAGGATATTGTGAAGTATGCACAACTTCGCAACATCACCATCGTTCCTGAAATTGAAATGCCGGGGCATAGTGCAGCTGCCATTGCCTCGTATCCTTATTTGAGTTGCTCTCAGCAATCACAATTGCCAATGACAGGAGGTAATTACACCAATGTTTCTTCCAACTATTGTGCAGGCAATGACAGCGTTTTTACGTTTTTGCAAAACGTGCTGACTGAAGTGATTGCCTTGTTCCCGTCGCAATACATCCATGTTGGTGGTGATGAAGTCGATAAAACTTCGTGGAAAAATTGTCCGAAGTGCCAGGCAAGAATCAAGAAAGAAGGGTTGAAAAATGAAGAAGAATTGCAGAGCTATTTTATCAAGCGAATAGAAAAGTTTTTGATCAGCAAGCATCGCAAAATGATTGGATGGGATGAAATTTTGGAAGGAGGATTAGCACCAGAAGCAACTGTAATGAGCTGGCGTGGAGAACAGGGGGGTATCGATGCAGCAAAAATGAATCACAATGTGGTGATGACGCCTGGTAATCCGGTTTACTTCGATCACTACCAGGGTGATCCAGCGACTGAACCTTTAGCTATTGGCGGATTTAATACGTTGAAAAAAGTTTATGACTACGAACCGGTACCAAAAGATCTCGATGCACAACAGGCAAAATATGTGTTAGGTGCGCAAGCCAATTTGTGGACAGAGTTTATCACTACCGCCGAACATGTTGAATATATGGTTCTGCCACGAATGCTGGCACTTTCCGAAGTATTGTGGAGCCCCAAGGAAACCAAAGACTGGAATAGTTTTAATGAACGTTTGCAAAATCATTTCAGGGCATTTGATCAGAAAGGATTGCATTACAGTAAAGGAAATTTCAAAGTAGAAATCAAGCCTGTAGTGCAGGATGGAAAATTGTTTGTGGATCTTTCCACGGAAGCCTACAAAGGTGAAGTGTATTACACAACCGATAGGACAGCGCCAACGCCTGCAAGTAAAAAATATTCAGAACCTCTTCGTATCGATTCTTCATTAACGCTCAAAGCGATTACGGTTGTTGGTGGAAAAACTATGAGCCTGATTGCCGCCCAACAATCTTTTGTGATGCACAAAGCGGTTGGCAAAAATGTAAGCTATACGAACCCGGTCAGTCGTTATTACATGGCCGATGGTCCGAATTCACTTACCGATGGTGTGAGAGGAACAACGGCTGTTGGTAAGTACTGGCATGGCTTTGCCGGAAAAGATTTGATTGCAATTGTTGACCTTGGCGAAGTAAAAAATATTAGCAGTATTTCACTAGGGTGTTTGCAAAGCTATCGCGATTGGATCATGATGCCGCAGTGGGTGAAGTTTGAAATTTCTGATGACGGGCAAAATTTTACTGAAGTAAAAACGATTCAGAATGACGTTTCAGTGGAAGAACAAACCGCAACAATTAAAGATTTTGTTGCAAATTTTCCAGGGCACAAAGCAAAGTTTGTTCGTGTAACGGCCAAAGTGCTGGATGCATTGCCAAAAGGACATGCCGGTGAAGGAAAGCCAGCATGGATTTTTGCGGATGAAATTGTAGTGAATTGATCACTTTATTTTTTTCAATGCAGAACCTTTGTGTGCTGCAATGTGATCGGTCTTATCACTTTTAATTTCATACTGGGGATCATCTTTTGTTGCATGATGCGTGTAGCCTTTGTAATTGAAATCTGAAGTATGGACTTTGATAATCGTTCCAGAGACATGACCGGCTTCTGAATTCCAGGTCACGTGATCGCCAACTTTAAATTTTTCGCTCATAACCAATCATTTGATGAAACAAATTTTTAGAATATTGATGCAAAACAGGGTGAAGATCCACATTTTTATTTTGGCGTGTTTCTTTGCTCCAGCTGCATTTGCACAAAGAGATACGATCAATATCAATGCCGGATGGAAATTTTCTGTTGACAAAAATGCAAACGGGATTGCGCAAAAATGGTTTAAAAAAGATTTGCCGAATTCAAAAACCGTTCATCTCCCGCACACCTGGAATGTGGAAGATGAAAATCAAAATCATTATGGTTGGGGATGGTATGAAAAAAGACTTTCTATTCCGCGAAATTGGAAGAACAAAAATGTGGTTTTAGAATTTGGTGCCGTCAATCATACATCAATCATTTACATCAATGGGAAGAAATTATATGAAAATACCGGTGATGGCTTCAATAAATTTTTTGTTCGGCTTGATAATAATTTAAACTACGGAAAAGAAAACACGATTACGGTTGCCGTCAATAACGAGTATGGAAAAAATAAAGTTCCTTTTGGCTCTTCTTTTGACTGGCCCAACGACGGTGGAATCATTCGTCCCGTTCGATTAATAGTAAGCGGTCAGCCTTCTGCAAACTACGTACATGTCAGTCCGGTTTTAAACCTTTCTAATATGGAAGGGAAATTAAAGATTGATCTTGGTTTTGATCGCGCAAGCAAATTGCAATTGAAAATTGTTGTCACCGAAGAAAACCAGCCGACAAAAAATATTGTCTTCAATAAAACAATTACTCCTGAATGGAAGAACAGCCAGGCGTTGGCTGATTTTTCTCTTGCGAGCGTTCATCCCTGGCATTTCGATTTTCCGAACCTTTACCGCATTGATGTTACGGTGCTGAAGAATAAAAAAGCGGTTGATAAAATTTCAACGAACATTGGTTTCAGGGAAGTGAAGTTTTTAAATGGACAAACGTTTTTAAATGGGGAGAAAGTGAAATTAATGGGAGTGGAATGGACATCAGGTTCTAATCCCGATTATGGTTTGGCGGAGCCCGATTCACTGGTCATTGCAATGGGAAGGCTGATGAAAAATGTAAACTGCATTTTTAGCCGCCAGCATTTTCAGCAAGGCGACGTGTTCTATGATTTTTGCGACCACAACGGGATTTTAGTGCAGCAGGAAGTTCCGCTATGGGGACCCGAGACTCCGGCAAATGATACCATACATTCCCTTGCCATGAAGCAGTTGGAAAGAATGATCAGCAATTTGTACAATCATCCAAGTATTTTTTCATGGGGCGTAGGCAATGAACTCCGTGCAAGAGATGGTGATATGAAAAAAATGATTGCTGATTTGTTGGTGCGTTCGAGGCAATTAGACTCTTCGAGAAATACAGCCTATGTAAGCAATACGTTGACACAATCATTTTATAACAATCCCAAATTCGTTTCTGACGCAGCAGCAGATGGAGATTACCTGATGATGAATGAATATGGTGGCAGCTGGTGGAACATTCCCGTTGCAAAAATTGGAATGTATCTCGATAGCGTTCATGCATCCTATCCCAACAAACCATTTTTCATTTCTGAATTTGGATTGTGCGAACCAAATTTCAAAGGTGGTGATGAAAGAAGAATAGAAGATTTAATTTATCACATGAGTATTTATGAAAGCAAACCTTACGTGGAAGGCGCCATTTATTTTGATCTGACAGATTACCGAACGCATTATCCCGGCACTTCAGAGAACAATAAATTCAGAAGACGGGTGCACGGCGTTTACGATATGTATGGCAATCCAAAACCTTCCATGAAAACGTTGAGAGAAATGTCTTCGCCTGTTGAAGTGCAAACTGTAAACCAATGGAAAAAAGGAAAACTTGATGTACTTGTGTTTGGCAGCGTTGGTTTGCCTCAACATACTGTGAAAGGTTACAAACTGTTTTTGAGCGATAAAGAAGATAATTACCTATCCACAAAGGCTTATGATATCCCTGAATTAATGCCCGGAGAAAAAACCTACGTGGAAGCGGATGATCTTTATAATGGCAAAGGCGTTATCACTGTTGTCCGGCCAACGGGTTATGTGGTTTCACAAAAAACATTCTACTGGTCTGAAGCGGAGCAATAAAATTTTTATTACAATTATTTTTTAGCAATGACTGTACAACTGCAAATCTTTCAACGGGTTCTTACTAGTACTGTTCTGTTTTCTTTTGCATTCACATCACTGGCACAGGATACAGCAACTACCGCCCGTAAAAAACAGGATATTTTGCATATTATCGGGGCAAAAAAAACAAATGCTACCACCATTGAAGTTGAACTTTCCAACCGTCAACAGATGTTATTTGATTTTTATGGGGATAATGTTTTCCGGTGGTTTTATGATAAAGAGGGAAATGGGTTTCACGATCCTGAAGCGCAACCGGCAGCAAAAATTTTAGTTGATCAGCAAAGGAAAACACTTTCAGCGCTTCAGTTGACCAACGATGACAACGTAATCCACATCACCACTAAAAAAATAAATATCGAGTTGGATAAAGCTTCAACCTGCATGAAAATATTCGACAAGAATAAAAAATTGATTGTCCAAACATTGCAGCCCGTTGCCTTTGAAAACAAGCAAACCGTATTGAAGCTAAAAGAAGGCGCGGAGGAATATTTTTATGGGGGCGGCGTACAAAACGGGAGATTCTCACACAAGGGAAAAACGATTGCAATCGAAAATCAAAATAGCTGGACGGATGGTGGTGTTGCATCACCAACACCTTTTTACTGGAGTACCAACGGGTATGGATTCATGTGGTATACGTTTAAAAAAGGTAAATATGATTTTGGGTCAACGCAAAAAGCTGTTGTCGCTCTTTCGCATGAAACAAATTATCTGGATGTGTTTTTTATGATTGATGAAAAGCCGGTTGCATTGCTCAACGATTTTTATCAACTAACCGGCCACCCGGTTTTACTTCCGAAATTTGGATTTTATGAAGGGCATCTCAATGCATATAACCGTGATTTCTGGAAAGAAGATAAGAACGGAATTTTATTCGAAGACGGCCGTCGCTATAAGGAAAGTCAGAAAGACAACGGTGGTATAAAAGAATCACTCAATGGAGAAAAAAACAATTATCCTTTTTCGGCACGGGCTGTGGTTGATCGTTACAAAGCACATGATTTGCCACTTGGATGGATTTTGCCAAACGATGGCTACGGTGCAGGCTACGGACAAACAAGTACATTAGACAGTAACATTCTTAATTTAAAATCCTTTGGTGATTATGCACGGCAACATGGTGTTCAGATTGGATTATGGACGCAATCAGATCTGCACCCAAAGACTGGTGTGAGTGCTTTGCTTCAAAGAGATATTGTAAAGGAAGTTGGCGTTGCAGGCGTAAGGGTTTTAAAAACGGATGTTGCCTGGGTAGGGCAAGGTTATTCTTTTGGATTGAACGGGGTAGCGGATGTCGCCAATATTATGTCGCAACACGGAAATAATGCCCGACCCTTTATTATTACAGTAGATGGTTGGGCGGGAACGCAACGTTATGCAACGGTGTGGACTGGTGATCAAACTGGTGGTTCGTGGGAATACATCAGGTTTCATATTCCAACTTATATCGGTTCCGGATTGTCTGGTCAGCCGAACATTACTTCCGACATGGACGGAATTTTTGGTGGTGGAAATTTGGTTGTCAATACAAGAGATTTTCAGTGGAAAGCTTTTACACCAATGCAATTGAATATGGATGGATGGGGTGCCAACGAAAAATATCCATACGCATTAGGTGAGCCTGCAACATCAATCAATCGCACTTACCTGAAATTAAAATCAGAGCTGATTGCCTACACTTACAGTATTGCAAAAGAAGCTGTGAATGGTTTGCCAATGATGAGAGCAATGTTTTTGGATGATCCGAACACATACACATTTGGGAAGTCAACACAATACCAATTCATGTATGGTCCTTATTTTTTGGTCGCTCCAATTTATAAAGCAACTAAGGCCGACAATAATGGAAACGACATCCGTGACGGAATTTATTTGCCGAAAGGCAGATGGATCGATTATTTCTCCGGCGACGTGTATGAAGGCGGCCACATTATCAACAATTTTGAAGCACCTGTTTGGAAACTTCCTTTGTTCGTGAAAAGCGGAGCAATCATTCCAATGACAAATGCGAACAATAACGTTTCCGAAATTAATAAGGCAGTTCGCATTTATGAATTGTATCCGTTTGGTAAAACTTCTTTTACCCAGTATGATGACGACGGCTTAACACAAGATTATAAAGATGGAAAAGGAGTCACTACGTTGATTGAATCTTCCCTGATTAATAACACAGCTACAATTACAGTTCATCCGGCAAAAGGGAATTTCAAAGGCTTTATAAAAACTAAAGCAACCGAGTTGCGAATCAATGTAACACAGCAGCCGGCTACTGTTCATGCAGTGATTGGAACCAAAACAGTAAGATTAAAAAAAGCAGGCTCAAAAAATGATTTTGAGAAGAGCACCAATGTTTATTTCTACGATGCGGCTCCGGACTTGAATCAGTTTGCTACAAAAGGGACTGAATTTGAAAAACTAGTTATCAGAAAAAATCCCCAGTTGCTTGTAAAGTTAGAAGCAACTGATATTTCTGCGAATGCGGTAACTGTAATTGTAAACGGACTTCGTTTTTCTCCGAATAATCATTTACTAAAATCAACGGGCTTATTAAAAGCACCGGCAAATGCGCAGGTTATCGATTCCAATTCGGGGGCTTTTTCATTGAGACCTTCATGGGGAAAACTGTTCAATGCAGATTATTATGAGATTGATTTTAACGGACAAGTTTACACTGATATCAAAGATACCAGTCTTTCTTTTGATGATTTATCTCCCGAAACAAACTATGCATTTAAAATTCGTTCGGTAAATAAAACCGGTCATTCACCATGGGCCAGTTTTTCAGCCAAAACAAAACCGAATCCACTGCAATTCGCAATTAAAAATATTGTAGGAGAAGCAACAATACCTGCTGAAGAGGGAACCGAACTTCCAAATCTATTTGACTTTGATGAAAGCAGCATGTGGCATACAAAATGGGATGCAAAAGCAGTTCCATTTGATCTGGTGATGAATCTGCAATCTGTGAACCAGTTGGATAAAATCCAATATTTGCCACGAAGTAGGGGCAATGGAATCTTTTTAAAAGGTAAAATATTCTGTAGCACCGATAAGATTCATTGGAATGAAGCGGATTCATTTCAATGGGCAAAGAATGGCGATGTGAAGGAATTTGTTTTTAAAGATCATCCAACAGCACGTTATATCAAAATATCTGTGACCGATGCTGTTGGTGGATTTGGTTCGGGTCGGGAGTTGTATGTTTTCAAAGTGCCGGGCTCGGAAAGTTTTCTCCCGGGTGATATCAACAACGACCACCGCATCGATAATAATGATCTTACTTCTTACATTAACTACACAGGCTTACGAAAAGGTGACAGTGATTTTGAAGGTTATATCAGCAAAGGTGATATCAATAGAAATGATTTGATAGATGCTTATGATATTTCAAATGTTGCTACCCGCCTTGACGGAGGTGTGAATGAAGATGAAAAAGATACTTTAGCAGGAAGGCTGATCATCAGCACCGATAAAAAAACTTATGACAAAAATGAAATTGTAGAAATACATGTAAGGGCAATTGATTTGAGGTCAGTGAATGCCTTGAGTTTTGCTTTGCCTTACAACGCACAGGACTTCGATTATTTGGGTGTTACTTCAATCAACACAGCTTCAATGCAAAATATGACCAATGATCGGTTGCATAGTAATGGAAAAAAAATATTGTATCCAACTTTTGTAAATATTGGTGATGAAAAAACACTGAACGGCACGATGGAACTTTTTACCATAAAGTTGAAGGCAAAACGTAAAGTGGATTTTGATCTGACGCCTGTAGACGGGATATTAGTGGACAAACATTTGAACGAGGTGAAATTTTGACCGCAATTGTTTAAAAAGAGTGTTTATCAAAGGGAAAATTTAAATTTAGTTCCAAAGCGTACAAATGTTTTATTGATAGTGGCCAGGATCCTAATTTTAAAAAATAGTTTCTAAGTCTTGCAATATGAATCAACGTAATCAAATTTTTCCAATCATTCTTGTCACTTCTCTGTTTTTTCTGTGGGCATTTTTGCATAATACAAATCCTATTTTGATTCCGCATTTGAAAAAAGCTTGTCAGCTTTCCGATACGCAATCGGCTTTTATTGATACAGCAGTTTATCTGGCTTATTTTTCCATTGCGCTTCCTGCGGGGATGTTTACGCATAAATACAGTTATAAAAAAGGAATCCTGTTTGGTTTGTTTTTATACGGAACAGGCGCCTTGCTTTTTATTCCTGCAGCATCCACACGCAGCTTTACATTCTTTCTCATTGCATTGTTTGTTATTGCAGCAGGGGCAACCTTTCTGGAAACGGTTGCCAATCCTTACATCACAAAACTGGGCGATGAAAAAGGCGGTGCAAAACGGTTGAACTTCGCTCAATCATTCAACGGTGTTGGTGCTTTTCTGGCTCCGATCATTGGAGGTAAATTTATACTTTCAGGAATTGAACATAGCTCCGCAGAGTTGAAACAAATGGCCGCTTCCGGCCACTTAAATGGTTATTTGCAATCAGAGGCAAATACAGTTAAACTACCTTACCTAATTATTGCAGGAGTTGTGTTCTTATTGTTGTTATTATTTGCATTTGCTAATCTTCCGCAGGGGCAGGCTGTAAAGGAAAATTCAAACCAGCGTTTTTCATTCAAGATCTTAAAAAATCCGCAGGTACGATCTGCAGTTATTGCACAATTTTTTTATGTTGGTGCACAAGTAGGTGTAGCGAGTTTTTTTGTTCGTTTTGCAAAGCAGTTGATGAATCTTCCGGAAAAAGAAGCGGCTTATTGGTGGGGCTATATTGCAATGGTAGGCTTTATGGTGGGGCGCTTTGTTGGCACCCTTCTGATGAAATACATTCGTGCCGAACGGTTGCTGGCAATATATTCTTTCATTAATGTTGTGTTGTTGCTTTTTGTTGTTTTTCGCCCGGGAGCAATTTCAGTGTATGCATTAATGGCCGTTCCGTTTTTTATGTCAATCATGTTTCCAACCATTTTTGCATTGGGTGTTAGAAACCTGGGTGAAGAAAGTAAAATAGCTTCTTCCTTTATAATTATGTCAATTGTTGGCGGCGCAATTTTTCCTTTGATAATGGGAAGAATCTCAGACCTGATGGGAGGCAACATTCAAATTGCTTACACAGTGCCGCTAATTTGTTTTGCGGTTGTTTTCTTTTATTCATTGAAACAAAAAATGACCGCACCATCCAATTCTTTAATAGCAGTATCACATTCATAAGATGAAAAGATTTTGCCTCACACTTAATTTAAAAAACGATCCGGATTTAATTTCCGAATATGAAGCGCATCACAAAAATGTTTGGCCCGAGATACTTGAGTCAATAAAAGATGCCGGCATCCAGGATATGCAGATTTATCGTTTTGGAACAAGATTGTTTATGGTTATGGATGCAGATGATGATTTTAGTTTTGATAAAAAAAATGAAAACGATAAAGCAAATCCAAAAGTGGTGCAATGGGAGCAACTCATGTGGAACTACCAGGAGCCGTTAAAGGAAGCCCTGCACGGAGAGAAGTGGATGGTGATGAATAAAATTTTTGATTTAAAGGGATCAGTTAAATAGAATTTTTACAAGTGCTTTTAATAACAATCATATGTTTCAATTGAATGGAAAGATCGCAATTATAACAGGAAGCGGAAGCGGCATCGGAAGAGCAACTGCAATTTTATTTGCGAAACAAAACGCAGAAGTGCATTTGATTGATTTGAATGAAGATGCAGTTACCGCAGTTGCTGAAGAAATTAAAAACGAAAACGGGAAAGCTGTTGCTCATGTTTGCGATGTTACGTCACAACAACAGGTAAAGGATATTTTCGCTTCTATTGCAAAGATTGATATACTGGTTAATAGTGCAGGGGTTTCCCACATCGGAAACGTGGAGGCTACAAACGAAGACGATTTTGATCGTTTGCATAAAGTGAATGTAAAAGGTGTTTTCAATTGTTTGCAATCAGCTGTTGAAATAATGAAAAAG
>Ga0207647_10001906_pt1 | contig 15985 bp, 13 predicted proteins | sample KBSCornC2_FD_184295 | JGI IMG/M metagenome (GOLD analysis project Ga0207647, IMG submission 184295) | Corn rhizosphere microbial communities from Kellogg Biological Station, Michigan, USA - C2 (SPAdes) (version 2) | ecosystem: Host-associated > Plants > Roots > Rhizosphere ...
AACGGCGGTCTGCTGATGGGCAACATGCTGACTATGTACCCGACGTTATGGGCGGCGCTCGTCTGCGAAGTGCCGCTGCTCGACATGAAACGCTACACGCATTTGTCCGCCGGCGCATCGTGGATGGCCGAATACGGCGACCCGGACAAAGCGGAGGAATGGGCGTACATCAAGACATTCTCGCCGTACCAGAACGTGGAAAAGGATCGCAAATATCCGCCGATCCTGTTTACGACTTCCACGCGCGACGACCGCGTCGGTCCTGCGCAGGCGCGCAAGATGGCGGCGAAAATGCTCGATCAAGGTCACGATGTCAGCTTCTACGAAAATATCGAAGGCGGCCATGGTGCCGCGGCCGACAATCAGGAAGCCGCGTTCATGGCAGCCTTGCGCTATTCGTATCTGTGGGCGCACGTGAAGTGACACCTTCCATCTCTCCCGCCAGCGAGAGAAGGAACCCCCAACTAACCCGGTAACTTCGCGCACAGCATCGCGACGAGTTCGTCGCTGGTCATGCCGTGATACGGCTGCACGCCGCTTTCGGTAACCTGCATCGCGAACGCCTCCGCTGCAGGTTTTCCCGGCTGCATGCCACGACCGACCAAAAACCGCGCGTATTCCTTGACGACGATCTGCCGGGCCAATTCCGCCGGATCCGTGCTCATGGGACGAACTCCTGCCGATTTCGCATTATCATGCCGGTCAGGATGCGCGCGCATTCACACGGGGGCAAATCATGAAGATCGTCGTCTTGATTGCGGCCGCGACTCTGCTTTGCGGCTGCGCGGTCGAGCAATATCGTCCCGTCGTCGACAACCACGTCAGCCAAGGCAGCTACGAAGCGGACCTCGCCGATTGCCGGCAACTGGCGGCGCAACGCCCAGCGGCAGCGTCGGCAGCCGGCGGTGCGGCAGTCGGCGCCGTTCTCGGCGGACTGCTCGCTGCGGCGGTCGGTTTGCGCGGCAATGACATCGGTCGCGTCGCCGCATGGGGCGCCGCGAACGGCGGTATCAACGGCGCTGCCTTTGGCGTGGCCGAACAGCGCGACATCGTCGCACGTTGCATGGCCGGACGCGGTTACGACGTCATCGCCGACTAGGCACCTGGCAACCGCTGGGCTGCGGCTTTCGACGTGCGCCCTCGAAAGCTTTCGCGTATCCTTCGCGCCCCTCGCGTTCTCCGGAAGTCATCATGGGTCTCGACCTAGTCACCAGCGGCAAGGACGTGCCGAACGAAATCAACGTCGTCATCGAAATTCCGAAAGACGCCGATCCGGTCAAATACGAGGTCGACAAGAAAACCGGTGCGATTTTTGTCGATCGCGTGCTGTCCACGCCAATGCGCTATCCGTGCAACTACGGCTATGTGCCGCGCACGTTGTGCGGCGACGGCGATCCGGTCGACGTGCTTGTACTGATTCCGCTGCCGCTGATTCCGGGATCGGTGATCCGCTGCCGTCCGGTCGGCATGCTCAGCATGACCGACGAGGCTGGCGAGGACACCAAGATCATCGCCGCGCCGGCGCCGAAAGTGTTCACGCACTACGACCACATCAACGACATCGGCGACGTGGCGCAACACTGGAAAGAACGCATCGGCCATTTCTTCGAGCACTACAAGGATCTGGAGAAGGGCAAGTGGGTCAAGATCACCGGCTGGCATGACGCCGCCGCGGCGAAGCAGGAAATCCTCGATTGCGTGGCGCGTTATCAGGAGTGCACGGACAAGCCGAAGTTCTAGGCCCGCGGCAAGCTAGTCGTCCGTGGAATCATCTTCCTCGGGCGCGGGTTTCGCCGGCGCTGCCGGCATCGCGAGAATATCCGCCGCACGCCAGAAGATGATGCGACCGAAGCGGTACGGCAGTTCCAGCTCGGGTTTGGCCGTGATCGGATATTTTGTATAGAAGGTGACAATTTCGCCATCCGGGTGCGCAACGCACCAGTCGTGCAAATCGGCATAGTTCACTTTCGGCAAAGGCTTGGTGAAGCGCCCGGGAAACTCGAACAAGCCATGGTGCCAGGCCAGGTGCGCAATCGGCTGGCCGGAATCCTGGATCTGTCGGATGCGCGCCGCAGCCACGCTGACGTCGACATACGGACCGACATCCTGCGCGAGTGCGAGCATGCCCGTGCTCGCGGTCGCCACGCTCGCAAGCGCGAGTGCGCGCAAGCTCGCATGTGCGTCGCGCGCGAACAGCAGATACAAACCGATCGCGACAACGATTGCGCCCCACAGAGGCCAAAGTCCGCTGACGACGCTCAGGAATGAATCGGTCAGATGCAGTCGATCGAGCGCGGCGATTTCGTGCGCGTGCGCGGCGAGATACGGCACCGCCGCGAGCGTAATTCCCACGATCAGCAGCAATACGCCGAACAATCGCCCGCGCAATCTGCCATCCGCGTGCCCGAGCACGTGCGCCAGATACAACGCCAGCGCCGGCAGCAGTGGCAGCAGGTAGTGCGGTTGCTTGCCGCTGACAAAACAGAATGCGACAAAAGCCGGCACGAACCAGCTCACGGCAAAACGCACACTTTTGGAAATGTGCAGCGCATCGCGCCACGCGCGCCCTGGCGCGCGCAAGCTGAGCGTCCACGGCAGCACCATCAGCGGCAGGATCATGAAATACCACCACAGCGGACGCTGGTGCGCAAAGCTGTGCGTAACGCGGCCGACGGTCTGGCGCAGGATTACTTCCCGCCAGAATCCTTCGGCACCATACGCCGACAGGGCCCAAACCAGCGCGAGCGCGACGGCGCCGAGCACGCCAGCCAGAACCGCGCCGTACCAGCGCGCCTTGTGTTCGCGCGCGGTCGCGCTCCACCAAGGCGCGAACAGTGCGACGAGCCCGGCGTCGAGCAGCACCGCCGGGCCCTTGGTCAGCAACCCCAGCCCCAAACCCAAGGCCAGCAGGCCGATGCCACGACACCAGCGTGCCGCGTCCAGATCAAGCAGGCCGTGCAAAGCGACGAGCACACACGTCGTCAGCACGACATCGAACATGATCGCACTGGAAAACAGGGCAAAGTATACAATTCCGGCGAGGATCAGCGCGGCGCGCGACGCCAGCGCCACATCGGCATCGAGCCTTCGCACGAGCCGTTCGAACAGCACCAGTGTGGTGAACGAAGCGGCCAACACTCCGAGGCGCACGGTCCAGACCTGCAGTCCGAACGGCAGCCACGAAAGGTTGATCAGCCAGAACAGCAGCGGCCCCTTGTCGGAATACGGCGCGCCGTTCAGATGCAGCAACAGCCAGTCGCCGCTGAAGCGCATCTCCCACGCCACCGACAGATAACGCGTTTCGTCGATCGGCAGTGCTGGCAGAAACAGCGCGACCGGCAGCAACAGCAACAACCAGGACAGGCGCCAGTCGGACAGTATACTTTTCAACATCTGCACAACGTCATTCCGGCAGGGACTGCTGACTGCGAAGGCAGGACGCCGAAGCGAACATTCGCGAAGCGAATGGCCCGAAGGGCGAGCTGCGGATGCAGCGAGTCAATCCAATCATCATAAATGGCATCCTTGCGGTCTGGATGCCCCTCATTCCGCGCACGCGATGCGCTTCAACGCATCGCGTGAACGCGCTTTCATTCGACCATGCCGGCATGACGAGCATGAAACTACCCGCGATCAAGGAGCGATTTGAGATCGATGATTGCCGCATTCGCGCGCGACACGTAGTTCGCCATCACCAGCGAATGATTGGCGAAGAAACCGAACGGCCTGCCGTTGAGGATCATCGGGCTGTTGACCGGCTTCTGCGATTCCTCGAGCTCGCGGATTACCTGCTTCAGGCTCACCACGGCGTTCTTGCGCTGCAACGTCGGCGCGAAATCGACCTGGATCGCCTTGAGCTGTTCGAGCAACGCCCAGGTGTAGCCGCGCGATTCGTAGAACACATCGTCGATCTTCGTCCACGGCGTGCTCACGATCTGCTCTTTCGCGGTCGGATCGACTGGCGCGTCGCCTTCCAGACGCAGCTGACCGACGCTGGCCGACAAGCGTTGCGAAAGGCTGCCGAGCCGCGTCGAGACGAGATCGAGATAATCGGCGAGATTGTCCGCGCGTGGGTAGAACTGCGCATTGTTCGAATCGTTCTTGCCGATGCGTATGAAATAACCATCGACGTGTTCGATCGCTTTCGCGTACTGGCCTTCCGAACTCGGCAAAAGCCAGCGATCGTTGGGACTCGAAAACAGCGGATCGGCTTCCTTCAGATCGACGTCTTCTTCAGACTGCGATTGCGAGCGCGAAAACTTGTTGCGCAGTTCGCGCGAAAGATCGCGTGTGGCCGTGAGCACGCCGAATTCCCAGTTCGGAACATTGTCCATGAACAAACCTGGCGGAAATTTGTCGTTGGAAAAGTAGCCGCCACGCTTGTCGAGCAGCGTTTCCGCGCAACCCATCAGCGTGCTCGTCACGACGGAACCGGTGACCGGCTGCTGCTGATGGGAGGCCGCGCGTTTTTGCGCGAGCGCGACGACGTCGAACTGCGCCGGCTCGTAACTCCACCACCACATCAGCGCGAGCACGCCGAGCACGTAGATCGACGCGATCGCACCGACCCCACGGATCGCCCAGCGCGTACGCGGCGCATCCAGACGGCTGATGATCGACATGAGAAACTCCGTCCCCTCGAAAGAGGCCATTGTGCCGGATGCGCGCCGGCGCCGCACGCGCTCGCAGTCGCGCGCGCGCAAGCGCAACGTTAGAATGACGCGCCATGTTGACCGCGCCTGAAGCACCTCTGGACAAAACCGCGCTGATCGGCGCCTGCGCGCGCCTGCCGCTGTCGATCGACGCCGCACGCTTGCGTGCCGAAGTCGACGCGCTGCCGGAATCGATGTGGGAAACGCGCGGTGGCCGGCTTGGTCCGCATGACGCGGCGCGCGCAATCTTCCTGCGCGGTTACGCGCCCGCGGAAGGCCGCCACAAACCCGTCGAGGATCGCGAGGCGCTCCCGCTCGTGCCGTACGCACGGCAGGTCATCACGCAATTGTTGCCGGCGCCGCCGCAGCGCTGTCTGCTCGCGCGACTGCCGGCTGGTGCAATCGTGCCACCGCACAGCGACAACGGCCCCTACTTTCTCAAGACGATCCGCATCCACGTGCCGGTAATAACGCACGAAAAAGCGTGGATGTATTGCGATGGCCACGTGTTCCGCATGCTGCCCGGCGAAGTCTGGGCGCTCAACAACAGCGCGCGGCACGCCGTGTGGAACGCCGACGACACGCTGGCGCGCACACATCTGATCTGCGACTACTTGCCCTCTACGGCGCTGCTCGACCTGCTCGCTCGCGCAGAACGCGGGCTCGGCATGGTCAACGCGGAAGTGGAACAGCGGCTGCTGGCCGAAATGCCGGCTTCCTAGCGCTCGGCAAACTGCTGCGCGCGTTGCATCGTCGCCTGCAACTGCGGCAGCATCGCGTTGATCTCGGCCTCGTGCCGTTTCCACTTGTCCGGATCCGGCGGCGTCAGCGTGTAGCGCGACAGCGGCAGCTTGTCGATCGGACGATCCCACGCGAAGTCGAGCGCGTTGCATAAGTGCGCGATTTCCGCCGTCGGATTCGTCAGCAGCGAGTCGTAACGCGCCACGGTGATGCGTTCGCGTGGAATCGCGGCAAGATCGTCGAGCAACATGCGCGTGGCGATCTCCCACTGCGCGGCGACGATTTGCGGCAGCGGCAAGCCGCCCAGTTCGCGCCAACCGGGCACCAGCAGCAGCGACCACGGCAGCTCGCCAGTCCAGCCCGGCAGCTGCTTGTAGGTGACGAAGCGGCCGGAACGCCACGCTTCGATCATGCTCGACAGCGTCTCGCGCACGTCGCGGTAGAGGAACACGAACTGCGCCTGCGGAAATACCTTGGCCAGGAACGGAATGCGCAGCGAATTCTTCGGCGTCTTCTCGAGCAGGCGCGCGGGCTGGCCATTCAGGCGCGCGCCGTTGCGATCGCGCAGTTCACTCAGGAACCGCCGGCGCAGCGTCTCGGCCAGCGCGGGCGTGGCGATGTCGGCATCGAGCCGGTTGGAGTCGTAATTGTGCGCGACGACGTTGAGCTCGGGCACGCCTTCGATCAGCGCATGGCTCTCGCCACCGATCGTGTGCACGCCGCGTGCCTGCGCGAGCGTCTCGAACAACAGCGTGGAACCCGAACGCGGCGGCGACATGATGAATACCGGGCGGTCGAATTGCGTTTCCGTGTTCGCGCGTGGACCGGGGATCGCCGGCGCGTTCGGCAGCGCAACCGTGGTCTGGCGCAGTTCGTCGCCATCGGCGAGTTCCTTGTCCTGCAGCGCCATCGACAACACCATGATCGACAATGCGTTGACCAGACGCGACTCGTTGATCAGCAGCACGTCCATGGCATTGGCGCGCAGCCATTGTTCGTAAGTGGTCAGCGCCTTGCGATACGCCGGCCAACCGGCCTGAGCGACGCCGAACTCCGACCACAACGCCGACCACGCGCCGAGGAAGCGCGCTGTGACGGCTTTGACCATCTCCAGCTGCGGATGCGGGCGCGTTTCGCCGAACAGGAACGTGATGTGCTCGCGCAGTTCCCACGGCGTCATCACGATCGGCACGTTTTCCGATTCCATGCGCAGCGGCGGCTCGCGCTCGTCGGTTGGCGCTATGAAATGCGTGTGCCAACCCGGCGGCTCCGGCACACCGCCGGACATGCGGCCTTCGCGGATCAGCTCGCCGAGGTCATCGCTGCCGACCGTGTCGGCGACGAGATGGATGCGCTCGGCGTCGTTCGGATTGATCACGTGATGGCGACGCCAGGTATCGAAAATCCAGCACTCGCCCGCGCCCATGTGCACTTCCTCGTCGCCGCAACGGAAACGCACCGATGGCCGCGTGAGGATCGGTACATGCACGCGCATGCGCGAACGCCAGTAGTAATGCACGTCGAAATGCGGATTGACTTCCGCCTGCGCGGTGAGCTTCATCAGGCGTGTGCGCCCCCACACACCGCCGATGCGCGAGAGTACCTGCATGAGGTAGGGGCACTCGCGCAGGTACTGCGTCGGCCGCATCGGCCCGGCGATGGTTTCCCTGGACGGGTCGCCGCCGGAGGCCAGCAGCGGCAGCCACAGGTTGCCGGGATATTTCTGCGGATGCTCGCGCCAGTGTTCGGGGCCGTATGCCAGCACTTCCTGCGCGAGGCGCTCGGCGTCGAACTGCAAAGGCAGCTGGATGAAGGGGACGGGGAGTTTCACGGCAACACACTCTCGACTGGCGCACGACTGCGCGCCATTTTCGCACGGTTCTTTCGCAAGCGCGCGGGAACGCGAAGCGCGATGGCAGTGAAAATTACTGCGGGCGGTAGATTTCGCTGCCAGCTTCGCGGAATTCCTTCGCCTTGTCGGCCATGCCCTGAGCCAGCGCATCCGCTTCATCGGCGACGCCATGTTCCCTGGCGTAATCGCGCACGTCCTGGGTGATCTTCATCGAGCAGAAATGCGGGCCGCACATCGAGCAGAAATGCGCGTGCTTGGCGGCTTCCTTGGGCAGGGTTTCGTCGTGGAATTCCTGCGCCTTTTCCGGATCCAGGCCCAGGTTGAACTGATCCTGCCAGCGGAATTCAAAACGCGCTTTGGACAACGCATTGTCGCGCGCCTGTGCGCCGGGATGACCCTTGGCCAGATCCGCCGCGTGCGCGGCGATCTTGTAGGTGATGATGCCATCGCGCACGTCCTGCTTGTTCGGCAGGCCGAGATGTTCTTTCGGCGTGACGTAGCACAGCATCGCCGTGCCGAACCAGCCGATCAGCGCAGCGCCGATCGCGCTGGTGATGTGGTCGTAGCCGGGCGCGATGTCGGTCGTCAGCGGTCCCAAAGTATAAAAAGGCGCCTCGCCGCAAACCTTGAGTTGGCGCTCCATGTTTTCCTTGATCAGCTGCATCGGCACATGGCCGGGGCCTTCGATCATGGTCTGCACATCGTGCTTCCAGGCGATTTGCGTCAGCTCGCCGAGCGTGTCGAGTTCGGCGAATTGCGCGGCGTCGTTGGCGTCGGCGATCGAGCCAGGACGCAGACCGTCGCCGAGCGAGAAGGCGACATCGTACGCCTTCATGATTTCGCAGATGTCCTCGAAGTGCGTGTAGAGGAACGATTCCCGGTGATGCGCCAGGCACCACTTGGCCATGATCGAGCCGCCGCGGCTGACGATACCGGTAACGCGCTTCGCGGTCAGCGGGATATACGGCAGGCGCACGCCGGCATGGATCGTGAAATAGTCCACGCCCTGCTCCGCCTGTTCGATCAGCGTGTCGCGGAAAATTTCCCAGGTGAGTTCTTCGGCGCGGCCATCGACTTTTTCCAGCGCCTGATAAATCGGCACGGTGCCGATTGGCACCGGCGAATTGCGGATGATCCATTCGCGCGTTTCATGGATGTGCTTGCCGGTCGACAGATCCATTACCGTGTCGGCGCCCCAACGGATCGACCAGACCATCTTTTCCACTTCCTCGGCAATCGAGCTCGTCACCGCCGAGTTGCCGATATTGGCATTGATCTTGGTGAGGAAGTTGCGGCCGATGACCATCGGCTCGGACTCGGGGTGATTGATGTTGTTCGGGATAATCGCGCGACCACGCGCGACTTCGCTGCGCACGAATTCCGGCGTGATCAGTTTTGGAATCGCCGCGCCGAACGACTCGCCCGGATGTTGATTGAGCAGATGTGCTTCGCGCAGCGCCTCGAAGCGTTGATTCTCGCGGATCGCGATGAACTCCATCTCCGGCGTGACGATGCCTTTGCGCGCGTAGTGCATCTGCGACACGTTCGCGCCCGTGACAGCGCGCTGCGGGTTGCGCGCGCGCGGGAAGCGCACGGCGTCGAGCTTGTGATCGCCGGCGCGTTGCCGGCCGAATTCGGAAGTGAGTCCCGACAGCGACGCGACGTCGCCGCGCTGGCCGATCCAGCGCCCGCGCAATGGTTCGAGGCCCGCGGCCAGGTCGATGCGCGCGTCCGGATCGGTGTAGGGACCGGAGGTGTCGTACAACGCCAGCGGCGCGTTTTTTTCCGCGCCGAACACCAGCGGCGTATCGCTCAACGCGACTTCGCGCATCGGCACGCGCAGATCCTGCACCGGACTCGATCCGGGGGCGGAAACGTGAATCTTGCGCGACCCTGGAATCGGGCGCGTGACGGATTCGGAAAGTTCCGCGGTCTGGCGGATCAGGTCGGCGGCGAGTGCGTTCATGGCGGCATCCTCAAGAGAATTTCCTGAAGCGAGGCGCCGGCGTTGCTGCGCGAAGACTTCTTGCGCCGGAATTACCCGGATCAAGTACCAAGGGTCTATCTCAGCGAGCCGATCGCGGTACGATGGGCAGGCACCCCCGCTTCAGCCGCCATTGAACCATGAAGCGGGTTTGAAGGCGAGTGGCGTTGCGACGGAACGGTCGCGTCGGACGTCCGGTCTAACAGTCATCCAGACGTTGTTGCGGAGCCGTTATGAACCTCAAAATGTATTCAATGCTTCTTGTGTTCGCCGCTGCCAGTGCCAGCGTCAGCGCAAACGTTCCGCCGTCGCGCGTGCAGGTGACGTGGGCGCCGGAACAGCAGCTGAGCGAGGTCAAGGACAACCCGATGCACCGCGGCTGGCTGCGGCCGAAGGATTGGGAAAAAACGCTCGCCGACCACATCGCCTATCGCGCGGATCGCGTACTGCCGCCCGGCGAACAGCTGCAGGTAACGATCGACGATGTGAAGCTTGCCGGCGCATTTGAGCCGTGGCGCAGTCCGGACGCACAGGACATCCGTTTCCTCAAGGACATCTATCCGCCGCGCATGGACTTGCATTACAAGTTGATCGACGCCGATGGTCGGGTGATTCGGGAAGGCACCGGCAAATTGCGCGACATGGCGTATTTGCAGCACACCACGCCGACTTCGACCGACCAGCTGCGCTACGACAAGCGCATGATCGATGACTGGATGCGGCGCGAATTTGCCGCGAAGTAAGGATCAGCGCGGCGAGTAGGCGCGCAAGAACATGTCGACGGTCGCATTGATGTGATCGTCGATATCGCGCGGCGTGATTTCCTGGCAGCAGCCGAATTCCAGGCGCGCGTGCAATTCGCCCTTGAGCAGGCAGAAGAACTGCGATGCGGCGCGGTGCAGATCGGAGATTTGCAGCTTGCCGGCGTCCACTTCCGCGCGCAGGAATGATTCGAACGCCTCTTGCGTCCGGCGCGGGCCGGCTTCCCAGAATAGCTGCGCGAGTTTCGGCGACTGCCTGCCGTTGGTGACGATCGTGCGATGCACGGCGAGTGCTTCTTCACTGGTGATCAGGCAGAAAAACGCTCGCGCGATCGCGTAAATCTGTTTGCGCAGCGGGCCTTTCAGATCGGCCGTGAAAATTTCCGGCGGCATCTGTTCCGCACAAACGCATTCCACCGCTGCGCCAAACAGGCGCTCCTTGTCCTGATAGTGACTGTAGACGGTGAGCTTGGACACGCCCGCGGCGGCGGCGATCGCGTCCATGCTGGTGCCCTCGAATCCCTGCGTGGTGAACAGGCGCTTCGCGGCCTGCAGGATGGCGGCGCGCTTTTCCAGATCTTTCGGGCGCCCGGGACCGGCAGGTTTGTTGGCAATGATGGCGACAGACATAGGGATATGGCGAAAGTAATACTGGACAGTCCAGTTTAGTATTGATACTATACCACACAGTTCATTAATGAACCACAACAAACAAAAGGATTGTAGCCATGTCGCAGCCAGCTCGCTTGTTGAAAGTTGTGCCGCTCGTCCTCGTTCTCTGCGCTGCTTTCAGCCAAGTGGGCTGCAGCAGCCACGCTTCGGCACCCGATGCGCCGCGCAGTGCGCTCGTTGCACATCCGCAAAACGCCGACGACGTACGCGCCGAAGTCTACTCCGGCGATGTGCATGCGCGTTACGAAAGCCAACTGGGCTTTCGCGTCAACGGCAAGATCAAGGCGCGCCTCGTCGATGTCGGCGCCCACGTCGCCACCGGGCAGGCGATTGCCGAGCTCGATCCGCTCGATCTGAAACTGCAGGTAAACAGCGCGCAGGCGAACCTGACTTCCGCGCGCGCCAACCGCGATCTCGCGCAATCCGAGTACAACCGCTATCAGTCGCTGCTCGACAAGCATTTCATCAGCCGCACGCAGTTCGATACGCAACAGAACAACTTGAAAGCCGCGCAAGCGCAGGTCGAGCAGGCGCAAGCCGCGTTCGCCGTCGCGCAAAATCAGGCCGAATACACCACGTTGCGCGCCGATCACGCCGGCATCATCACCACGATTACCGCAGAGACCGGCCAGGTCGTCACCTCGGGCCAGCCGGTCGCCACGCTCGCGCGCGACGGCGAAATCGAAGTCGAGATCGTCGTGCCGGAAAACCGCATCGCCACGTACAAGCCGGGCATGCCGGCGATCGTCGAAGCGTGGGCCGACGCCGGCAAGCAGATGCAGGGTCGGCTGCGCGAAATCAGTCCGGAAGCCGATCGCGTCACGCGCACGTATCGCGTACGCGTGAGCCTGGACGTGGGCGATGCGTTGCCGAGATTCGGCCAGACCGCGCGCGTCTATTTTGCCGATGCGAGTGGCAACGAGCAGAAAGTCGTGCCGCTGTCGGCGCTGTATGAACAGGCCGGCAAGCCGGCCGTGTGGATCGTCGATGCGAAGACGCACCAGGTGCACCTGGCTCCGGTCGAAGTCGCCGCGTACCGCGAACAAGGCGTGCTGCTCGCCGGCGGCATCGATGTACGTCAGTGGATCGTCACCGCCGGCGTGCACAAGCTGCGCGATGGCGAGCCGATTACGCCGGTCGACGCACAGAACCGCCCCGTCACCCTTTGATATTTCCGTTTGCTGCCTCGCGTGCTGCCGGCTACTCGCCTCCCCCGATAGTCGGCACGCGCTGAGGCACTTTATCGCGAGCATTCCGCCATGACGCGCTTCAATCTTTCCGAATGGGCCCTGCGCAACCAGCCGCTGGTGCGTTATTTTCTGGTCTTGCTGGCGCTGATCGGCGTGTGGTCGTACGCAGGTCTCGGCCAATCCGAGGATCCGCCGTTCACGTTCAAGGTGATGGTTGTGCGCACGCAGTGGCCCGGCGCGACCGCCGCCGAGGTCACCGAACAGATCACCGAAAAGGTCGAAAAGAAGCTGCAGGAAATTCCGGAGCTGGATTACCTGCGCAGCTACTCGCGGCCGGGCGAGTCGCAGGTATTCGTGGTGATCAAGGATTCGATTCCCGCGGCGCGCGTGCCGGAGGTGTTCTATCAGGTGCGCAAGAAAATCGGCGACGTGCGCTACACGCTGCCGCCGGACATCCTGGGCCCATCGTTCAACGACGAATTCGGCGACACGTTCGGCAACATCTACGCCTTGACCGGCGACGGCTTCAGCGACGCGCAGCTGCGCGATTACGCCGAGCGCCTGAAACTGGAACTGCTGCGCGTGCCGGACGTCGCCAAGGTGGACCTGCTCGGATTGCAGGACGAGAAAATCTACATCGAAGTGTCCAACGCCAAGCTTGCTACGCTCGGGGTGAGCTTCGACCAGGTGCACAAGGTGCTCGAAACACAGAACGCAATTACGCCAGCCGGTAGTTTCGAGACCGACAGCGACCGCATTTATCTGCGGCCAACCGGTGCGTTCGATTCCGTTGAGGCGATCCGCAACATCTCGATCCGCGCCAACGAGCGCCTGTTCCGCCTCGGCGACGTTGCCACCATTCGCCGCGGCTACACCGATCCGGCCCAGCCACGCATGCGCTACAACGGCAGGAATGCGCTTGGACTCGCGGTGTCGATGCGTGCCGGTGGCGACATCATCGAACTCGGCAAGCACCTCGACGAAGCCGCCGCGCGCCTGAGCAAAACACTGCCGGTGGGACTGGATTTCGAACGCGTCGCCGATCAACCGCGCGCCGTGGCGCGCTCGGTCGGCGAGTTCGTCGATACGCTGGCGATCGCCGTCGCCATCGTGCTGCTGGTCAGTTTTTTCTCGCTCGGGCTGCGCACCGGGCTCGTCGTCGCGCTGTCGATTCCGCTGGTGCTGGCGATGACGTTCGCGGCAATGAAATACTTTGGCATCGACCTGCACAAGATTTCGCTCGGCGCACTCGTGCTGGCGCTCGGCCTGCTCGTCGACGACGCGATCATCGCCGTGGAGATGATGGCGATCAAGATGGAACAAGGCATGGATCGCGTCAAAGCCGCGGCGTTTGCCTACACCTCGACGGCATTCCCGATGTTGACCGGCACCTTGGTCACCGCCGCGGGTTTCCTGCCGATCGCGACGGCGAAATCCGGCACCGGCGAATACACGCGCTCGATCTTCCAAGTTGTCACGATCGCGCTGCTGATCTCGTGGTTCGCCGCCGTCGTGCTGATTCCGTACCTCGGTTACAAGTTGCTGCCGGAACGCGGCGCAGCGCCGAGCCGCTTCGAAAACCTGCTGCGGCGCTGGCGCAAGCGCGCGCTCGCCCGCTTGCCCGCATCGCTGCGCGGCGAGAATCGGCATATCGATCACGACGCCCACGATCCCTACGCGACACCGTTCTATCAGCGCTTTCGCAAGCTCGTCGAATGGTGCGTGCAGCGCCGCAAGACCGTGATCGCGGCGACAGTGGCCATGTTCGTGCTCGCGATCCTCGGCTTCGGTTTCGTGCAACAGCAGTTCTTTCCGGATTCGACGCGCCCCGAGTTGCTCGTCGACATGAAATTGACCGAAGGCTCGTCGCTGGCAGCAACGGAAAAAGAGGTAAAGAAACTCGAAGGCTGGCTGGCGAAACGCGCGGAACTGGAGAATTACGTCAGCTACGTCGGTTCCGGCGCCCCGCGTTTTTATCTGCCGCTCGATCAGCAACTGCCGCAGGCGAGCTTCGCCGAATTCGTGCTGCTGACGAAGGACATCAAGCAACGCGAGCAGCTGCGCCGCGACTTGATCGCCCTGTTCGACCACGACTTCACCAGCTTGCGCGCGCGCGTGCTGCGCCTCGAGAACGGCCCACCGGTCGGCTATCCGGTGCAGTTCCGCGTGTCCGGCGAAAACATCGCCACGGTGCGCGAGCTCGCGCGCAAGGCCGCCGACGTCGTGCGGCAAAATCCCAATGTGCACAATGTGAACCTGGACTGGGAAGAGCCGTCGAAAGTCGTGCGCCTGTCGATTGACCAGGAACGCGCGCGCGTGCTCGGCGTGTCGTCGCAGGACCTAGCGAATTTCCTGCAGTCCTCGCTGTCCGGCGTACCGGTGACGTATTACCGCGAACGCGACCAGCTCATCGAAGTGAGCTTGCGTGGCCCCGCTGACGAACGCGCGCGTCTGAGCTTGCTGGAAAGTCTCGCCGTGCCGACGCCGTCGGGTCAGAGCGTGCCGCTGAGTCAGATCGCGACCGTGCAATATGGTTTCGAGGAAGGCATCATCTGGCGCCGCAATCGTCTGCCGACCGTCACAGTGCGTGGCGATCTCTACGGCGGCATGACGGCGGCAACGGTGACCGCGCAGATTTCGCCGCAACTGGACGCGTTGCGCGCGCAGCTGCCCGCCGGCTACCTGCTGCAGGTCGGCGGCGCAGTCGAGGAAAGCGCCAAGGGTCAGTCCTCGGTCAACGCCGGCATGCCGCTGTTCCTGCTCGTCGTGTTCACCGCGCTGATGATCCAGTTGCGCAGCTTCTCGCGCGTGCTGCTCGTCGTGCTGACCGCGCCGCTGGGCCTCATCGGCGTGACGCTGTTCCTGCTGGTCTTCAACGTGCCGTTCGGCTTCGTCGCCATGCTCGGCACGATCGCCCTGTTCGGCATGATCATGCGCAATTCGGTGATCCTCGTCGACCAGATCGAACAGGACATCGGCGCCGGACACCCGCCGTGGGAAGCCATCATCGATGCAACCGTTCGGCGCTTTCGGCCCATCGTATTGACAGCGCTTGCGGCGATTCTGGCGATGATCCCGCTCACGCGCAGCGCGTTTTTCGGACCGATGGCGGTGGCGATCATGGGCGGCTTGTTCGTGGCGACCGGTTTGACCTTGCTGTTCCTGCCCGCGCTGTACGCGGCGTGGTTCCGCGTGCGGCGCCCGCTCGATATGCGCGAGGTGCAGACCACGCCTGCGCTTGCCGTTCCGACCTGAGACGAAGCGATGCGCCGACGCGGCCAAAGGTTTGAATGACTTCCGGCACTACGAACTTCGCCCTCGAACCGGCGATCTTACGATTGCCGGGAAGGGCATAAACCCCTATGCTTTTTCGTCTTTTTCCCGGCAGGAAATCCCCATGCTGAACATAGAACTCGCCCGCCACAACATGATCGAGCAGCAGGTGCGTCCGTGGGACGTGCTCGATAGTCGCGTGCTCGGCGTGCTTTCGTCCGTGCCGCGCGAGAATTTCGTGCCGGAATCCTGCCGCAATCTCGCGTTCGCCGATCTGTGCCTGCCGCTGGGCCGCGACGAAGTGATGATGAAGCCGGTCGTTGAAGGCCGCATGCTGCAAGCGGTCTCGGTGCAATCTGGCGAAAGCGTGCTGGAGATCGGCACCGGTTCCGGCTTCATCACCGCGTGCCTGGCGCGCCTTGCCGGCAAGGTGTTGAGCGTGGAACTGCACGCCGATTTCGCCGATGCCGCGCGGGCGCGGCTGGATGCTGCGAACATCAGCAACGCGCAAGTGGAAACCGCCGATGCCGTACTCGGCTTCGACCCCGGTCAATCTTTCGACGTGATGGTTGTCACTGGCGCGGTGCACGTGCTGCCGCAACACTGGCGCGGCTGGCTCAAGCCCGGCGGGCGCCTGTTCGCGGTGGTCGGCGACTCGCCGGCACAGCGCGCGACGCTGTATGCCGCCGGCACCGAACAAGCGTTGTTTGAAACCGATCTGCCTTATCTGCATCACGCCGAACCGCCGCAGCGGTTCGTATTGTGACGCGGCATCCCCCAAGGAAAAATGAAAATGTATAAAAAACCGCGATTGACCGCCCTTGCCCTTGCGCTCGCCGCCGTCGCGCTGCCTGCCGCCG
>Ga0207647_10001908_pt1 | contig 15976 bp, 11 predicted proteins | sample KBSCornC2_FD_184295 | JGI IMG/M metagenome (GOLD analysis project Ga0207647, IMG submission 184295) | Corn rhizosphere microbial communities from Kellogg Biological Station, Michigan, USA - C2 (SPAdes) (version 2) | ecosystem: Host-associated > Plants > Roots > Rhizosphere ...
CGATGGCCCGCGTCATCTGGCGCCAGCGGGTGGTCTCGCGAGCCAGTTGTTTACGGCCTTCCGCCGTCAGCCGGTAGAACTTTGCCTTGCGATTGTTCTCGCTAGCGCCCCAGTAGGAAGAGACCCACTTCCGGTCCTCGAGCCGATGAAGCGCCGGATACAGGGAACCCTGCTCCACCTCCAGAAGATTCTCAGAGGTGTGCTCAATGACCTTCGCGATGGTGTGCCCGTGCGCGTCACCGCTGACAAGCGTCCGCAGAACCATCATGTCCAACGTGCCCTTCAGCATTTCAGCCTGTGGTTGGGTCTTTCCTGGCATACCTTCTCCCCTCGAAGTTCTATTGGAAGGAAATAGTACACCACTCGAACTTCTATGGGAAGAAGCGGAAATGGAGCTTCGAATGGATCAAAAACTAGAGCGTATCGACAAACTCGTCTTGATTTTTATTTAGGAACCCTCGGGTGTTCCTAACCCACCCTAGCGTTGCGAGGGCGGGGCACCCGGGCAAAGAGAATGAGAGAAAAGCAGATGTCTCCGCTCCCTCCGGTCGCTACGAAATGACAAACAAAAGGCAGCCACTAACCAAAGCGCTGAAGAGCCGGGGTCCCCAACGAACGTGTTCGTTGGGGTGGAGATGCGCTCTATACCAGCCGGGCAACGCCCCAGGTTTCGGGGCACATTGAAATTAAAGGGCTGAAGGCCCGCTCTATAGTTCTTCAGCAAAAGGCGAACTTGTCGATGTGGTGAATCTAAAATTCACGACATAAATCATGAAGAGCTTTGCCATCCGAAGCGTTGAAAAGTAGGTCCTTCACGAAATCACCCAGCGAACAAGTTCGCCGGGGACTCCGAGACAGCACATTGGATATTTAATGCAGCGTTACTTGCCCACCCAACCACCGTCGACATACAGCGACTGACCGGTGACATAGGCGGCTTCATCCGAGGCGAGAAATGCTGCGACGGAGCCGATCTCGCACGGTTTCCCTGGACGTCCAAGAGAGATCTGCGCCACGACATGCGGCAGAATCTCCGGACTCTCCAGGACCCAGCGAATCATCGGTGTATCGATTAAGCCCGGATGGATACAGTTCACCCGAATGCCATGAACGCCCATCTCCGCGGAGATATTGCGGGTCAACGCCTCCACTGCCAGTTTGCTGGGAGCATAGTGGGTGCGTCCCGGCAGCACACGCGCGGCTTGAATGGAGCCGATATTGATGATGGCGCCTTTGCGGCCTTCGGCGATCAGGCGTTTGCAGAAGGTCTGGGCGCACATCCACTCGCTCTTCAGGTTGGTGTGTGTTACGGCATCCCACTGTTCGTCAGTGAGCTCCGTGAAGGGAACGATGGTCTCAATGCCCGCATTGTTCACCAGGATGTCCGCGGGGCCGAGCTGTGCCCAGGTCTCGTCGAAGAGGCGCTCCACATGGCAACGCTGCGAGACATCGCCGGCAACCACGATGCATCGGCCGCCTCTGGACTCGACATATTGCTTCACCTCTTCGGTCCGCGAATCAATGTGCAGATCATTGATAACGACATCAGCGCCTTCCCGGGCAAACGTTTCTGCGATACCGCGTCCAATGCCCTGGCCCGCTCCGGTAACGATCGCAATCTTCTTTTGAAGTTTCATAATGAGTGACCCTTCCCAATCTCTATTGCCTGGGATATCTGCTGTTTGCGTTTCAGTGAATGGTCCATCCGCCATCGACCATCAAGGTGTGACCTACGATCATGTCGGCAAAAGGGCTGGAGAGGAAGAGTACAGCGCCGACCAGGTCATCCGGCTGATTCCAGCGTCCGCGAGGAATCATCTCTTGCGTTGCCCACTCCCTATATCCAGGGCGTTCGAGGATGTTCTTCCGTGACTCGGTCTCGGTGATACAGGGAGCGACGGTGTTCACCAGAACTCCTTTGCCGGCCCACTCCAGCGAGAGCGCCTTGGCCATGTGATGCACTGCCGCCTTCGCCGCGGCGTAGACCGCGCGTTTCTTGAAGGCAATCTCACCAAAGTTGGAGCCGATATGGATAATGCGTCCGCCCTCGGGCTGCTGCAGCATAATCTTCCCTGCGGCCTGCGAGGCAAAGAAGACACTTTTGACCGTGGCGTCGAAGGTCTTGTCGTACTCCTCTTCGGTGACATCTATCGCATCGCCCGTTCCGGTCCAGCTGGCATTGTTCACCAGGATGTCGACACGTCCGAAGTGATCCACTGTCTTTTGGATGAGTGCCTGGCAGTCCGCGACCTTGTTGACGTCGGTGATGACGATCTCCGCCCTTCGCCCCAGGCCTTCGATCTCGCGCTTCACCGCTTCGATCTCTTCCATGCGGGGGCCGGGATACTTGGCCAGCACAAGGTGTGCGCCGGCCTGGGCCAGCCCGATCGCGATCGCACGGCCGATTCCCTGAGAGGCGCCAGTGACGATGGCGATCTTGTCCGTCAGTTGAAAGCTTGAATAGTCTGGCAAGGCGGCTCCTTCCGCGGAGTTACAGCACTTCATCCCTTAAAGCTCTCTTCGATCAGGGGCGGATTGATTGCGTAACGAGAGAAGTATATTGCGTATAGTGCAATATCGCAAAGCCTAAATTTTGCACCGATTTTCTTCTCCGATGGCCTATGCTTTGTATTCTCTGCGGTCGGGGAATCCTTGACAGGCATATCTCCGGCAGGGCAGAGTAGTTGCGTTTCGCGCAAAGAAAATTGCGTGATGTGCAATCGCAAGAATTTGCCAGGGAGGCCTGCATGACTCGCCCTTTTACGCGCCGTGAGCTGTTGTTTGGAGCAGCCGGCATGACGGCTGCCGCCGTGTGTCCACCCCTCTTCGCCGCTCCGGCCAGAAAGCTGCAGATCCATATCGGGTACACGGGCATCACCTGGAAGAATGACCAGATCGAGCAGGCTGTTGATTCGGTCTCCTCGCTGGGATTCTACGGCTTTGAGACCTTCGGTGACGTGCTGTCGAAGTGGAAGGCCCGCGGCGGACTGGCGCCGGTGCTGAAAGCAAAGAACCTTCCGCTGATTTCCGGCTATTGCACCGTGAACCTGACGGACCCATCGCGCAAAGAAGAGCAGCTCGCAAAGGCGAAGGAGTGGTGCGGTCTTATTAAGGAGTGCGGTGGCCGCATCTTTGTCGTCGGCCCCAACCCGGTAAAGCGGGATACCTATGACTTCGCCGCCAGCAAGAGCGGTATCGTCAGCATGCTCAACGAGCTGGCACAGACGGTGGAACAGGAGGGGCTTACCCCGGTCCTGCACCAGCACACCGGGACCTGCATCGAGTCCCGGGACGAGACCTATGCGGTACTGGAGGCGGTGGACACCCGTCACCTGAAGTTCGGTCCCGACGTGGGTCAGCTGACCAAAGGAGGTCAGGATGCCGTGAAGGTCGTCAAGGACTTCCTCCCCATCGTGCAGCACATGCATCTGAAGGACTTTGACGGGAACGACGACCACCTGCTCGGATACTGCCCCCTCGGCCGGGGGAAGGTCGATGTACCCGCCATCCTGAAGCTGATGGACGGCAGAAAGATTAGTGGTATGGTTATGGTCGAGTTAGATAACGATTTCAAGAATCCATCCTCGACCCCTTCCGCAGACCTGGCAAAGCAAAGCAGGGACTTCCTGAAGTCGATAGGAGTTGGATTTAGGGGTTGAGTACAGTAGGTACATGCCGAAAAAAGCTGCACAGGTCCCATTCATTCAAAGTCTCGACCGCGGTCTGACGATTCTGCAGGCCGTCGCCACCTCAAAGCACCCGGTAAACCTGGGTGAGCTGGCAGAGTTGCTCGACGTTGACCGCAGCAGTGCATTTCGGCTGGCGCAGACCCTCAGGCGGCGCGGCTTCCTCTCCACACCCGCGGGCCGGAAAGACTATATTCTTGGCTCCGCGATCTGGACCCTCTCGCGCCAGTATGACTGGAGCAAGATGCTCGTCCGTGTGGCCCACCAGGAGCTCAAGGACCTGGCCGGCGGCCTGAATGAGACCGCCCACCTCGCCGTGCGCGAAGGCAAGAACGCGCTCTTCATCGATTCGGTCCACGCTCGCCGCGTGATTGCCGTCGCCGGGCAGACCGGTGAGCTGGTTCCGATGCATGCCACCGCCCACGGAAAAGCGCTTCTCGCCGACTTCGACGACGAAGAGCTGAAGGATATCTTCGGCTCGTCGTTGCAGAAGTTCACGAAGACAACCATCACCTCCTTTCCCGCGTTGCTTAAGGAGTGCCAGTCGATCCAGCAGCGGGGATATGCGACAGACGAAGCCGAGTATATGGAAGGTATGCGCTGCATCGCCGCTCCTATCCGCCTGCACGATGGCTCCATCGTCGGCTCGATCGGCATCTCCGCGCCCGCAACCCGCTTCCTGAAAGAACACTATGCCGCCCATTCAAAGCGCGTGGTGCAGTGCGCGAAGAAGATCGGCGAACGGCTCAGCATCACCGAAGAGACCCCCGACGAAGAGGGATAGGTCTTCTGTGCCTTCGATTCACCAAACGCGCCCTATTGCAGGGCGCGTTTTTCATGGAATCTATAGCTTCAGGCCTTGCGTAGGCTGCTGTATATATCGCAAGATTGATTGCGTGATAAGCAATGGAGGAAGAATGAATCCAATCCTGGATTTCGGGATCGATACGTCGAAGCTGCAGTACATTGGGGAAGGCCTGCAACGCCCGGAGTGCATCCTGGCGGAGAAGGACGGGACGCTGTGGTCCGCGGACTCGCGCGGCGGTGTGGTCCGTCTGCGGCATGACGGCAGCCAGCAGATCATCACGCAGAAGATCTCGGCGTACTTCGCGCAAGCGGACAGTGAAGCGACCCGCTATCTGACAGGAACCCTGCCGAACGGCCTTGCCTTTGCGGAGAACGGCGACATCCTGATCTCGAACTTCGGCACCGACCGCCTGGAGATCATGACGCGCACGGGAGAATCCAAGGTGCTGGCCGACAGTATCGAAGGAGAGGCGATCGGCAAGGTCAACTTTGTCCTGCGCGACTCGAAGGGGCGCATCTGGATTACCGTCTCCACCAGGATCAAGAACTGGATGCACGCACTGCGCCCCGATCTTCCCGATGGCTACATCGCCCGCTACATCGACGGCAAGTTCCGCATCATGGCCGAGGGCTTCCACTTTACCAACGAGATCCGCATGGATGCGAACGAAGAGTATATGTACGTCGTTGAGACGACGGGCGGCTGCATCAGCCGGCTTCGCGTTCATGACGACGGCACGCTGGGCGAACGCGAGATCTTCGGTCCCAGCAGTCTCGGAACCGGCGCCTGGCCGGACGGCATCGCCTTCGACAGCATTGGCAACCTATGGGGCACCTGTGTCTACTCGGACAAGCTCTTCGTGCTTACGCCGCAGGGGGACCTGCGTGTCCTGCTGGACGAGGGCGACCCGGTGAAGGTAAAGGCTCTTGAAGACCAGTTCCGCGCCGGCGCTGTGACGGAAGATGTTCTGTTCGGTACCGGCCGCGGCGTCGCTCCATGGATGGCCAGCGTCACCTTCGGGGGACCTGACCTGAAGACCGTCTACATCGGCTCACTGCGGGCACACAATATTCCGTACTTTCAAAGTCCAGTCGCAGGGCTGCCGATGGTGCACTGGAAATAATTGAATGCAAATTGAATGATTGAATAAATGAATGATTGAATAAGGACTCGACTTCATTCGGATCCATATTCAATCATTCGGTCCTTCCGTTATTCAATCCTGATCATCGCTATCGCGACGATGAGACATTCGAGCTTCGCTCGAATTCTTATTCAATTATTCAATCCTTCCATTATTCAATTTCCCTCAATCACCCCTCGCCTCTGCATATCAGCTACCGCCTCCTGCACCGCTTCAAACGAGCTATAGCACGGCTGATAGCCAAGGAGCGTCTTCGCCTTCTCGATACTGCAGTTCGGGGAGTGAGCGATGTGATCCCACGTCGCCCGTGCATCCTTCTCGCTGACCATCGTCGTCCATGTCTCCCACGAATAGAACTCCAGTTTGGGCTCCTGGCCGAACCAGCGGGACATGCCTTCGGCAAAGCCGCGCAGCGTCAGGGCTGCAGCGGCGACGACGTGGAAGCTCTCCCCTAGCGCAACGCTCCGATGGGTCAGCGCCTGCACAAAGGCCTGCGCCACGTCGTCGGCATGCACATGGTGTACGGTCTCAAGGCCCAGGTTCGGCAGCGGCAGTGTGGCTCCGCGTGCAAGCGTGGTGAAGACCTCCGGGTTGAAGTTGCCCTGGGGATTGATCGGGTTCCATCCGGTACCGACCAGGTGACCGGGATGCAGCAGGGTAGCAGGGAAGCCTCTGGTCCGTGCCATCCGCAGCAGATAGTCCTCGATGGCGGCCTTCCGGACTCCGTACTCGCCAAATGGCGACCGCGGAGTGTCTTCAGTTGTCGGCACCTGGCAGCTATGGCCGTGGATCCAGATGGTGCCGCAGTGCAGGAAGTGCTCTACGCGGCCCAGCAGCGCCTCGGCGAGCTGAGTAGCGCTCTCCGGCCTGTAGCAGGTCAGGTCGATCACGGCCTGTCCGTCCAGCTCTGCGATGCGCTCGCCGAAGTTGCCGGCGGCCTCTTCCGCGTCGCGGTCCAGTACGACGTGCTTGACGTACTTCCACGCCTGATCGGGGCGATAGGGGGACTTCACGCCGCGGGTAACACAGAGAACCTCGTACCCCGCGTTCACGAGCCTGGGTGTCAGATAGCTGCCAATATGGCCGGAACCGCCGATGATCACAACGCGCATAGATCGATTGTCTCCATTTTTTCGGGTGCTAGGGTGTGTCATCAAACTCCGGCCGTCAGCGTTGCGCCGCAACCCGAAGGGCCGGGGCAGATTTTCTTCACCCCAGCCAGCAAAGCTGACTGGGGACCCCGATTTCCCGATCTCTTCGTCACTCGTCGTTCCAGTAGGCCGGCTACAGTTTTCTCCTCACTCCTCGATCTCAGAAAAATCTGCTCCCGGCACTGACGGCCGGAGTTTGATGACACACCCTGGAGACTGCTTGACGATCGCAGGAACCGCTCCATATACTTTGCCTCACATAACGCAATCAATATTGCGTATTATGCAAATAATCTTGCATGGAAGGTCCCGGCAATGAGCATGCCCATCCTATCGACTGCTGTCTCCAGATCCGCCTCAGGAGATCTCTCCCTGCATCGCGAGTCGGTGTATCGCGAGGGCGTGCTGAAGCTGCTTGCCATCAAGGACTCCGACATCCGCATTCTCACGCTTGAGCAAAGCCGCGATGCGGTGGATAAGGGGCTGCACTCCGGCGGCGCCTTCTCGGCCATTCTGCCCATGGTGACTCTCTTCTATGGCGGGTTTCTGCGCCTGGACATCGAAGACCCTACGCGCCGCGGGCAGGACATCTTCACCCTCAGCAAGGGACATGCCGTCGCGGCGATGGCGTCGATCTATGCGGAACTGGGCTACTTCTCAGCCGACGTTCTGAAGAACTCCCGCTCGCACAGCAGCCTGCTCAACGGTCACCCGGGCCCGATTCTCCCCGGAGTTCACATCGCCACCGGCCCCATGGGGCAGGGAATTGGCGTTGCGGAGGGCTTCGCCGTCGCCGGCAAACGCAGCCCGCGTTTCGATTCCTACTGCATGGTGGGTGACGGAGAGTTGCAGGAAGGCTCCTGCTGGGAGGTCATCATGTATGCCTCGCAGCATAACCTCGAGAATCTGTGTGTCCTGGTCGATCGCAACAACGGTCAGCTCGATATCCACGACCGCATGCTTTATCCCATGCCGCCGCTCGCCGATGTCTTCCGGTCGTTCGGATGGAATGCCTTCAATGTGGATGCCACCAGCTTTGACGGAGTCTTCGATGCACTGACCGCCTTCCGCTACGGCCCGCGGAATGGCAGGCCAACCGTGATCGTCTGTAACTCCAAGAAAGGCTTTGGAGCGTTCTCCGACTTCCTGAATAAGCATAAGGTCACAGTTCCCGATGCTTTGTTTGCGCAGGAAGTGGAGATGCAGCAGAAGCAGCGCACGGCAAGAGTGACGGAATTCCTGGAGCTGCTCAATAGAGTCGCGGGCGATGAGTCCCTCCATGAATTGCTGTTGCAGGCCGCTGCCGGCATGAATCTGGCAGTGGATGACAGCAGCGACTTCCTCAGGCAGGTCATCGGCCCGGTCCAGACCAGGCGTGTTCCGCAGCGCGATAAGCGGATCCGCTACGACGCTGCCGCGCTTCCTAAACTCGACCGGAACAAAAGCTACAGCGCCGCCGAGATCGTGACGGCGGGCATGAAGGTCTTTGCACGCGATCCACGGGTGGTATCGATCGACTCCGACCTGGCTTCAACCAGCGGCCTCGAGAGCGGTATTGCCGCTGTTGATCAGGCACGCGCCCTCAACGCCGGTGTCGCCGAAGCAAACATGATGTTGATGTCGGAGGGATTTGCAGCGCTGGGCTACAACACCTGGTGCAGCACCTTCTGCCCCTTCTTCAACTGGCAGGTGCTTCGCCGCATTGCTGTCGGTCATCAGGAACGTCTGGAGGCGATAGAGGCCGCGGACGGCTGGTTGAGCGAAGGGCACGGTCTCGATATCACCTTCCTGGCCACTGCCGCTAACTTTGAGACCCGCACTAACGGCGCAACCCACATGGGCAACGATGATGCCACGACCTTCGATGCGGTCGCGCATCTGAAGATCATCGACGTCTCGTGCCCGCAACAGATGCTCTCCATCATGAGGTGGGTGATGGAAGGAAATAAGGGCCTGGTGTATGTGCGGGTGATGCGCACACCCTCGGCGGTGCTCTATGACAGCGACTACGAGTTCGAGTATGGCAAGGGCAACGTCCTGCGACAGAGTGAAAGTGATCGCGCCATCGTAATCAGCGCCGGAAGAGGAGTGCATGAGGCTCTTGGAGCCGCCGATCTATGCGAGAAGGCGGGCGTAAACATAATGGTGGTCGACATGCCATCGGTCGATGATGACCTTTTGCTGCGCCTGTATGAGACCGGCCTTCCCATCTTCTTCGCGGAGCAGAACAACGGGTATCTCTGGCAGAACTTCCTGAAGGTGCTGTATCGCCATCGCGGTTCGGCCAGGCTTGATTCGCTCAACCGGGTTTTTACGGTGAACACGCTCGATGCAGATGGCAACAAACAGTTCATCCACTCAGCCACCTACGAGGAGCTCGTCGAGGTCTTTGGTCTGACACCCGCAAAGATCGCGGCAACGGTACAGCAGGCCGTTGCGCGCGGATGAGGCAGAGCTGGATAGGAGATCTATGGCAGTCAAAGTGATTCATGAGAGCACGGTCGAAGAGCTTGATCTCCCGGGTAGAAACCTGCGCTGGGTGGTGACGCCGAAGAACACCGACGCGAAGTACTGTTCGATGGCGGTCATCCGCGTGGCTCCCGGAGAGAAGGTACGTCCGGCACACTCGCATCCGGATGGGGAAGAGGTGATCTACATCCTCAGCGGCCACGGCCGCGTACTGGTTAATGGAGAGGTTGCGGAGGTGCAGACCGGATCAGCAGTTCTCTTTCCCCAGGGCGAGATCCATATGCTGCAGAACCTTTCCGATGTGGAGATGAAGGTCGCTTGTTTCTTCGCTCCACCGGCGAGTCTCAAGAACTACGCCTTCTTTGAAGACGTCGACTTTCCAGATGCCACTTGAGCTCGCGTTGTAAGCGATAAATCCTGCACCTGAGACCGGCTATCGTCGTCGCTGCAGAACCTGCGTACGTATGACGTCGCCTCAACGCATTTAAGGGACTTTTCCTGCTCTTCCACGCAACCAGCAGTGCATCACTTAACAGCGCGCTGGCGTGCGTTTTTGCGAGATTCCAGGCCTCAAAAAATTGCATAAATTCGCCCCTCGACAATGGCACATCCCGGTGCTAGGATGGCTCCGTTTCAAAAAATGACGTTTGCATAATACGCAATTTATATTGCAGCTTGTGCTACGGCAGGCCACATTTTTCGAGGCTCGACATAAATGAACCGGTTGTCCCTGTTTGCAGCAGCTTCCGCATTGTTCGTCGGCGTGTCCACCGCGCTTGTCGCGCAATCCCCTAGCTTTGCTCCTGACGGCACCTTTGGGGGCTCGTCTTTGTCTGGATGGCAGCAGGTGGGCAGCGCACAATGGTCTGCCTCGAATGGCGAGATCACCGGTACAGGAACTGGCCTGCTGATCTTCAATAAGCCTGCACAGGACAGCGCCGTTTATCTACAGTTCCGCTGCGAAGGTGAATGCAACGCGGGTATCCTGATGCGCACAACGAAAGGCGCAAGCGGTGTGAGCGGAGATCTACTCACGATCCGGCCGCAGGAACTGGTCGGCTACCACGCGACCTTCGATGAGTCCGGCAAGCTGGCAGAGCACACTCAGCTTCGCCTGGCAGGCGGTCAGATCCGTTTTGCGCCTCCTCCGCCTGCTGCCGGCGCGCCCGCTCGCCGTTTCACTCCCCCTGAGCCCCTGCCAATGCCTGCCGGCGCAACGGCGCCCTTGCAGCGTCCAGTGCATGGCCTGCGCAATGGTGAATGGAACGACGTAGAGGTGCTTCTCGATGCCGATATCCTGCGCGCGTTCTTCAACGATGGCGGAGACGCGGTAAGCGTTGCGACCGAGAACATGAACGGCTACGGTCCGTTCGCGCTCTACGTCGGCAGCGGGACCGTTCACTTCCGCGCCATTGCTTACAAGGACATTGCAGTCAAGACGCTGCCCAAGGAGCAGGTCAGTCCCAACTTCCGCATGCAGCGGATCAACGAGTTCTACTACGGCTGGTCGGCTGCGGCCGCTGATTTCAATCACGACGGCAAGATCGATATCGTCTCCGGCCCTTTCATCTACTTTGGACCTGACTTCACCCAGTCACGCGAGATCTATCCCGCACAGATCGTGAATGCCTCCACTAACTACTCGATGGAGGGCTGGGTGCAGCACGCCGCGGACTTCACTGGCGATGGCTGGCCCGATGTGGTGACAACCAGTCACGCCGACGGCGGCAAGACGGGAGCCGTGCTCTACGTCAATCCGAAGGGAGAGTCACGGCGCTGGGAGAAGCTTACTGTCGTTGCCCCGATCGATAGCGAAGAAACCGTACTGGCCGACGTCGACAAGGACGGCAAGCAAGAGCTGGTGTACATGGGCGGCGGCTATATGTGCTACGCCAAGCCGGACCCTTCGAACCCCACCGGCAAGTGGGTTGTTCACAAGGTAAGTGAGCATGGCCCCTGGCCCGCACACGGCGTCGGCGCCGGTGACGTAAACGGCGATGGGCGCATCGATACGGAGAGCCTGGCCCGTTTCGTCGCGGCCTATCAGCGCTCCACGGCGCTGACCCTGGGCGAGCTGTGGGCCATTCCGATCATGCTGCGCTTGGCCTTGATCGAAAACCTGCGTCGTGTCGCAGCGCGCTTGGCGGCGGATCAGGCCGATCGCGGGTCCGGGCCGCGGCGCTGGGGCTCGAGTCGATCGCGCGTGCTGCGGCCGGCGAGCGCTTCCGCCAAAGCTGTCCTCGCGCCCGCCGCGGCTCAGGCTGATCGCGGTCCGGCCACAGCATCGCGGCTCGACTCGATCGGGCGTGCTGCGAGCGGCCCCCAACCAGCCCCGCTCAAGCCCCGGCGTCCAGCGCCTCCAACCCGCTGGCCTGCGTCCGCCAATCACTCACGTTCGGATTCGAACCCGACCCCTGCCCCGACCACCGCTCCCCGAGCCGGTTCAGCGAATCGCGATCCGAGCCCCACAGCGAGCTCGTCTGAGCCCGAATGAACGTGCTGTAAGCGCCGCCGACCGAGCCGTCGGCGTTCAACTGCCCGAGGAACCGCATGAAGATCCCCTTGAACTGCTTCTGATTGTCGTCACAGGTCGCGGTCAGCGCGTCGCACGACTCCGTCAGCAGCCCGTTCGACACCAGCGCCGAGGAATGCACCGCCGAGTCCGCCAGATACCGCGCCTTGCTCAAGTCCCCGCTGTTGCCGGTCGCGCGGTACATCTCCTGCGCGGCGCCGATGGCCAGCCCCTGGTTGTACGACCACACCGTCTGCCCGTTGTTCGCGCACGAGTTCGTGAGACCGTCGTTCACCAGGCCCGATCCGTTGATCAGCCCGCTCGCCTCGAACCAGTTCCAGGCCGTATTCGCGCGCGACAGCCACGTCGTGTCGCCGGAGATGCGATTGTGCAGCGCCGCCGTCAGGTCCACATACAGCGCGTTCGTCACCGAGTTCTTGTACGTCTTCTGCGTGTTCCACCAGACCCCGCCGCCGCAGGTGCCGGTGTCCCACAGGGTGCTGACATAGTTCATGATCGTGACGGCCTCGTTGAGGTACGTCCGGTTCCCCGTCAGGTCATACGCGTCGATCCACGCCAACGCCCACCACTCGGTGTCGTCCGTGGCCTGGCTGATGAAGTCGCCCTGAATCGCATCGGAACTGCGCGCGCCGGCCGGGAAAGCGACCTTGTTCACCTGGAACGTCCGGTCGACGATCCACTCGTACGACGTATCGCCCGAGCTGCGCGTGTAGTCGACCACCGACATCAACGCCACGGCCGAATTCCACCAACTCGACGGCCACCAAGCGTTGTACGGGTCATAAGACCACATCAGCGCGTCAGCGGCGGCCTTGTTCGGAACCGCGTCAGCACGCGCCCAGGCCGTACAGCTCCCGTTCTGCCCGGTCACCGCACGCCCGCACGCTCGTACCGCACCGCCGGCCAACCGCCCCAGCGGATCGTCGATGTTGATCTCAATGGTCTGCGTCCCCGTCGAGCCGGCCGGGGTGCTCACACGCCCCTTGCTCGAACCGTCCGGCCAGCTCGCGCCGGCGTCCCAGGAGCGGTCCATCCAGATCTCGTCACCCGCCGCGCCGCCGGAGATCGAAGCCCACGCCATCCCACCGGAGTCGACATGCAGCGAGATGTCCCGGCCGGACAAAGACGTGTCGGGAACGGGGGAGTAGTTGCCGGTGGAGCCGCTGGAGCTCACCCCGTCGCACCGCGAGGCGCACACCGACAGGTGAACCCAGTTCGTGCAGACCACGCCGTTGGCGTCACCACAAGCACGCACCACCGCACGCCGGTGGTTGGACGGGTCGGCCATGTTGTACATCAGGGTCCGTGTACCGGTCCACGTACTCGGGATCCACGCCTTGCCCAGCAGCCCGTCCCAGGTGCTGCCGCCGTCCCAGGACCGGTCGATCCACGTCGAATCGTTGAGCTGCCCGTTGTCGATGCTGGCCCACGCCATCCCGTCGACGTCGTCCACATGCAGCTCGACCACGCGGTTGTTCACAGAGACGTTCGGCGTCGGGAACGTCTCCTGCTGCGCCAGCGACGGATCCCGCGTGTCGCAGTACAGCGCGCACACGGCGGTCGCCGCCCGGGCGCGGGGCGGCGACACACCGAGCACCGGTGCCAGCGCCGTGACCAAAGCGGTGAGGAGAATCAGAATCCTGCGCACGACGAGCACCTCCCGGAACGGGACGGAAATCAGGACTGGGCGAAGGTGAACCAGTGCACGTTCACGAAGTCGGCCGGCTGGCCTGAGGTGAACACCAGGTAGACCGTGTGCTTGCCGGTGACCCGGCTGATGTTGGCCGGCACCGTCTCCCAGGTCTGCCACCCGCCGGTGTTCCCGATGGCGAAGCTGCCGATCGGCGCTGCCGTGGGGCTGTCCAGCGCCACCTGAACCAGGCCGCTGACTCCGGACGCCGCACCCGAGGCGACCCGGGCCTTGAACTGCGTCGCGCCCGCGCTGCCGAAATCGACGTTGGCGTAGGCGAGCCAGTCGCCGTTCGCGATCCATCCGACGTCCTGCCCGCCGCCGGTGTCGCTGGTCGTCTCGTTCTGCGTCCCGTTGTGCGAGCTGTAGCTCACCGCCTGGATCGTCGAGTATGCGCTGACCGAACCTCCGCCGCCTGCGGTGCTGGAGCTCGACGTGGTCGGGGTCGGTCCGCCGCCGCCCGGCCCGGTGGCCGTTCCGCCGCCGACCGCGACGGTCAGCAGCGTCGGGTTGCCGTCGGACACGGCGCCGGACTGGTCCGCGCCGCCGTTCGGGGCCACGTCGTCGTAGGGGAAGCCGTAGCCGCGGCCGTCCAGGCTGGCGGCGTGCGCGATCCGTGAGTAGTGGTTCGTGATCGTGTTCTTGTAGTAGTTGGCCGGGTTCTCGCCGTCGGGCTGCGTGGTGTCGATCAGCAGGGTGCTGCGATTGAACGCGGCGCTGAGCCGTGCGATCAGCGTGCCGAACTCGCCGGCGGCGTTGGCGAACGGGCCGGTGCTGCAGCTGAAGATGTCCGCGGCCGAGGGCTGGGCGAAGCTTCCGACGCCGGGGAAGTTCAGCTGTCCGCCGGAGACCTGGCCGCTGACGGTGCCCCAGGAGGCCTGGGTGTCGATCGTCAGGGGTTGGCTGGAGTACTTGGACCACACCTGGTTGACGTAGGGCTGGTAGTACCCGGAGAACAGCGAGCTGTTGATCACGATGCCGTTGTTCGGGCTCAGCGCGCGCAGGTTGGCCCCGTTGTGGGTGACGACCAGCTGGTCCCAGCCGGCGCCGTCCGCGGCGTGCTGGGCCTTCAGGTTCGCGCAGACCGTGTCCAGGCCGTTGGCCGGCAGGCCGCTGACGGTCTGCGTGGCGCCGGCGGCGTTCGTCAGCGACAGCGAGATCGGGATCGAGACGAAGTCGACGTAGGTGATGTTGGCGAACATCTGCGAGGCGTTGTACGTGAACTCACAGAAGTCCCACATGACGTTGATGTTGGGGTCCGACTGGTTGCTCACGGAGGGCTCCACGAGCCCCGGTCCCGGGTTGAGCAGGAACGTCAGCGGCGCGCCGATGGAGAACCATATGCGGCCGCCGGCGATGTGCGGGATGGTGATCGTGGTGGTGCTGCCCGGCGCGCCCAGCGGGATCGCGCAGTTGGCGCCCAGCGGGGTGCCGGTCGAGCTCGGCGAGGACGGGTAGTAGATCGTGTGCCCGTCGGACTCCAACAGCATCAGGGCATTGTTGTTGTCGATCGCCTGGCCGGTGACGTAGGCGTACACCTGGGACGAGGTCGAGGTGTTCTGCAGCGCGACCTGCAAGGTGGGGGTGGTCGCCGAGGCCCGGAAGGCCAGCGCGCCGGTGCCCAGGCCCAGCGCGGATCCGCCGAGGGCGACGGCGGAGGACAGCAGCTTTCTGCGGTTCATCATGGGGCGCTCCTTCGGAGCGGTCTGCACCGGTTGTGGGGAGGTGCATGTGTGGGGGATGTGCCGGAAACGTTTACGAAACGAGGGTTGCCTCAGAGTATGGAAACCGCGGGCGCATCCGTCAACGTCCTGGTTCCCCATGGATTCGTAAAGATCGAACATCGATCCGCAAAACAGAGCACTTATTGACGGAAAGCAACGCCGGTCGTACCGTCCCTGTTCGGACGCCGACCCACACCCTCAGGGTGTCCTGCCCGCGCGCTGCCGACCGGCCGCGCGGTTGTAAGGCTACGTGTATCCCCCTCTCCTGGGAGCATCGCCATGCGTTCATCCCCACCTGCCCGCTTCCGCCCGCGGGGCCGAGAGCCCCGGCAGCGACTGTGGCACCGGATCGCTGTGTCGATCGGCGCGGTCGTGGTCCTCGTCCTCGGCGTCCTGACCACCGCCCCGGGCGCGGCCCGGGCCGCGGGCTCCTCAGAGCCCTGCGACATCTACGCCTCCGCGGGAACCCCGTGCGTGGCCGCGCACAGCACCGTCCGGGCCCTGTACGCGAACTACAACGGGCCGCTCTACCAGCTCCGGCGTGCCTCCGACGGCGCCACCACCGACATCGGCCCGACCTCGGCCGGCGGGTCCGCGAACTCCGACGCGCAGGACGTGTTCTGCGCCGACACGGCCGGAATGGTGCACAGCGCGCCAACAACCAGCGCGAGCAGCAACCAGCGTGGAAGATGCAACGTCATGATGGCCTCGCGCTACTTCGCCGGGGGCGTTGACGACTGCCGATCGAGCGGCGTCGCGGACAGTGCGAAC
>Ga0207647_10001910_pt1 | contig 15962 bp, 16 predicted proteins | sample KBSCornC2_FD_184295 | JGI IMG/M metagenome (GOLD analysis project Ga0207647, IMG submission 184295) | Corn rhizosphere microbial communities from Kellogg Biological Station, Michigan, USA - C2 (SPAdes) (version 2) | ecosystem: Host-associated > Plants > Roots > Rhizosphere ...
CGAAAGCATATCTGGACAAGCGTCACTTGCCAAAACCGGTCAAGGGATTACGGGAGCTATAGCGTGCACTTTACCGCTAAGAAATTAAGCGGGTGGGGAAAGAAGAAAACCATGAAAGAAAAGAACGGCACCTTTATCGTGCTTGAGGGGACGGACGGTTCTGGCAAGGGCACACAGTTCCGCTTGCTCAGCGAGCAACTGACGAGCGCCGGCTATGATGTGGCAACTTTTGATTTTCCACAATATGAACAACCGTCGAGCTACTTTGTCAAAGAATATCTGAACGGCCATTACGGTGGCAGTGAAGCGGTTGGACCCTACACTGGCTCGCTTTTTTACGCGCTCGATCGTTATGACGCTTCCGCTCGTATCCGTGAAGCGCTCGCACAAGGCAAAATTGTCCTGGCCAACCGCTTTACCGGCTCCAACATGGCACACCAAGGCACAAAGTTTAGCAACCCCGACGAGCGCCGTGGCTATTTCATTTGGCTCGATAACCTCGAGTTCGAGATGCTCAAAATTCCGCGTCCGGACATGAATATCGTGCTGCGCGTACCGGCCAACATTGCTCAAAAACTCGTTGACCAAAAGGGAGAGCGCAGCTACACCGACAAGAAGCGCGACCTTCACGAAGCGGACCTGAACCACCTTGAACGCGCCGTTGAAGTCTACGACGATCTCTGTCAACTCTTCCCCAAAGATTTTATGCGCATCGACTGCGTCCGGAGCGGGGAGCTGCTGGGGATAGAAGACATCAACAAACTGGTGCGCGAAAAAGTCTCACCTCTTTTGCCAAAACCCACAAAAGCTAAAAGCCCAGTCCAATCTGAAGCCGTAAGGTCCGAGCACCTCGAAGCCACCCCCAACCCATACGTCCTGCAAACAGCCCAGGGGCTACAAGTGACTGAAGCCGGGCACAAATACATGGAAGAAGCGGTCACCAACGCTACCGGCGACGTCTATACCTTTAATGACAAGCTCAGTCCGATCACCATTGCTGCCGCCATGGCCCGTCTCAGCCGCCGCGGTGATGACATGCGTCTGACTATTTTGGACGAGTTTGCCGATGCCGTCGGCAAAGATGACAAGCTGCTTCATCGCGTGATTACCGCCTTTGGCGATGACTCCGTCCAGCAGCTCGTCGGACAACACATCGTCGTCGAAAACGCCAGTAATTTGCTGACAAAAAAACTTGAATGGGGCCGCCTAGCCGCATATCTCGAGCAATCCACGCGCTATATTTATTTTGACCAAAAAGACGACAAGGGTAATTACAAATATTTTGTGCCCGAGCACTTTGATATGGCTACCAAGAAAGTCTACTGCCAGCTAATGGACGATGTCTTCGAGAGGTATTCGTCAATGGTCCGCAAGCTGACCGACTATGTCCGCGAACACGACAGCACCCCAGAAGCCGAACGTGATAGTGCATGGAAAGGCGCCACACGCGCCCAAGCTTGCGACGCGGCACGTCATGTACTGCCGACCGCGACCAAATCTACTGTCGGCATCTTTGCCTCCGGCCAAGCACTTGAAAGCCTGATCATGCACTTGCTGGCTGACGAGTTACCCGAAGCCCGTGCCACCGGCCAGAAAATCCTTGAGGAAGCGCGCAAAGTCATCCCTACATTTCTAGAGCGCGCAGACAAACCCGAACGCGGCGGTGCCATGGTCGCTTACCGCGCCAATACCGCTAAAGCCACGCGGGAACTCGTCGCCAAATACTTACCCGATGGCCATGCTGATGACACGCGGGATGCTGTAGAGCTCACGGATATTTGGCCACGCAACGAGCTCGACCTTGTCCCCGACATGTTGTACGAGCACAGCAATCTGCCGCTTAGCGAGCTTCGCAAAATTACCAACAAGTGGCCATATGACCGTAAGCTCGAGGCCTTCAATACGTACATAGGCGAACGTCTAAACCGTCGCCATCGTCCCGGGCGAGCACTCGAAAAAGCGCATTACAGCTGGGACATTCTTTGCGATTACGGAATTTTCCGTGATCTTCAGCGCCATCGCATGGTCGACGACCTAGCATGGCAGGTGCTGACGCCGCGCTATGGTTATGACATTCCGAAACTCATCGAAGATGCTAGCCTGACTGAAGATTTTGAAGCATGTTTTGACATCAGCCTCAAACTGTACAGTGTGTTGCAAAAATCTGGCTACGCACTGGAAGCTCAATACGCTACACTACTCGGCCACCGCATGCGCTGGAAGATTACCATGAACGCCCGTGAAACCATGCACTTCAATGAGTTGCGTACCAGTCCGCAAGGCCATCCCAGCTACCGCAAGTTGGTACTCGAGATGCACGAGAAGCTCGCGGAAGTCCACCCCTTGCTCGCCGGCGCCATGAAGTTTGTCAACCAAGACGAAGATGCCGCGCTTACACGCCTGGCCGCCGAGCGTTACACGCAGTTCAAACTTGAACAACTACAAAGCAACGAGCAAAATTAGCAAATAGTTGACAGTCAGAGTTAGCTAGAGTTTTATAGAAACATGAGCTTTAGAACACTTCAAGTTACTATGATACACATTGTCCTCAGCCACCGCGGGCTGTGCTTCAATATGGTTGAAGCCTGAGCGAATCATCGCCAGCACAGTCCGGGACAAAATCAGGCTTCACCGCCTGATTTTTTAATGCAGCAGAAAGAGGATGCATCATGACTGAACGAGTAGATTTTGACTGGGACGCCTACCCTGTAGAGCGACAATACGATTCCAGAGTATGGGGCGGAATCGTTCTCAAATTAGCCGACGGCTCTGAAACCTATGCTCGTCCGCAAACGTGGCCTGGCCAAACAGTAGAAGCGACTTTTGATATGCACACTTAACCGTAAGCAGTGTATTATAAAGTCAGATTTCATGGACGATATTCTTAGAAAACTCGTTGCATTTCCTACGATTACAGGAGATCAAACGGCCGCTCACGAAGCAATCGATTACATCGCTAGTTTTGTGGTAGCTCGCGGCATGCATGTGGAACGCTTTGACTCCAACGGATACGAGTCAATCGTAGCAACTACTCACCCCGGCGAAAAGCACCCAAAAGTGCTGCTGGCCGCCCATCTGGACGTTGTGCCTGCACCCGACGAGATGTTCGACTTACGGCTAGAAGAGGGCAGGTACATCGGCCGGGGCGCACTGGACATGAAGTTTGCTATTGCTGCCTACTTACAAGTTGTCGATAATCTGCGCGACACGATCTCCGACTACGACCTTGGCGTGATGATCACATCCGACGAGGAAGACGGCGGCAAAAATGGTGTCGGGCCGCTGGTTGCCGAAGGGTATGCGCCAAAGGTCTGTATCCTGCCAGATGGTGGCGACAACTGGCAAATACAGCTTTCTGCCAAAGGCTTCGCATACGTCAAGATTGCGGCTTACGGCAAGCAAGCCCATGGTGCACGGCCATGGCTTGGCGACAATGCCATTCTGAAGCTCATGCGCATCATAGCCGAAGTTCAAAAGCTGTTTCCCAAAATCGACGCCAGCACCAACACGCTAAATGTCGGTCAGCTTAGCGGTGGCCAAGCGCCAAACCAAGTTGCAGGCTACGCCGAAGCCACGCTCGACATCCGGCTCGTGCGCGAATCAGACCGCCAAAAAATCCTCGGAGATATCACCAAGATTTGCGAGCAGCATGACGCCGAAGCCAGTGTTACGATGTCAGGACCGGTTTGCACATTCGACCTCAACAATCCGCTCATCAAGCCGTTTACCCAGCTTGTCCAGGAAGTTACGGGAATAGTCGTGCAGGGCTCGCATGCGCTCGGAGGCAGCGACGCGCGCTACTTTGCCGCAAAAAACGTGCCATGCATTTCCTTATACCCAACCGGCGACGGCCATCACAGTCCCGATGAATGGCTCGACGAGGCCGCGTTTTATCAGTTTCATGAAGTCCTGGAACGCTACATTCAACAGATAGCAAAACGTTGACGCGCACGCTCAAAATTGCTACAATACACGAGATTGCCAAAGACAGCGACGAATCTTTGCAAGGGAAAAGAGCAGCCCGAGAGACGAATTCACTTCGTCCCCGGCTCTGATAGAGAAAAACCGCGAGGTTTGTCTCCATTACCCGAAGGGATTTTGATAATGTCGCCTAGGTTAAACAATTCTATTATTTTAGAAGTTTAAGCGTCTTTGGAAACAAAGGCGTTTTTGTTTGGCAAATCAGCAAAATTCCGGTCGATAATTTTGCAAAACTAAAGCTGTAGGAGAAAACATGGCTTTAACTAAATCAAAAAAAGATGAAGTCGTATCAGAGGTCACTGACCTATTGAAAACTTCTAAAATGACTGTCGTTACCAAATACGAAGGTACAACCGTCAAAGCTTTGCAAAGCTTGCGCCGTGAAGCCAAAGCTACCGGCACTGCTGTCAAAGTGGTCAAAAACCGCCTTGTCATCAAAGCCCTGCAGCAGAACGACACCCTCAAAGGCGTCGAGACTGGCGCGCTCGAAGGCATGCTTATGTACGCTTTCAACGCTGACGACGAAGTTGCACCAGCCCAGGCTATCGCCAACTTTGCAAAAACCAACCCAACCCTGCAATTCGTAGGCGCTATTTCGGCAGAGGGCAAGTTCTTGTCCGCTGACGAAGTCAAAGCCCTCGCAACACTTCCAGGACGTGAACAGCTTATTGGCGAAGTGGTAGCAATGCTGCTGTCACCAGTAAACGACATTACTAACGGCCTATCCGGCAATCTGCACGCGCTGCTTGACGGTGTTGCAGACAAAGCCGCATAAATTTTAACAAGTTAATCTACGATGGTGTTCCAGTTCGAGTGCAGTTTGTTCGCTGGCTGGTAATTCGAGGCTTGAGCGTATATAGATACGTGAGCCGACGGATTAGCGGCTGGCGGGCAAAATGTGCCGAACTGGGACGCCACTCACAAATAAGAAGGAGATCTACCAAATGGCAGATTTGAAAAAACTCGCTGAAGAACTGACTAAACTGACAGTTCTTGAAGTAAACGAACTTAAGACCATCCTGAAGGATGAATACGGCATCGAGCCAGCTGCTGCAGCTGTCGCTGTTGCTGGTCCTGCTGCTGGCGGTGATGCCGCTGCTGCTGACGAAAAATCTGAGTTTGACGTCGTCCTGAAGGATGCTGGCGCTCAGAAAGTTGCTGTTATTAAGGCAGTCAAGGACCTCACCGGTCTTGGCCTTGGTGAAGCAAAAGCTCTCGTTGATGGTGTTCCAAAAACCATCATCGAAAAAGCCAAAAAAGATGACGCTGAAGCAGCCAAGAAAACCTTGGTTGACGCTGGCGCAACCGTCGAACTCGCCTAGCTACTTACGCGAAGTTCCTGAAAATACCCGCCTGAAACACGGCGGGTATTTTATGGCGCAGTAGCCTACTTATCCACAGGTTTTTATATATTTTTGACTTGACGTATTAAACATGGTAGTTTTAGAAGTAAGTGTAAAAAACAAACACTTCTTATGACAAGAGAGACAACAAAATGGCAGATGTAGCAGAGAAACAAATAAAGCGGCTTCGGGCACTTATTCAAGAAGCAGAAACCAATTTGGCAGCAGCCACCGAACTGTTGATTAGTTTGGTTGGTGACGATGAGCAGGTTGTAGTCGCCTCCAAGGAAGACATCAGCGGCAAAATCATCGAGGGTGTATTCGACGGCCAAAACATGGTCGGCTCCGACGCTAAGACGTATCCCGTACCTGCCAACTACGCCAGCAAGTCCAAGCTCGTCCAGGGAGATATTTTGAAGCTCACCATTGCCGAAGACGGGGCATTTATGTACAAACAGATCGGGCCAATTCCGCGCAAACAGCTGGTTGGCACCTTGAAACTCGAAAAGGGTCACTACTTTGTAGACGTTGCCGGCCACGAATATCGTGTACTCCTCGCCAGTGTGACGTACTTTAAGGCTAAGCCAGGCGACCAAGTTAGCGTCAACGTACCCGAAGACGACACCAACGTCGAATGGGCAGCCATCGAAGCCGCTCTCTAGTATTTGTTACTTGTTACCGCAAGGAGTTCTATGGCTAAGCTCTACTTTCGCTACAGCGCAATGAACAGCGGCAAAAGCACTGCCCTTATTCAAGCCGCTTACAACTATGAGGAGCGCGGTTTGAATGTCCTAGTAATCAAGCCTGCCATCGACACCAAAGGTGATCGTTCGGTAGTCTCCCGCCTCGGTGTCCAACGTCAAGCCGATATACTTTTACAACACGACGAAGACGTTAGCCGTATGCTCTCCAGAACACATACAGATTGCGTACTGATCGATGAAGCGCAATTTTTAACGCCAGTCCAAGTCGAACAGCTATTCTGGTTCGCCGCCAGACGCGACATACCCGTGCTAGCCTATGGGCTTCGGACTGACTTTCAGGCAGTAGGGTTTCCAGGCGCTAGCCGACTGCTGGAGCTGGCACACGAGATACAAGAACTTAAAACTATCTGCGGTTGTGGCAAGAAGGCCGTACTAACCGCCCGCAAAATGAATGGCGAATTTATTCACAGCGGGGACCAGGTCGCCATTGATGGCCAAAACAATGTTAAATACGAGTCATTGTGCGCCAATTGCTACGATAAACTCGTGCGGACTCCTGCCTAAAGCCTGCCTTAATCACAACATACACAAACAAAAATAGCGCGTATAATACATCGTACATGGGGAAAGCACTCTACCGGAATTACCGGCCAAAAAGCCTGTCCGAAGTCGTCGGCCAAGAGCAAATTACGACGACGCTGAAGCACGCGCTCAAGACGGGGCAGATCAGCCACGCGTATCTGTTTGCTGGCCCTCGCGGCACCGGCAAAACTTCTTTTGCACGAATCTTGGCGCACGAAATCAACGGCTTGCCGTACGATGACGATAGTGCACATCTCGACATCATCGAGATTGACGCTGCCAGCAATCGCCGCATTGATGAAATTCGCGACTTGCGCGACAAGGTCAATATTGCACCGACCAGCGCAAAGTACAAAGTCTACATCATCGACGAAGTACATATGCTAACACGCGAAGCATTCAACGCGCTGCTCAAAACGCTCGAGGAACCGCCCGCTCATGTCGTATTTATTCTCGCTACCACCGAGGTTCACAAACTGCCCGAAACCATCATTAGCCGCACACAACGTTTTACCTTCCGCCCGTATCCGCTGGGGCAAGTCGCCAAACACCTTGGCGAGATGGCCAAAAAAGAAAAGATCGACATCGACGACGAGGCACTGAAGCTCATCGCCGTCTATGGCGATGGAAGCTTCCGTGACAGCATCAGTTTGCTCGATCAAACCCGCGGCCACCACGGCACAGTTGACGCCGGCTATGTTCGCTCGCTCATCGGTCTACCAACTGACGAAGCAATTGCCGGCCTTTTCGATACACTTCAGTCGCACAATGCGGTAGCGGCACGCCAGTCGCTTGAAGCTTTGCGTGACCAGGGGTTTGGTGCCGCAAACACCGCCAAATATCTAGGCAAGTACTTGCGTAACCGCATAGTGTCAAACGGTGAGGTACGTTCGACGGACTTCACTTTGCTCCAAAAGCTTTTAGAAGTCCCCAGTGCCCATGACGCCGATGCACTCCTGGAACTAGCTTTACTCGAATATGCGCTTGAACCCATGACGCAAACTGCGCCCACGCCCGCTGCTGTTTTGCCAGATGCATCTAAAACTGCCTCCCTACCAACGACAGCAGAAAAATCTCCTATAGAAAAGGTCCCGCCAGCCAAGACCAAAACACCAGAACCCACAGAAAAACCAGCCAAAGCTACCTCTAAAGAAAAAACTAAGCCTGAAAAACCAACGATGCCGAAAGTCATCGTCAGTGACAGCGACCTCTGGCCGAAGGTTCTGGCCGCCCTTAAAAGCAAATACAATACGCTTTATGGCGTGGCTCGCATGGCACGCGTCGAGATTAGCGAAGATAGCATCACGTTATATCTCAAATTTGCATTCCACAAAAAACGTCTGGCTGAAAGCAAAAATAGCACCATCATCACCGACATTCTCAAAAATCTGACCGGCAATGACATGAGTCTGCACTGCGAGCTGGACACCATCAATCCTGCAACCACCGCTTCATCATCAGCTCCAACAAATGAAAACACGGCAATATCCGTCGACGGAAACCCTATTGCAGCCATAAGCAATATCTTTGGCGGCGCAGAATTGCTAGAATCATAAGACTATGGACAACGACGAGGGTTACAGGCGGCAAACAAATGGGCGGCAACTGCCGCAGAACTCCGATGCCGAAGCGTCATTGCTCGGCGCAGTACTGATCGATGGCGACGCACTCGTCAAGATTGCCGACCAAATCAACCCAGACGACTTTTTCGAAGCCAAGCACAAACATATCTACGAAGCCGTGCAGGCCTTGTACGAAAAACGCAGCCCCATTGACGTCCTGACACTTTCGGACCAACTTAAAAACAACGGCTACCTTGAAGGCGTCGGCGGTGCGGCATACCTAACCGAGCTGACCAACTATGTGCCCACCGCCGCGCACGTCGAGCAATACGCCGACATCGTCGCTCAAAAGGCCATGCGTCGACGACTTATCCATGCCAGCCAGGAAATCACCGGTCTCGGCTACGACGAGTCCAAGCAGCTCAAAGAGCTCATCGAAGATGCCGAAACCCGGCTATTCGAAGTCAGCCAACAACACGTCAAACAGTCCATCGTCAGCGTCGAAAACATCTTGGCCGAAAGTTTCGAGCGCCTGGACGATCTCCACAAAGACAGCAACAAAATCCGTGGCATTCCAACCAGCTATCGCGACCTTGATGACATGTTAGCTGGCCTGCAACGCTCAGACCTATTCATCTTAGCAGCCCGCCCTTCGATGGGTAAGACCGCGTTTGTTCTGAACTTGGCACATAATATTGCAACCAAGGCCAATGAAGCCGTGCTGTTGTTCAGCCTAGAAATGAGCAAAGAACAGCTGGTAGATCGTTTGCTATCGATGGAATCTGGCGTCGACGCTTGGGCGCTGCGAACCGGCAAATTGACCGACAACGACTTTGAAAAAATCGGTCAAGCAATGGGAACATTGTCCGAAGCCCCAATCTACATCGATGATACGCCGGGCATTACCGTTAGTGATATGCGCACCAAAGCCCGTCGCGAAGCGCATTTGCATCCCATCGGCCTTATCATCGTCGACTATTTACAGCTCATGAGCGGCGGTTCGCGGTTTGGCAGTAGTGACAACCGCGTGCAGGAAATTTCCGAAATTTCGCGTGGCCTTAAGGGCGTTGCCCGCGAACTTAACGTGCCGCTCATCGCACTCAGCCAGTTAAGTCGTTCAGTTGATAGCCGTTCGCCCGCTATTCCAGTACTGTCTGACCTCCGTGATTCTGGTTCCATCGAGCAGGATGCCGATGTCGTGGCATTTTTGTATCGCGAAGATTATTACAATCCCGAAACCGACCGAGCCAATATCATGGATGTACTGATCAAGAAACACCGTAACGGCCCAACTGGTGGCATAGAACTATACTTTGACCGGCAAAAGCAGCGCATTAGCTCGCTCGATGCCAAGCGTGAGCATCCGTTCGGCGAATAGCCTAAGGCCTCGCCTCTGATCTTGCTTTCGATGCCAAAATCGTCTCATTTCGAGCGACAATTTGTTCTGCATTTTGAAGTGTAGAATACTACCGTTCGGAAGGCAGGGCAGATTGGTGCCGGAATGAGTGGTTTTGGCGCGGAATTGAAGATTGGAGACGAGGTCTTGAATGCTATACTACTAATCAGAACAATGAAAAAGCCAAAAACCTCTCCGGAACCTAAACGCGGCCGTTCTGTCATATTCGGTGCAGCTGCGTTGCTGGCAATGGCCAGCTTATACATTCTACAGATTGCATGGCCAGGCAGACTAACGCCTACTGAGCTGGCGACCGTGCGTCTCAACAGTCATTTCAGTACCATTTTGCAAAACCCTCTGAATGTTGTGTATAAGCTACTCGATTTTGCATGGCTGCAATTGCCGCTTCGCGAGACAGTTGCCGCACGATTGGCATCCATATGCTTTGCCCTCATTGCAGCAGCCGCATTTTATCTGCTAGCCAAGCGCTGGCATGGCCACGTCAGCGCCGCTTACGCCACGGTACTGTTTGCTGCGTCAACGTGGCTACTACATGTCGGCCGTCTTGGCGACGGACAAATTATGCTTGTGCTGACGCCATTGGCGTTGGTTTTTTTGGCATCCTGGCTCAACACGACCGAGCATCATAATCGTGCCATACTGCTGTTTGGGTTAATCGCCGGCTTATCACTCTTTACGCCGGGCGGCGTGTGGTTTGTCGCCGCGGTAACGGCGCTGTTATCCAAAGTATTATTGCAGCATTTCAAGCAAGCAAAAAAGATTAATGGCATGCTTGGTTTGGCGCTTTTTGGATTGTCACTGGCGTTTCTGTCATATACATTTGTCAAAAATACAGGGCTTGTCCGGCCGTGGCTCGGTCTTCCAGCCGAATTCGCCTCGCCACTGACCATGCTCAAGCAATGGGCGGGCAGTCTGACCTACCTCGTAGGGCGCGGCCCGGATATGGACGGCAGCTGGCTCGCTCACACGCCCGTGCTTGATGTCGCAACCACCGCGCTACTAGCGTTTGGCGTGTTTTTGTACCGCAAACATCTCCAAAATTTGCGCACCCGGCTATTGCTTGCATTCTTTGTCATCGGCGGTCTACTCACAGCACTGAACGGCGCCGTGGCGCTTGGTTTCGTGATTGGTATGGCATACCTGGTGGCAGCGACAGGCTTAGCTTACTTCCAGCATCGGTGGTTCAAAACATTTCCGCTTAACCCTCTTGCACGTGGGCTTGCCGCAACGCTCATGGTTGTACTCGTTGCGTGTATTGTGACATTCCACACACAACGTTATTTTGTCGCCTGGCAGCGCAGTCCAGCGACGCAAGAAATTTTCAAACAATCCAGCACAGCGCGGTCAGATTTGATACAATAGAACAGATAAAGGGAGATTTATATGAGTCGTTTTGACCAAGCAAAGATGCTAATGCGCGTAAAGAAAATTCAAAAAGAGCTGCAAAAGCAGATCATTGAGGTAGAAGCTGGCGAAGGCGCCGTTCGCATCGAGATTACCGGCGAACAAAAGATCAAGAAAATTCACATTGACCCAGAATATGTTGACCTTGAAGACATTGGTCAGCTTGAGCGTTGGGTCGAAGATGCCGTCAAAGAAGCTATCCAGCAAAGCCAAAAAGTCGCCGCCGAAAAAATGCAGCCTATGATGGGTGCGCTTGGCGACCTAGGAATGTAGCTCTGCGCCGATGCAGATACTTCCGCCGGCCTTGAGTGATGTGATAGAGGCGCTCGGCGCATTGCCGGGCGTTGGTCCGCGTACCGCCGAACGTTACGCGTACTTTTTGGTAAAGCGCGATCAGCACATTAGCGGCCAGATTGCCGAAGCTTTGCAAAACCTGCACAAAGGCATCGGCTATTGCAAAAAAACTTTTGCGTTTGTGCCGGCCGGCCAGGAGATTTCTGAACTATATACCGACCCCAAGCGTAACAAACAAGTTATCGCCGTGGTAGCTGATCCATTTGACATCGTAGCACTTGAAAAAACTGGCCAATTTAGCGGCACCTACCATGTGCTAGGTGGACTTGTATCGCCAATCGATGGCATCGGTCCCGAGCAATTACACATCGCCGAGCTAGTTTCGCGCATCGACGAAGACAACGTCGAGGAAATCATCCTGGCAACCAACGCCAGCGTGGAAGGCGAGTCAACTGCACTATATATCCAGCAGCAGATTGGGGACCGTGATGTGCGAATAACGCGACTAGCGCGTGGCCTGCCCATCGGCGTCGATCTCGAATACGCCGACCAGATCACATTAGGTAGAGCTTTAGAAGGGAGGCAAGCGTTATGAATTTCAATTTTTGTCCAAGTTGTGGCACCGAAGGTTCGGTAAAGAAGCAGGATGCCACTAATTACGAGTGTGAGAAGTGCAGCTGGCACCACTGGAACAACGCCAAAGCCGCAACCAGCATTGCATTTATAAAAGACGGGAAGTTGCTCGTCGTCCAGCGTGCCCACGAACCGAACAAAGGACTACATGAACTAGCCGGCGGCTTCGTAGATTTCGGTGAATCGGCGTATGAAGGCGCTATCCGCGAAGCTCGTGAAGAACTTGGCATTACGCTAACACCCGCCGACCTTGAGCTGACAGCACTCTATATGAACAACTATGACTCCGATGTGAGCACTGTAGACATAGTCTTTACGGTCCGCACTTGGCGTGGAGAATTTCGGCCGGCCGATGATGTCGCTGCTATATCGTGGGAGCCGTTAAGCTTTATATACGACCCCACTTTCTATCAGATGTATGATGGACTCGATAAGAAAATTTTAGCTCTCTTAGAGAAGCAGTAGGGTACAATACGTCTATGCAACCCTACCCTGAAGCTGACAAAATTCAGCAACTTGTCGGTCATGCGCAGCGCATCGTCATTATCCAAGCCGACAATCCTGATGCCGACTCACTAGGCAGTGCGTTGGCGCTCGAACATATCCTAGGCGATCTAGGCAAACAAGCCTACTTGTATTGCGGCGTCGACATTCCTAGTTACCTGCGTTATTTGACAGGTTGGGACCGCGTGCTCAAAGACATCCCCTCGCAGTTTGACCTAAGCATTATCGTAGACGCATCAACTATTACTTTGCTCGAAAAACTGACACAGTCCGAGCAACAACATTGGGTCGCCGCCCGGCCGTGCATCGTACTCGACCATCATGCAATGACCGACAATTCCATTCCGTTTGCGACTGTGTCGCTCGTCGACGCCGCCAATTCATCGGCAGGTGAGCTAATTTACCACTTGTCCAAGCAGCTCGAGTGGCCGCTAAGCGTAGAAGCGCAAAGCAACCTCATGACGGCAATTTTGGGCGACACACAAGGACTTACCAACCAACTGGCCTCTGCAGACACATATCAAGTTATGACTGATATGATCCGTGCAGGCGTTAGTCGTCCAGCGCTAGAAGAGCTACGTCGCGAAGCCACCAAAATGGCACCAACTATTTATAAATACAAAGCCGCACTTATCGACCGCACCGAATTTGAAGCTGATGGCCGACTGGCAGTCGTAGTCATTCCACAGTCCGAGCTAGTCGAATACAGCCCACTTTACAACCCAGGACCACTTATCCAGCCTGATATGTTGGCCACGGCGGGAGTCAAAGTCTCCATCGTGTTCAAAAAATACGACGACGGTAAAATCACCGGAGCCATCCGCTGCAATAACAATTTCGGAATCGCTGCGCAACTAGCTGAACACCTTGGCGGTGGCGGTCACGCCTATGCCAGCGGCTTCAAAATCGTAGACGGACGGCCTTTTAACGAGATAAAGTCAGAGTGTACCGAGTTCGCCACGCAACTCCTAAACAACTTAGAACAAGGAAAAAACTCCGATGAAACTCTACAACACTCTTTCTAAAACCATCGAAGAAATCACACCCCAAAACCCACCGCAAGTAACGATTTACACTTGCGGTCCCACCGTCTACGACTACCCGCATATCGGTAATTGGTTTACCTTTATCCGCTACGACCTATTAGTCCGAACACTTAAGCTCAGTGGCCTCAACCCAAAGTGGGTCATGAACATCACGGATGTCGGACATTTAGTCAGCGATGCGGACGAAGGTGAAGATAAGCTTGAGAAAGGCGCTCGCCGCGAAGGCAAGACTGCTTGGGATGTCGCCAAATTTTACGGAGATTACTTCGTGCAGGCGCTCGATCGGCTCAACATTACAAAACCCGACTATCTACCAAAGGCAACTGAACATATCCCGGAACAGATTGAGCTTATCCAAAAACTCGAACAAAAAGGCTTTACCTATACCATCGACGATGGTGTGTATTTCAACACAGCAAAATTTCCTAAATACGCCGATTTTGCGCAGCTTGACCTAGACGAACAGCAAGCGGGTAAACGCGTACAGTTCAATTCGCAAAAACACAATATCGGTGATTTCGCACTATGGAAGTTCAGTCCTGAAGGCCAAACCCGTGACATGGAATGGGACAGTCCTTGGGGAAAGGGCTTTCCGGGTTGGCATCTGGAATGTTCAGCCATGAGCATGAAGTATCTTGGCGAAACACTCGACATTCACGCCGGCGGCATTGATCATCTCCCCGTTCATCACACCAACGAGATTGCTCAAAGCGAAGCTGCAACAGGCAAACCATTTGCCAAATACTGGATGCACGCCAATCACATTACCATCAATGGTGAAAAAATCGCTAAATCTAGTGGCAACGGAATCACCCTCGAAGATATCGAAGCCAAGGGTTACTCACTAGAAACTTTTCGTCTTCATGTACTTGAGTCGAACTATCGAAGCCAGAGTATCTTTAGCTGGGAAAGTCTGGAAGCAGCGCAAAATAGACTGCACGATATTCAAGCCTGGGCAGATTTGCGTCATCAACCTGGCGCCGATGCTTTTCCTAAAGAGCTAGACTTGCTATTCAAAGCAACCCGAGAAGAAATTGCGGCAGCCCTACAAAATGATCTCAACTCCTCGGCAGCGCTTGCCAGCCTTAGCAAGCTTATGAATTATATGTTTGCCATCCCTGTTCCGAGTATAGAAGATACTTACATCGATGACATATTGCAATTCTTGGATGGCGTGTTCGGACTCAATATTGCCCACCGTTCAGACATTAGCGATGAGCAAAAACAGCTTATTCGTGAGCGCGAATCGGCCCGCGCGGCCAAAGACTGGGCAAAATCAGACAAGCTACGAGATCGGCTAAAGGCGGAGGGCATTGGCCTTCGTGATACCAGTTATCAGGGCGCACAGTGGTATAGATTAGGCTAGAGAGAATGGCGGCGACAGAAGTAGCCATCGCGTACTGGCAGGCAGACCGTTCGTCTGTAGTCGGCAGCAGCCATCCAGCCGGAAAATCAAAGACTACTAAGCTTTGCCGGAGGAGAGAAAAAGGTCGCTAAGCTGTGATAGCGAATAGTAGGGAGAAGCATGCCCCACCGAAAATTAAAGTCGAAGAGAATATGGAAGTGTCGCTTGATAGCGAGGCTCTGGAATCTGGGAAGAAGAACGCCACAATCTGCATAGACATTCGCTTATGCTTATGCAATACTCGAGGACGTTATAAATTATAAATTGGAGTAGTACATATGATAGAAACTTTACACTCAGAGCAACTTACCAATCCTGATTTTCAACTTTGGAAACGTGAAGCCCAATTCGACCTAGGTGAACTACCCTAAGCGCCGTAAATATTGAGTACGCTTATGGTGGTGATGGGGATGGTGGTAGCACCGGTAATATCAATGAGGCTTTTGATATAGGTGGTGGCGGCAGTGGTACAGGCGGTGGCAACACCGGTAACTAAGCTCCCGCAACTTTAAATACAAACTAAATTCTTCATACTAATTTAATTCTATACGAGCATCGTCGACTCAGACGATGCTCGTATGTTGATGTAACAAATCGAAGTCGCTGCCATTAATTATGCTAAACACAAGAAATTCTCAGATCCAATCTTTAAATCAGCTGCACGTAGAGCATGAGGGTAAAAGTAAGAGAATATGGAGCCGTCCAGGCTTGAGTTACGTTCTTATCGAAAATACTGACTATATCACTGCCTATAACGGCTTAAGCGCCGCAACCATCCCTCTCAAGGGTTGGCATTCCACACAAATCTCGAACAACTGTTTTAATCTTCTACATCGCTATAATATTCCTAATCACTTTGTGTCAGCCTTTAGGGCTCGCCACGATGGCTGTAAGTTTTGGGCATACAAGCTTAGGATGATACCGGTAGAATTTGTGGTTAGACACCGGGCATATGGTTCCTATGTCAAGCGCTATCCTGACGCACGTATTGGTGAAGCATTCCTCGAACCTATTGTTGAATTTTTTGAAAAGGATGACGCTATGAATGATCCTTGGTTGGTGGTTGATCGTAGACGAGGGGCTGTTA
>Ga0207647_10001911_pt1 | contig 15961 bp, 15 predicted proteins | sample KBSCornC2_FD_184295 | JGI IMG/M metagenome (GOLD analysis project Ga0207647, IMG submission 184295) | Corn rhizosphere microbial communities from Kellogg Biological Station, Michigan, USA - C2 (SPAdes) (version 2) | ecosystem: Host-associated > Plants > Roots > Rhizosphere ...
TCGACGGCGTTTCCATGAAGGGCGCCAAGGGCGTGATCATCTCGATCACCGGCGGCGAGGACATGCGCCTGATGGAGGTCGACGAGGCCGCGAGCCACATCAAGGAGCTGGTCGACCCGGACGCCAACATCATCTGGGGTTCGGCGTTCAACAACGATCTCGGCGGCAAGATCCGCGTGTCGGTGGTCGCCACCGGAATCGATGCAGAAGCGGTCGCACTGCCGACGCCGGGCAAGGTCTTCACTTTCCCCGCGACGCGCAGTGCGACGCCGACGACGAGGACAGTCGAGGAAAGCCAGATCGAGGTCGTCGAGGAAGACGAAACTCCGCTCGAGCTCACGTCCGAGGCTGAAGCCGAGACCGATGAGAGTGACGGCGAAGAGCTTCTGCTCGGCGACGACGACATCCTGACGACGCCGGTCGGCAAGCCGCCGATCGCTCCGCCGACGGATGAGGACACGGCGGCCGAAGGGGCGCCGACAGCGGCTACCGGCGGCGGAACGCTCTTCGAGCGCATGTCGAACATCGCTCGCGGCGCTCCGAAGGCGCAGATCGGCGAGGAGGATGAGGAGGTTCCGGAACCGGGCTTCAAACAGCCGATCGACATCCCGCGCTTCCTCAATCGGCAGAACAACCAGTAGGCGCTGCTCCTTCCCGAGAATATTCGGGGAGGGGGCACCCGAAGGGGCGCCGGAGGGACGATTTAGGCCATCTCACCGCCCCTGCGGCACGGCTTGGCGTAAAGCCTCTAGGCAGAAAGGTTCGAGCAAGATTCAGTCCCCACGGGGAGGATGATGCGGGGAATCTTGGCACCACGATTCTTATTCCTGTGCGCTGGAGCGCTTGCGTTTGCCGCTCCTGCGGTTGCGCAGTCTGGTTACGCCTACGGCTATCAGCAGCCGGAGACGCCGTCGGCTGCCCTTGCCCGCCATGTCCGCACCCTCGCCTCCGATCCCAGGGACTTCGGCGCCTTGATCGGCGCTGGAAAGGCCGCGCTCGAGCTCGGCGACCCGCAAGCCGCAGCCGGCTTCTTCGCACGGGCTGATGAGGTCAACCCGCGCAGCCCGCTTCCGCAGGCCGGGATGGGCGCCGTGTCGGTCGCCAATGGCGAGCCGAATGCCGCGATGCCCTATTTCAGCCGCGCTTTGCAGCTCGGGGCGCCGCTCTCGACGGTCGCGTGCGATCGCGGACTCGCTTACGATCTCCTCGGACAGCAGCCGAAGGCCCAGTCCGACTATCGCGCCGCGCTCGGCGGGCCCGATGCGACCGAGGCTCGCCGCCGGCTGGCGCTGAGCCTCGCGATCAGCGGCGACAAGGCCGGGGCGATGCAGGCGCTCGCACCGCTGGCTGCAAAGGGCGATACCGCGGCGGGCCGCGTCCGGGCATTCGTCATGGCTCTGACCGGCGATCCGCAAGGCGCGATGATCGCGACCGATGCGGCCATGCCGGGCAGCTGGTCGCAAGTCTCGCCCTTCCTTCAGCGGCTGCCGACGCTCCAGCCCGGCCAGAAAGCGGCTGCAGTCAACCTTGGCATTTTTCCCGAATCGAACGACGCGCGGCTGGCGTCGGCCAGCGTAAGCTCGCCCTACGCGGCTCGGCCGAGCCCGCCGGCCCGCGTCGACCGCCTGGCGAGCATCGAAGAGCAGCTTCGCGAGCCCGAGACTTCCGCCGGGCCCGCCACCGTTCCGATACAGGTTGCATACGTTTCGCCGCCAGTTCGACACCCGCCGGCCGCCGCCAGACCCGCCGCGGCCCAGCGCAAGGTCTGGCTGCAGCTGGCGAGCGGACCGAACGCGCAGGCGCTCCCCGAACAGTTCCGCCGACTGAAGTCCCGCAATCGCGACCTGTTCAACGGCATCAGCGGCTATGTCGCCAAGGGCTCCGACCGTGCGCGGCTTCTGATCGGGCCCTTCCGCGGACCGTCCGACGCCCAGATTTTCGCCGATGACCTTCAGACCGTCGGCATCGAATCCTTCAGCTGGACCAATTCCGAATCCGAGCAGATTGTGCCAGTCGGCACGGAATGAACCTTCTTTCCAGGTTGGCGGCGCGGCCTGACCGGTCGCGCGGCCGCCTTCATTCGGAACCGGATCTCGCTCCTCGAGGCCCCCGCGATATCTTCCAGCGCGACCGCGACCGCATAGTCCATTCCGTCGCGTTCCGCCGTCTCAGGCACAAGACCCAGGTCTTCGTCGCACCGGACGGGGACCATTTCCGCGTCCGCCTGACCCACAGCATCGAAGTCGCCCAGATCGGGCGGACCATCGCCCGGGCGTTGGGGCTCAATGAGGACCTGACAGAAGCGCTGTGCCTGGCCCATGACCTCGGCCACCCGCCGTTCGGTCATGCAGGCGAGACAGCCCTCAATTCCGCGCTCGCCGATGCCGGAGGCTTCGACCACAATGCCCACACCATCCGGCTCGTGACGAAGCTCGAGGCGCCCTATCCGGGCTTCGACGGGCTCAACCTCAGCTGGGAAGCGCTCGACGGCCTCGCGAAGCACAATGGCCCGGTGCTCGGGCCGACCTGGGCCATGGCCGAGGCCAACGCGGAGTGGGACCTGGAGCTCGGAAGCTGGCCAGGCCTCGAGGCGCAGGTGGCGGCCATCGCCGACGACATTGCCTACGATAATCACGACATCGACGATGGCCTGAGGGCCGGGATCCTCGAACTCGACGAGCTGATCCGCCTTCCGATCATCGCCCGTAACTGGGCCGCGATCGGCGAACGTCATCCGGACATAAGCGCCGACAAGCGCCAGCGAGCCCTGGTTCGCGACATGATCGGAAGCATGGTGGGCGACGTCTTGTCCGAAACAGAGCGGCGATTCGGTGACGCCCGAGTGACGAGCCCGGACGATGTCCGGGCAGCCGGCCGCTCGCTCGTCGGCTTCTCGTTCGCACTCGCCGACGAAGAACGAGCGCTTAAGCGTTTCCTCTATGCCAGGCTTTATGAATCGCCGCAGCTGGAGCAGGTCCGCGAGGAAGCGGAGCGCATCGTCGCCAATCTCGCTGCCGCGTACCGGACCGATCCGAGCCTCCTTCCGGAGGCTTGGCAACGCTGCGAGAGCGAAATCGAGCAACTTCGCACGATCGGCGACTTCATTGCCGGCATGACCGACCGCTTCGCAATCGCCAGGCACGAGGAGCTTGTCGGGCCGGCGCACCTCCCCGACAGCTTCTAGCGAAGGTTTCCGCGGGCATCGCCGTTAAGGCCAATGCTTACGGTGCGTTCAGCCCGGAGTGAGCAGGTCGTCAGCGGGAGTGGGTATTCGATGAATTCGGCCGCAATCGCGCTCAACCGCTTCGGGATCGGCGCCCGCTCGGCCGACGCGGTTCCCGCCGACGGCAGGGACTGGCTGCTGAGCCAGATGGGGCGCTTCGAGCCCAGACCTCAAGCGATCGCCGCCGTTCCCCCGCGCCGCGAAATCGTCGAACAGCTTGCCGATTACATCGCTCAGCAACGCGACGGGCGACAGGCGAAGCGACAGACGCAAGCTGCCGCAATGCCGGCTGCGGCCGCGGACAAGCAAAGCGACGGAATCCCGGATTCCGCCAAGCGCTTCCTTCGCCGAGGAATTCGGGACGACTATCTCGTGATGGTCGGGGCGCGCCTATCGTCCGCGCTCACCACCAACGCCCCGTTCGTCGAGCGGCTGGTCCACTTCTGGGCCAATCATTTTGCGGTGTCGGCCGACAAATTGCCGATCGTGCCGATGGCGGGACTGCTCGAGTTCGAGGCGATCCGTCCGCACGTGCTCGGCAAATTCTCGGACATGCTGCTCGCGGTCGAGCAGCACCCGGCGATGCTGATCTACCTCGACCAGGCGCAGTCGATCGGCCCGGATTCCCGCGCGGGCCAGTTCATCGCCGCGCGCGGACGCCAGAAGCGCGGCCTGAATGAGAACCTCGCCCGCGAAATCCTCGAGCTCCACACTTTGGGGGTGCGCACCGGCTATACGCAGGCCGACGTTACCGAATTTGCCCGCGCGCTGACCGGTTGGACGGTGAGCGGTCTTGGTCGCGGACCGGTGGCTCGTCTGCTCGGCAGCGGACCGACGGGTGAATTCGGCTTCGCTGAGCTGATCCATCAGCCCGGGGACCGGATGATCATGGGCCGCCGCTACGGCCAAAGCGGCGAGCGCCAGGCCCAGGCCATATTAATGGACCTCGCCGCGAACCCGGCCACCGCGAAGCATATCTCGACCAAGCTTGCGCGCCATTTCGCCGGGGACGATCCGCCGCCGGCGATGGTCGACCGGCTGACACAGGCCTATCTCAGGAGCGGCGGCGATCTTCCAGTCGTGTACCGCGCGCTGATCGACTCGCCGGAGGCGTGGGCGCCCCAGCCGCTCAAGTTCAAGACGCCGTGGGAATGGTCGGTTTCGGCGCTGCGAGCGCTCAACCAGACCGAGATCGAGCCCGAGGTCGCCGGAGCGCTGATGAATCAGCTCGGCCAGCCAACCTGGAAGCCCGGCTCGCCCGCCGGTTTCGACGATATCGCGGCGAGCTGGGCTGCTCCCGAGGCATTGGTGCGTCGCGTTGAAGTCGCTCAGCGGATCGCGGACCGCACCGGCTCCGCGGTCGATCCGCGCGCGCTTGCGGAAAAGATCCTGCCCGGGTCGCTAGGCGAGCCCACGAGGACCGCGATCGCCCGCGCCGAAAGCCCAGCCGAAGGCCTCGCGTTACTGCTGGTCAGTCCCGAGTTCGTGAGGAGATGAGCATGTTCTCTCGCCGCTTCTTCCTCGCCGCCGGAGGTACGACCGCCGGGTTTGCGGCGCTTGGACTGCCGCGCATGGCCATTGCCCGCGCGAACACCTCGAGGCGCTTCGTCTTCATCATCCAGCGCGGCGCCGCCGATGGGCTGGCGATCGTTGCGCCGACGGGTGATCCGGCGTTCCAAGGTGTGCGCGGCGCCTTCGCCGAGGATCTGCGCGGCGGGGCGAAGCTTGGAAGCTTCTTCACGCTTCACCCAGCGCTCGCCGAGACCGCGAAGCTCTACGGAACGAAGCAGGCCCTGTTCGTCCATGCCGTCGCTTCACCCTACCGCGACCGGTCGCATTTCGACGGGCAGAACGTGCTCGAGACCGGCGGCTCGGCGGCCTACCGGGTCAAGGACGGCTGGATGAACCGGCTGCTCGGCCTCCTGCCGCAGGGCGAAGCGAAGGCGCTTGCTTTGTCGTCGACCGTGCCGATGGCCCTGCGCGGCCCGCACGAGGTCTCGTCTTATGCTCCCTCGGCGCTGCCGAGCGCGTCCGACGACCTGCTCGCGCGCGTCGGCAATCTCTACGAGAGCGACCAGCAACTCCACGGCTTGTGGATGGCGGCGATGGAGACGCGCATGACCGCGGGCGACCTGGCCGCCGGCGCGGGCCAGAACGGCGCTGCAACCGGCGCGCTCGCCGCCAAATTGCTCGCCGGGGAGAATGGCGCACGGATCGCGATGATCGAGACCGGCGGCTGGGACACGCACTCGGGCCAGCGCGGCCGGCTGAACGCTCAGCTGCGCGGGCTGGACCAACTTGTCTCGTCACTGAAGACAGGGCTCGGAGCCGATTGGGCAAATACCCTGGTCGTCGTCGCCACCGAGTTCGGCCGTACTGTCGCTCCCAACGGAACCGGCGGTACCGACCACGGTACGGCCTCGGCGGCGATGCTGTTTGGCGGAGCGGTCGCCGGCGGCAAGGTCGTCGCCGATTGGCCCGGCCTCTCCGCGAACGCGCTCTACGAAGGGCGCGACCTCAAGCCGACGACCGACCTCGACGCCCTGATCGGCTCCGCGCTTTCCCAGCATTACGGCCTCGATCCGGCGCGGGCGACGACCGCGCTCTTCCCTGAGACTCGCGGCATTCCGCTTCGCGAGAAGCTGATCCTGTCCTGATAGCCGCTGCAGTCAAAACGACGACGTTAACCATTTATCCTATTGTTGCGGTGACGTTTTTGGTGGACGCTCCGCCGCAACGGGAGGGCATTTGCGAGTCGCGCAGGAACAGGCGGCACTTCAATCACGATAATAACATGTGCGTCGAGAGCGACTGACCAGCTTTAAGCTCTACCCGGTGAGGAGGGCGTGATGGCGTACTCTGGCGTTTATGTATTCGGAGACAGCCTGGTCGACGCAGGCAATGCGTTGAAGCTTGCCGACTGGTACGATGGGCTACCGTTCAACGACCTTCCGGAGGGCGCGCCGACCGCCACGGACGGCTATTTCCAGGGCCGTTTCACGAACGGCTACACGTTCGCCGACCTGATATCGAACAAGTCAATCGGCCTCGTCACCAAGCCGGTATTTCCATACGGTTTCGATGACCCGGTGTTCGGCCTTCCGATCGATCCGTTCGCGTCGGACCCGAGCGGCAATAACCTCAATTTCGCCTATGGCGGTGCGCAGATCCGGCAGGGCGAAGAGGTCGTGCCCGACTTCGACGGCCAGACCGACGCGTTCAAGGATGCGATCGATGGCCACGCGCCGTCGGGGGCACTCTACCTCGTCACGATGGGCGGCAACGATATCCGATCGCTCGCCCCGGTCGGCAGCGATCCGGCCTCGCTGGCAGATGCTCACGACGCGCTCGACCGAGCGGCCGACAAGATGCTGCACGAGCTTCAGCAACTCGTCGACATCGGTGCCCACGACATCCTGATCACCGGGGTTCCGGACGTCGGACTGATCCCGAAATACGATGTCAACGGAAACGGCGTCCTCGATGGTGCCGAGCTCCTGAGGAGCGCTGCCGCCACGGAATATTCGCAATATCTCGACGGGCTCATCCGGACGGAAGTGATCCCAGGGCTCCAGGCGATGGGCGCGCATGTCACTTATGTGCCGCTCATGGATTACGTCGATGCGAACGGGAACGTCGTTACCGGCACGTTGAACGCCATTCTTCCGATCCTGGCCGCGCTGAACGGGCTTACGACCGACGAACTATCGAACAACCTGCTCGAATATCGGAACCTGGTCTTTTTCGACGGCGTACATCCGACCGCGCAGGTCCATGCGCTCGTCGGCGCCTACAGCAATGCGTTGCTGACCGGCACGCCATGGATCGAGACCCTGCCGCTCAAGGGCGCTGACGTCGATTACAAGATGACCGCGACGATCGGCGCGGCCGGCGAGGTGGACTCGCTTTCGATCTATCTCGTCGCGGGCACGACCTACACGTTCGAAATGCTTGGCGTGAGCTCGCTGGGAACCGCGGCGAGCCTAGCCGATCCGACCCTTCGACTGGTCACATCCAGCGGAGCCCTCATCGGCGCCGACGACGACAGCGGCGCTGGCTTCGACGCAACGCTGACATGCACGATTGCGAGCAGCGGGCTGTGCACTCTGAATCTGTCGGCGATCGGCGCGCTCACCGGAAGCTATGTCTTCGAGGCCGCGGTTGTGGGCGGCGCGGCCATGCAGGCCGCCAACACTTACACGGTAAACAGCGCGTCGACCTTGGTGCTCGAAGGCGCGGGCGGCGCAGGCCAGGACGTGGTCAAGGCCAGCGTCTCTTATGCGCTTGCCGCAGGGAGCGAGATCGAGGTCCTCCGCACGACGAACGACAAGGGCAAGACCGCGATCAACCTCACCGGCAACGACTTCGACCAGGCGATCGTTGGCAACGCCGGAGCCAATGTCCTCGACGGCAAAGGCGGGGCTGACCAGCTGTGGGGCGGCACCGGGAACGACCGCTTCGTCCTCGGCAATAGCGCGTTGACCAAGCCCGACGGCTCGCAGGTCGACCACATCATGGATTATGCGAAAGGCGACGTGGTAGACGTCAGCCAGGTCCTGGCCCTCGCGCCGGGGATCGACCTCGTCTCCGGCGGGTATCTGCGGGTAACGACGGGCGGACTGATCCAGGTCGACCTGGACGGCGGCGGGAACGGCTGGGTGACGCTGAGCACGATCAACGGCAGCGGCGCCGTCAGCGTCCGTTATTTATCCGGCGGCACGGCAAGCACATTATCGGTCGCGCGCACATCGGATGCCTCGGCCCTGGCCGTAACCCACGCCGACGACCATTGGATCGAGATGCCCGGCGGCTACGACCAGTACGATGTTTTGGGCCTGGCCTATTAGCTTCGCGGGCTAATCACTGTTCGCGGCGTTATTGTCGTTCGTGTTGGTCGCCGAATTGTCAGCCGCATTCGTCCCACCGGTATCACCCGCTCCTGCGGCCGGGCATTTGACACTTCCCTCGGCACGCCGCCCGCGGCCGTCGACAATGAAGAGGGACGCAGCCTCCGGGCACGGCGTTGCGCTATAGGTGAGCGTTCGCTTGTTGGCGGTCATCATCTCGCCTCCCGCTTCATCTTTCTTTGTGATGATGCCGATGAAAGGTTCGGCCCCCCCGGTGACGGCGGCGGTGACCTGGCCGTCGGTGTAGGCGATTTCGATCGCCGGGCTCGCGCCTTTGTCCTCGGTGTCGCTCGTACCGAAGTAGAAGCCGATGATCGTCCCGAAGATACCCGAAAAGACGAGGAAAATTTCTCGCGCCAGCCGGAAGCGATCCTGAAATTTGTCAGCTTCTTTGTCGACGAACAGCGCGCGAATGATGAGCAGCCCTCCGAAGCCGAACATCGCAATAGTGAGGGTGAGCACTAGAAGAAGGCGTGTGCTCTCGACCGAATAGGCGCCGTGCAGGTCCCAAAGGATGTATAGAACCAGCCCGATATATCCCAGCGCCACAAGGCTGGACAAAACAAGGGTGTATCCCGGAGTCCATTTCGGATCACGCTGGTCAGCCATGACTGCCTCCCCAAGCAGCGGGTGGACCGAGCGAGACTGATCTACTCCCCTCTGGATTTAAGTGCAATTTAACGGCGCGAGCCGGCACTGGTGACGCGCCGCCGTTGCTGCGCTAGAGGCGCCGCATTCCAGCATTGGTGGAAGCGAATTGAGCCTTTACGCCCAATATGCCGCGCTCCTCGACGGAGTGCTCGACGATCTCGTTGCTGACGGCGCGCTGCCGGCTGATCTCGCTCGCAATAACGTGACGGTCGAGCCGCCGCGCGATCCCGCGCACGGCGACCTTGCGACCAACGTCGCAATGGTCCTCGCCAAGGGAGCGGGGACCAACCCGCGAGCGCTTGCCGAAGTCATCAAGCCGAAGCTCGAGGCGCTTCCGCCGGTGACCTCGGTCGAGATCGCCGGGCCGGGCTTCCTCAACCTTCGGCTGACGCCCGACGCCTGGCGCGACGAGCTCCGGACGATCCTTCGCGAAGGCGAAGAATACGGTCTCTCCAGAGTCGGCGCGAACGAGCGGGTGAACGTCGAATATGTGTCGGCAAACCCGACCGGGCCGCTGCACATGGGCCACTGCCGCGGCGCCGTTGTGGGCGACAGCCTTGCGCGCTTGCTCGAGGCCGCGGGCTTTCGGGTCACCAAGGAATATTACGTCAACGACGCCGGAGCGCAGGTCGACACGCTCGCCCGCTCGCTTCACCTGAGGTATCGCGAGAAGCTGGGCGAGAAGATCGGAGAAATCCCCGAAGGCCTCTACCCGGGAGATTATCTGCAGCCGGTCGGCGCGCTCCTCGCGGCCGAATTCGGGGACCGCTATGCCGCCGCGCCCGAAGCCGAATGGCTCGACCTGTTCCGCGATCGCGCGATCAAGGCGATGCTCGACCTCATCCGTTACGACCTCGGCCTGCTCGACATCCATCACGACCTGTTCTCGTCGGAAGGCGAGCTTCAGCGCAGCGGCGCGGTTGACGAGGCGATGCAGGTGCTGCGCGATAAGGGCCTGGTCTACGAAGGCGTGCTCGAACGGCCGAAGAGCCTCGATTCGCACGACGAGTGGGAGCCGGTCGAGCTGACCCTGTTCCGTTCGAGCCAGTTCGGCGACGACCAGGACCGGCCGATGAAGAAATCGGACGGAAGCTGGACCTATTTCGGTTCGGACGCCGCCTATCACTGGCAAAAGGCGAAAACCGCCGATCATCTCGTCAACATCTGGGGCGCGGACCATGCGGGGACGGTCAAGCGCGTCCAGTCGGCGGTGAAAGCGCTGACCGACGGCCGCGTCGACCTCGACGTGAAGATCATCAATATGGTCCGGCTGTTCCGCGGCGGCGAACCGGTAAAGATGTCGAAGCGCGCCGGCGATTTCGTCACGCTCGCCGATGTCGTGAACGAAGTCGGCAAGGACGTCGTCCGCTTCATGATGCTGACGAAGCGCGCCGACACGCCGCTCGATTTCGATTTCATGAAAGTGATCGAAGCGTCGAAAGACAATCCGGTGTTCTACGTCCAATATGCCCACGCGCGGATCAGTTCGCTGAAGCGAAAGGCGGCCGATGCCGGGGTCGATCTGAATGCGGGTCCCGACCTCTCGCTGCTCGACGAGGAGGAGCTCGCCCTGGTCAAGCGCGCTGCCCAGTATCAGCGCGTTATCGAGAGCGCGGCGCTGACTCACGAGCCGCATCGGATCGCTTTCTACCTCTATGATCTGGCTTCGGATTTCCACGCGTTGTGGAATCGCGGCAACGACGATCCCTCGCGGCGCTTCCTCGTTGAAAATAATCCACAACTTTCGCGCGCACGGCTGGAACTCGCGCTCGGAATCGCGCAGATCATCAGAAGCGGTTTGGGCCTCATGGGAGTAGCCGCGACCGAGGAGATGCGTTGACGATGACCGACAGCCGGGTGGCGCTCGGTATGGACCGCTTGCCATGGCTTCCAGACGAGCCGGCACGGCCGGCGAAGCCGCCCAGGCAATCGGGCGGTGGCGGGGTGCTCGGCTGGGCTTTCGCGGCGATCCTGCTGGTCGCGGGCGCGTCCTATTGGCTTGGGACTCGGACGGGCACGGACGTGACGGGCGCTCCGTCCCGGTCCAGTCCCGCGCCAAGCGCGACCCTGCCCCTGCCGGAAGCAATGCGAGTCGCACCTGGCGAAGCCGTCCAGCGCGTGGCTCCGCCCGAACCGCGTCCGGTTCCCGAGCCGGAGGTGCGCAGGGTCACGGAACGGGCCCCGTCCTGGCGGCCGTTGCCGCGAACGGTGCCGAAGCAGGTGGCTGACCGGGTCAAGCGGACCGTCGTGACCGAGGAGATCGATCATATAGCGCAGGCCCAGGGACGCCCTCCCGGGCGCCCGGCCCCCGCAATCCCGCGCGCCGCGAATACGCAATACGTAAGGCTCTGGCCCGCACGGGAGTCGGCCGGAGCATCGGGCCGGGTCGTCCAGATCGGAGCGTTCGGCAGCCGGATCCAGGCGAAGCGCGGCTGGTGGCACATGGCGCGCGCTTATCCCGCGGTGAAGCGCCTCCCCGCCGTGGTCATGGAGACCCGGAACTCTCGTGGGCGCCCCTTCTACCGTTTCCAGATCGGCACGACCTCGCAAGCCCACTCTGAAATCCTCTGCCAGCGAATGCAGCGGATCGGCTTCAGCTGCGCGGTCGTCGGCCTGCCCGGCGAGCGCAAGGCGGTCGAACGGTGAGCGACGAGAGTTCGCCCTACGACGACGGACAGCTGCCGTGGCTCGCGGCGGTTGAGGATGAGGAGGAACCCCGCGGAGTTTCGGGACGTAAGATGCTGGCGGCACTGCTGGTTGTGCTTCTTGCCGCAGCCGTGGTCGCTGCGACTTTCTTCTGGATGGGGCAGCGCGAAACCCAGCTCAACGCCCCCCCCGAACTGATCCGCGCGGAGGCGGGCCCCTATAAGGTCAAACCGCCCAACCCCGGCGGGCTCGATGTCGCCGGGGACAGCGAGACCGCGTTCGAAACCAGCGCGGGCGAGGACAAGGACGCCCAGCTCGACCTCAGCAAGGTGCGCGAAGCCCAGGTCACCCCGCCGCCCAAAGAGGAACCCAAGCGCATTCCGCCAAATGAGACAAAGGAGCCGGTGCCGGCGCAAACCGAGACGCCGCCCAAGCCGACCGGTGGCACGGGCAGCGTCGTTCAGCTGGGTGCCTTCGCCAACAAGGCCCAGGCCGAGCGCGCCTGGTCGGCGCTGTCGGCGCGCTTCCCGTCGGTCGCCGCCATGAACAAGATGATCGTGCCCTTCCCGGGCGGGATCAGGCTGCGAGCGAGCGCAGCATCGCCCGGGGACGCAAAACAGGTTTGTCAGACGCTCAAGGCCGCGGGCGAGAACTGCTTCGTGGCTCAATAAGGTCCGGACCCGAATGCAGGCGGCGATGTACGGCCTCGAAGGGCTTGAGCTGAACCAGGCGGAGCGTTCCTTTTTCCGCCAGGCCGATCCGGCAGGCTTCATCCTGTTCAAGCGCAATTGCGAGAATCCAGAGCAACTTCAGCAGCTTACAGACTCGCTTCGCGATCTGACCGGGCGGCCGGACGTTCCGATCCTGATCGACCAGGAAGGCGGCCGGGTGGCGCGGATGCGTCCACCCGTATGGCCGGCCTTCCCGGCCATGGAACGCTTCGCACAGCTTTACGCACTTGCGCCCTCGTCGGCGATCGAGGCGGTGCGTTCGAACGCCCGGGCGATCGCGCTGACCATCCGGAGCTGCGGGATCAACGTCAACGCCCTTCCGTTGCTCGACGTTCGCCAGGAGGGCGCGAGCGACATCATCGGCGACCGCGCGCTGGGCTCGGAGCCGATGCAGGTTGCAGCGCTCGGGCGGGCCGTCCTCGACGGCATGGCTTCGGCCGGCGTCGTCGGGATCGTCAAGCATATGCCGGGCCACGGCCGCGCCCTTGTCGACAGCCACAAGGAGCTGCCGGTCGTCCATGCGAGTGCCGAGGAGCTCGAAACGGATCTCGAGCCGTTCGAGCGTCTTTCTTCGGCGCCGATGGGGATGACGGCGCACGTCGTCTATATGGCGTGGGATCCGGATCATCCTGCGACCCTGTCGCCAACGGTTATTGGCGACATCATCCGTGGGCGCATCGGTTTTGGCGGCTTCCTCATGAGCGATGACCTCGGAATGGAGGCGCTCCAGGGCGATTTCGGAAGTCGCGCGGCAGGGGCGGTCGCGGCCGGCTGCGACGTGGTTCTGCATTGTTCCGGCAAGATTGAAGAGATGGAGGCGGTCGCGGGCGCCGTCCCGCCGATGAGCGCGGACGGCGAGGTGCGGCTGGCGAGAGCGATGGCGACCGCCCTGGTTGCCGACGAAGAAGGTCCCAGCTTTGAGGAGGCCGTCGCCAAGCGCGACGCCCTGCTCGCTCTGGTGTAGGTTGCGGTCATGGAAACCGACGCCGAATTCGATACTTCCCCGATCCGGCAATCGGATGAGCTGACGCTCAGCCTCGACGGCTGGGAAGGACCGCTCGACCTGCTGCTGAACCTCGCTCGGGCGCAGAAGGTCGATCTAGCGCAAATCTCGATCCTTCAGCTGGTCGAGCAATATCTTTCATATTTGTCCGACGCACGGGCGCTGAAGCTCGAGATCGCCGCCGATTATCTCGTGATGGCGGCGTGGCTGGCCTATCTCAAATCCTGCCTGCTGCTGCCCAAGGATCTCGAAGCCGAGCCGAGCCCCGACGAGCTCGCCTGGCGCCTGCAAATGCGGCTCCAGCGGCTCGACGCGATGCGTGAGGCAGGTGCTCGGCTGCTCGGCCGAGACCGTGTCGGACGCGACGTCTTTTTAAGGGGCGCTCCTGAGGGCCTTCGGCTGATCCGCAAGGCCGCGTGGCAGGTTCGCGATTTTGACCTGTTCGCCGCCTATGGCGCCGTGCGCGCCCGGTCTGCGCCGGCCTTGCATGTCGTTCACGCCCGTTCAGTGATGACCCTGGACGAAGCCATCGAGCGGGTCGGGAAGATGATTGGCACGGCGCTCGATTGGACGTTCCTCGAGTCCTTCCTTCCTTCGACCCAGGATTTGCAGTTCCGGCGGTCGGCGCTGGCGTCGAGCTTCCTTGCCGCGCTCGAGCTTGCCCGCCGCGGCAAGCTCGACATCCAGCAGGATGCGCCGTTCGCCCCGATCATGCTGAAGGTGGCTTGAGCGGTGGACGAGTATAAGCGCGCCGTCGAAGCCACGATCTTCGCCTCGGCGACTCCGCTCAGCGTCGAGGAAATTGTCGAGCATGCCGGCGAGGGGCCGGTCGAGCTCGCGCTCGGCGAGCTTGCCGCGCAATATGAAGGACGAGGGATCGAGCTGGTCGAGCGAGGCGGGCGCTGGCACTTCCAGACCGCGCCGGACCTCGCTCACCTTCTCCGCCGGACGCGCGAGGAGCAGCGCCGGCTGTCGCGCGCAGCGACCGAAACGCTGGCGATCGTCGCCTATCACGAGCCGGTGAGCCGCGCTGAGATCGAGGCGATTCGCGGCGTTCAGATTTCGAAGGGCACGCTCGATGTGCTGATGGACGCCGGCTGGGTTCGGCCGGCCGGCCGGCGGGAAGGGCCGGGGCGGCCGTTACTTTATGCGACGACGCAGGAGTTCCTGACGCATTTCGGGCTCGGTTCCCGGCGCGACTTGCCCGGCATCGACGACCTCAAGGCCGCGGGCCTGCTCGATCCGCTCGACGAGAGCGAGTTCCAGGTGCAACTGGAAAGCGAAGAAGAGGCGGACTAGAGAGGCCGCTAGAGGAGTTTCGTGATGGGCGGTTTCAGCATTTGGCATATCCTGATCTTTGCGATCATCCTGCTGCTGTTGTTCGGCGGGAACCGTTTCTCCGCAATGATGGGCGACGTCGCCAAGGGCCTCAAAAGCTTCAAGCAGGGCATGGCCGACGACGAGGATGAGAAGCGCAAGCGCTATGAGGAGCAGCGCCGGTCGGAGCCGCCGCGGCTTCCCCGCGACCAGGACCCGATCGATGTCACTCCGCGCGAGTCGGATTCGTCCGCGCCGCCGCCACGCGACGATGAGGCCCGCTAAGCGTTAGACAGCCGTCATGTTCGGCGTCGATTCCACCGAATTTGCGATTGTCGCGATCCTCGCGCTCATCTTCATTGGGCCCAAGGACCTCCCGAAAGTTCTGCGCACTGTCGGCTATTGGGTCGGGCGGATGCGCGGAATGGCGCGTCATTTCACCTCCGGCATCGAAAATATGATGCGCGAGGCGGAGCTCGAGGAGATGGAGAAGAAGTGGCGGGAGGAGAATGAGCGCATCATGCGGCTCCATCCGTCCAATGCCGAATATCCCGATCCGGGCCAGCCCGACGAAATGCCGCCTGTGGCAAAGCCCGAACCGCCCGAAGAGGAGCTTCCTCCCGAGAAGCGCCCGTTGCCGTGAAGGACATCGACGAGACCAAGCAGCCCTTGCTCGAGCATCTGATCGAGCTGAGGCGCCGGCTCCTCTGGTGCATGGCGGCGCTGGCGCTGGCCTTTTTCATCTGCCTCTATTTCGCGCGCGACATCTTCGGGGTGCTGGTTCAGCCGCTGCTCAAAGCCGGGCAGGGAAAGCTCATTTACACCGACATTTTCGAAGCCTTCTTCGTTCAAGTGAAGGTTGCCCTGTTTGCCGCGCTCATGGTGAGTTTTCCGGTGCTCGCGATCCAGCTGTGGCGATTCGTTGCGCCGGGTCTCTACGCCAAGGAAAAGAATGCTTTCCTCCCGTTTCTCCTGATGACGCCTGTCTTTTTCGCGGCGGGCGCAAGCTTTGCCTATTTCGTCGCGATGCCTTGGGCGCTGCATTTCCTGCTCAGCTTTCAAGGCAATGTCGGCGGGATTCAGCAAGAAGCGTTGCCCGGGGTCGGAAATTATTTGACCTTCGTCACGCGCTTCCTGTTCGGCTTCGGCGCGGCTTTCCTCCTGCCGATCCTGCTGATGATCCTCGAACGCGCAGGGATCGTCACCCGAGAGCAGCTCGCCAAGTCCCGGCGCTATGCGATAGTCGGAGCCGCCGCCGTCGCGGCCGTCCTGACGCCACCCGATGCCGTATCGATGTTGATGCTGATGGTGCCGCTCTACGGCCTGTACGAATTCGCGATCCTCGCCATCCGGATCACGCACTGGCGCGCCGCGCGCAAGGCGGCCCAGTCAAAGGTCGTGGTAGCGGAGGCCCACACAGAAGAGGGCCCGGAAGCGCCACCGGGGGGGGGGAGGGTTGGCGGTTCCGGGCCCATTTAAGCGG
>Ga0207647_10001912_pt1 | contig 15955 bp, 13 predicted proteins | sample KBSCornC2_FD_184295 | JGI IMG/M metagenome (GOLD analysis project Ga0207647, IMG submission 184295) | Corn rhizosphere microbial communities from Kellogg Biological Station, Michigan, USA - C2 (SPAdes) (version 2) | ecosystem: Host-associated > Plants > Roots > Rhizosphere ...
TGCCCGGTGCGCTTCGCCAAGGTGGGAGGCCAATGCGCAAATTTTGCTGCTCTGTCAGGTGTCGAAAGTCACGCAAATTGCTTGGGTGGCGCACTATTGAGGTGTATGCTGCTGTCAGCAACCGAACATGAGTCGATCTGAGTGATCGGTGAAATGGATCGGATGTAGCAACGCCGCCGCTCAATTCCAGGACAAGCTTTCGTAGCAAAATCCTGATGAACTGGGCGGCGACGCCATTTATCGGCTCGATATGCCTTTGCCGCCCAAGGCTGGAGCAGGTTCACGTCCGACCCTTTTGCGTCATTCAGCTGCGAATTTCTTATCCTCAGCTGCGGACAGTCCGTTATTCTGGTTCTACCTCGAGAATGGCCGCCAGCGGAATGTCGAGTTTGAAGATGGAACGGGCTAACTAAGCAGCCTTTGGTTGCGCGCCTAGAGCATTGCCCATTGCGAAATTTCGTTAGCTGCTGAACAAGGGGCGCAAATGGCCGATCGTAAGAACCAACATTTTGTACCACGGGCTTTGCTCAAGTCATGGACGCTGGGCGGCGAAGGCAAGGCGATCAACCTCTACAACATTCGCGCTTCGCGCGGCATTCCCCAGGCACCGGTAAAAAATCAATGCTCGAGAGACTATTTCTACGGCAAGGATCTTCAGATTGAGACTTGGCTCGGACATGGTGAAGACGCCTTCAAGCGCGTGGTTGCAATGCTTCCCTCAACCGACGTTTCCACAACTGCCACCGCGCTAGAGTTGTTGCGGGACTTTTCCTATCTTCAGGCAATTCGTACTGAGCGTTCACTGGCCGAAGAGGCCGCGATGCTTCGTGACATGCACGATCAGGTGTATCACGGTGTATTACCGCCAAAAGATGATCCTTTGCCGACGCATGAGGAAATTGTGCGGGAAGCGATGAGTCGCTGGGTCGAAACCAGCACCTATCTGCATGACCTCAAAGGCGTCTTGATCATCAACGAAAGCCGCATTCCTTTCGTCACATCAGACAATCCAGCGATTCATACCAATCGGCTGCATGTGCAACGCTTCAAGAGCGGCAATTTCGGAATCCAGCAGGCCGGCATGATTTTGACGATGCCGGTGTCGCCTCGTCTCGCCGTGCTCTACTATGACGGCGACGTTTATACGGCGCCCAGCCGGCGCGGTTTGAACCTTGTGTTGACAAAAGATGCCGACGCGCAGGCGTTCAACGAATTCCAATATCTCAGTGCCAGTGAGAACCTCTACTTCGCCGATTGGGGCGAGTTAGCCGCGATTAAAGCAGGCTTCCCAGAGGTGAGCGATCGTCGGCTTAAAGTGCATTATCGATTCAATTTGCTCGTCCCGATGTCCTCCGAAAAAGGTATCTTTATACGAGCGCCGGACAACATCGTGGAGCCCGAAGGGACAAGCATAATTCACCTTGAGGCAATTTCGTATCAGCCGCGGTCGTGGCCCTCAACAGTCAGGTTACGGACCGACGCAACGGCCTATTCCAATGGCAGCGGTGCCGGCTATCTCCGGAAACGCTGGGCAAAAGAGCAGGGCCTTGCCGACCGCCATAAGCAACGGTTGGCGGGCGTCACATCGCAGTGGCAACCGGGCTGAGCACGCGTGGAGTGCCACACGACACTGCCATCGTCTTTTTCCATTTTGTGTTTTTGCCAGGCTCTATGACTAAACAATCGAACCAGCCCGATCCTTTCGTTGCCATTCGCCAATCCCTACAGGCCCGTGAAATTCTCGTCGGCTTGGAAAAACACGGTATGGGCAATGACGAACTATACTATTGCTGGTTAGGAACGATTGGCCTCGGCCCTTCTCATCGTGACTTAAGCGCATTGCTCGACCGGCTGGAAGAGGAAGGTTTCATTGTGACTGAGCAAGTCGATGGATACCGCGTGATCAAAGCCACGCGGGACGGCATCGAAATCGCACAGGCTCGGATGGGGGTTGACTGGATTGCCCGCGTGGAAATCCCTTAGGCTATGCTACTTATTCAATGATCGTAAGAAGCCACCTGGCGCGGCTTCTTTGACGCGAACATGACGTTGCGCATTGGAGAGCCTTTCCAGCGTCGTTGGTGACATACGGGTGAACAATGCATCGTACCATTCGATGTCTTCCAGCGATAACGAAGGCTCGATAGGCAGGCCATATAGATAGCGCGCGCCGTCAGCGATGAAACCTGCAACCTTACCACCGCCCTTTCGTCCAATCGTGACGATCTGAGGGACGCCGCCCGACAATTTGTCCTGCATTTTATAGAGTGCGTCGCAAAAGGCCGAGAAAATTGAACGCGCCGTTCCACCCTGAGGAGACTCGGCCCACAGGCGAATTTCCTGTCTCATCGGTCGTTGGCCGCTACCGAGAGTTGCGAGAACTTGACTACCATCGGGTGAAGCACAGTGTATCTTCATGTCGCTCCAAGCCGCTCGTTTCGCGTCGAAACGGGTACACCATACCGAATATTCGCATCCGACCCCTTCTCCATCTCTAGCGCCGTGGATGATGGCAAAATCGTGGTCGGGGGCAGAATGCCGTCGCCCAAACGAAGTCTTGAGATAGCCGACGAGGGTCTCGTGGCGTGTCGCTGCATCGGCATCTCTATCCCAAAGAAGGTTACGATCAATTAGATCGCCGAGTTGTGCGAGGACAAGCGAAGGGAAGAGGACATCGCCACAGTAGCCGAACACATCGGCGGATCGGTAAGCGAAAACCTTTCTACCACTATCCCACCGTCGGGCGTGGGATCCCCAAGTGATGCGGCTGTCGGTCACGATGTAGAGGGCGCTAGGACCGCGAGCATCGACCGAAATCCAAGACAGTAATGATGTCACTCGACGGATCGCCTCCCTAGCGGTAATAGTCGGTTATCAAATTTGCGAGGCAACTCCCAGACGTTCCACCAATTGCGGGGCGTGACGGTCGAGGACCTGTGCTGGCCCGGCAAAAACCGGGCCAGCACGGCTGGGTTTGCAGCTATGGTGGGGTTGCAGATCACAGCCTGTTATCTCGCCGAACGCCTTCACCACACGCTTTATCTGGCTGGGATCTGCAACTGAATTGCGCTTCAGCACCCAGCAGATTGTTTTCAGGCTTCCGACAAAGTTCATCTGAAAGAAATTCAAAAAGGCGCTGTTCGTCATCGGCCAACCTAAATCGCGGATCATCCCGGATCACCACGCGATTCTCGGCGACTTTCTGTGTCCATTTTCCACTATGATCCTGCTCTTTCAGTAGATGAGCGTTGCCGTAAGCTCGCAGAAGAAAGCCGAAGCCCTTCAGCAACGCCGGATGCTGGTGAAACAGATGGTGGGCTACCTCAAGGACATTCTGATACCGAAACCCGACCGGCTTTCCGCTCCGGGCGGTCTCGATCACCCACACCATTCGCATTGGAAGGCGCAGATCGGGATTGAGTTTGTTAAGACCGGCACAGTAGGCGACAAGATCGTAGTTGAGCTCGTTCCAACGATCCCGCCAAGAAACCGGGTCGTAATCGTCATAACCAACAGTCGCCCATTTGAATATATCTGCCCTCAGCTCGCGAATGCAGGCTTCAGCGGCCTCCCGATCCGCTGCCTCGGCTTGTGCCTTGCGCTCAGCGCGCAATTGACCAAGCTCAGCGATTGCCGCCGTCTCTGCGGCCGCGAAATCGAATGCGCATACGGTCTGTCGTTGAAGATCAAATTCAAGCTGCTCCCAAGGCACTAGTCGCTCGACCCAATCGTCAACTATTCGGTCGCCTTCGACCCGCGGCTGCCGATGCCAGACCCGCAGGGTCAGTCTCCCCGAAGCCAGGGACGCCGCTACCGTCCCTTCATCTACCACTAGGATGTTCGAGTTGTTGCCAAACAGGATATCATCGGTGGTCATACGTCTATAGTTTGGATCGAAACCCGGCAGCAGCCACACAAGCGCGGCGCCTTGGTCGCGATAGAACCGTTTCCGTCCAAGCACCACATCCAGAAAGGTCGTACTTAATTGGACCTCAAATGCTACGCGAAGGTCACCGCAGCGCGCTGAAACGTCGGGACGCCTCAAGCCCCCCAGTCCTTCGGTTGCCTTCCAGGTGGTCTCGACGTGAACGTCAGCAAAGGCCGGGTCGGCGGCAAGGCTCCGGACCAGTAGCTCTTTGGTGCGCAGATGCGCGGCGCTTTCCTGGGCACCACGATATTTCATCGCCCGCATTTCGGCTTCGGTAAGCCCGGTGTGTGTTACGGCGGGACAGGAGCCATCCTCGGAACGGTGCCGAAGATAGAAGTTCTTCTGCATGCTGCTGGCTAGGAACAATGTCACGCCGCAAATTGGACAGATCAATCGCGGCTGCCCCTTACTCGCTGCTTCCTTGAGCAACTCGCGCAGCCGGATCGCTGCCTCGTACGAAAACGCTCTGATTAACCTTTTTGCATCAAGTAGCCGGCCGGTCCGCGCGCTGCGTGCTTCCGCAATTGCCGGATCGCCGACCGGCTTAGCGCGATCGCGCGGGTCTACCGTGACATTCCCGCCCACCGCGCTACCTCAAAACCGCTCGAGGCGAGCGCTAGGCCGATCAAGGCTCCAGCGCCGTTCCACATAGAATTCCAGCGCACGTCTCGTCTCGAACCGCAAGGCATCGCCATCAAATCCGTATTCTAAACGAACAGCCTGCTGCTGCGCTTCTGACAGGTCGGATCTTGGCCGAAGACGCACCTCGATAAAGGTTTCCCAATCCTCGTCCAGCGGAAGGGGCTCGGCGATCGGCCGCAACGCGAAACTACTTTCTGCTGCCACGCGAATTGGCAGAAAATCCCTCCAATCCGCCCGGTCCTGGCTCCAGGCCCGCACGTGCACCCGCTCTCCGTCGCTCGCAATATGAGCCGGTGCAATCCATTGGCGATCGCGTCGACCGCTCGACATCGACACATAGTCGATCTGGAGGAAACAGTGCCTTTCGATCGCTTGATTCAGTTCGCGCATAACCAACGGTGGGCATTGGCGGGCCGGCCCTGGCAGACGCGAAAAATCCGCCCGTGCCTGTTCGTATACAGCTTCAAGTGAAATCGGCGCGGGCACTTCTTCAAGGCCGCGATGGCCACGGTCCGCCACATAGGTCTTTCGCACCGGATCGTAAGATGGCGCTGGTTCGCGGACGAGATCAAGATAGGTGCGAAAATCTACCGCCGCCTGCGCGTTGGAGATGCCAAAGGCCTCGATCAGGTCGCGCCGATTAGCTTGCCCAAGCCAAGTTAGGCAATGATCGAGATAATAAAGGCGTGCCCGCATGGCGGGCTTGAGCTCGGCGTCGGTCATGGCGCGAGCATAGTTGACTCCTTCCCTAGAATCCATCTAGTTTCTACATGAATAAAAAATAGATGGAATCGGCGCATGCGGATCTTGCACACGAGCGACTGGCACCTGGGCCGGCAATTCTTCCAGCTATCGCTGGACGAGGACCATGATGTGATTCTCGGGCAGATCGATGCCGCGATCTTGGAGCACGAGCCAGATTTGCTCATCATCGCAGGCGATATTTTCGACCGTGCAGGTCCGCCTCAGTCCGCACTGGCGCGGCTTCGCGACTTCCTGGTCCGGGTGACGGCCAATCCTGGCCTTGCGGTCGTCATCATCGCGGGCAATCACGACGCAGCCGCCCAGATCGGCATGCTAGGAGTGCTGGCGCCACTCGACAAGGCGTTGATCCGTGGCCCACTAGATGCTGGCGATCTGCCGATGGTGATCGAAGATGAGTATGGACCGGTTGCGATCTCGGCTCTCCCATTCTCCTACGAGTTCGCCGCCCGCGCCTGCTTTGAAAATGATGATATCAGCTGTCCCGCCGACGTCATCGCGGCGCAGGTCGAAGCGGCAAGAGCCCATGTGCCGTCTGGCGCACGGTGGATCGTCGTGGCGCACAGTTTTGTTGAAGGCGCCACTTCCACAGAGAGCGAACGATCACTGTCGCGGACCGTCGGCGGCATCGAAACCGTTTCTTCCGATGTTTTTTGCGGCGCGCACTATGTAGCACTTGGTCATCTCCATCGCGCCCAGCAGGTGGGAGCGGCGCATATTCGCTACTCAGGCGCGCCTCTTGCTTTCGGCTTCGACGAGGAAGGCCAAGAAAAATCCCTGACGCTGGTTGATCTCAAAGAAGACGGCAGCGTCGAGGCAACCTCGATCCCACTCACACCACGGCGACTAGTCCGAACGCTCCGCGGGAAACTCGACGAACTGACATCAGCGTCAGAAGGCTCGGGCGATTTCATTCGCGTCGTTCTCACAGACGAAACGCCCCAGATCGAGCCGATGAAGCGGATCCGTATTTTGTATCCCAACGCAGTTCAGCTAACGTACGAACACAACGAACGCGACATCGAACAGAAGCTGACTGAAAGCCGCAAGGCCATCGACGATCCCGCAACCCTCGTCGCAGACTTCATCGAATTCGTCAGCGGCGAGCCGCCATCGGACGTCGATACGCAATTGGTCGCTACTCTCATCCATGCGGCAGATCAGGAGATCGAAGCGTGAGGCCGCTCAAGCTCTTCGTCACCGCTTTTGGGCCCTACGCCGGGGCGGAGGTCGTCGATTTTCGCCGAGCCGTCGATGCAGGCCTGTTTGGCATCTACGGCCCGACCGGATCAGGGAAGTCCTCCATCTTCAGCGCAATGGCTTTCGCTTTGTTTGGTGAGGGCGCCAAGCGCGAGCAGCCTACCGGAAGTATGCGCTCCGGCCATGCCGCTGCCCACCTCCTGACCGAGGTCGCCCTTCTCTTCGAGCTCGGCGGGAAACGCTACTTTGTTCGTCGCCAGCCCGACCAGAAGCGCCCCAAGCTGAGGGGGGATGGCGAAACCGACCATGCCCACGCCGCCTATCTATTCGATGCAAGCGACATCGAAGTGGATGATGTGACGGTCGACAATTGCGGCGCTGTCCTCGCGGAAAAGCGCGTTGGCCTAGTCAATGACAGGGTTAAAGAATTGCTCGGCTATGACATCGAGCAATTCCGTCAGATCGTATTGCTTCCTCAGGGCCAGTTCGAGCGCTTTCTCGCTTCCGACAGCAAGATGCGCCTTGAAATCCTCCGCGGCCTGTTTGATGTCTCGCTGTATCAGCGCATGACCGACCGATTGCGCGAACAGGCCGCCGAAGCGCGCGTCGCGTATCAGCAAGGCATGCTACTCCAAGCCCAACAACTGAAAAACGCGGGCTTTGACAGCACCGATGAACTCTCGGCGGCGATCAATTCGGCCAAGGAGCAATGCACCGACTTAGATGCCGCGGCGGCTCGGACAGAGCTGGCTCGCGCAATAGCGGCCGCCGCTCTCAGCCAAGGTGAATCCCTACAGAAGAAGTTTGACGATGCCGTGGCTGCGACCACGGCGCTATCGGCATTGCGGGAAAGCCAGGCCGGCATGGACATTTTGCGCGAGCGGCACACGGCCGCCGGCAAAGCGGCCCAGCTGATCGATCGTGACGAGGCGATCACGCGAATCACGACTAGTCTTTCGTCCGCTAGGGATGCGGAGATGGCAGCCATTCAACGTGTCAAAGATTCCATACAAACCGAAACGTCGACTCAGGAGATGCTCGACGGCTTTAAGGCCAAAAGTGGGGAAATTGACGGCCTAAAGCAACAAGTCGCGGATCTTGTACGCTTTGGGAAGCTACTCGCCGATGCAGCCGATCTCAACGCAACCGCCGATGCGGCCGAGGGTTATCAAAAGGGTGCCCGGGCAGCCTCCGCTACCGCGAGATCGAACGCGGAAAGCGCCGCACAATCGCTCAATGCCCACCGTAAGTTGCTCGAACTTGCGAGAGGCAACGAAAACGAGCGTGTCCGTCTCACCGCGCATCGCGAGCGCCTGAAGGTGGTGGTCCGGCATGCGCGTAACGCTGAGCAAGCCCAATCGCAGCTGGCAACTGCCGAGAAAACTCTCATTGACGAAGAATTCAAGGTAAAGCGTGCCCGCGCACACCGGGACGATATCGAGACTAAAGTGCGGGAGCGTCAAGCCGAGTTTATTGCCGGCCAAGCCCGCCTGCTCGCAGATAACCTAAAGCATGGTAATCCCTGCCCTGTCTGCGGAAGTGCCGATCATCCTGCGCCCGCCCATGGCGGCGAGCCCGCTGCCGGCCTCGAGGCCGCTTGGCGTGAGGTGCAGGCACTGTTCGATGGTGCCGCGAAGGAGGCGCAGTCGGCGGAATCTGTCTGGAGTTCGGCCCTGAGTGTGCGTGATGAACGAAAGAAAACCCTCGCCGATCTTGAGGCGCCCTCAGCAAAGGCGACCGATCTCGAAACGGAACTGTCCGACATTGATCAGAAGATCGATGCACTGGGCGAGGTCGTCGATTTGCTGGCCCTCGCCGACAAAACCCGTACGTTGGAGGACGAGGTCAGTAGTGCAGAAGCTGTGCGTACCGCGAAAGCTGACGAGGAACGATCGGCAGATACGGCCGCCGCTCTCACTCGGCAGTCGTACAACGACCACATCGCAGCTGTTCCCGACGGACTGCGGAATCCCAAAGCCATCGACGAACACCGCCTAAATGTTGATCGACAGATCATCGAACGCGAAGGGGAAATCGAGACAGCCCAATCTGCATGCACCAAGGCCAAGGCTGATCGCGCAGGCGCCGAGAGCGATCGGAACAGCGCCGCCAAGCGCATCCTCGAACTGAATGAGGCGCTCGTCGATGCGCGCGCTGCTTATAGCAGCCGGCGTGACGAACTCGGTCTTACCGACGATATTTACCAGACCGCGCGTCCAGACATTGCCATCATGGCCGAGCTACTTGACCGACTCGACACGTTTCGGGAAAATCTCAACCGAGCGCAAGGCCGGGTCCACGATACGGCTCTCGCGATTCAAGATCAGCAACGGCCAAATCTCGATGTCCTGCGTCTCAAAAGTGACGACGCCCAGATTGCGGCTCAGTTGGCCACTCAGGCGGCCGCGGATATGCGCGCACAGTCCAATCAGTTGAACCAGTTGCTCATCAATCTTCGCGATCAGCTGAACGAGCTCGCGCGCATCAACGAAGAGTCTGGCCCTTTGCGCGCGCTGGCTGATGCCTTCGAGGGGCGCAATGCCATGAGTACGACCCTCGAGACCTACGCCGTTGGCACGATGTTCGACCAGGTGCTCGAGGCGGCCAATCTTCGTTTTGGGCCAATGAGCCAAGGCCGCTACCGTCTGGAACGTGATGTGCTGACTATCGGCGGCCGCAAGAAGCGCGGTCTCGATATTCGTGTCCACGATATTCAGACCGGACGCGCGCGTGAGGTTAGTACGCTTTCGGGCGGTGAGACGTTCATCGCCGCTCTGTCCCTAGCCCTTGGCCTTTCCGACATCGTCGAGATGAGTCACGGCGCGATTCGCCTGGATACAATTTTCATCGATGAAGGCTTCGGGAGTCTCGATAGTGATGGCGACGGTGGCACGTTGGACCAAGTGCTGCAGGTGCTGCAGGATATTGTAGGACAGCGTAGGGCGGTCGGGCTAATTTCACACGTGCCTCTCGTTCAACAGGCGGTGCCAAACGGGTTCACCGTGATAAAAACACCTAGCGGCAGCATGATCGAAGAACGCGTTATCTAGGTGGTCTTGGATTGCACCTATTCATCTTTCCCAAGTGCTCTGCGATACCTCGGCCTAGCTCGCCGTGACTGGAGTATGTGTTACCATTCGCGAGGGAAATATTTTTTTCGTAACGGAAACGGTTCTAATTTCTGTCGCTGCGACCGGAAATTAGTGTCATAGGATATGGCAGGGGGTGACATGCCAAACGAGACGATACATAATCCCGATCAGTACATGACCGCACTCCGCACAATCATTGCGGGCGGTCGGAAGCGGATCGGACTGCTGCTCGGCGCGGGTGCTTCCGCTGGCATGCGGAAGGACGATGGCACCTATCCACTTATTCCAGCTGTCGTTGGCCTGACAACCAAGGTCCTCGCGCTCTTGGAGGCTGAGTACGGTAACCAGATCGCCGAACTGAGGAAAGAGCTTGCGCCGAAAGAGGACATCGAAACGATCCTTTCCCGTGTCAGGGCGTTAGCGAAGATCATCGGCCCTGCGAAAATTCATGACCTGGACGGACCGGGTTATTCCAAGCTCAGCGACCGAATTTGCGAGGAAATCGGCAAGATAGTCAACGTGTCCTTGCCGACCAATGGGTCCGCATACAGCGACATCGTAACCTGGATCGTCGGTACAGCACGTGATCATCCCGTCGAGATTTTCACGACGAACTACGATCTGCTGCTGGAGGAGGCTCTCGAGCGGGTCCGGGCACCGTACTTCGACGGATTCACCGGCGGCCGTGATCCCTTCTTCGACCCGGTGACGGTTTCGAACAATGATCTACCTGCGCGCTGGACGCGCCTTTGGAAGCTGCATGGTTCTTTGGGTTGGTGCTCCAACGATAAGGATGAGGTCGTTCGCACGGGAAAAGACAGCGCGAGGCATCTCGTGTTTCCAGAGCATCTGAAGTACGAACAAACTCAAAAGGCGCCATATGCGGCGTTGCTAGATCGACTCCGTGCCTTCCTGGCTACGCCAGACACGCTTCTGATCTCCGTGGGTTTTTCTTTCGCCGACGCCCATATCTCCGCGCGTGTAGATGAAGGACTCGCGGCGAATCCCTCCGCGAGCGTCTTTGCGTTTCAGTTCCAAAATCTTTGTAAGGAAATTTGTGCAAGCGAACTTGGTCGCCGGCTTCCGAACTTTAGCGTTTATGCCCGCGACGCGGCCGTCGTGAACGGATCGGAGGGAGCCTGGCGAGTCCCAAATGAACTTCCCAGCAAAGATTGGGGTCCGATTCGAGCTTCATATTGGTCAAAACCAGACGACTCGGCACCCCATGAGTTTATCCTTGGCGGAATCGAGCCGTTCGCACGCTTCTTTTCCGCCTCGCGTTCAACACAGATATTCGGCGCGCAGGTACATGCCACTGCCCAAGTGGTTGCTCCAGTGTCGGAGTCGCATGCGGCGTGACTAGCGCACCGACCCTTCTGGGCCATGTCGGCGCCGTTGCTGGAGCATCGATCAACGTGCGTCAGTACGAGGGTATCGCGTCCGGTATCGCGATTATTGGCGGCCGCAGCTATCGCGTCGGTCAAGTCGGAAGTTTTGTTCGCATCCCTCAAGGATACCACGACCTTTACGGCATTATTTCCGATGTCGGTGCGACGGCTACTCCGGAAACGCTGGTGGATGCTGGCGCCCGCGGCGAACGTTGGATGAAGGTTCAGCTTGTTGGCGAGGTGATCGAAACTACGTTTGAACGAGGCATAAGCCAATATCCGGCCATCAACGATCAGGTACATCTTGTCGTCGAGGAGGACTTGACTCGGATTTATGGCAATGCGGAGGCCGGTCAGGTCACGATAGGTCGTCTATCGGGTGCTGAGAGCATCCCAGTCCGCGTGGACCTTGATAAGCTTGTAACTAGGCATTCTGCGGTACTCGGCTCAACAGGGGCAGGCAAGTCAACGACGGTGACGAGTCTGCTCCGATCGCTTTCCGTCGGTCAGGGCGATAATGCCGGCTTTCCGAGCGCGCGCGTACTCTTGATTGACATCCATGGTGAGTATGGTCGTGCGCTTGGCGAAGTCGCACAAGTCTTTCGCGTCAACCCGCTTGCAGGGGAATCGCCGCTTTACGTCCCGTATTGGGCTCTTGATCTCGGCGATCTTCTCGGCTTCCTTCTTGGAAAAACGGACGAAAAGGCGCTGACAGCAATCCAAGATCGCATCCTCGCTATGAAGGTCGAAGCGGTCGCACAGGGGACATATCCTGGTGCCGACGCCAACTCGCTCACGGCCGAAAGCCCGCTTCCCTTTAGCCTAAAGTCGCTTTGGTTTAGTCTGATCGACCCCGAGTTGAAAACATGGGTAGAGAACACGCAGCAGACATCTGCGCAGACCCATCCCGGCGACGCGGAAACGCTAGTGGCGCCGACCTATCCTCTGCCCGGCATCGGGGGCGCAACACCGTTTGCCAATAAGACAAACGTCTTGTCTATTCGTCGACAGCTTGACCAACTCCGCTCAAGGCTTCTTGATCGCCAGTTCGACTTCATGCTTCGACCGGGGCCGTGGGAACCAGCGCTAAACGGCTTGCCTGCTAATGACCTTCCTCAACTCCTTGAGAACTGGCTCGGTCATGACAAGCCAATCACCGTCCTCGACCTGTCTGGTGTTCCTAGTTCAGTGCTCATGAGGCTCATTGGCGGAATTCTCAACATTATCTACGAAGCGCTCTTTTGGGGACGGGAACGGCCGGAGGGCGGGAGACAGCGACCACTTCTCGTCGTAATGGAGGAAGCACATCGCTACCTCGGTCGGGAAGACTCTAGTCTGGCGCGCGATGCGGTTCAGCGCATCGTCAAAGAAGGGCGGAAGTTTGGCATTGGGGCGATGATCGTCAGTCAGCGCCCGTCGGAGATCGACGACACAATTCTTTCCCAATGCGGAACATTCTTCTCTTTGCGGCTGTCGAATTCATCGGACCGTAGCAAAGTGCAAGCTGCACTGCCGGACAGCCTCAGTGGCATCGTAGATAGTCTGCCGGTGCTCCGCACTGGGGAAGCCATCATCACGGGTGAGGCGGCAAAACTTCCAGTACGCTGTCGCATTACATTGCCCGAAGAGGGCAAGCGGCCAGCAAGTGAAGATCCCCACGTGGCGAATAGCTGGCGCAGCAATCGAACGCATGAGGATTATTCGGTCATCGCCGCTACATGGCGATCGCAAAATCCACGTTGGAGTGAGGAGTAGATCATGGAACGTCTGGCAGTTAGCTCATCAAATATCGCATCGATTGGCTACAATCCAGATTCTGAAACCTTGGAAATTGAGTTCCTCAAGACGGGAAAGGTCTATGAATACTACAATGTTCCACAATTCATGTACGACCGCCTTATGGAAGCGCCTTCCCACGGCATCTTCTTCAATGCCGAGATTAAAAACGCATATTCCTATAGCGCGTTATAGATGAAGTGCTCGCATAGCGAGAAAAAATGATTTGCGGCTTCTGGCAAAGCCGTCATTGGACTGGCTCGAGAACGGCGGCTTTTTACTAACGGGTGCTCCATACCGGACTGGCAAAAATGTCCCCCTTGCCGACATTCGACTGGACTTCCGATGACCGGAGAGCATTGGTGTCACGCATGAATCGAGGCCCGAGCGGGGCTGCAGCCCTGATCAGTACGACTGGCAGGGCCTTGGGTGGTGGGAGCGGCGATGGCCGCTGCTCCGGAACGGAGAACCGCCTCATGACCGATACAACCAAGCCCACCAAACGTCTGCGTCGCATGGTCCGTGATCCTCAGCCAGACTCTGTGATCGACCGCACGATGGCGCAAGCGCCGGACGCTGCGAAGGCCCCCACCAAGGCGGCGCAGGTCGAAGCCCTGCTGTTGCGCGAAGGGGGCGCCTCGCTCGACGACCTCCGTCAGGCAACCTGCTGGCAGCCGCACACTTGCCGCGCTTTTCTCACCGGCTTGCGCAAAAAAGGGAGGGTCGTGGCGAAGGCCAAGCGGGAAGACGGAGTGACCATCTACCGTATCAGCAGCCTTCAGGCATCCGCTTGATGGGTCGGCCCCCGTCGATGCCGCTCGATCGGCTGGCCGAGCTGTCGCTCGACGACCTAAAGGCAGAGTGGACGCGTCGCTATGGCGCGCCTGCTCCCAATCTTTCGGCAGATCTGCTGCGGCTGGGGATCGGCTATCGGCTGCAGGAACAAAAGCTCGGCAGGGTTAGCCGGGCATCGCGGTCGCTGCTGCGCCAAGTGGCAGTACGGGCAGGGGAGGGGGCTGTCGCCAAGCCGTTGCCACGCAAGCTCACGCCGGGAACCAGGCTGGTGCGTGACTGGCACGGCGTGGGTCACACGGTGACGGTTCGTGATCAGGGCTTCGAGTATGATGGCAAGCACTGGAAGTCGCTCACGGCGATCGCCAGCGCCATTACCGGGGCGCATTGGAATGGCCCAAGGTTCTTCGGCCTGACAGGGGCCGGCCAGTGAAGCTGCTGCGCTGCGCGGTCTATACCCGCAAATCGACCGAAGATGGTCTCGAACAGGAGTTCAACAGCCTCGATGCCCAAAGGGAGGCGTGTGAGGCTTACATCCTCTCCCAGCGCCACGAGCGCTGGACTCTGGTTCCTACCCATTACGACGACGGCGGGTTCTCGGGCGGCAATATGGAACGCCCTGGCCTCAAGGCGCTGCTCGACGCTGTCGATGCGGGCCTTGTCGATGTCATCGTCGTCTACAAGGTCGATCGCCTAACCCGCAATCTTGCGGACTTCGCCAAGATTGTTGAACGGCTGGATGCGAAAGAAGCCAGCTTCGTCTCGGTGACCCAGGCGTTCAATACCACGACCAGCATGGGGCGACTGACCCTCAATGTCCTGCTCAGCTTCGCCCAGTTCGAGCGTGAGGTCACCGGCGAGCGCATCCGCGACAAAATCGCGGCCTCGAAGAAGAAAGGCCTGTGGATGGGCGGGCCGGTGCCGCTCGGTTACCTGGTGGTCGAGAGGAAGCTGGTGCCCTTGCCCGAGGAAGCCGAGCGGGTGCGCACCATTATGCGACGCTACCTCGAGGTCAGGAACGTGCCGAGGCTGATCGAGATCCTCAAGGCCGAAGGCATTGTCACCAAGGTCCAGAGCCGTACCAGCGGCCCACATAGGGGGGGCATCCCCTTTGCTCGGGGCAGCCTGTTCCACCTGCTCAAGAACCCGGTCTACCGGGGCAAGATCGTCCACAAGGGACAGCTCCACCAGGGCGAGCACGAGGCCATCGTGGACGAAGACCTGTGGAATGCGGTGCAGGCGCTGCTCGAGGAGAAGGCGCCGCCGAGGAAGCGGCCGCTCAACGATCGGCACGATGCATTGCTCAGGGACCTGATCAGTGATCCCGAGGGTAGGCCAATGGTGCCGACCTACACTACGAAGCGGACCAGGCGTTACGCCTACTACGAGACCCGCAAGGACCTCGCACGGCCGGGTGATCCGTCAGCCATCCGCTACCAGCAGGGCATGTTCGATCGGGCAGTCATAACCGGCCTGGCCGACCTGCTTGAGGATGAGCATTCCTTGCGCCGTCTGGCCAACCTCGACGATGCCAGCGAGCTGCGTGACATGTTCCATAAGGCGCAGGTCCTCAAAGCTCGACTGATCCTGACCGGAGATACGGAGGCAGCGCTGCGTTCGCTCGTCACTGCGATCACGGTGAACAAGAATCATCTGGAGGCGGTCATCGATCCGGCCTCCCTTGGGCAGGCTGATCAAGCTGGCTGGAGCTGCAGCCTCCCCCTACCATTGCGCAAGCCGTTCCGCGAGGCGAAGCTCAGGATCGATGCAGCCGCAACCAATTCCAATGCAGATCAGCAGCTTGTGAAGCTTATTGCCGAGGCATTCGCGGTGCAGCGACTGGTTCTGGCTTCACCAGAACTCAGCCTCAACCAGATTGCCAAGGCCAACGGCCGTTGCCGCAAGCAGATGGCCAAGCTCCTTTCGATCAGCTGGCTCAGCCCACGTATCATCGATGCCATCACCGATGGCGTCCAACCCAGCTCAATCAACCGCACACGGTTGCTCGAAACCGCCTTGCCGCTCGCCTGGTCCGCGCAGGAAGGCCTGTTCGGCATCGGCGCCTGAGCGCCCGCACTACCGTCATCTTCACCGTCTCCCCGGCGTGGGCGAGGAAAATCCGGACAGAGAATTGGACGAAGATTTGCCTCTTGGCAGGGGAAGGAACGGCGTCTCTGACCCACGCTCCCAAAAACCACGCCGCGAAACCCCGCGGAACTGCGCCATTCCTCATGGGCAGCCTGCCCGAAGGCGAAAATCAGTTACCTTGTCAGACTGAATGGTGCGGTCGAGAAGACTCGAACTTCCACGGCCTTTCGGCCACAACGACCTCAACGTTGCGCGTCTACCAATTCCGCCACGACCGCACATTTTCC
>Ga0207647_10001916_pt1 | contig 15929 bp, 15 predicted proteins | sample KBSCornC2_FD_184295 | JGI IMG/M metagenome (GOLD analysis project Ga0207647, IMG submission 184295) | Corn rhizosphere microbial communities from Kellogg Biological Station, Michigan, USA - C2 (SPAdes) (version 2) | ecosystem: Host-associated > Plants > Roots > Rhizosphere ...
CGTGACGCGGCCGGCGAGCCTGGAATCGAGCGGCGGCAATCCCGACCTGAAGCCTTACCGGTCCACCAATTTCGACCTTTCGATCGAATGGTATCCGACGCGTACGACGTCACTGTCGGCGGCCGTGTTCTACAAGCACATCAAGGACTTCATCGTCACTACGATCGAAAACGAGACGGTGACCATCGCCAATGCGGGTAACATCCCGGTAGGCGGCTTCATCACGGGCAAGAACGAGGCGACCTTCGCAGCCGCGCGCCCGAGAAATGCCGGCGCTGCGAACATACGCGGGCTCGAACTCAATGTGGTGCATACATTCGACTGGCTGCCAGGCTTCTTGAACGGCTTTGGCACGCAGTTGAACGCGACCTTCGTCAGCACCAACCGTACCTTTGCCAAGCTTACTCCGGCGGAACGTTTCGCGGTGGTTGGTCTGGGCAATTCGCAGAACGCCACACTCTTCTACGAGAAGTACGGCATCTCGGCGCGCATCGCCTATAATCGTCGCGAGCGGTTCCTGTCGTCCATCGCGAACGGCTATGGCAGCGAGCCGCTGTTCGTTCGGACCTACGGACAGTTCGATGCGAGTGCATCGTACGACGTGACGAAGAATGCGCAGGTGTTCGTCGAAGGCACCAACATCTTCAATGCGAAGTACATCACCGTCGCACGCTACAACAATCAGATGCGTGGCTATTACGACTATGGCGCCCGCTTCGATGCCGGTGTGCGCCTCAAGTTCTAACGATGACGGGGGTGCGCAGGCTCGCTTGCCTGCGCACCCCACGACTACCGCGATCAGCAGTTGAGGGCATGGCTCCGACCGAGCGGATATAGCGGATATATATGCGGCCAGAGCGACGTTATCTCCACTGGATGACGATCGGCTTGCCGCAATAAGGATGGCCCATGGCTAATGACCCCAGCGGAAACGACCGCGCGATTCAAACCGTCGTGATTGTCGGTGGCGGCAATGCCGGTTGGATCACAGCCGCGCGCATCGCGGCGCGAAACGGCGGCGATATGCCGTCGGCGGTGCAGGTCATCCTGATCGAATCGTCCACCGTTCCAACCATCGGCGTCGGCGAGGGCACATGGCCTACGATGCGGAATACGTTGGCAAAGATCGGCATCTCCGAAACCGCGTTCATCCGCGCAAGTGACGCCGCCTTCAAACAGGGCGCAAAATTTGTAGGCTGGACCGACGGATCGCCGCAGGACGCTTATTACCACCCTTTGAATCCGCCCGTAGGGGCGACCGAGCTCAATCTGTCACCGCACTGGGAGATGCTGAAGGGTAATCTTGGCCGGAGCTTCGCAGACAGCGTCGATTTTCAGGGCGCGCTGTGTGACGCGGGTTTGGCGCCGAAGGCCATTACCGCACCCGAATATGCTGGCGTCGCCAATTATGCCTACCATCTGGACGCGGGCAAGTTCACCGATCTCCTCCGCGACTTTTCGGTACAAGAGTTGGACGTCCGGCACATCGTTGACGATGTCGTTGATGTCCGGATGGCTGAAAATGGGGATATCGATCGGCTGAGGCTCGCCAGTGGCGCTGAGATCCAGGGTGATCTTTTCGTCGATTGCTCGGGGTTTGCGGCGCTGCTGATTGGCGGCGTTTATCAAATCCCGTTCCGTAAGTGCGGGCACATACTATTTGCCGACCGCGCTCTGGCGATGCAGGTGCCGTATGAGGACGAAGCGGCTTCCATCACGTGTCACACGGTGGCGACGGCGCAAGATGCGGGATGGATCTGGGACATCGGGCTGTGGGCCCGCCGCGGTACCGGTTACGTCTATTCGAGCGCACATGTCAGCGATGACGAGGCCGAGGCGACGCTCCGGCGTTATGTGGGGCCTGCGGCGGAGGCTCTTTCGGCGCGGCGCATCCCCATCAATTCGGGGCATCGCGAGTCCTTCTGGCATCGCAACTGCGTTGCAGTCGGCCTCTCGGCTGGCTTTTTGGAGCCGCTTGAAGCGTCCGCGCTGATGTTGATTGAAACGGCCGTGGACGTCATCGCGGATCGGCTACCCCGCACCAGGGCGGCGATGGACATGATCGGACGCCAGTTCAACGCCGCCTTCACGCATCATTGGGATCGCATCATCGAGTTCCTGAAGCTCCATTATGTGCTGACCAAGCGTACCGATAGCGCCTTCTGGCGTGACAATGTGGCAGCGGAATCGATCCCCGATTCGCTTCGGGAGCGCCTTCTTCTATGGCGCGAGCATCCGCCCGCGCCGCAGGATTTCAGCCACGCACCCGAAGTATTTTCGTGGCCGAGTTACCAATATATTTTGCACGGCATGGGGTTCGAGACGCGATACGCAGGTCTTGCGCGGGTTAATCGCGAGGCGGCCGCCGCGCAACGGTGGCTGAAGAAGGTTGAGGCTATCCGCGAAGAAGCTTTGCGGAAGCTCCCCGTCCACCGCGAGCTTGTCGGCAAGATCCGCGAATATGGGCTTCAGGTGGTATGAGCCGGGTCGTCCCGATCAATGCGGCGCGTCACGGATCCTTGCGCGTGCTGCCCCAGGCGGATGGTGCCAATCGCCGCTTTGCGCTGCTGGGAAAGTCCGAACTGGCGCTCGCCGCGGCGGACTTTCCGCTCTGCCTGGCGAAGGACGCGGAAACGGGTCGCTTTAACCTGATCGCGCTGTTTAGCTTGATCGAGGCGCGCAATCTCTTCTGGCAGGGTGCAGCGTGGCACGCGACATACCTCCCGCGATCAGCCGCGACCGCGCCCTTTTTGCTGGATCCCGCCGGTGTTTGCGGCCTCGCGATTGACGAAGGGAGTGCCGCGATCGCGACCGCCGGTACGCCGCTGTTCCTGGAGCGCGATCAGCCGAGCGACTATCTGATCGACACGCAACGCCTGCTCAACGAGGTCGTCGATGATGTCGCGCAGGCACAGGCGATGGTGGACTGCTTCGTTACCCATCGGCTGGTCCGTCCGCTGACGCTCATATTCCGCGAGGAAGAAGGGCGAGAGCAGGAATTGGCCGGCCTGTACACCATCGGAGATGAAGCGCTGCGATCGTTGGGGGATGAGGCGGTGCTGGATTTGCATCATTCGGATTGGTTGGGACCGGCCGCGATCATAAGCGCGTCGCTGGCCCAGATCGAACGCCTGCGGCAGTTGCACAACGCGACCAGCGAACGCCAGTTGGTTAGCTATGCCTTGAAGGTGGAGGAATGAGCCGTTTGGAATGCCCTCCAACCGCCAGAAGGTTGGCGCGCAGCAATCGTTCGGACGATTTAAGCAGGATCGAAGGCTTGCGGGGCCAAATCCGCTTTCCACTGAGCCGGCAGTCGAAGCTTGAACGTGCTACCAGCGGGGTAAGCACGACCTGCGGTCAGGCTACCTCCGTGCGCGAGTGCTATTTGCTGGGCGAGAGCAAGCCCGATACCCGCACCGCCGGATTTGGTCGTAAAAAAGGGCACGAAGATCTCTTCGAGCAGATCCTCTTCGATCCCGACGCCATTGTCGCTCACCTGGATGACGAGCGCATCTGCATCGCAGATGCTGACCAGCTCTATGACCGGACCAGCAATGCCGGCGACCGCGTCCGCCGCATTCTTGATAAGATTGATGACGCCTTGCTCGACCAGAGCGCGATCGAACCTGGCTGATCCGCCGCGGGGAACCTTGACGTCGAAAACTATGCTTCGCTTTCTCAGCTCGGGCCCGATCAGTTGGTCGAGCTCGCCCAAGAAATCGGCAACCCGAACCTCCTGCAGAACCGGACGGGGAAGGTCGACGATCGCGCGATAGCGCTCAACGAAGTCCATCAGGTGCCGACTCCGGCGGCCGATCGTGGCGACCGCGCCCGCAATCTTTGGATCGTGATCGCCTGTCACCACAAGGCTTTCGACGCTCTCCGCCATCGACGCGATCGGCGTGAGCGAGTTCATCATCTCGTGCGCCAGCACGCGCGCCATGGAATGCCATGCGCCCACCTGAACAGCGTCCAACTCACCTGCCACCGACTGGAGCGAGACCAGCCGCTGTGGCTCGTCTCCCGGGTGGCGGATCGAGCCGACCCATGCGAGCAGGGAGCGGCCATCTTCGCTCATAATCAATTGTCGGCCACCGACGGGAAGTCTCAGGATCGTCGCGGCGCCCGCCGTGCCCAGGGCGGTAATGTCCTGCAGCCGCGCGGCTTCGAAGCCCGCGAGCTGGCGCGCAGCGCGGTTCATGAAGCGGATGCGATCGTCCGCGCCGAGCACGAGCAGGGCGACGGTGACGGTGTCGATCAGCGCCAGCGCGGCCGCGAGCTGCTGAGGCGCTTGGATGACTGCAAGGTCGGCGGGCTCGTCTTCGGTTCGTGGCCGGAGCTTTTGCAATCGCCAGACATCGAACAGCAATAGGACCGACATCAGGGTGGTCACGACCGCCGCAAGGTAGAAGTGCGCCGCCCACAACCATATGAGCGCTCCAAGCAGAGCGACGATGAAAAGCAGGCGCCATCCAACCGCCGAAATCTTGGCGAGGCGTGCTTCTTCCCTAAAGCCCATGCTTGGCCATACGGCGGTAGAGTGCCGGTCGGCTCAAGCCCAGCGAGCGCGCCGCTTGGGTCAGGTTCCCTTTGTGGCGCTGGACGGTCTCGACCAGCGCTGAACGCTCAAGCGCCTCAAGCGTGGTCGGGGCTCGCCTTTCCCGCGTTCGTTTGGCGGCCGTGGTAACGGCCGAAATCAAGGCGTCGTTCTTCCAGGGCTTCAGGAGAAAGTCGTGCGCGCCCGCCTTGAGGCTCGCGACGGCCAGGGTGACCGCCCCATAGGCCGTCATCATGACGATCGAGACCATCGGATCGATCGTGGCTATCGACGCCAGCGCATCCATCCCTTCGGCTCCGCTGCGCCGGCCGGTGGCGAAGTTCATGTCGAGCAACACGCAATCATAAGCGGTTCCGCGCAGATACCCTTCGGCATCGTCAAGCGATCGGGCAGCGTCGATCCGCATGGCATGGTCCCCCAGCGCCAGTTGCGCCGCATCCAGCACATCCGCATCATCGTCGACGATCAGGAGGGATGGCATCGGATCCATGACGCCGTTGTTACCGCGGCGCGGCGCGCCGTCCAACCCGTCCGAAATCGGACGCCCGCCACAGGGTGGCCCGCGGGATAACTCGTAAGCATTTGTCATTGTTTATTTTTTCTGGCGGGCATCTTCGGTTATCCTGCTGCGATGTCTTCTCTCGGAACCCCCATGCTGACGCTCACCGAAATCACCAAGACCTACAGCACGTTGGAGGTCGAGACGCGCGCGCTCGATGCGGTCTCGCTGGAGGTGGCCGAGGGGGAGTTCCTGGCCGTGATGGGGCCTTCGGGTTGCGGCAAGTCGACCCTGCTCAACGTGCTCGGGCTCCTCGATCGCCCCACCGGTGGATCCTATCAATTGGCCGGTACCGAGGTGACCGGACAGCCCGCCGCAAAGCTCGCGCGGCTGCGTGGCGAACATGTCGCTTTCATCTTCCAGAACTTCAACCTGATCGACGATCTGACGGTGGCTGAGAATGTGGAGGTCGCGCTCCTGTACCGGGGCGATGTGCCAGTGACGAACAATCGCGTCGGCCTGGTGCTTGATCAGGTAGGAATGGCGCACCGGGCAGGCCACAGGCCGCAGCAACTATCCGGCGGACAGCAGCAGCGCGTGGCTATCGCCCGAGCACTCGCCGGAAATCCCAGCCTCATCCTGGCGGACGAACCTACCGGCAATCTCGACAGCGCGAACGGCGAACAGGTGATGGAATTGCTCCAACAGGTCGCTCGGTCGGGAACCACAGTCGTCATGGTCACTCATTCGCATCGCGACGCCGCCGCTGCGCAGCGGACCGTGGAGATGCTCGACGGGCGCATTGTCGGGGAGACGCGGCTGTGAGCCGACGGATCGGCCCCTGGACCAGGGCCCGCCACTTCGCGATCACATATGTCCGCAATCTGCAGGCGAACCGGTTGCTGTCCGCGATTGCAATCGCCGGGCTCTCGATCGGTCTGGGAGGGGCCCTGATGTTAGCCCTCGTTGCCCGCGACGCACTCGGGTTCAACGCCTTCGTACCGGATCACGAACGCACCTATCTGGCAATCTCGGTGCTGGGCGGCAACGGAATGGCCCCCATCTATGACGAGCCCAGCAATAGCCGCGCCGCCGGGCTGATACAGGCGAATCTGCCCGATGTAGAAGCCGTCGGCCGCCTATCCGAAGCGGACGTCGCATTGCGTCGCAATGGCGAGACAACGCGCGCGAAGATTTATTGGGCGGACCCCGAATTTTTCGACGTTCTGCGTCTGCCGGTGGTCGCCGGTCGGCCGAAGGCGGCGCTGAGCAGCCCCGACGGTCTGGTCATGACACAAAGCGAGGTGATCCGTCATTTCGGTCGGGCGAACGCACTTGGTGCCGTGATCGAGGTAGCCGGCCAGCCGATGGTGCTGCGCGCGATAATTGCCGATCCGCCAGACCGGATGACCGATCTCGACAGGGGCATTTTTGCGTCCGGAGCGTCGGCGAAGTCAGACTTTCGCACGTCCGACCAGGCTGGCAGTTTTTCGATCAGTTCCCGTACCTATCTGCGGCTGCGGAAAGGGGCGTCGGCTCCGGCCGTGGAACATGGGCTGGCGCCTTTGATCGAGGGCCTGTTGCCGGTGTCGATGCGGGGCGCATACACGATGCGTCTCGTATCGATCGGAGCGCTCGCGCTGCATCCTGGGCTTCATCCCGGCGCGCGTGAACGGCTCGAGGTGGGCAGCCTTGTCGCGGCCTTCATCCTGTTTATTGCCGTCGCCAATTACGTGAACTTGAGCACCGCGCTATCCGCGCGCCGCTGGCGCGAAATCGGCGTTCGCGCGGCGTGCGGCGCCACCCGTGGCCAGATCGCGCGGCAGTTCCTCACCGAGGCGGTGGCGACAGTTCTGATCGCCGCTCTGCTTGGTGCGGCGATAATCGAGCTCACCCTCCCGTACCTGAACGCCTTGTTCCAGACCCAAGCGGCATTCGATTACCTTCTTCATCCGATAGCATTACTGTGGCTAGCAGCCGCCGCGGTTGCAATTGGCCTCGCGGCCGGAGCCTATCCGGCTTTCGTCCTATCCGGTTTTCCGCCAGCCGGCCTGCTGCGTGACCGCGGTATCGGAGCGGGCCGGAGATCACTGGTTGCGGACCTGCTCGTCGCTGTCCAGTTCGCAATCCTTATTGGGCTTCTGATCGCGCTTGCGGTGGTCTACCAGCAACGCCGCTTCGCCATGACTGAGGCGCTGCGGTTCGATGCGGATCAACTGATCGTTGTCGATGGGCCTTGCCCGGCGAGCTTCCGCCAGGAGGTCGGGAAGCTCCCCGGTGTGCGCGGGACATCGTGCGCCGAGCGGGAGTGGCTGGACAAAAACTCATTCACTTTCGTTCCGATTGGCGACCAGCGTGTTCCAACCGACATCATCTCCCTACTGCCATCGAGCCTGCCTCTCCTCGGGATCGCGCCGATTGGGGGCTCCCTGTCCGCGCTCCCACCTGACGGCGAGCAGGAAGTCGAGCGCGTCGTCGTGAATGAAACGGCGGTGCGGCGCTTCGGTCTCGGCAGCGCAAGCGGCGCGATCGGCAAGGTCATTTCGGTTCCGCGCGATGGACCGGGGCCCGACATACGCGCGCGCATCGTCGCGGTCGTACCCGATTTCAGCCTTCATTCGATCGCGACGCCGATCAACTCTACCATCTACCTCGATCGGCCCCGTTCGCCCTATGGACCCGGATTGGTGATGATAAAGTTGGCTGGCCGCGACATCCCAGAAACGTTGGCCGCGATCGATCGGCTGTGGCGTAAAACCGGCCAGCAGCAGCCGATACGGCGGAAGTTTGTCTCCGATCACATCGAAGAACTCTATCGCAACCTTGAGCGCGGCACCTGGATATTCGGGCTATTCTCAGGTGTCGCCGCTCTGCTCTCCGCCACCGGCATCGCCGGAATGGCGATCGCCACCGCCGAACGGCGCACCAAGGAGATCGGGATCCGTAAAGCACTCGGCGCACGGACGGACCAGGTGCTGATCCTGCTGCTCGCCCGGCTGAGCCGTCCGGTGCTGTGGGCCAACCTCATCGCGTGGCCCTGTGCATGGTGGATGATGCGAAACTGGTTGAACGGGTTCGCCTACCGGGTGCCGCTCCACCTATGGCTGTTCCCGGCCGCGGCTGTGGTCGCGCTGGCGATTACCTTGTGCAGCGCAGGCATCCAGGCGCTGAATGTCGCAAGGCGCCGCCCGATCGAAGCCCTGCGCTACGAGTGACGTAATATCTCTTATGCGATACCCTGCCAAAAAGCGGCGGGTCCGCTATAGGGCAGACGCTGTGGATCGGTCCCAACATGGGTGCGAGCGTCATTGCGAACCGGCTGAATTTCGCGGCTTCTCAAAATGGCGCGCCCGGCAGGATTCGAACCTGCGACCACGAGCTTAGAAGGCACGTGCTCTATCCAACTGAGCTACGGGCGCCCGGAAAGTGCGTTAGCGTGGATTGCGCGGGGCGGGAACCACGATAGTTTAAGCGGATGAACGGGGCAGGGGACGGCCGGCCGGTTGCGGTCGAGGCAAGCGCACTAGCGGGGCGGTCATTCCGCTATTTCGATTTCATGATGGCGGCATTCGTCACCATTCTCCTGCTTTCCAACATTATCGGCGCGGGAAAACGGGCGGTAATAGATTTGCCGTGGATCGGCCCATGGCCCTTCGGTGCGGGAATTCTCTTCTTCCCGGTGTCCTATGTCCTCGGCGATGTCCTGACCGAGGTATATGGCTATGGCCGCGCGCGCCGCTGCGTCTGGGCCGGCTTCGCGGCCTTGCTGTTCATGGTATTCATGAGCGTGGTCGTGGTGGCGCTTCCACCTGACAAGGGTTGGACCGGCCAGGCGGCATATGAAGCGGTGTTCGGCCAAGCCTGGCGGATTGCGCTCGCTTCGCTCTGCGCCTTCTGGGCAGGCGAGTTCGCCAATAGTTTCGTGCTCGCGCGGATGAAGGTGCTGACGCGGGGACGTTGGTTATGGACGCGCACCATCGGCTCTACAATCGTGGGCGAGGGTGTTGATAGCCTGATCTTCTATCCGATGGCCTTCCTCGGCGCTGCCGGCTGGACACCGCATCAGGTATTGATTGTGTTGATCACGCAATGGGTACTCAAAGTATCGTGGGAGGTGATCCTAACCCCCGTCACTTATGCCGTTGTCGGCTTTCTGAAACGCCGGGAGGGTGTGGATGTGTTCGACGAGAAGACCGACTTCTCACCTTTCCACGCCCGAGTTTGAGTACATTTCACCAACGGTCGTGGGGCATCAAGCGGTTCGCCTGACATTAGGCGATCGGCGGCGGCTGCCTTTCGATCCGGGGCAATTCAGGATGGATCAGCGCCCACTCGGGCGCTTGGCTCGTCCAGATCGACACGCTGGGCGCGATCAGATTCGGATCATCGAGCGACCCCACACGCGCCACGATGAATTGGGGACGCCCGCTGCTCTTGGCAAAAAGCTGCGTCCCACAAATGGGGCAGAACCCGCGGCTGACCTCATTCCCGCTGTCAGCAACGCCATCGAACCAACGGACTTCTCCGGTGATTTCGAAATCCTCGGCGTGGAAAAATGCGTTCACCGTTGGTCCGCCGGCGCTCAGATATTGGCAGAGCCGACACCAGCAATATCGCGCGATGATCGGGGGGCGCCCGGCCGAATAACGCACCGCACCGCACAGGCAGCCTCCCGTCGCAGACGGTTGGGTCACGCTACGGCTTCAAGGAGGCCTTCGAACAACCGGCGTCCATCGTTGCCGCCATGCTCGGGGCCGATCATCCGCTCGGGATGCGGCATCATGCCGAGGACGTTGCCGGCCTGATTGACGATGCCGGCGATATTGCGCGCCGAGCCATTGACCCTTTCGGCATAACGAAAAGCAACGCGCCCTTCACCTTCGAGCCGGTCGAGCGTGTCCGCATCGGCAGTGTAATTTCCGTCATGATGCGCGACAGGGATGCTGATCTGTTCACCCGCATTGTAACGGCTGGTGAAAATGGACTGGCTGTTCTCCACCGTCAGCGCGACCGGACGGCAGATAAAGGACAGGCCGGCATTGCGCATCAGCGCGCCAGGCAGAAGTCCCGCCTCGGTAAGGACTTGGAAGCCATTGCACACGCCCAAGATCGGCACACCGCGCTCGGCTGCTTTCACCACAGCCTGCATCACCGGCGATCGCGCCGCCATCGCGCCGGAGCGGAGATAATCGCCATAAGAAAAGCCGCCCGGGATCGCGATCAGATCGGTACCCTCAGGCAGTTCGGTCTCGCGGTGCCACAGCATCGTGGGGGCCCGACCGGTCACTTCCTCGATCGCCACCGCAAGGTCACGATCGCAATTGGAACCCGGAAATACGATCACCGCGGATTTCATGGCCTTACCCCCGCTCGATGCGATAATTCTCGATCACCGTGTTGGCGAGCAGCTTGCGGCACATCGCCTCGAGATCCGCGTCCGTGACGCCATCAGCATGCTCGATTTCGATATATTTGCCCTGGCGCACATCTTCTACGCCCGAAAAGCCGAGGCCCTCGAGCGCATGGTGGATAGCCTTGCCCTGGGGATCAAGAACGCCATTCTTGAGCGTCACATATATGCGCGTCTTCATGGGTGAGCCCATGATCGATCGAGGCCGAAACCTCAACCGTGAATCAAGGCTCCAATCGGAAATTGAGCAACGCCTTTACCCGCGAAGGGAAAAGCCTTCGTGCCAGCGATGGCTTAGTGGGCCTCCATCACCGCGCGCGCCTGGTCGAGGCGTTCGGCATATTCGTCGATCACCTTTGCGGTGCGGGCAGCGTAGAGGTTGGCGTCGTCGAAGCGGCGGTCCTCGATGGCTTCGCGCACGCCCGGGAGCGTCTTGGCACCGTAGCCCGTCAAACGTCCCGGTGCATAGACCAGATTCTTATACCAGGGCCGGCCCGGCAACCCGCGATCGTCGATCAGCAATTGGTCGATATCGCGCAACAGCGCATTGAGCTTCGTCCGGCGCGCCGCCTCCAGCTTCGCACCGCTGGCAGCATATGCGGCATCAAAGGCTTGGGCGCTTAGCTTGAGTCGATCGACCGCATTGGCCAGTGCGGCCAATTCGATGTGCGGGGTGCTTGCCTCTGTTTCGGGCGCGGCAACGGGGCGAAGCGGATCGCTCGCCAGCCGGAAGGCGCCATCCTTCATCAGTTTGGCGCGCTTGCTGTCCTCCCCGCGCCTTTTGTCGGCCAGCTGAGCGACCTCGCCGAGGTAGGTTGCGACGGTATCGGCAAAATCGCCGAAACGCATCGGGGGCGTGTCGGCGTCGGCAATGCGGAGTACGATCCGACCGGAAATCTTGGACAAGGCGGCACCATATTTCAGCCCCGGGTCGTCAAACGTCGTCATATGGTGAAAGCTGTCATACAGCGAATGGTAGACGCCACCGCTCTGATCCTCGCCACTGAACCCGATGTCCAGCGCGGGCAGGCCCAGATGCTGAAGATAGGCAGAGTAATCCGAACCAGAGCCTAGCGGGGCGATTGGAAGATCACCCCCGTTCTCCGCCGCCGCGAGCACGCGTTCGTCGCTTCGACTTCCTTCCAGGCCGCCGACCCGGATTCCCGCACGGGCACGCTCGGCTACGGTTACGCCTGTCTCCGGATCCCTAACGTCGAGCATAGCTTGGTTCACCAGATGCTGGAAATCGTGGCTACCGCCTGCACCGAAGAACCCGCGGCCATTGCTGTCCGAATTGATGTAGATGACCGCCTTACGTTTCAGCTCGTCGGCGTGCTGCTCGGCCCATTCGGTTGAACCGAGGAGGCCCGGCTCCTCGCCATCCCAGCTGGCATAGACGATCGTTCGCGTCGGTCTCCAGCCTTGCTTGAGCAGCCCGCCGATCGCCTTCATTTCCGACATCATTGCGACATTGCCCGATAATGGGTCGGACGCGCCCATGACCCAGCCATCGTGGTGATTGCCCCGCACCACCCACTGATCGGGCAGCGTGGAGCCCTTGATCGTCGCGATCACATCATAGATCGGCTTGAGCGACCAATCCGATTTGACCGCGAGATGGACCTGCGTCTTGCCGTCGCCGCCGGTGTGATAGGCGAAAGGCAACGCGCCTTGCCAGCCGCCAGGTACGATCGGTCCGCCGAGCCGCGATAGCAGTTTAGAGGCGTCCGCATAGGACATCGGCAGAACGGGAATTTTGAGGATGGTATCCGCGTCGGCGCGGGAGAGGCGTTTGACATTGGCAGTGGCGCCCACGCCGGGAGTGAGAGGGTCACCCGGATAGATCGGCATATCCATCACCGATCCGCGCTGGACGCCAAAGGGCGGCCGCATCCCTCCTTTGGGATAAACATCGTCCTTGCCGTAACCGTCCTGTGCCGGGTCGGAATAGATGATGCATCCCGCCGCCCCATGCCATTGTGCCAGCAATGGCTTCAGCCCCCGCCAGCCCACGCCATAGCGCGCAATCACGATCTTGCCCTTCACGTCGATCCCGCGCCGCGCCAGCGCCTTATAATCATCGGGCATGCCGTAATTGACGTAGACCAGGTCGGCGGTGACGTCGCCGTCCCCCTGAAAGGCAACATACGGCGGCAGCGCTCCGGCGGTGTTCGAAGAGGTGTCGTCGCCAGGCACGGGCGGTTCCTGTCCGCCAAGCTGGACATGCTCGGGCACGACCAGCTCTACCGTGGTGGACGTGGGAGTCGGATACAGAACCTGGAAGGTTTCGATATGCGCATCCCAGCCCCAGGACTTAAACAGCCCCAACATATATTCGGCGTTCGCCTTGTCGTGCGGCGAGCCAACGTGGTTGGGAGCCGACGACATCGCCTTGAGCCATGCAAGCTGATCGGCCGAATTCACGCCCGCATCGAACGCCGCTTCCAGCGCCTTCTGGTCCATCGGTTTGGCTTGCGCGGCGACGCAGAGAGCGAGCGCGGCTGCGCCCGCGAGCAAGATGCGCGAAACGGTCATGAACTTCCCCTTCGTTACGGCGGAAAGCCTGCGTCAGCCTGAAAGCCGTTGCAACCGTCCACGCTGTGAACGACCGCGCCGCACCCTTGGCGGAGATCGGCGCGCTGCGCCGGCGCAAATGTTCGCAGCAGGGGTGACGCTCGACAATCGTGCCGCTACAGGGCTCCGCAACACCGCTCAGGGAGATCGCTACCGCCCATGCCGACGCTCGTCCTCATCCGCCACGGCCAGTCCGCATGGAATCTTGAGAACCGCTTCACCGGCTGGTGGGACATCAACCTGACCGAGCTGGGAATCGAAGAAGCGCGCGCAGCGGGTGAATTGATGTCGGCCAAAGGGCTCGACTTCGATCTTGCGTTTACCAGCCTGCAAACGCGCGCGATCAAGACACTCAATATTGCACTCGAGGCGATGGGCCGGCTGTGGCTGCCGGTCGAGAAAGATTGGCGCCTGAACGAGCGCCATTACGGCGGACTGACCGGTCTCAACAAGGCAGAGACCGCAGCGAAACATGGCGAGGATCAGGTCAAGATCTGGCGCCGTTCGTTCGACATCCCGCCGCCGCCACAGGAGCCGGGCAGCGAGTTCGATTTGTCGCGTGACCGCCGTTACGCCGGGATCGCGGTTCCCAATACCGAAAGCCTGAAAGACACGATCGCGCGGGTGCTTCCTTATTGGGAGGCTCGCATCGCACCCGAATTGAAGGCCGGCAAGCGCGTCGTCATTTCCGCTCACGGCAATTCGCTGCGAGCACTCGTGAAGCATCTCTCGAACATCTCTGACGAGGAGATCCCATCGCTGGAAATCCCGACCGGGCAACCCATCGTCTATGAGCTGGACGACGATCTTGCGGCGACCGATCGCTATTACCTGAGCGAGCGGTGATGCGAGTGCTTTCCGGATCGCTCAGGACGAGTGAAAGAAGATGGCGATGGGCCCGCTAGTCGGCATCATCATGGGCAGTCGCTCAGACTGGGCGACGATGCGTCATGCCGCCGAGACGCTGGAGGCGTTGGGCGTTGCGCATGAATGCAAGGTCGTCTCAGCCCACCGTACGCCGCAGCGGCTCTACGATTATGCTCAAGGTGCGGCAGACCGGGGGCTTAAGGTGTTGATCGCAGGTGCTGGCGGCGCGGCGCACCTGCCGGGCATGGCGGCGTCGATGACCAGCCTGCCCGTGCTGGGCGTGCCGGTGCAATCGGCGGCTCTGTCTGGGCTCGATAGTCTGCTTTCGATCGTGCAGATGCCGGGCGGCATTCCGGTCGGCACACTTGCGATCGGCAAGGCAGGGGCAATCAATGCGGGTCTGCTCGCGGCGCAGATACTCGCCTTAGCCGATCCGGTATTGGCCCAACGCGTGGCCGACTGGCGCGCACGTCAGACCGAGGCGGTGGACGAAGCCCCCGAATGAGCATTCCGCCGGGCTCGACCATTGGCATTCTGGGCGGCGGTCAATTGGGCCGCATGCTGGCGATCGCCGCCGCCAATCTAGGCTATCGTACGCACATCTACGCGCCGGGGACGAGCGGTCCCGCCTCCGAAGTTTCCGCACGCTGGACCCACGGTGCTTATAACGACAAGGCGGCGGTCGCGGCCTTCGCCGCGCAGGTCGACGTTGTCACTTACGAGTTCGAGAATGTCGAAGTGGAAGCGCTGCGCGGGCTGCGCGGTGTACGGCCATCGGTCAGGGCATTGGAGGTGGCGCAGGACCGCGTTGCCGAAAAGAGCTTCGTCGAGGCAGTAGGGGGGCGCCCGGCGGCGTTCTGGCCGGTCGATAGCCTCAAGGACTTGAAGGACGCGATCAAGATGATCGGCGCGCCGAGCATCTTGAAAACACGGCGCTTCGGCTACGACGGCAAGGGCCAGGCGCGCATCGCGGACGCTAGCCGTGCCGAAGCTGCGTGGGGATTGATTGGCAAGCAGTCCGCAGTGCTGGAGAAGATGATCCAGTTCGAGGCTGAATTTTCTATCCTGCTCACGCGCGGGCTCGATGGATCAATCGTGAAATGGGAAGCCATTACAAATATCCACAAGGACGGCATCCTGGACGTTTCGGCCGTACCGCCCAGCGGGATCGTCGCGGAGCAAGCGGCCGAAGCAACCGCGCTTGCGGAACGAATCGCGGGGGCTCTCGACTATGTCGGCGTGCTTGCATGTGAATTCTTTGCAAGCGCGGAGGGACCTGTCTTCAATGAAATGGCGCCGCGCGTCCACAATTCCGGGCATTGGACGATCGAGGGCGCGGTGACGTCGCAATTCGAGAATCACATTCGCGCCATTTGCGGGCTGCCGCTGGGCTCCACCGACCTCACCGGCAAGCACGCAGAGATGCGCAACCTGATCGGCCACGACATCGACGACTGGGCCCAGATCCTCAGCGACCCGGCCGCGCATCTCCATCTATATGGTAAGACCGGCGTGAAGCCGGGCCGCAAAATGGGCCACGTAACGCGGGTGGGTTGATCTTTCGGTCGCTCAACTGCCCCATCTGGCGCGAGAGATAGCTATCTAGGCGCGCGTGCCTGTGATCGGAAAGCTCCCCAAAATGCCAGCCTTGACCTTGCCCTCAAGCGCGTCGCCCGTGGCCGTCGCCTTGCAAGAGAGAGTGAGCGGCATTGGCTTGGAGATCTGCATGGTCCAAGTCACAGTGTGGCCATCGACCGATCCATCATCGATATCCTTGCTGCCGATATTCCCCACCGCAGATCCCGAGAAGCGATCACCGTCGCTGACGATCGTCAGTACGAATTCCTGCTCGCCCATCGGGGTTTCTACGGTGCAGTTCCACTTGCCGTCGACGTCGGCCATTCCAATCTCCTTGCCTGGGGAGGGCCTTCGCGGCTCAGCACTTAAAGATCAAGCGAGAGGTTGTGTTGCTAAAATGCAACACTACATTGCGGCGGAAAGGGAGTTTGCATGAATCTCGA